>ENA-OWLM01000547-OWLM01000547.1-metagenome-genome-assembly--contig:-NODE-547-length-14603-cov-4.019590_pt1 | contig 14603 bp, 12 predicted proteins | sample MGYA00245349_ERZ651102 | MGnify/ENA primary metagenome ERZ651102 (study PRJEB26857, sample SAMEA4031759) | metagenome | biome: human; feature: oral; material: saliva | place: Philippines | collected 2014... | reverse complement strand
CGCCTGCCTCCCCTGCCGGCACCGCCCCTGCCCGCCGGCCTCTCCATGAAGCCGGACGGCGAGCAGCAGCAGGAGCGTTTCGTGGCCGAGGGGGCGCTGCGCGTCGAGCGCCAATGGCGCCAGGCCCTGACGGCCGGGGCGGCGGGCCGTTATGAGTTGCCGGCCCAGAGCCTGCGCTGGTTCAGCACCCAAAGCGGGCGCATCGAAGAGGTGCGGCTGCTGGCCCACACCCTGGTATTCGAAGAGGGGGCGAGCGAGGAGGTAGACGCTGGGCCGGGCTCCTCCTCGGACAGCCTCCACTGGGTGGGATGGGCACTCCTGCTGCGCGCCTTGTGGCGGCGCGGGCCACGCTGGCTCGCCTTCTATCGCCTGCAGCGTGCCCTTGCCACCCGTGCGCCGGACGCGGCCAGACAGGCCCTGCTGGGCTGGGCATCGCTGCGCTGGGGTGCCCCCTGCCAGCACCTTGCCAGCCTGCCCTGCCATCGGGATCCCGTCATGGGCCCCCTACTCGATGCGCTGGATCGGGCCTGTTTCGGCCCGCCTGGGGGAGACATGCCTCACTGGCAGGCCCTCGCCCGGGGGCTGTGTGCCCGGGAAACTTTTGCGATAGCCTATGGTCTTGGCACGCTGGCGTGGCGACGCTTCTGATGCCTGCCACGAGCCACTCATGAACAAGGACACCCCTTCATGGCGTTAGGTTTTTTTAGAAAAAAAAATGCGGGAACGGGAAAGGATCCCTCGAATAGTCCGGTCTATCAGGAGATGGCAGACAAACAAATCAAATACGAGGCCCTGGTGCACGCCCTGCACGGGGACATCTACCGCTATGCCTACTGGCTGTGCCGGGATCCGCAAGTGGCCGAAGACCTGGTGCAGGAGACCTTCCTGCGCGCCTGGAAGGCGATCGACACCCTGCAAGACGACAAGGCAGCCAAAGCGTGGCTCATCACCATCTTGCGGCGGGAGAATGCCCGGCGCTTCGAGCGCAAGCAGTTCGACCTCATCGATCTCGACGAGCATCCCCAGAGCGATCCGGGCGCGCTGCACAACGAGCAGGAGATGGAACACGAGTGGCTGAGGCGTCACATCGCCCGCCTGCCCGCCGAATATCAGGAGCCCCTGCTGTTGCAGGTGCTGGGGGGATTCAGCGGTGAGGAGATCGCCGAACAACTCGGCCTGAACAAGAACACCGTCATGACGCGGCTGTTTCGGGCCCGCAACCAGATAAAAGAGGCCATGGAGTCTGCGGCTCAACAGAGAGGACACACCAATGGATGAGCTTGAATTTCGCCGCCGGGCCATCACCCATCCTTCGGACAAGGACCCCGCCTTCCTCGAGGCGGCAGAGATGTCTCCTGCCAATCGCAAGCACCTGGAGGAGATGAAGCAGCTGGATCGCACGCTGCGCCGCACCCTGGAGGTGGAGGTGCCGACCGGACTGGCCGAGCGGATCCTGCTCAGGCAGGCGATGGAGGCAAATGACGAGGTGGTGATTCCCCTTCCTCCCCCGGCCCCGCGCACCGGCTGGCGATCTGTCGCCATCGCGGCCTCGGTCGCCTTCCTGCTCGGCATGGGAACCCGCTGGATAAGCTGGCCCCCGGCCGTGGAGCCCCTCTCCCTGGCCCAGATCGCCATGGCCCACGTCTACGGGGAGGAACCCTTCATCCACAATGTGGACGAGAAGGTGAGCCTGCAGACCATCAACGCCAAGATGGAGAAATATGGCGCCACCCTGACGGACATGCCGGGCATGAAGGTCACCTATGTCAATCACTGTGCCTTCTATCAGGGGCCGGCACTGCACATGGTGATCAAGGGCAAGATGGGGCCGGTCACCCTGTTCCTGGTGCCCAAGCACCTGCCACTGGCGATCCAGCCCGATTTCGCCGATGGCCGGCTCAAGGGGGAGATATTGCCGCTCAAAGGAGCCAACATGGTGCTCATCGGCGACATGCAGGAGTCACTCGCCCCGGTCGCCCGCCAGCTGGAGTCCCGCCTGCAGTGGTCCATTTAACAGAACTTAACCCCGGCTGACCCGGTCCGGCCGTTCGCCATGCCACAGGCAGACACCTTAGTTGTCTGCCTGTTCATCTCAAAATCCCTGCACGTTCCTGCTCATTGCCCACTCGAACTCACATTTCTGCCAATTTTTTGAATGACACAAACGAAACCCTTTGTATCTTATTTATCCAATAATGGATAAAACAGACCAATAAAGCGGCTGATTCAAACAAATGATTAACATAATGGAAACTTTTATGTATTCTGCTGCCACTGGTCTGATTTCTTACCTCCTACCAGATCCATAGAATCACGCCAGAAATGTATGGGAAGAAGCTGACATAACAACAGATCTTGTCGTCTACAGGGGCCAAAGAGCCCGGATGTCGACAAAAAATCTGCTTACAAAACGAGAGAACACTATGACGACTGCCTTTTTCAAGAAAAGCCTGATCGCTGCGGCCGTGACCCTGGCCAGCACCCAGACCTTCGCCGCCGCGTTCCAGCTGAACGAGCACTCGGCCTCCGGTCTGGGCCGTGCCTATGCAGGTGAAGCCGCCATCGCCGACAACGCGGCCGTGCTGTCCCGCAACCCCGCCGCCATGACCACCTTCGACAAGATGGCAGTGTCCGTGTCCGGTACCTATATCAGGCCCGACGTGGACGTGTCTGGCGACATCTATGCCGGCCCCAACAAGCTGACCCCGGCCAGCGAGAGCAACATCGCTCCCGATGCCTTCGTGCCAGCCAGCTACTTCATCCAGCCCCTGAACGATCAGTGGGCATGGGGGATCGGTCTCTTCTCCAACTACGGTCTCTCCACCGAGTACACCAAGACCTTCGCGGCCGGTGCCGGTGCCGGTGATACCGAGCTGCTGACCCTGAACATCAACCCCAACATCGCCTACCGCGTCAACTCCAACTTCAGCGTGGGCGCCGGCATCAACGCCGTCTACGCCGAGGCCGAGCTGAACCGCTATGCTGGTGCCCTGGCTGCCGCCATCCCGGGCGCCAACGCCGATACCCGCCTGGCACATTTGAAGGGCGATACCTGGGGCTTTGGCTGGAACGTCGGCACCCTGTATGAATTCAACGAGAACAACCGCCTCGCCCTGACCTACCGCTCCCAGGTGGACTTGAGCTTTGACGGCGACTTCCAGGGTGCCACCTCCGGCAACCGTGTCGTCGACGGCAACCTGAAGCTGGATCTGCCCGCCCAGGCCGAGTTTGCCGGTTACCACCGCCTGAACCAGCAGTTCGCGGTGCACTACTCCGTCAACTGGACCGACTGGAGCGCCTTCCAGGAGCTCAAGGCCACCAGCAACGCCTGCGCCAACGGTGTCTGCCTGCAGAAAGACGAGAAGTTCAAGGATTCCGCCCGTTACTCCCTGGGTGGTACCTGGTACGTCAACCCGTCCTGGGAAGCCCGCATCGGCTTCGCCTACGACAACAGCCCGATCGAGCCGGAGTACCGCAGCCTGAGCATCCCCGACTCCGACCGTATCTGGTACAGCGCCGGCGCGACCTACCACATCAACCCGGACATGAGCGTCGATTTCGGCATGGCCTATCTGGACGGCAAGGAAGTTGACGTGAACGAAGGCCTGCGCAGCCACAGCGATGCGCTGCGCTGGAAGGGCACCTCCCACGGCAACGCCCTGCTGGCTTCCGCCCAGTTCAACATGAAGTTCTGATTTTCATGTCATCGAAAAGAGCGCCCCCGGGCGCTCTTTTTTTATCCTGACGACCCTTCTCAGCGCACACCTGTAGCAAACAAGTGTACTCTTTTCGTTTTTTATCAACCTGTTACAGACATACCTTTCAGCATTTAATCCCGTTTTTCCCGCCCAGACCCCGCCCCGGTTGCCTTACTGGTCGTACCATATAAAATCCCGCCCCCAACCGAAAAATAGAATGAACACCCAGTTCATCCCGAGGAAAAACCATGCATTCGACCATCAAACCTTCCCTCATCGCCCTGGCGCTGCTCTCTGGTCACGCCCAGGGGGCCGGCTTCCAGCTGGCGGAGCAATCCGCCACCGGCCTTGGGCGCGCCTTCGCAGGCGAAGCAGCCATCGCCGACAATGCCAGCGTGCTCGCCCGCAACGCCGCCGCCATGACCCGCTTCGAGCGCACCGCCTTCTCCGGTGGCGTCATCCATATCCGGCCCGACGTCAACATCGAGGGCACGACCCGGGTGCCCACCGCCCTGGGACCGGTGGCACTCGACGCCAGCGCCCACGACATCGCCGACAATGCCTGGGTGCCCAACGCCTACCTCGTCCTCCCGCTGAATGAGCAGTGGTGGCTGGGCCTGTCGGCGACCTCCTACTATGGCCTCGGCGTCCAGATGCCGGACAACTACAACGCCGGCCACTTCGGCAACGTCTCCGACATCAAGACGGTGGATCTGGGGGCTTCCCTTGCGTATCGCGTCAACCAGCACTGGTCCGTGGGCGGCGGGCTAGGCGCCATCCACGGCGAGGGAGAAGTGGGGGGCACCTTCCCCTCCAACAACAAGATCGCCAAGCACCTCAAGGGGGATGGCTGGGCCCTTGGCTGGCACCTGGGTACCCTGCTGACCCTCTCGGAGGCAACCCGCATCGGCCTCTCCTATCGACACGACGTGAACCTGACCCTCTCCGGCGACGCCGTGGGCACCGATCTGCAGGGACGCACCTTCACCGACACCGGCAGTCTGGATCTGCCCCTGCCCGCCACCGCCGAGCTGGCCCTGTTCCATCAGCTGACCCCGGCCCTGGCGCTGCATTCGAGCATCAACTGGACCAACTGGAGCAAGTTCGTGCAACTGGAATCCGGGCTCGATCACCACGGCACCATGCACATCAAGGACGAGCACTGGCAGGACAGCTGGCGCTACGCCGTCGGCCTGACCTATCGGCTGACCCCCCAATGGCAACTGCGCTCCGGGATGGCCTACGATCGCAGCCCGGTGCCCGCCGATCGCCGTACCATCTCCATTCCGGATTCCGACCGGATCTGGTACAGCGCCGGCGTGGGCTACCAGATCGATCGCAACCTCTCCCTGGATCTGGGTCTCACCATGATCGACGGCAAGCAGGTCGAGGTGAACGAGACCATGCAGCTCAAGCCCGGCATACCGCAGACCACCTCCACCTTCCGCGGCACTTCGGAAGGGGATGCCTGGCTGGCCGGCCTGCAGCTCAACTACCTCTTCTGATCCGGGGCTCTGCGCCACGGCACTCTGCCAGTTGTTGACCGCCTCGACCCGCTCGACACTGGCATAGTGATCCGCTTCACCATAGAATCAAACCTGCCCTCATGGTGGAGAGATGCATGTATTCCTATGTAGCCAGGCAGCCCATTCTGGATCGGGACTTGAAAACCCAAGCCTATGAACTGCTGTTTCGCGACAGCCTGGACAACGTCTTTCCACCCATCTCCGCACAGCAGGCCACCTCCCGACTGGTGGCCGAACAATTCGTGCAACAGAACATCGATCAACTGCTGGGGGATCACCCCTGCTTCATCAATTTCCCCTACTCCCTGCTGCTGGACGGCCTGGCCGAGTGCCTGCCCCGGGACAAGGTCGTCATCGAGATCCTGGAGGACGTCGACCCCGATGACGCCCTGCTGGCCAAGGTGATCCAGCTCTACGAGCTGGGCTATCGCCTGGCGCTGGACGACTTCACCCTGGTCTATGCCTGGGAGCGGTTTCTGCCCTATATCCACATCATCAAGTTCGACTTGCGCAGCACCTCCATCTCCAGCATCGAACGCTTCATGGCGAGTCACCGCCACCTGCCCCTCACCTATCTCGCCGAGAAGGTGGAGGACGAGGACGAGTTCGAGCGGATGAAGCAGCTCGGGGTCCAGCTGTTCCAGGGCTTCTTCTTCAGCCATCCCCAGATCGTGCAGCAGGCCGCCATGCCGCCGGCCCAGCTGGTAGTGATGCAGCTGCTCAAGGTGGTCAACCAGGCCGAGCCGGATCTGGACAAGATAGAGTTGCTGCTCAACCAGGATCTCTCCCTCTCGTTCAAGCTGTTGCGCTACATCAACCACCTCAAGGGTTTTCCCCAGCCCATCGCCTCGTTTCGCCAGGCCGCGAGCGCGCTGGGTCATGTTCAGCTCAAGCGCCTGGTGGCCCTCATCGCCGCCACCAGCGCCGGCCACGACAAGAGCGCCGAGCTCCATCAGATGTCCCTCGTCCGGGCCCGGTTCTGCGAGCTGCTGGCCCAGACCCATGCCCCGGCCCAGCAGGCACAGCAGGCACAGCAGGCCTTTACCACCGGGCTCTTCTCCCTTCTGGACGTCTTGATGGAACAACCCCTGGAGCAGCTGCTCGGTTCCCTCCCCCTGACAGACGAGGTGCGCACCGCCCTGCTGGAGCGCAAGGGTAACCTCGGGTTCTACCTCACCTTCTGCGAGGCTTACGAGCAGGCCGACTGGCAGCGGATCGCCGCCAATACCGCCCGCCTGGGGCTCAACGAGGAGAAGGTCAGCCACCTCTATCTGGCCGCGACTACCTGGGTCAACCAGCAGCTTGAGGCCATGGAGGGCGAGTCAGGCCCCCCATAAAAGAAAACGCCCCTCCAGGAGGGGCGTTCATGCCGGTTGCGCGGACACCGGGCCCGTGCCTCAATCCACCTCGATGGCTACTGCAGTCGCCTCGCCACCCCCGATGCAGAGGCTCGCCACGCCCCGCTTGAGCCCGCGAGTGCGCAGGGCGTGAGTCAGGGTCACCAGGATGCGGGCGCCGCTGGCCCCGAGGGGATGGCCCAGCGCGCAGGCGCCGCCATTCACGTTCAGCTTCTGATGGGGGATCTGGCACCCCGCCATGGCCAGCATGCTCACCATGGCAAAGGCCTCGTTTACTTCGAACAGGTCCACCTCTTCCACCGACCATCCCACCCGGGCCAGCAACTTCTCGATGGCACCGACGGGTGCACTGGTAAATGCCGCCGGCAGGGCGGCATGGCTCTGGTAGCCCACCACCCTGGCCAGCACCGGCGCCCCCAGACGCCTGGCCGTGTCGGCCCGCATCAGCACCAGGGCCGCCGCCCCGTCAGAGATGGAGCTGGCATTGGCTGCGGTGATGGTACCTGTCTTGCTGAAGGCCGGCTTGAGGGTGGGTATCTTGTCGGGCCTGGCCTTCCCCGGTTGTTCGTCCTCCGCCAGCAGCAGGGTCTCTGCGGCCATCACCGGGGTCAGCTCGGCCCCGAAGGCACCGCTCTGCTGAGCCGCCAGGGCCCGCTCCAGGGAGGCGATGGCGAAGGCATCCATGTCGGCACGGGTCAGTCCGGCCTTATCGGCACTCAGCTGGGCATAGTGGCCCATCAGGTGCCCCTCGTAGGCATCCTGCAAACCGTCCAGGAACATGTGATCCAGCACGGTCGAATGGCCCATGCGAAAACCACTGCGCGCCTTGTCCAGCAGATAGGGGGCGCGGCTCATGCTCTCCATGCCCCCCGCCACCACCACCTCGGCCTCCTCCAGGCGCAGGGCATCCGCCGCCAGCATGACTGCCTTCATGCCGGAGCCGCACACCTTGTTGAGGGTGGTGCAGGGGACGCTGTCCGGCAGGCCGGCCTTGAGCGCCGCCTGACGGGCCGGCGCCTGCCCGACCCCGGCACTGAGTACGTTGCCCAGATAGACCTCATCGACCCGCTCCCCGCCGATGCCCGCCGCCGCCAAGGCGGCGCGAATGGCACAGGCGCCGAGCTCGGGCGCACTCTGGGAACTCAGGGCCCCCTGGAACGCCCCCATGGGGGTACGTTTGGCCGCCACAATCACGATATCCATCGATAGCACTCTCCTTGTTACATTGGGATAACATATGCCGCCGCCGCCACCGGAACAAGACTTGCGGGGAAGTTGACGTTTGGGTAAGGTGCCAGCCTGCATTGACAACCAGATGACAGCCAAGATTGCCCTATGACCAAATCCAAGGATGACACCCGTACCTTCAGCATCAGCGAGCTGGCCCGTGAGTTCGATGTAACCACCCGCAGCATCCGTTTCTACGAGGATCAGGGGCTACTGAACCCGACCCGTCAGGGGCAGACCCGGATCTACAGCCGTCAGGACAGGGTACGTCTCAAGCTGACCCTGCGCGGCAAGCGCCTGGGATTCAGCCTCGCGGAGATCCGCGAGCTGTTCGATCTCTATGACGCGGACAAGAGCAGCCGCTCCCAGTTGCAGACCATGCTGGGACTGGTGGCCGACAAGCGGGAGGCGCTGCAACAGCAGCTGGAAGACATCCAGATAGTGCTGCTGGAGCTGGAGGCAGCCGAGCAGCGTTGCCAGCAGGCCCTGACCCAGCTCGCTCCCTGAATCGCGAGCGGCCGGGAAGCGTACAAAAAGAGAGAGGGAGGCGTGATGCCTCCCTCTTCTATTGGTGACGGAAGACCCGGTCTCAGGCCTCCTTGCTCCAGCGGTCCGGATCGTAATCCGGGCTGTAGCGGTCGACGATGATGGCACAGGCCGCATCACCGGTGATGTTCAGCGCGGTACGGATCATGTCGAACAGACGATCCAGCGCGAACAAGAGCGGCAGACCCTCGATGGGGATACCGGCAGCCAGCAGCACGGCGACCACCAGGAAGCTCGGACCCGGTACACCCGCCTGACCGATGGCACCCAGGGTGGAGGTGACGATGATCGCCGCCCAGGCACCCATGGAGAGATCGATGTTGTAGACCTGGGCGAAGAAGATGGCGACCAGGCCGTAATAGATGGCGTTGCCGCTCATGTTGATGGTGGCGCCCAGCGGCAGCACGAAGGAAGCGGTGGCGTTGGTCACCTTCAGATCATGCTCGCAGGTCTCCATGTTGACCGGCAGGGTCGCCATGGAAGAGGCGGTGGAGAAGGCCACGATCTGCGGCTTCTTCATCGCGGAGAAGTACTTGCGTACCGGCGTGTTGGAGAAGAAGGCAACCAGCAGCGGGTAGACCACGAAACCGAAGATGAGGATGGCGGCGACATAGACCACGAACAGCTTGAGCACCAGGGTCAGCACGTCGAAGCCGTAGGTACCGATGGCGTCGGCCATCAGACCGAAGACCCCGATGGGAGCGATCAGCATCACCTTGTTGATCATCCAGACGAAGGCATCCACCAGGGTGTTGAGCCCATCCACCAGCGGCTTGGCGCGCTCGCGGGGCTGCTTGGCCAGGGCGATCCCGAGGAACATGCAGAATACCAGGATCTGCAGGATGTTCGCCTCGTTCAGGGCGCTGAACACGTTGGTCGGGATCATGCCTAGCAGGGTGGCCACCGCATCGGGCAGTTCGCCCTTGTCGGCGTAGTCACCGGAGAACATGGCCGCGGTAGAGCCGAAGTCGACGCCGACGCCGGGCTTGAAGATCTGTCCCATCACCAGGGCCAGGAACACCGCCAGGGCGGAGGTAATGAGGAAGAAGGCGAGCGTGGTGACGCCTATCTTGCCTGCAGCGGGGCTGGCCCCCAGGTTCGCGGCCCCGGACAGGATGGCAACCGCCACCAGCGGGATCACCAGCATCTTGATCAGCTGGATAAACAGGGTGCCGAACGGCGCAAACACCGTTGCCTGCTCACCCATGAGCGCACCGGCCAGCGCACCCAGCACCATGGCAACCACAACCTGGAAGCCGATGTTTTTGATTAATCCTTTCGTTAACACAGAATGTTCCTTTATTTAGCAATTACTCACACTTTTGCAGCGTAAATGACCACCCAGAGCGTCAAATCCTCTCCATTGCTCTGGCGGTGCGCTTTATCTCATATTTGCTTCCCGTTTTACATCAGAATCCGTTAATGAAATGCATTGATGAGTTTATGAGAAAGTAAAGATTCAAAAGAGACACGGGTGTTTTTCCTCCTTTTACCATGACAAGATCCGAAACTCTGTGCTACGTTGGCTCGGCAAACGTGCATACAGGGAAGAAAAGATGCTGAAAGTTAACGAATATTTTGACGGAAATGTTAAATCCATCGGTTTCGAGCAAAAAGGCGACAAAGCCACGGTCGGCGTGATGGAAGCGGGCGAATACCTGTTCAACACCGCCGCTCCGGAGCGCATGACGGTGATCAAGGGTGCCCTCACCATCCAGCTGGCCGATGAAGACGAGTGGCATACCTACCACCAGGGCGAATCCTTCGACGTGGCCGGTCACTCCTCCTTCAAGCTGGAAGTGAAGGTGGCCACCGCCTATCTGTGCGAGTTCCTCGACTGATAGCCCCCCGCCATGGGATCCCTGACCGGCTCCCATGGCGCTTCACTCCCGCCCCTTGCCCCCATTTCCCCACCGTCATCACACGCCACTACTTATCCTCTTTTCATCGACTACAAAAAATTTACAATGTTTAGACGAAATCCATAACTGGAGTACGTCATGATCAGTGTCTTCGACCTGTTTTCCATCGGGATAGGTCCCTCCTCCTCCCATACGGTGGGACCGATGCGGGCTGCCTGCGCCTTCGTCCACACCCTCAAGCAGCACGCACTCCTGACCCGCACCGACCGCGTCGTGGTCGAGTGCTACGGATCCCTGGGCCAGACCGGCAAGGGACACGGCACCGGCAAGGCCATCATCCTGGGGCTGGCCGGGTTTGAACCCGAATCCGTGGACATCGAGGCCATCCCCGCCTTCCTCGAACAGGTGGAAAAGAGCCAGAACCTGCACCTCGGGGGCGAACAGCCCAGCGCCTTCCCCCGCATCGGCGCCATCATCTTCAACCGGCGCAAGACCCTGCCCGCTCACTCCAACGGCATGACCCTGCGTGCCTTCGAGGGTGACACCCTGATCCTCGAGCAGACCTACTACTCCATCGGGGGCGGTTTCATCATCGAGGAGAGCCACTTCGCCAACGCCCGGGAAGAGGCAGCCCGCTTCGATGCCGCCCACCCCATCCCCTACCCGTTCGAGAGCGGCGCCGAGCTGCTTGAACAGTGTCAGGAGAGCGGCCTCTCCATTTCGGGGCTGATGCTGGCCAACGAGAAGGTGTTTCGCAGCGAGGCGGAGATCAAGGCGGGCCTGCGCAAGATCTGGCAGGCGATGCAGGGCTGTGTCGAGCGCGGCTGCAAGAGCGAGGGGGTGCTGCCCGGCGGCCTCAAGGTGAAGCGGCGCGCCCCCGCCCTCTACCGTCAGCTCTGCGGCGAAACCAGCTTCAACAAGGATCCCCTGATGGTGATGGAGTGGGTCGACCTGTTTGCCCTGGCCGTCAACGAGGAGAACGCCGCCGGTGGCCGGGTCGTGACGGCCCCCACCAACGGCGCCGCCGGCATCATCCCCGCGGTGCTGCACTATTACGATCGCTTCGTGCGCAAGGTGGATGACGAGCTGCTGATGCAGTACTTCCTCACCGCCGCCGCCATCGGCATCCTCTACAAGAAGAATGCCTCCCTCTCGGGGGCCGAGGTGGGCTGTCAGGGCGAGGTGGGCGTTGCCTGCTCCATGGCGGCTGGCGCCCTGGCCGAGCTGCTGGGGGCCAGCCCCGCCATCGTCGAGAATGCCGCCGAGATCGGCATGGAGCACAACCTGGGGCTGACCTGCGATCCCATCGGCGGCCTGGTGCAGGTGCCCTGCATCGAGCGCAACGCCATGGGGGCGGTCAAGGCGATCAATGCCGCCCGCCTCGCCCTGCGGGGCACCGGCGAGCACAAGGTGTCGCTGGACAAGGTGATCAGGACCATGTGGGAGACCGGTAACGACATGAAGACCAAGTACAAGGAGACGGCCCGTGGCGGCCTCGCCGTCAACATCACCGAATGTTAATGTGACGTAAACGAGCCACATATGGCGCTCTCATACCCGGCCTCGCCGGGTATTTTTTGGCAAAACGTTTGCCCAGCACTTAACAAAATGGATAACCATCAAAATAAATTTTATACTCGCGCCACGAATTCAACAAAAATAGATCTGTTTCAACTTTTTTTAGGTATTGAGCCGTTACACTGTGGTTATTCGGTTCCTTGGCCTTTGTGATGACAGACAGTCCCATGGATCCCCTTTCTGCAAGCGGGCATGGCGCCCCCTTCTACCCTGAGGTAATTGTTACATGATCAGCGTTTTTGATATCTTCAAAATCGGTGTTGGCCCCTCCTCTTCCCACACTGTCGGCCCCATGAAGGCAGCCAAACAGTTCGTGGATGAACTGCGTGCTGGCGGCAAGATCCGTGACATCACCCGGATCCAGGTCGATGTCTACGGCTCTCTCTCCTGGACCGGCAAGGGTCACCACACCGACACCGCCATCATCATGGGTCTGGCGGGCAACCTGCCGGAAAATGTCGATATCGACGCCATCCCCGAATTCATCTCCCGTGTCGAGCAGACCGGCCGCCTGCCCATCGGCCTGCACTGCCATACCGTCAGCTTCCCGAAAGGCGCCATGGTCTTCCATGACGAGGCCCTGCCCCTGCACGAGAATGGCATGAAGCTGACCGCCTTCATCGAAGACGACGCCATCTATAGCAAGACCTACTACTCCATCGGCGGTGGCTTCATCGTTGACGAAGAGAACTTCGGCAAGAGCGACAGCGGCGACATGGCCGTCAGCTTCCCGTTCAAGAGCGCGGCCGAGCTGCTCGCCCACTGCGGCCAGAGCGGCCTCTCCATCTCCGCCCTGATGATGGAGAACGAGAAGTGCTTCAACACCCCGGAAGAGATCTACAAGAAGCTCGGCAAGATCTGGACCACCATGCGTGAAGGGATCGAGCGCGGCTGCCGCACCGAGGGCGTGCTCTCCGGCCCGCTGCGCGTGCCGCGCCGCGCCGCGCCGCTCTATCGCCAGCTGACCACCAACGAGAACCTCTCCAACGATCCCATGAACATCGTGGACTGGGTGAACATGTTCGCCCTGGCGGTCAGTGAAGAGAACGCCGCCGGTGGCCGCGTCGTCACCGCGCCGACCAACGGTGCCGCCGGTATCATCCCGGCCGTGCTGGCTTACTACGACAAGTTCATCCAGCCGGTGGGCCGCGACGAATACACCCGCTTTTACCTGGCCGCTGCCGCCGTCGGCATGCTCTACAAGATGAACGCCTCCATCTCCGGTGCCGAAGTGGGTTGCCAGGGTGAGGTGGGTGTCTCCTGCTCCATGGCCGCCGCTGGCCTGACCGAGCTGATGGGCGGCAGCCCGGAGCACGTCTGCGAAGCCGCCGAGATCGGCATGGAGCACAACCTGGGTCTGACCTGCGACCCGGTCGCCGGCCAGGTACAGGTGCCCTGCATCGAGCGCAACGCCATCGCCGCCATGAAGGCGGTCAACGCCTCCCGCATGGCCCTGCGCCGCACCTCCAAGCCGCGCGTCTCCCTGGACAAGGTGATCGAGACCATGTACATCACTGGCAAGGACATGGACTCCAAGTACCGCGAGACCTCCCGCGGTGGCCTGGCCATCAAGGTGATGCAGGTTGCCTGCGACTAACTCCGGATCGCACTGACATGAAAAAAGCGGGATATGTTCCCGCTTTTTTTTTGGTCTTTATTTCACGGGCTTGTCGGGAAAGCCCAGATTCAGGCCGCATGAAATAAAGGGACAAGGAGAAACACACAGGAGCAGCGGCCCGAGCGGGTGGCCGGGAGGCATGCATCAGATGAGGTTACGAGAGGCGGCTATTCCACGATGCGATCGGCCAGGGTGCCGACGGCCACCACGAAATAGGGGGAGCGATTCCAGTGGCGCAGCACCCGGTAATTGTCATAGGCGAGGTAGCTGCGCCCGTGAATATCGTCCGGCCGGATAAGGGAGGCCTGCATGTCGGCCTTAGGAAGCTGGGAGCCATCCTGCTGGCGTACCCCGAGGGCCTGCCAGTCGTGCAGCGACTTGCGCACTGCCAGCCCGATCAGCGCCGGGTCAAGGGAGTCTGGTACCCTCACCCGCCGCCCCCAGGTATGATCCTCGCGCCAGCCATTCTTGTGCAGATAATTGGCTGCCGAACCAAACACATCCGCGAGATTGCCCCAGAGATCCTTCCTGCCGTCCCCGTCCTGATCCACCGCGTATGCGAGAAATGACGAGGGCATGAACTGCACCTGCCCCATGGCCCCCGCCCAGGATCCCTGGAAGGCGGCAGGGCTCACATGCCCCTGCGCCAGGATGTGCAGGGCATCGAACAACTGCCCCTTGAAGAAAGCCTCCCGCCGCCCTTCCCAGGCCAGGGTGGCCAGGGAAGAGATCAGGGGATAATGGCCGGTAATTTTGCCGAAATTGGTTTCAATTCCCCACAAGGCGACAATAAAACGGGGCTGCACCCCATATTCCCGCCCTATTTTTGTGAGCAACGGCAAATGCTGGCGATATAAGGCTTTGGCCTGCTTGACTTTCCATTCCGGAACGGCGCGTGGAATATATGTGTCCAGCGTCAATTTGAATTCCGGCTGATTTTTGTCGTGCCTGATTGCCGCTTCCACCAACCGGACATCGGCAAAGGCGGTCGTCACCGTCGCAGACGGGATGCCTGCCGCCAAAGCCTCTTCTCTGAGGCTCGTCACATAGTGGTCGAAATCGACGCCGGCCAGCACGGGGGACCCCAGCAGGGCCCCCAACAACAGCAGTGCCGACCGGCCTGGCATCAGCGGGCGCCCTTCAACTGCGCCTTGTGCTGCTCCAGCAGGTTTTCCGGCGGAGGCGGCACC
>ENA-OWLM01000546-OWLM01000546.1-metagenome-genome-assembly--contig:-NODE-546-length-14612-cov-10.690458_pt1 | contig 14612 bp, 10 predicted proteins | sample MGYA00245349_ERZ651102 | MGnify/ENA primary metagenome ERZ651102 (study PRJEB26857, sample SAMEA4031759) | metagenome | biome: human; feature: oral; material: saliva | place: Philippines | collected 2014... | reverse complement strand
TCAATACCCGAACCCTCAATCCACGCGCACAAGCTCTCACCAATACCGCGGCGCGGCGGGTTCACCACCAGCATCTGCGGCACCGCACCCGAAGACACCGCGAACTCCGGCGCATCCTGAGCCGAAAAGCTCACGCCCTCCAGACCGTACTCAGCGACCGTGCGCTGCGCCGAAGCGACCGCCTCCGCACTAATCTCAATGCCCGTCACCGATCCGCCGCCCATCACCGACGCGGCATGCAGAGCAAAACCACCCACACCGCAGTACAGGTCCCACAGCGAGCGCGGAGCCACCTCACGCACCCACTCACGGCCCTGCGCATACATCGCCTCAGCAACCTTCGTATTCGTCTGGAAGAAGCTCTGCGGACGCAAATGCAGGGTCAGGTCGTTCACCTGCATCGGCAGGGTCTGACGCTCCGAAAGAATAATCTCCTCGTCCCCCTCAACGCGCGCCACCGGCTCACGCAGCAGGTTCACCGACAGCACCGCCAGGTTCGGCAGCTGCTCCTGCAACCACCCCAGCTGCCGGCGAATCGGCACCAGAAGCTTCTTCGAACGCAACACAAAACGCACCATCAGCTCGCCCGCCGCCGAAGCAGTCACCAGAATATTCTTCAGCTCACCGCGACGATTCGGAATGTCATAGGGGGTCAGGTCCGCGCGCTGAATCAGCTCACGCAGCACCGGAATAGCCGCCTGAATCGGCTCCATATAGAGCGGGCATTCGCCAAGATCAGTGGATGCGCCCGTACGGTAATCCACAATGCCGAGGGTCGGGTTCTTCGCCGAACCGCCCACCACAAGCTTCGCCTTGTTGCGGAAGCCCGCCTCCGCGCTGGTCACCGGGTCCAGCCACTGCAGCTGCGAGTAGTTGGCGAGCAGGGCGCGGGCGTGCTCCTGCTTCGCCTGCACCTGCGCGGTGTAGGCGGTCTCAATGCTGGGGCAGGAGGAGCAGAGGTCATCACGAAAATAGGCGCATTCCATAAGGAGCCATTCTACCGCCTCCACCGGCAGGCACGCCGCCAGCCTGTCACACACGAGCGCTTAGGAACGCGAAGGACCCGATAGCTGAGTCCCCGGGCGACGATTTACTTTCAGTACCGACCGATACGACCCTACCGAGAGCACAGAGAGCCCCGAAAAGACCGACAGCACACCAAGAAAGCCCAGACACGAGGCAACGGCCCCGACAGAAAAGACAGACCCGATGGAACCAATCGAGAATACCGAGCCAATCGAAAACGCCGAGTTCACGGAGCCAATACTGCAGAACGAGTTCACCGACCCGATGCTCAGAATCGAATCCCGCGATCCGATGCTCTTCACGCTCCGATTAGCGAGGTCCGGGGCCTGCGAAAGATGAGAGGAAGACGTAGTGTGAGAGCTCATGTTCTCAGCATATCGCTTGCCCCTTTCCTCCCCTCACAAGCGCCTCTTTGAGCTACCACCCAAACGGCACACAAAAGGCGGAGGCGGCCACCCCTCATGGGTAGCCGCCCCCGCCTCATACGGATGCGTGGACCTGCGCCGGTTTGAGTACCAGCGTTAGGTCACCACCGTGTCACGCTTCGCGTGCCACGGATTCCATAACTTTTTGCCCCATCAGGGACAAAAAGTTATTACATCATTCCGCCCATTGCGTCCGCACCGGGAGCAGCCGCACCAGCGGGCTCCGGCTTGTTCGCAACAACAGCCTCAGTGGTCAGGAACAGACCAGCAATAGACGCAGCGTTCTGCAGAGCCGAACGGGTCACCTTCACCGGGTCAGCAATACCAGCAGCCATCAGGTCCTCGTACTCGCCGGTCGCAGCGTTCAGGCCGGTACCAGCAGGCAGGGAACGAACGCGGTCAACCACAACGCCCGGCTCCAGGCCAGCGTTAGAAGCAATCTGCTTCAGCGGTGCGTCAATAGCCACGCGCACAATGTTCGCGCCGGTAGCCTCGTCACCGGTCAGCTCCAGCTTGTCGAAGACCTTCACGCCAGCCTGAATCAGAGCAACGCCACCACCGGGGACGATACCCTCCTCAACAGCAGCCTTAGCGTTACGCACAGCATCCTCAATGCGGTGCTTGCGTTCCTTCAGCTCAACCTCAGTTGCGGCACCAGCCTTCAGCACAGCAACGCCACCGGCGAGCTTAGCCAGGCGCTCCTGCAGCTTCTCACGGTCGTAGTCGGAGTCAGAGTTAGCGATCTCTGCGCGAATCTGAGCCACGCGACCCTCGATAGCTGCTGCGTCGCCTGCACCCTCAATGATGGTGGTCTCGTCCTTGGTCACAACGACCTTGCGAGCGGAACCGAGCATGTCCAGGGTTGCTGCGTCCAGGGACAGACCAACCTCTTCGGTGATGACCTGGCCACCGGTCAGGATAGCGATATCAGCCATCTGAGCCTTACGGCGGTCACCGAAGCCCGGAGCCTTCACAGCAACAGACTTGATGGAGCCGCGCATCTTGTTCAGCACCAGCAGAGCCAGAGCCTCACCCTCAACGTCCTCAGCAACAATCAGCAGCGGCTTGCCGGACTGCATGACCTTCTCCAGGACGGGGACGAGGTCCTTAACGTTCGAAATCTTCTGGTTCACAACCAGGATGTAGGGGTCCTCCAGGACTGCTTCCTGACGCTCCGGGTCGGTCACGAAGTAACCGGACAGGAAGCCCTTGTCGAAGCGCATACCCTCAGTCAGTTCCAGGTGCAGACCGAAAGTGTTGGAGTCCTCAACGGTGATGACGCCTTCCTTGCCGACCTTCTCCATTGCCTCAGCAATGAGCTTGCCGATCTCAGCGTCGCCAGCGGAAATAGATGCGGTTGCAGCGATCTCTTCCTCGGTCTCAACTTCCTTCGCGGAGGAGAGCAGAGCCTCGGTCACAGCCTCAACAGCCTTCTCAATGCCGCGCTTGAGGCTCAGCGGGTCAGCGCCAGCAGCCACGTTGCGCAGGCCCTCGCGGACCAGTGCCTGAGCCAGAACGGTAGCGGTGGTGGTACCGTCACCTGCGATGTCGTCAGTCTTCTTAGCAACTTCCTTGACGAGCTCCGCACCAATCTTCTCGTACGGATCCTCCAGCTCGATTTCCTTCGCGATCGAGACACCGTCGTTGGTGATGGTGGGGGCGCCCCACGCCTTCTCCAGCACAACGTTGCGGCCGCGGGGGCCGAGGGTCACCTTCACTGCATCGGCGAGGGTGTTCAAACCGCGCTCAAGGCCGCGGCGTGCCTCTTCGTCAAAAGCAATGAGCTTTGCCATAAGTGTCCTCCTGGACGATCGGATTTTTTCCTTCACCCCTGCGGGTGCGGTACATCTAAAATCGGGTGGCTGCCCCTCCACAACACCCCCGTTACGTAAGGCGCGGGCAGAGTAGGGCATAAAGCACCCGAACGCTACATCAATTGTGGCACCCGCACCGGCATGGAGCAAACGTTTAAGCCCAAGGTTGAAGGGTTAATCGCCCAGTGCTTAATCTGCACTCATTAAGCCCGCCAAAAGGGGCGTTACCGGTGTGCCTACCGGGGGCGCGTGAGGGGTATTAAAAGCATCAACCCCACCCGGCGCATCGGTGGGATCGCACGGGTGAGGTTGAGCAGAAGTCGTTATGGCAGAAACAGCGGGCGCGGGCGTAGGTTCACCCCGGCAACCACCTGAACCTATTCCGCTGCAGTAGCGGAGCCGGTGTAATCCGAGGACAGAATCACGATGACCTCGTGGTTGCCCATCTGCACATCGGAGGTTGCCTGACGCACCTGAGCAATACCCAGCTTCGAGGCGATACTCTGCGCCTGCGACTGGTAGCCCTCAGCGTAGTAGACCACGCTGGTTGCCGGTGCCACACCCGTGTAGTTTGCCGTCTCGCTGATGGTGTAACCGGTCAGCAGTGCCGCCGCACCGGATGCGCTACCCGCCGGAGCCGCCGCATTGTAGACCGCCACAGAGATGGACTCAGCCAGACCGGTCTTCGTGGCGCTTGCCGACGCAGAAGCCTTAGCCGGCGCAGAGGACGCCGACGCGCTTGCGGGGGCGGAGCTACTCTTCGCGGTGGACGCCGAGTACTGCGGGGAGGCGGTGCGCGGCGCATACACGTACATTGCACCGCCAATGAGCAGACCGACTACGCCTGCAGCTACCAGGGGGATAGCGCCCTTGGGGCTCTTTGCCGGGTCAGCATTGACCGCGCGGTAGGTTCCGCGGCGGGCGGTATTTTCGTCTACCTCATCAAATTCGTCGCGGGGGTAGCTCATTTATCCTCATTTCACGGGTCTCTGTTTACCGGCTGGTACCGTGCCTCCCTACATGGCGCGCGGGCGCGGCTACGGAAGGTGCGGTCTTGGTGTTCTAGTACCTAGAGTACCGGCTCAATTAGCGAGAACCAATGTGAACGCCCCGCAACCGGCTGTGAAAGAGACGGACACCGCACAGTGTTCAATCTCTGGTTGAACCTAAGGTGTGCGGGGTTGGATGCGGGAGTTGGAGGGCTCGCACGGCTCCCGCAATTCGAGCCCCTAGTCAGCGTCTCGGCGGGCGCGCAGAACGTCGATAATCTGCGGCGCTGCGGCGCGTACCCGCTCATCATCGAGCATCACGTTCAGGCGCTGATAGTAGGCAATCGGGGTGAATCCGGCAGCGATAATCGCCTTCTCTTTGGAACCCTGGTGCTTGAAGCGGCGGCGCTCCACCTCAAGGATGCGGCGCTCCACCGGGGTCAGGCCGCCGGGCTGACTCTGCGGTTCCGTCTGGTTCTGTGCTTCTGGCTGGCTCTGTGCGGTTTCGGCGCGTTCTTGTTCTGACACGTTCCCTCCTGTCTGTAGCTCGCCTGCTGCGGCTGGCGTCTCCTAGCGTGTGTATTCGTCATCCCCTAGTCTAGAAGAGAACATCAGTCTAGAAGAGAACCCCAGTCTAGGGGAGAAGCATTCGTCCCGCGCCCGGCCTCGTCACCGTTCGGGTCGCATCAGCACCAGGAGATTCCCCGAGGAGATTCATGAACCAGCCCCTCAGCAGCATTATGAGCGAGGATTGGGCGGCAGCACTCGCCCCCGTCGAAGAGCAGATTCACGCCATGGGCGCTTTTCTGCGTGAGGAGCACGCGGCGGGGTACCGTACGTTCCCGCCTGCCGCCGATATTTTCAATGCGTTCCGCCGCCCGATGAGCCGGGTGAAGGTCCTCATTATTGGTCAGGACCCCTACCCCACCCCGGGCAATGCGATGGGCCTGTCGTTCTCGGTGCACCGCGGTATGCCGCTGCCTCGTTCGCTGAACAATATTTACAAGGAGCTGCAGGACGATCTGGGTATCGCCCCGGCTGATCACGGCGATCTGTCCTGTTGGGCTGATGAGGGCGTCATGCTGCTCAACAGGGTTTTGACGGTGCGTGAGTCTGATGCGGGTTCGCACCGCGGCAAGGGTTGGGAGGAGATCACCGAGTGCGCTATCCGTGCGCTGGTGGCGCGTAACCAGCCGCTGGTGGGTCTGCTGTGGGGTGCGGATGCGCGCAAGTGCGCACCCATGCTGCAGCCGTACCCGAGCGTGGAGTCGGCGCATCCTTCGCCACTGTCTGCTCATCGTGGTTTCTTTGGTTCGCGCCCGTTTTCGACCGTGAATTCTTTGCTGGTGCAGCAGGGTGCGGAGCCGGTGGATTGGACGGTCCGCTAGGCGCAGCACAAGAGCTAGTGTGAGAGCTGGTGCAGCGGGTGTAGCGAAGGGGCGGTAGCTTGCGAGGTGAACTCGCAAGCTACCGCCCCTTCCCTACATCCAATATATGCAATATTGGCTATATACCCTTGAAGGAGAGTTAAGAATCCGCCGGTTCCACATTCCGCGGAGTCGTAAAATTCTGCAGCGCATACTGCATCGTGTAATTACCCAGAGCAACACCCGAAGCCATCGCCACAACAATCGAAACCGCCGTAATCATATTCTGCATACCCAGAATCACATCCGTCTCAACCGTCAGCAAATACATGCCTCGGAAGAACGACAGACCCGGCAGCAAGAACGTAATCGCAGGAATCGAGAAAATCGCCTGAGGCACATGCAGACGGTACGCAAAATACGTGCTCAACGCACCAATCACAACCGCCGCACACGCCGTCGGACCGCGACCAGTACTCGGACCGGCAAGCAACTCATAGGCGTAATACGCCGCCAAACCGCAACCCGTAATGAGCATCAGCCAACCGACCTTCACCAGCTTCGTCTGCAAAGTAATTGCAAAGGTTGCAATCGCCACGAGGAAGAAGAAAGACGCCGCCAGCGGGGTCGTCGGTTCAAAACGTAGCTGCTCAATATCCAGGGTCGGGCCGTTGAAAATATTGATCGCACTCACCGCGGTCGCAATGCCGACCACCAGGCCCAAGAAGCTCATACCCGTCGACACGAAACGACCCGCAGCCGTCACCGGGAAGCCATTAATCGCATCCTGCACGGCGCCCACCAGACGCGGGGTCGGCAAGAACATAATCATGCCCGCAGCCACCACCAGAGGCGCCGAAATCGGCTCCCCCTGACGCTGCAGCACCGAAAGAATGGACCCTTCACCGCCCAGCCAAATCGCCAAGAAGGTCATCAGACCCGCACTAGCGGCCATGCGGAAGAACGCCGGAATACCAATCGAACTCAACCACTGAATCAGCAAGTACACGGGAATAAAAATAATCACCGCACTCAACGCCGTCGCAAAACTCGCCCCCAGCGCCGCCGTCAGGGTTCCAGCACACGCCAGGTTCGCCGCCCACACCACCAGAGGCGGGAACGGCTTGGGGCGGTGCGTAATCTGGTTCAGCTTCAAATCGGCCATTTCCAGGGTCATACCGCCGCGAGTGATCTTATAGATCAGGCCGTACACCTCGGAGAGCGCCTCATAGTTCTCCGTAGAGGAACGCACCACACGCACCAGGGTGTGGGTAAAACGCTCATCAGCGTTCGCATTGCGCTTGGCGATGCGGGACTCCATGTAAATATCGGGGTCCGAGGTGTAGTTGATGGTCACCGACTGGTTCGTAATATCGACTTCCACCGAGTCCAAACCATACGCCGAAGAGACCGCAATAATCGCCGAGTCCACGTCCATGGCGTCCGCGCCGTAGTGGAACATCGCCTCAGCCAGGCGCAGGGTGAAGTTCAGGGTATCGCGGGCGTACTCCTTCTCACGGCGGAACGCCTCACGACGCTCATGCTCGTCAGAGCGGATAGTCGGCACAAACTGGCGCTGAGCAATACGCTGGGCGCCGCGCGGGGCGGCGGGTGCCGCCTCCTCAGTGCGCACGAAAGAGCGGAGGCGACGCGAACCCCAACGGCCGCCACTACCGCGCCCGAGGAGGCCCTGAGCGCCCCTATCAACCAGCGGTACGGAGGTGGTGGGCATCGAGACGGGCCCGGTCTTCGGCATTGCGGCAGGATCCGCGCCGTAGCGTCGGGCTGCGTGCGAGTTCGGCACCTGCGGAATCATGCCGGTCATGGGCACCGGCTGGGAGGGGCGGGTCAGCGCCTCCTCGGTCACCATATTGCTGGAGGTGGTGGGGTGCGGGTCCTCGCGGTATGCGTCTAGGTCGTCGTCAGGTACGAGGGAGGGGTCAATGACGGTGCGCGCACCGTGACCGTTAGGGCGCAGCTCGGGGTCGCCGGTGGGCTCTACCTCCTGCGCGGGGATACCCATGTCTGCTGCGGCTTCCTGCAGTACCTCACTGACAGCTTCCGCTGCGACGGTACCCTCCTGAGCCTTCGCGGCAGGGGCCTGCTGAGCCAACACACGGCGCAATTTCTCGTCGGTGACCTGGTCTAGTGAAACCAGGGGAAAACCGCGTTTACCGGCAATGTAGCCCGCGGTAGTGTTCTGCTCGCTTCCTTCCGTTGCGGCAGTGTTTGCTTCGCCTGCATGCGAAGCTTCCCGCGATGTGGGGGTCGCGGGGGTGTTCCTCGATTCTGCCAATGTCCCTCCCAGATAGACAGTGCCTTTTTAGTCTAACAAGGGCGCGATTCTGCGGTAGCACCGGGGAGCAAAAATACTGTTTTTCTAGGTGTTGTTTTCTGCACTAACGGCACCATGTGTGACCTGCGTTGGATAGCTTCATTGAAATGATGAGAAAGCGGGGTCGCTACTGTACAGAAAATATTGTGGGGAATATTTTTGCGGGTATTTCGAGGAAAAAATAAAGGTTATTTATACATTAAGATTTAGCGGGAAAATAACCCCCTTATGCCTCCACCCATAACGTAATGAAACATGAATTATTCATAATAAAAAATATCCCGCCACCGAAGTGACGGGATATTCACGCTTTAAGGCGGTAGCCTTCACAGCATCCGAAGCGCACCGCTTAGGGGTTCACCTCAGAGGCGAGAGTCAATTACTCAGCGTCGTGGTCGGTCTCGAGGATCTTAACCAGCGAGTCCAGAGCCTCTTCAGCACCTTCGCCCTCAGCGCGCAGGACAACAACGTCGCCGTGCTTTGCACCCAGGGACATCAGGGACAGAATCGATGCAGCGTCCATAGCCTCATCTGCGGGCTCGCCCTTAGCAGCAATGGTTACCTCAACGGGGAGGTCGCCAGCTGCCTCAGCGAAGATAGCTGCCGGACGTGCGTGCAGGCCAACACGGCTTGCAATAGTGGCTTCGCGCTCTGCCATTATGTTTCTCCTTTGATTAAGGAACCGAAAATATATCAGTACCTATTCTAAATGAACGGGGCGCTTCAGGACCCGCCCTTACTCTATAAATTGTACCGTTCAGCCATACGCTAACAAGTACAAAAATGCCGGATGCAGAAATAAAACTCTACACCCGGCATTTTCATGGACTCAGGCACCGCCCAGCACACCCCATCAAGGAGCGGCAGGCAACCCCGGAATCGTTTTAAGGCTTAGAGGCCCAGCTCGTCCAGAATCGGCAGAGCCTTGCGTGCGCTCTCCTTCGCCTCAGCAGAAGAAATCTGCTGCAGAGCGATAGCCGCAATCTGCTGTGCCTTCTCCTTGGTCACGGACTTCAGAACCGCAGCCACAGCGGGGATAGCGCCAGCGTTCATGGACAGGGTGTCAACACCCAGACCAATCAGAACAACAGCCAGAGCCGGGTCAGCCGCAGCCTCACCACAGACGCTCACGTACTTCTTCTTACCCGCGGTGACCGATGCACGCTGAGCACCCTCAACGGTCATCTTGATCATCTTCAGCACTGCAGGCTGCCAGGGGTTGTTCAGGTGCGCCAGGTCGCCCAGCAGACGGTCAGCCGCCATGGTGTACTGGGTCAGGTCGTTGGTGCCGATGGACACGAAGTCGACCTCGCCCAGGATAGCCTCAGCGTTCATCACAGCTGCGGGGGTCTCAACCATCACACCGTGAACGGGCAGGCCGATCTCCTTGAGCATGTTCGCGAAGTTGCGTGCCTCGGAGGTGGTCGAAATCATCGGAGCCATAACCCAGATGTCAGCGTCGGAGTTCTCCGAAGCAGCCTTAATAGCCTCCAGCTGGCGGGTCAGAACGCCCGGAACGGTCCAGTCGGTACGGAAACCGCGAACACCCAGTGCGGGGTTCTCTTCGGGGTTCACGTTCAGGAACGGCAGGGGCTTGTCAGCGCCAGCGTCCAGGGTACGGACCACAATGTGCTTGCCGGGGAATGCGTCAAACACGGACTTGTAGGTCTTAGCCTGAGTCTCAATGGAAGGCTCAGCGTCGTGGCCCAGGAAGCCGAACTCGGTGCGGAGCAGGCCAACACCCTCAGCCTTCAGGCTTGCAGCCTTCTCAGCGGACTTGCCGTCACCAACGTTTGCGTACAGCGGTACGCGGGTGCCGTCAGCCAGCACGCCCTGACCGTCGAAGTCAGCGACGGGCTTGCGGTTTGCGTACTTGATTGCTGCTTCGCGGTCAGCATCGGTGGGCTCGGTGTCAACGATGCCTTCGTTAGAGTCCACGTAGACGATGGTGCCGTCAGCAATCTCGGTCACGCCCTTAGCCGCAACGATAGCGGGCAGACCCAAGCCGCGAGCCAGAATAGCGGTGTGCGCCTGGGGGCCACCGTCAGAGGTAATCAGTGCGATAACCTTCTCGGGGTCCAGGGTTGCGGTATCAGCCGGTGCCAGGTCAATAGCAGCCAGGATGAACGGCTCGTCAGAAACGGGGATGCCGGGAGCCTGCTGGCCAGTCAGCTCAGCAACGATGCGGGCACGCACGTCGTGGATGTCGGTGACGCGCTCAGCCATGTAGCCACCCAGAGCAGCCATCTGGTCTGCGAAGGAGGTTGCAGCCTCCCAGATTGCGCGCTCGGGAGCCATCTCCTGAGTCTCAACCAGCTTAATAGCGCTCTTGATGAGTGCACGGTCGGTAGCCATCTGAGAAGTGGACTTCAGAACAGCCTTACCGTCACGGCTTGCGTTCTCTGCGCGAGCCAGCAGGTCTTCCTTGACGCGGACCGACGCGTCCTTAATACGCTGTGCTGCAGCCTCAGCGGTCTCACCGCTCAGACGCAGACCGTCCTTGGGTTCCTCGATGGGCTTAGGCATCTGAAGAACGGGGCCAATAACGCGGCCGGCGTATACGCCGACGCCCTTGTAGGTAGTCATAGAGTTCATGTCCTATCTGTGGTTTGTCTACAGTGTAACGTGTTTTTTCACGCTCGCGCCTGCAAACAGACGATCAAATGAAGGTGAGGTTATACGGCCTTTATGCGGATGCCTTAGAACGGGCACCCAGGGACTTCAGCACCACGTACAGTAGCGCCGAAACAACGGTACCGGCAACAACAGCCGCCAGGAACATCAGCGGGTTCTGCGCCAGACCAATAATCCAAATACCACCGTGCGGAGCCGGGGAAGCCACGTGCGCACCCATCGAGATTGCACCGGCGATAGCGCCACCAACAATGGTCGAAGGAATCACACGAGCCGGATCAGCCGAAGCGAAGGGAATAGCGCCCTCAGAGATGAAGGATGCACCCAGCAGCCACGCGGCCTTACCGTTCTCACGCTCGTTCTCGTTGAACAGCTTGGGACGCAGGGTGGTTGCCAGTGCCATAGCCAGCGGCGGAACCATACCGGAGATAATGACGGCAGCCATGATTTCCTGGTTCACGGTCGCACCCGAAGACAGGCCAGCGGTTGCGAAGAGATAAGCAGCCTTGTTGATGGGGCCACCCAGGTCAGAAGCCATCATGGCGCCCAGGATCAGACCCAGCACCAGAGCGGAACCGCCAGACATGGAGGTCAGCCAATCCTGCAGGGTGGTCATAACCCAAGCCAGGGGCGCACCGAGCAGCAGGTACATTGCCAGGCCGGCAACCAGAGAAGTCACCAGCGGGGTGATGACCACGGGCATCATCGAACCGAGCCAGCGGGGCAGCTTCAGGGTGCCCAGAGCGTACGCGATCAGACCGGCGAGAATACCGCCAACAATACCGCCGAGGAAGCCCGCGTTCACGGCGAGAGCCACCGAACCGGCGATGAAGCCCGGAGCGATACCGGGACGCTGAGCCAAACCGTACGCAATGTACGCGGCAAGAGCCGGAACCATCAGGCTCAGACCGAAACCACCGATGGTCTGCAGAACAGCACCCAGGTACAGGGTCCAGTGCACATCACCGAGGTTGAACAGGGTTGCCGAGTCGAGAATCGCCTTGGTGTTCACATCGCCAAGGTTCGGCACCGTAATTGCCTCGAAAACGAAGCCCAGGGCGACCAGAATACCGCCGGCGGCAACAAACGGAATCATGTAGGAGATACCGGTCATCACGGCTTTGTAGATGCGCGAGCCCCAAGCGCCTTCGGTAGCGCCTGCGCTGTCCTCACCGCTGGATGCGGCAGCGGCAACGCGCGCACCATTGGGGTTCTCAGCCTCAGCCAGAGCCTCCGCAATCATTTCCTTAGGCTCGTCAATACCGCGCTTGACGGGAGACTCGACAAAGGGCTTACCCGCGAAGCGGTTACGCTCACGCACGTTCACGGACACCGCGAAAATCACGGCGTCTGCGGCGTCAATATCAGCCTGGGTCAGCTTCTCGTTACCCGAGGAGCCCTGGGTCTCAACCTTCAGGTCGTAGCCGAGCTCTTCAGCAGCGTACTTGAGGGCGTCCGCAGCCATGTAGGTGTGAGCGATACCGGTGGGGCATGCGGTCACAGCAACAATCTTCTTCACCGGAGCCGAAGCAACGGGAGCTTCCTGAGCGGAGGCAGCAGGTGCGGCGGGTGCGGCCTCGGCGGGCTTAGCCTCTGCCTTCTTCTCGCCCACGCCGAGCGCACCGTTGACCAGCTCAACGATCTCTTCAGCCGAGGAGGCTTCGCGCAGGGACGCGGTGAAGCTCTTCTTCATCAGGGAACGTGCCAGAGTGGAGAGTAGCTTCAGGTGAGCCTGGTCAGCGCCATCGGGTGCAGCGATGAAGAAAATCAGGTCGGCGGGGCCGTCCTTTGCACCGAAGGAAACTGCCGGGTTGGGGCGTGCCATTGCCAGGGTCGGCTCGGTGACGGCGGCGCTACGGCAGTGCGGAATCGCAATACCGCCGGGGATACCGGTGTCGGTCTTGGATTCGCGTGCCTCGGCAGCCGCGTAGAGCTGCTCGAAGTCGGTAGCGCGTCCGGCATTTACGACTGCCTGAGCGAGCTTGGCGATTACGTCAAATCGGGTCTCACCAAGGTTCTCGTCCAGCAGGACGAGATCTGCGGTGATTAGATCAGACATATTCCCTCCTCGGGTATGTGTTGGGGCGGGGATTCACTCAGCGGTGCCGGGCTTCTCCCCTATGAGTTCAAAGTGTGTGCACTGTGTGTTGTGTTCGTATGCGCGTGTGGCTGCTGAGGTAGCACTCGATAGGTAGCACCCCAGTTTATATTCCCTTCTGAGAATAAAAGCTGGAGGTGCGAAAACAGCCCAAATTAGAGCTTTAGAGCTGTAGCTGACGAACAGTGACCTTCTCAGGAGTGGTCTGCTCCAGCGAAGGCATACGGGTACCGGGCAGAGCAGCAGCAGCCGAACCGTGAGCTACCGCCTGAACCAGGCAACCGGGGGCATCCTCACCACGAGTGTGAGCAATCAAGAAACCGGACAGCGACGAGTCACCGGCACCCACAGTGCTACGAACCTGAATCGGCTCGTGCACAGCGTGCCAGATACCCTGCTCGGTGACCAGCACTGCACCACCGCCGCCGAGGGTGGCAAGCACGTACTTGATGCCGTCGCCGAGCAGCTTCTGAGCGGTGCGGGCGGTCAGCTCGGGGCTAGCCTCCAGCTCCTCCCAGTTATCACTACCGGTCAGCTGAGCCAGCTCCTCCGAGTTGGGCTTAATCAGGGTGGGCTTGTGCTCACCGGCGACGGTCGCGATCAGCGGCGCCTCAGAGGTATCAATAGCAATCTTGCCCTCGTAGCCGGAGGCGCGCAGTGCCGCCACCAGCTCGGAATAGTAGGTCGGCTCCAGGCCCGGAGGCAACGAACCAGCTAGAACCACCCAGTCGGCACCCTTGGACCGCTCAACCACCAGCGCATCCAGCTTCTGACGCAGTTCGGCATCAAAAACGGTGCCGGGGGCGTTCAGCTTGGTGGTGGTGCCATCCGGATCAACCACGGTGATGTTCGAGCGAATCGGCTCACCGGTGGGCAGGTTAGCGAACTCAACATCCACAGCCTGCAGTGCGGTCAGCACCGGGTCGGTGGCTTCACCGGGCACGATGGCGAGGGTCGGCACGCCGGAAATCTGCAGGGCGCGGGAAATATTCACGCCCTTGCCACCGGGATCCTGTACGGCACCGACAGCACGCTGCACGGCACCGTGAGCCAGGGGTGCACCGAGTTCAATGGTGCGGTCCAGGCTGGGGTTGGCGGTCAAAGTAATAATCATTAGGCAATCACAATCTCAACGTTTGCGGCCTCGAGTGCCTGACGGAGGGCACCTTCGGGCTCGCGATCAGTAATGAGGGTGTCAATATCCTCAAATCCGGCGAAGCGGACCAGGGATTCCTGACCGAACTTCGCGGAGTCGCAAAGCAGGACCACGCGGCGGGCTGCCTTGCAAATTGCGGTCTTGACGATGGCTTCGTTCATGCCGGGGGTGGAGATGCCGAAGTGGGATTCGATGCCGTTGGCACCGATGAAAGCAATATCGGGGCGCATGGTGCCGAAGTGCTCTGCGGCGCGTGCGCCAACAGCAGCCCAGGTCATCTTGCGCAGCTGGCCGCCAACCAGTTCAAGGGTGACGCCCTCTGCTTCGGCGAGCTTGACTGCAATGTGCAGTGCGTGGGTGATGATGATGCGGTCGTTGCCGGTCTTGAGACTGAAGTTCTCAGCGCCGATGTGGTCGGCGAGAATTTCGATGGTGGAGCCTGCGTCCAGGACGATGGAGCCTGCCTCGGAATCGCGCAGCATCTGGTATGCCTTGGTGGCAATGCGGCGCTTCTCGGGGGTGTTCATGCCCTGTCGGGAGGAGATGGAGGACTCCAGGGAGGTGGACTGCTCAATGGTGACAGCACCACCGTGGACACGGCGGAGCTTACCTGCTTCTTCCAGTGCGGCGAGGTCACGACGCACGGTCTCCATGGTCACATCGTAACGGCGCGCAAGGTCAGCGCCGTTGACACGACGTGCGGAGGCAACAAGCTTTGCAATTTCGGCACGGCGTTCTTCTGCGAACATAAATCTGGTGTTCCTTTGG
>ENA-OWLM01000540-OWLM01000540.1-metagenome-genome-assembly--contig:-NODE-540-length-14698-cov-5.116028_pt1 | contig 14698 bp, 12 predicted proteins | sample MGYA00245349_ERZ651102 | MGnify/ENA primary metagenome ERZ651102 (study PRJEB26857, sample SAMEA4031759) | metagenome | biome: human; feature: oral; material: saliva | place: Philippines | collected 2014... | reverse complement strand
GTCATGAATATTTAGATGAAGAAGAAACACAAGATACATTATACTATATAATCAACAAAAAAGGGAATCAATTTGGAGCTATGAGAAATCTTTCTAGATCTCATAATGGCATATCATCTAAAAATTTACTAATTGAAAAAAATATAAAAAAACAATTGACAACGATGTGAGAATGTGATAAACTTATATACAACGTATCTTGGACCTTGATAAATTTTCCGCACAAGGTCTTGTCTATTTTTTTTAAAAAAGGAGTCCTACTTTACTGAATGGCAAACAAAGAAGAACAAATTAACAACAAAAATCTTTCACGTGGTGAAGCCGATAAATTGCTAAACGATGTTCAAACAATTCGTGATTTACGTGCAATCACCGATCATACTTACAATAGCAACGTTTGGGGTGAAACTGACATCCCTGAAACAAAATGGTTCACGACGGCTAAAAATGCTGTTTTGAAAAACGGAGACAACAAGAAGTTTAAATTGCGAGTCGAGGATTCTCTTGCGGATCTATTGCGTGGTTGGACTGATTCATTAACTGAATTAAAAGCCTCTCTTGAAACTATTGTTTATGTGACGCAAAAACTGAAAGAAAATCCAGACTGGGAACTAACAGTCGATGATTACGTTGATTTTTTAACACATCGAGTTATTATCATCGCATTGACTAATCGATTGAGTCTTGCGGATCCTGAAAAAATCCCTAATTACGATCCGGAAGATGATGAATAAAAATAGAAAGTTGGTGACACTTTGACTGATTTAACAAATAAAAATATTATTTCAGAACTCAAACAAATTTTTGACGGGGTTGGAAAAGTTGCGACTCGTTCCGGATTTTGTGAACTAAAACTGTCAAAACCACAACGATTGGATATTGGTTTTTACGACAACAAACTAACATTCTCTTCTGTGAATATTTCAGTAGGTGAATCTTTATCTGAAGTAAATGCAGTTCGTTTTTCATTACCTGAATTAGTATCAGTACTTGGACTTCTTCAGAAACGTGAAGCTCTAGACTTGTCATACGTAAAGGAACACAACGTATTTTGGTTTAACGGGTTACCTCTGTTTGATACAAAAGTATTGGAGGATGATCAGATTTTCATTCCAGAAACAGCTGTAACTTATAATAGAGAAAACTGGTCTAATACAATTGACGTTATCTCTGGTTCTAAAAAGGAATTAAAAAAAGGATTTTCTCCAGAAACTGAATTTTTATTCGTAGATGTTCAGAATGGAGAAGTTCGCCGATTGGATAATTTTGATGTTAAAGTAACAAAAGTTTCCGACGGAGATCCTTCTGGCGATAAGTTCCTTGTTGATAAAGTTAATGCAAAAATCATCGAATCAATCTTTTTTGATTGTGATAACTTGGATGTCTCGTTTAATAAAAATTCAGTTTTGTTTAAATCGGATGATATTCAACTAAAGCTCGATCGACCGGAAAATTTGAATATTGAACTTTACAAACCAGTCTAATGTTATAATTTTCGAAAAGACAAATAATGATAGGAGGTTTTCTTAGTGGAAACAAGTTTCAACAACACGCCAGAAGAAAATTCAGGTGTTGGCGGTTATGATATTACCGCAGAATTAGAAAAAATGAAAAACGAGGGCGGGGGTTATAATCCAAACCAAAAGAAACCTGTTAAGCAAGGAAGTGGAGGTTTCGGTGGTAAACTTAATGGTTTTATCCCTGATGATAAAAAGAAGATTTTAACGTATCTTGGTATCGGTGGCGTTGTTATCGTACTAATTTTGCTATCATTCTTCTTACTGTCACACAACAAACAAGTTGCTAAGAATAATAGCACACAATCCCAAGTTCAAACACAAAACAATGATTCTAGAGCTCTTTTTAAAGCTAGTATTCAAACAGCAGTTAATGCTCAGGAAGCTAAAGGTAATATCTCCAAGAAGTGGCGTGCCGCAACTGTCGAATACAGCAAGACTCAAGATTTAAACGTCTTTAAGGAAACTCTTAATCAAGTTAACGAAGAGCGTACTTCTTACATCGAAAAGATCAAGAGTGATGATAATGAGTTGAACAATTTGGTTATCAATGCTTTGAATAATCAGCGTGAATATTTAAACAAGGCATACAATGTCGATAACTCAGCTGACGCAATTTCAATTTACAATGAATGGAACTCAGGCGACAAAGCATACGATGAAGAATACAACACAATTCTCAAACAATTGCTAGACAAGGTTGGTATCAAATACACAGAAAAACAAAATTCTGATGGAGGCCCAACAATCGAATATTAATAATATTTGATTGAGTTAAGCACCGGAATCGCTCGGTGCTTTTATTTTTTTATTATGTTGTTGACTTATTCTATATTTTTTGATAAAATAATATTATCTAGGTACTGAAATAAAATCAGAAAGGAGTATTTTTTGCTTAAATTATCAAAGAAATTTCCTGAAAATTACCTGACATCTGGTGTCAATTTCCTTTACTTTGGTGACAAACACTACCAATTTAAAAAACCAGCCAATCGTACAGATGATTTTTCGGAAACAGAAAAAAACAAGGTTAAACAAGTTAGAAAAATTGCGAAAGAACACAACGTTCGTGTTATTTTACAACCCGGAGACTTGCTAGATAAACCTACTTTACCTAATAACTTTGTAGAAGCTATTTTGGAAGAGTGGGGATTTTCGGCGTACAAAAAAGCTCGTGAAGATTATGAAGCCGGTATCCTTTCTAAAGATGAGATGACAGAAGCAATCTTGGATTATATCCCAATTGTTGGTACGGTAGGAAACCACGAGATTTTTGGTGGATCTCTTAAAACCTTACCTAAAACAACGCTAGGATTCTTATCATCTATTGGTTTTGTTAATCTTGTCGATAAAGATACTGTTTTTACTGTAAAAACTCCAGGTGGCAGAACTATTGCAATTTCAGGATTACCTTATGATCTGAATTTATTGAAGGATGAGAAGAATTTTATTCTGCAAGAGAAAAAGGGTGATACTGACATCTTCTTGGTACACGAAGCACTCTACAACACAACTTTGGGTCCGGAAATTAATTGGTTGCCAATCGATAAAGTTTATAAAGACACAAAGGCTGATGTCACGATTGCCGGTCACATTCACCACGGATTCGGTTGGATCGAGAAGGACGGTAAAATCTTCGGAAATCCCGGAGCATTAGCTCAACAAAGTTCTTCTGTTGCCGAATTGGATCGTGATATTTACGTCAGTCTAATTCACGTATCAGAAGATGGTGAAATTTTTATTAAAGATATTAAACTTGATTCACCACGAAGTCGTGATATTTTCGACTTAACTCAAAAAGATGAGAAAATCAACTTAGAAAATCAATCAAAAGCAGTGGCAAAGATCATTGACCAAATCAAGCCGATTGGAGATGGTCTAGCAACAAGCATTATTGCCGATGTCGCCTCTATCGACTCTGTTCCTAAAGCTGTAACAGAACTTGCGGTTGAAACAACACGAGAGGTTGAGAATCGTATTCGTCAAACAGAGCCATTGAGTGAAGATGTTGACTATCGGATTCGAAGAATCGAGCTTGTGAACTTCGAAGCACATCAACACACGGTTATCAATATCGACAAGGACAACGTTCCTTACGTATTTATCGGTGAATCCTCTAACGGAAAATCATCTATCGCTCGTGCCTTGTACTTCTTCTTTGAAAACGAAGGTAATTCACTATCGTTTGTGCGAAAAGGTATTAAAAACACCGAATGTAAGGTTATATTACATCGAGCTGACGGTCTTGTAGCTTCACGTTTTGTTAATGTAAAGAAAACTAGAACCGGAAAGCAAAAGATTGTGGATCAAGGTTGGCACATAACCTATCCTGATGGAACCGAAACAACAACAAATACGCAAGGATTGGAGATGATCCAACACCTGTTCGGATTTAATTATCTATTTCTTGATGAAAAAGATAAAATCGGAATTAATTTCCGAAAACAAAAGGAAGGTGACTTCTTCTTAAACTTAAAAGGGCAACAACGTGCAAAGGTTATCGGCGCCTTGTTTGGAACACAATATATCCTTGGGGCAATCAAAGACTTAGAAAAGGTTCGACGTAACTTAGCTTCTGAGCGAAAACTAGTTTCTGGCGATCTAAAGAATATTGATGACAAGTTAGAGCCATTAAGTTTATTGGATCAAGAGCAGTTTGTTGTGGATACCTTGGAAACAAGATTCGATAAAATGAAAGTTAAAAACACGATCTTGAGGAGCGCTTCAGTTTTGATGTCAAAACAAAAGTATATCTCTGAACAAGAATCGGTTTTATCTGCATTTCTGAAAAAGAAACCTGTTGTAAATTCTATGGTTGATGATTACAACAAATTAGAGGTTTTGGTTAGAAAACAAAATTTCGTTGAATCAATCCAAGAAAAACTTACTAAAACGAGAACAGTTTTATCAAAACTTAAAACCTATTTAGAAGAAAAGGATAAAGTTGATAAATCTATTGATAGCTTTTCACTATTAGAAGAAAAGGTTAAAAATTCCAATAATATCAAAAACGCAAGTGGCAATTTGATTAAAGTTACAAGGGATTTAGAGAATATTAAATCAATTATTTCTAAAAAAGATAATCTAATTAAAGCAGCGGATGATTATGAACTTTTAAAAGAAAATTTTGATAAATTGGGTAAATTAAAAGTTATTCAAGAAGAGAAGAAATACAATGAAAATTCCTTGAAAAAGGTAGCAACATTCATTTCTATTATCAAAAATTCTAGCAAAGAAAATGAAGAACTTTTTTCTAAATTGGAAAGTAAAAATTCAAACCTTGAAAAAGTTATCATTTTTTCAAGAAAATTAACTGAAATTATTTCAGAATTGAAGGTTTCGTCTGATAAAATTGAAGCTATGAAGCTGAAATTATCAGAGGATGAATCTAAACTGAAACAATTAGAGAAACAATATTCTTCTGTTGAAATTGCAGGAATTACGCTATACGGTCTGAAACGCATTGGAGGGGAAATGACTGAAACAGAATTGAAAGAATTAGGCAAGGCTGTTGCCGAACAAAAGGAACTTATGATTCGTTCAGAATCAACGCAAGAATCTTTGATTAAAAACAAAGAAGAACTAGAATCTCAACTTCGTGAGTTAGGTGTTGATCCTGACAACGTAGAGGGTGAGGTTAAGAAATTAGAAGAAGAAGTTGAAACGTTGAAAAACAACATCACAACAAATCTTGCAGATGTCAAGGCTGTAGCCGAAAAACTAAAAGACTAAATTAAAAATTGATAAAAATTATAAGAGGGAAGAAATTCTCTCTTATAATTATTAAAAATAAATTTATTGCCCGGTAGCCGGGATAGAAAGAAGGTGTCTTATGAAACGAGAGTTTTATGAGTTTGCTGGAGAAGTCTCAGACGATAACGTTATTGAGACTGAATTGCGTGAGGAGCTTATTGCTAAAGATTTCGTTAAGAAAATTAGTCGCTCCCTTGTTCGAAATATTATCTGGATGTGCTTAAATAGTGTGGCACTTTCAATTTTGTCACTTATTTTTCAAACTTTGGGGATTAAAATCCTCGTGAGCGGAAGTATGTACACACTTCTCGTGTTTGGACTAGGAATTTCGTACCTATTTATTTTTATTGGTACTATCTTGATGAACTTACAGCCGATTAAGGCAAATGAGTTGTTTAAGGATCTAATCCTAATTTTCCAATTATTATCTCCATTTATTGCCCTAACTTACCTATCACAACTTGGCGTTATTTTATCAGGTATGGGCTCCGTTGCATTCTTTGTAACATTCTTGCTTGTCCGCTGGCCGATCATCAAGAAATGTTTTGCAGCATTTAATTAGGAGGTATTCTAATGGTTGAAGAAAAAATTGACAAAGATGGATTCATCGTTACAATTCAAGAAGAATCTGTACCGAAAGAAGACCGTGAATTTGCGATTAACGTTTATTCAAACAATGGCGAAGAAATTTGTACGGTTTACACTAACAACCCGACAATTGCTCGTAAATATGAAAAATTTATCAAGAGCAACCCAGCTGTTCGATCTGAAAAGGTTTACGCAGAAATGGAAAGCTTGTTGGTATCCAAGGTGTTCTTGATTTGGACGTAGCTTCTGTTCGTATCTACAAGAAAACGAAAGGAACGCTTTCTGATGAGTCAAAAGAGGCTCTAAGAGCACGAATGAATATTGTTCGTGCTGGTAAAAAATAAATAAAAAAGAGTGATGTAATAATTACTCTTTTTTATTGGCTAAATTCTTCAACTTTGATTTTTAGTTTTTGAAGAAATTCTTCACGAGAGATCATCTTGTCCGTCTTGAATGTTTTGTCTCGCCACAATTTTAGTTCTTTGGGTGAAACGAATCCTTCAGGACGAGTACCTTCATCTAGCAACTCCTCAATTAGCAGAGTTTGCCAGTTAGCACCAAGGCTCAATCCGGTTCGATATCCAGGATAACTGCGATAATTCGGTGTCTGTTCTGACAACAGTGCTTTTGGAGCCATTACATCGTAAATTCCAGCATAAGTAGCTGCGATAGCATAAGATTGCTGGTAAGACAGCACCTTGAATGACATTGAATGGCTACGAGCAACACGCTTAAGGAAAATATCCGAAGATTTATTCGTCACTGAAATAACTTCAGACAGAATTTTTGCCACTGATCCAGCGATAGATTTTGTTGTAATCACCGCACGTCGAGTTCCAGTGTCAACATAGTAGATACCCGGAACATCTTCGTATGATGTGTTTTCCAAAATCCAATTTTTAATAACATCCCTTGTTGGCTTGATGTTATCAAGCTCAAATAACAGATCGAAAATGGTGAAATTCTTTTCATCGATAGACACAATTGGCCCATCGTTGAATTTGGATTTACCTTTTCCGGCTAGAGCTTTTTGTTTGCAAGCAAAGTCGATAATGAAGTATTCTTTCTCTCCTTTGCATTTTCGTTTTTCAAAGATTTCCCCACGGAAATCATACTGAGTTTTATTATCACTCAATTTATTCACCTTCTTTCTATCAGTTTTTATTTTCTCATTCTTACTGATTTCTTATATTTTCTGAAATTATAACAGAAAATATAAGGTTAAAACAAAAAGTTGTTTAAAAATAACAAAAATAGAGAGTTTGACTCTCTATTTTGTAAAAGTGATATTTTTAAATACGACGGTGTTTATATTTATGTTAATCGGGTATACAATCATCTGGTCTTCATCCTCGAGAATTTGGATCTTATTAACAAAATTTCGTTGACTTAGCTTTTTAATCTCAAAATCGTCAGAGTTTTGACTTTCTACTCGGCTAGGCTCCAAATCTACTGAAAAATTTAAAAGAACATTATCTTTTTTGGTTTTATCACTATTCTTGTAAATCCTCAACATATCATTTGTTCTATTTAAGATGTTTTTTAATCCGATTTCAATTGTTTCCCATTTTTTCTCAAAATAGTAGTCAGGTAACATAATTTTAATTTGAATATTATTTAAGCGTGACAAATCATAACTTTCGATTAAATTCAAAAAATGAACAAAGTAATCAAGAGTGACCGGTGTAAATCCAAAATCCACAATTTTATCTACAACAGTTTCAGGGAAGGTTACGATACCTTCTCGAAAATATGATTTCAAATTAATAAACTTAATTAGGTTAACATAATCTGATAGATATTTGTAATTATAATTTTCTGGACAATTGTAGATATTTTGTCCTTCACTCATTCCAATTACTCTTCCAATAATTCGATTTGTAAAATCTGAAACGAAACGTTCAATAGTTGTTAATTGGTTTATGGAGTCAATCGTTTCACTCTTTGCTCTTGGAGCTTTGTTTGATAAAAACAGTATCTCGCTTGTGATAATGTCGAATGTTTTATCAGATAAAGCTACTAAATTTTTAAAGAAATAGTCGTTAATTGATTTGTAAAACAATTCCAAGCGGTAAACATATCGACTATCTTTAAAAAATGATGTGGTTGATTTTTTATCATAGAAAATATTGTCTGTGTATACTTTGATATTTTCTTTTTGAATTTCTGGACTTAATTTATCCCAGTATTTCGAAAATATAAACCGAGACCCCATTCTTGTAACTGTATCTTGATCAGTCCAAAAATCATCACCTTTTAAAATTAGATCAGCTGAAAATTCCTCTAATTTTTCAAAAATTGATTCTTTGACCAAAGACCAAAAGAGTTCGATGTTCATAGATAAATAATCAAAGGGCTCATCTCCGGTTTTAGAGATATATTTTTCGCATACTTCGCACATAACATCACGAAACTCATCTGTTGTCAACAACTCAAACGAATCTTCCTGGTAAGAGTATGATTGTCCGATCGACAAATATAATCCTTTCCTCAAAGGGTTCAAATAAACAGTCAATTCCATTTTGTTTGATTGTGGGGTTGATTTTCCGTTAAAACAATCCTCAATCACAACTCTCCAAAAACCAGCTTTTTTCGGGATTGTTATTTTCTTTAATTTTATCATCTCAAAAATAAGATTTTCAAATTGCGATAAATTGTAATTTTCACTTTTTTTCATAATATTTCCTTCTTTCTTTATTTAAGTTTTTTTATTTCTCTGTAATTATATCAGAAAAGAGAGATTGTATAGCAATCTCTCTGGTGATTAAAGTTTAGCTTAAAAGAGAAGCAGAAATTTTAAAGTTGTTTCTGTGCAAGTTTTTTGTAATCGAAAAATAATCTTCTCCATTAAACTTACATTCCTCGTATTCCATACCAAGAGTATTGGCGCATTTTTTGACACTCTCAATTAAATTTTTATCAACCTCTTTGCTCTTTTGTAGAGTTAACATTTTAGAGCCATAAGTGATATTGATATTGATATTTTTAGGCAAAATTCTGTATTTTTGTAGTTTCGCAACCGAATCACTCACTCTTGAAATCAAATCAGAAATTGAGTATTCTAAATCCGAAGTCAATTCTATTGTTTTCATCTCTTGAGTACAATATACTCTTAATTCATTTCTGTATAAGGAACTCATCTGATGTTCGATATTAAAATTAATATCCTTAACCTCTGATTTACTTTCAGGTTCAACCAAAGATGACATTTTGTCCAACAATTCACAAATATCGGAATCAAAGGTAAATGAGAGGTTATCTAATAAATCTTCTGCATTTATATAAGAATAATCTGTAAAGAATTGTCTTTTAAGATCTTTGTTTAGTTCTGCATATCTTAATAGAAAAGAAACCTTTTCTTTTTTGTTTAGATTATTAAAATTGTATAAAAATGATTCGTCTAGTTTTTTATAGAAATCGGGATTATTCTCTTGGATGATTTTCAATACATTCATCTTATTACTTTCAAAATCATCAATACCAAACTTATCATAATCTGAAAATTCTTTTAACAAAAGCACAAATTTCTCTGTGTAGTTAAAACAATCATCAATAAAAATTTTGTTTGAATTATCAATGAAATAATTTATATATTCCCTCAAAAATAACATTCTGTAATAAATCCACGTATCATCATCTTTTGAATGGTAATAAAACTTAAATTTTTTATAGTAAAGATAATTAGAGGAGTACTGTGAGATACTATCAAACAGAAAGTTTTGAAAATCACAAAATTCAAAAACAGAAATTCCGAATGCAGATAAGAAATCATAAAACTCATCTTGGAAAATAAGTGACGGCCCTAACCTTAGAGAAAAATCAATAAGAGCACTTTCATTATCTAAAGTTACCTCTATCATTCCGCCATCAGTAAAATTTTTCTTTTTCAAAATTGTTTCTTCCGAAGCACCAACAAAAATAAGCAACAACTTTTGAATCTTATTTTTTATACCTTCTAGTATATTAATTAGTGTTTCCTTTTTGTTAATAAACTTTTTTTGGAATATTAAAAAATTAATTTCCTTAAAAACCAACGAATCTACTATCAAGCCTTCAACTTCATTGTTTGTGAAAAGTTCAAAGCGATAACTATGATCTAATTTTTTGCTAATTCTCTTCGGCGGATTTAAAATTTTATTTATATTAAAAATTCCAACATCTTGTTCTATATCAACCGAGAATACAAACTCCGAGTCATACTTGTCTAATATAACTATCTCTCCTGAAATTAAATCAAGAAAAATTCTTTTATCTGTAACTGATCCAGATAGGGTTAGTTCATTATAATAATATTCACCCAACTCATCTTTTTTGAAGTGATATACGTCAGGCGATTCAATCTCGCTTTTAAAAGAGTCACGAATGAAATCATAATTTATAGATTCAAACAATTTCTTTAGATTATTCTCGATGGTTAATGATTTGTTTTTTAAATTTTTACTTGTAGTAATAACCATTATTTTACCAGCCTTATCATTTCTGATATATAGTATATCAAAAAACATTCACAAAATCAATCGTGAATGCTGTAAAAGAGCATTTGTTATGAGTTTTTGCGATTCTTTTAATCACTCCCTTTATTTTCTAGAATTTTAGATTTCACGTAATCAATTTGATTATTAATCAAAGGTGGTAAATAAATACTTTCAGCTAACAGTAATCCTTTTGATTCTAATATTTCATCAAATTTTTTATTAATTGAGCATTTAATATTATCTAAAATATCAACAGGGTCTTGCCCCTTTTCTTTTGCGAAATTCAAAACATTCTTTTCTGAAATTATTTTAGAACTATAAAGATCTACCAAATCATCTACGGAAAATTCGCCAATCTTATTGATTAAAATTCTAAACTTAATTTCATCAATCTCGTTTTCTTTATTCTTTACCAAGTCTAAATAAGAAGATCCTATATTTGTCGTTTCACGATTATCAAGCAAATCATAAAAATAGAACGAATCACCTTTACCATAAAAATTAATGTATAGCATTCTATCATCTTCTTGAAGAATTGAAAAATAAGATAAAAGTTTTAGGATATCTTCCTTGTCAAAGGAATCGAGAAACTCCTCGTCTTTTAGAATTAGAGGGGTTATTCTGTCTCTAAAAGTTCCAGATGTTAAGGGCTCTCCTCCTAAAATAATTTCAGAGAGTAGGTTGCTCACCGAATTTTTAATATTTTTATTAACATTTTCAATAAAGTGAGGTTTATCTAATACTTTCTTTTTATAGAAAAAACGTTTAGGTTTTAATTTGATAGAATCACAGATTAAAATCGCAAATTCCTTCGGGTTTAGGATCTGTAAGAAATTCATTCTATCTGTGCTATCCTTCCCCTTCTCAACAAAAACAATTTTATTTTTATCTAAGTCTATCAACACGTATAATTTTAAATCTTTTTCAAGAAAACGGAAGAACTCATCATCTTTATACATAGATAAATAATAGGAGATCACATCAACCAAGTCCGGCAATTCATTCTCCACGGATAAGAAATTTTCAATAATGCTCTTTATTTTTTCCGGAAACTTTAAATAATTTGATCCTCGGTTTTTGTTGCTTTTTGTATTTATAACCAAAACAAATAGTTCCTTTCTTGAATTTGTTTCTTTATTTATATTGTATCAAAAAAGGATCGAAATTGATAGTATCGATCCTACTTTTTTAAAACTTTTTAAGAGAAAATTCTTTTTTTAAGAAATCGAGATTCTTTTCTATTTCATTATCAGAAAAACCGCAGTGTCTGTACGATTTCACTAATTCAACAATTTCTTCATTAAGCACAAAATCACAATTCACTAACTCAAAATTCAACCCTTGAGAAATAAGAAAGTTTATGTTTTTTCTCATTTCACTCAAAAAATCGTTTGCCAAACATCCAATGTAACAAAATTCTTCTTCCTTTTTTAATCGTGATCCCGTAGATTGCCCCTTCTCAATCATCTCATTAAATTTTTTCACAAACCCCTCCATTACTCCAGTATAAATAGCAGCTAGAGATTCATCAAAATTTTTTTGAGACATTTTTTCTGAAAGGAATCTATTATCCCGAAAAATCGAAAAACTACTTTTATAGTTGGAATAAAAGCTACGGATAACATTATGGTGTGTTGATTGCATTTTACTTATAAGAGATACAATTTCAGCGGGTTTCATTTTATCGAGTTTGCTTTCTAACAAGTTGAAGCAATTTGTAATAATAATACATTCATAATTAATCATATCTTGAATGTTTTGGTAATTATGATCTCTCTTCATATATTCATTGAAAGAGAAGTAATTCTTCAAGGACTTATACTCGGCTGATTCAATAGGCGAATAACCACATCGATTATAGTAAACAAACTCTCCAGCCCACTTATTTCTGATCAACTTCTTCAACCACTCTCTCCACCCCAACGTTTCAATAAATTCCATTGATGTTAGAATTGGTTGTGAGAAGATGTGCTTATTTTCCAAAAAATAATTAACCGGATCATCCAGTAATCCAAACATCACACGACCGATCTTTTCCTTAAGAACTGAATTTAATTTAGAGAGAAAATCTCTTTTAATACTTCTGTTTTTTAAGAACATAATTAATTTAAAATGTATTAATATTTTATCTTCAAATAAATATGATAGGTAACCAAGAAGAATGTTTTGAAGCTCATCTGGATTCATAAGCTGGATGTAACAATCATCAAATTTTGTCCGTTTGTTACTTTTTCCATCAAGCAAATCTTTAGTTACGAAAACTAGAGATTCATTTTTTGTGTCTAAGAGGATATAATACCCGAACAACAAACCGACTTTTTCTTTAAACTCCTGATCCTCAAATAGTTTCCAGGTAACAAATCTTGATAATTTATTAAACTTCTTTGAGATGAATTTTAGATCTAAATCACTTGAGCTAATACGTTTTAGTTTATCTAAAAAAATCATTTCTCGAATTGATTTATTATTTTTATTAGGGTTATTTTCACCTGTGACTATAACCATCCTAAGTCCTTCTTTCTTATTAAGTTATCTTCGCAAACTATTATATCAAAAAAGAGTCGATTTTTCAACCAACTCTTTTTTATTCATAGCAAAATCTAAATTACAACTGTGTTTTTCAAAACTAAACTGATATCTGATGTGAGAGGTATTTTGATTTGTTTGTTTTTTTGATCTATAACCTCAAAACCACTAACGATATCGATAAGACCGGTTTTTTCCTGAACAATCCTATCAAATTGTTTGAGTAATACATCTAGTGCATTTCTACTTATTGTTGCATTTGGCTGGTTGGATATGTATATTCGTTTTATAGGGATTAACTGATATTCAATGCCACCAAGACTAAATCTATTTTTCTCTCTCAATAAGAGCAAATCATCCAAAACTTTAGGTGTATATTCACAAAACTTTTCTATCGATTTCTGTTCGAAATGATCATTGTAATAACTGAAGGCGCTGATATGATTATTTTTAATCACCAAAATATCACATCCATCTCTATTTTCAGTAGATCTGTTAAAATCTGCTGAAAAAATATCTTTACTTAAAAAAGATATAAGTGAATGGAGATCAACCCCGTTAAAATCCTGACTACTTAGTAAGACTTTTGTTGTGTGTCTGCCAATTTTAAGTTTGTGTTTATTTTTTAAAAAGGCTAGACTATATATTGTATCGTTATAACTATCCAAAACATCAAATACATCTTTTAATATACTATTAGTTTTAGATTTGTCAATTTGATTAGTAAGAAGAACATTATCCAATTGAGCCAATGAGTTATTAATCTCCGAAATGTAAGTTTCGAACTTATCCTCAACCGCTTTTGAATCTAAATTGTAAATTCTTTCTAATGATTTAACATCTCTTTCAGTAATTAAAAAGAACGATCCGCCAAACACTTTTAATAAATCATCACAATTCACGTCTTGATTTTTTATAAAAAGATTATAAAGGATTACATAATAAAGCAGCATTTCATACTCTGAGGTGATGAAGCCAACAAAGCTATCATTTTTTTCTTTTAGCTCTTCAACGTCGTTTATAGAGTATTTTTTAAAAGTCAAATACTGATTGTACTCATCGTAAGAAAAACTCTTACGATATATATTTTTAAATAAATATAAAAACCCCTCTTTTCCGACACAATCCAGGAAGTCGTCATTAACTAGCAAGTTGAAACTCATTCTTTTTTCAAAATCGTTTTCTTTGAAAAATTCCTCAACTAAAATAATATCAGAAAAAAACTTTCCTACTTCAACAGTAAAAGAATTGTTAATTTTCTCAAGGGTAGCCTCCAAATCGAGAACTTGTTTCTTAGCAAACCACCCCTTGTATTTGATCGTGATAGAGGAAGAAACTATCTCAGCAAATTCAACTGGTTTAAAAATTTGATAATATTCATAATTAGCAAGATTTTTAGAAAAGTCGTAATCTCCCATTTCATAAAACGAAACGTCATTATGTGTGAAATCTAACAATACATAGTATTTGTATTCGTCAAAAATCTTACTTTTTGTTTTTTCTAAATCATAATCTTCTTGTAATAATATTTTGTTAACTCTTCTCGAAAAATCACCAAACTCTTTAAGAAAATATTTTTTGAAGTTCTTTCCTGATCCCTTATATTTTTTTACAAATTCAACTCGTTCAAGTTCTTTTGCAATTACAGGATTGACATTCTCTGAATATTTTTCAGAAGAATCTTTTCTTATGATATCGCTAGTTTTTATAACCATACTTTTTATACCCTTTCTTTCACAATATAGATTATATCATAAAAAAATATATGTCAAGCACTGATTTTTATTTTAGCTTGCATTCAAATGCGGGATTTCTAATATTTAGGTGATTTTAGAGTGA
>ENA-OWLM01000537-OWLM01000537.1-metagenome-genome-assembly--contig:-NODE-537-length-14753-cov-4.272418_pt1 | contig 14753 bp, 14 predicted proteins | sample MGYA00245349_ERZ651102 | MGnify/ENA primary metagenome ERZ651102 (study PRJEB26857, sample SAMEA4031759) | metagenome | biome: human; feature: oral; material: saliva | place: Philippines | collected 2014... | reverse complement strand
CAGGTACTTCAGGAAGCGCGCCTGATAGATGGCGGCGATGGGGCCCAGACCCATGGAAACGGTCGGGAACTGCCAGAATTCCGGCATCAGTTTCGGGTGCGGGTAGGAAGGGATACCCTTGCCATCCACTTCCTGACGGAAGTTGTCCAGCTGCTCTTCGGTCAGGCGACCTTCGGCGAAGGCACGGGCGTAGATGCCCGGGGAGATGTGACCCTGGAAGTAGACCAGATCGCCACCGTCCTTCTCGTTGCGAGCACGGAAGAAGTGGTTGTAGCAGACTTCGTAGATGGTCGCGGAAGAAGCGAAGGAAGACATGTGACCACCCAGGTCCAGGTCTTTCTTGGAGGCGCGCAGCACGATCATCATGGCGTTCCAGCGGATGATGGCGCGGATGCGACGTTCCATCTCCAGGTCGCCCGGGTAAGCCGGTTCGTCGCTGGACGGGATGGTGTTGATGTAGTCGCGAGTAGCCTTGGCAGCTACGTCCACGCCACTTGCGCGAGCCTTCTCAGCAAGCTGTTCAAGGATGAACTGAGCGCGTTGCGGACCCTCTTCACGCAGCAGGGATTCCAGAGAGGCAAGCCACTCCAGCGTTTCTATCGGGTCCACATCGTTCTTCAGGATATCAGACATGGCTGGTTCCTATGTTGTTGTGATTGCACGGCATTGCACGGCGAAGGGCGCAAGCATTCGACAATAAAGAAAGCCTTGTGGGATTAGTTTTCCTGCTGACGGATCCGACGCATGGATCGCTGGATCCGGCTGTCTTCCCTCTGCATATCCAACAAGGTGTCCTCGATAAAGGCCAGGTGCTCATGACAAGCAGCTCTGGCCCGCTCCGGAGCCCCCGACAGGATAGCCTCGATCAGGCTCGCACGATGGCGACGGATCTTGGCTACCACTCCCGGACGGCGATTCAAAATCTCGTTATTTCGTAAAATGTTCTGCTCGAGCATGGGGCCCATGGCCCGCAACAGGTGCAGCAGCACCACGTTGTGGGAGGCCTCGGCCACGGCCAGATAGAACTGGGTGACGGCGGCGGATTCGGCCACCAGCGACCCCTGCTGACCGGCTTCCTCGATGGCGGATTGCGCCAGGCGGATCCGCTCGAAGTCAGCCTCGGTGCCCCGCAGCGCCGCATAGTAGGCACAGATACCTTCCAGCGCATGACGAAATTCCAGCAGGTCGTACTGGGCTTCGGGGTGAGTGCTGAGCAGCTCGAACAGGGGATCGGCGATCCCCTTGCTCAGGGCATTCTGTACGTAAGTGCCACCGCCCTGACGACGATACAAGAGCCCTCTTGCTTCCAGGCGCTGGATGGCTTCGCGCAGAGAAGGGCGCGATACCTGAAACTGGATGGCGAGTTCCCGCTCGGGCGGCAACTTCTGGCCCGGCTGCAGGCTGCCTTCCAGAATCATGCTTTCCAGCTCGGCGACGATGGCGTCGGCCAGCTTGGGCTGAGTTATCTTGATATAGGGCATGAGGCTACTTTGTTAAATTGGTATTACCAATTCTATGATTGGGGCGAAAATTAGCAGAGGGCATGGAAAAAGTCCACTCGAAATATGATCTGCATCAAGAAGCAACATCACCACTTTAGGGGTAAATTACCGTAATCATGATGCAGCTCATAGAAAATGGTCTGACCAATATTTGTGAGCTTGCTCACCGGCAACATTTGTTCAACAGCATGAAAAATGGCTTACCTCATAAGGCAAGCCATTGATTCTAAAAACACAAAATAATTTTTAGTTTTTTCACTCAGAGTGTAGCTTTTCCCGATATCGAGCCCATTCGAAACTGCCACCCGGATCCGTCTTGCGGCCCGGCGCGATGTCGCAGTGACCGACGATCCGCTCCGCCGTGATGGCAGGATACTGGCGTAAAATGGCCCGGGTGAGACCTGACAGCACCTCATACTGCACATCGCTGTAGGGAAGCTCGTCGGTGCCTTCCAGCTCGATGCCGATGGAGAAATCGTTGCACGCCTCCCTCCCCTCCCAGCACGACACTCCCGCATGCCAGGCCCTGGCACAGAACGGCACGTACTGCACCAGCTCCCCGTCCCGACGAATCAGGCAGTGGGCCGAGACCCGTAGCTGATGGATACCGGCAAAATAGGGATGAGCGTCGGGATCCAGCCGGCCGAGAAACAGATCGTCTATCCAGGGGCCGCCAAACTCGCCCGGCGGCAGGCTGATGCCGTGTATCACCAGCAGGGAGACATCGTCGGGACTGAGCCGCGCATTGTGATGGGGCGAGGGCACCTTGCGGGCCTGATCGCACCATCCTTCTCGATCGATGGAAAACTGGGTTGTGGAATTTGTCATCGTCTGCTCGACTCACAATGGGAATGGGCGCCCTGGCATGACGGCGCACTAAAGGGGAAACAAGTCTCTGAATTCACGGCTAAAGCTGTGTTAGGCTGAGCCATTCACTCGCGCGATGTGGGACATCCTAATGCACCCTATGGCACGCCGTCTCTGGCTGCTGGCCTGGCTCTCGCTGCTGGGCCTGTTGACCCTCTATTTTCACGCTCGCGAGCAACCGTCCGTCACCGCCGATGGCGATCTGCGGCTCAAGGCGGATGCCAGCGGCCATTATCGTCTGGAGGGTGCCATCAACGGCCAGCCTGTGCAACTGCTGCTGGACACGGGTGCCACCCGCATAACCGTCCCGCAGCCAGTCGCGGAACGGCTGGGGCTGACCGCCCACGGCAGCAGCCAGGTCAACACGGCGGCCGGAATAATCCGGGTCGGCAACGGTACCATTGAAACGCTGGCGATGGGCCCTTTGACCTTGTACGATCTGGCCATCTTCATCAATCCGGCGGCGGAGGGGGACGAGGTGCTGGTAGGCATGAATGCCCTCGGTCGGCTGGAGCTGGTTCAAAAGGAGCGGCAATTGCTGCTCAGACCCTTGCAGGAATAAGGCATGTTTCAACAGGACGTCAGCCGCGCCGTGCGCGCCGCACTACTCGAAGACTTGGGCGATGCCCTCACCGCTCTGGATCAACCGGATGCCAGCGCCGATATCACGGCCCAGCTGATCCCGGCGGATCGCATCTCGACGGCCCGGGTCATCACCCGCGAGGCCGGCGTGTTCTGCGGGCAGCCCTGGGTCGACGAGGTGTTCGCCCAGCTCGGCGGCGAGGTGAAGGTGGAGTGGCTGGTGCAAGATGGCGAACGCCTCTCCCCCAACCAGGAACTGTTCCGCCTCCATGGCCCGGCTCGCGTGCTCCTGACCGGCGAACGCAATGCCCTGAACTTCGTGCAGACCCTCTCTGGCGTCGCCACCCTGACCGCCCGGTACGTGGCCGAGCTGGAAGGAACGGATTGCCGGCTGCTCGACACCCGCAAGACTCTGCCCGGCCTGCGTACCGCCCAGAAATATGCCGTCACCTGCGGCGGTGGCAAAAACCATCGCATCGGGCTCCATGATGCCTATCTCATCAAGGAGAATCACATCCTCGCCTGCGGCGGTATAGCTCCGGCGATCGCACAAGCGCGCCACCTCAATCCGGGCAAACCGGTGGAGGTGGAGGTGGAATCCTTGCCCGAGCTGGAGCAGGCGCTGGCAGCCCGGGCAGACATCGTGATGCTGGACAACTTCGACGTACCCATGATGCGCGAGGCCGTGGCCCTGAATCAGGGGCGCGCCAAACTGGAGGTCTCCGGCAACGTCACCCTGGAGACGCTGGCGGAATATGCCGCGACCGGCGTCGACTTTATCTCGGTGGGCGCACTGACCAAACACGTGCGGGCGCTGGATCTGTCGATGCGCTTTATCGAGGATTGATCGAATCAGCCCCCTTGCCTAGGAAATATTACAGGACTCGAAACTTGCAAAAGGCGCCATCGGCGCCTTTTCTTTATGCAGGAACCCACGACATAAGGAGTGTGAAGATGGGCCCTCCCCAAGATTGAACAGTGCCAAGAGAAACCTTTTAACCGTTGATTTTTCTACAAGTTTCACTAAATGACACAAAAGTGGCCAACAAGAGCCCTGCCTCTGTTGCCAACCCGAAGCGCTCGGATAAGATACTGGCTGTGGATAGCATTCCACCGGTGCTTATCAGGAACCATGGACAAAAGGATATTTGACATGAAAAGACAGTCAGGGTTTACGCTAATCGAATTGATGATCGTCGTTGCGATCGTCGCCATCCTCGCTGCCATCGCCTTGCCGGCGTATCAAGACTATGTAAAGAGAGCAAAAGGTGCTGAGCTGAGTTCGGCAATGGCTTCAACGAAAACGGCTATGGAAGTCTGTGCAGCAAGTCAGGAATTTACTAACTGTAATTATCCAACCTTCACTGCGACTCAGTTCGTTCAATCAGTCTCACCAGCAACCTTTACCTCTGCAGCAGCATCCATCGTCGCAACCGGAAAGGGTGACTTGAACGGAGAAAGCTGCTCACTCGGTGGAACCATCACAAATGGACAAATAGTTTGGGCGCCTGTTTCTGGGGCGGTCTGCCAATAGAATCAAATGACCTCCAGTCTCAATAGCGGCCTGGCCACTAGCCTGGCCGCTTCCTCCCTCCTCAGTGAGCCTGACTCACAACGCTATCTGAACCAGGCCAGGGCGCAGCGCAAGCCCTTTGTCACCTTCCTGATTGAAAACGATATCCTCGACAGCAAGGCCCTCGCCGATTTTTGCGAGCTGGAGTATGGGGTACCCCTACTGGATTTAGCCGCCTTCGACCTGGCCGAGATCCCGCAGAAATACCTCAATCAAAAGCTGATTGAAAAACACCACGTCCTGCCCATCTACACCCAGGGGCACACACTCTATATCGCCATGTCAGATCCGACCAATGTGTCGGCCCTGGAGGATTTTGGCTTCAGCTTTGGCCTGCACACCGAAGCCCTGCTGGTCGAGGAGAGCAAGCTGACCACCGCCATCGGCAAGCTGATGGAGAGCGAGCAGGACACCCTGGGCATGGACCACATCGATGAGGCCGAGATCTCTGAGCTCGAGGTTTCCGATGAGAGCTCTCGCATCGACGAGGGCGTCAACACTGCCGACGATGATGCTCCCATCGTCAAGTACATCCACAAAATCATGATGGATGCCATCAAGCGCGGGGCTTCCGACCTGCATTTCGAGCCTTATGAACAGAAGTACCGGATCCGGTTTCGCATTGACGGCATACTCCACGAGATCGCCACCCCGCCAGTCAATCTGGCCAACCGCTTCGCGGCCCGCCTCAAGGTGATGGCCCGCCTCGATATCGCCGAGCGGCGTCTGCCTCAGGACGGCCGGATCAAGCTCAAGATTTCGCGCAACCGATCCATGGACATGCGGGTCAACACCCTGCCCACCATGTGGGGCGAGAAGATCGTTATCCGGCTGCTGGACTCCTCGGTCGCCCGTCTCAACCTCGATCAGCTCGGCTTCGATGAGCGTCAGAAGGGTCAATACCTTCACGCCCTCTCCAAGCCACAGGGCATGATCCTGGTCACCGGCCCCACAGGGTCGGGCAAGACGGTATCGCTCTATACCGGCCTCAACATCCTTAATACCAGCGAGGTCAACATCTCCACCGCCGAGGATCCGGTGGAAATCAACCTGCCTGGCGTCAACCAGGTGCAGATCAATCCCAAGGCGGGGCTCACCTTTGCCAGCGCCCTGCGCTCTTTCCTTCGCCAGGATCCCGATATCGTCATGGTAGGCGAAATACGGGATCTGGAAACTGCCGAGATCGCCATCAAGGCGGCCCAAACCGGCCATCTGGTGCTCTCGACCCTGCACACCAATTCGGCGGCCGAAACACTCACCCGGATGATGAACATGGGCGTCCCCGCCTTCAACATCGCCTCCTCGGTGACTCTCATCATGGCCCAACGCCTCGCCCGCAAGCTGTGTGACCACTGCAAGGCTCCCGAAACAGTGCCGGAAGCCGAGCTGCTGGAGCTCGGATTTAGCCAGCAACAGCTCGCTGCAGGCTTGCGCCTGTTCAAGCCCGTGGGTTGCAAGGAGTGTTCGGGAGGATACCGAGGGCGGGTAGGCATCTATGAGATCATGCTGATGTCGGACAACATCGCCAAGCTCATCATGCAGGGAGCCAACTCGCTGCAAATCGCGGCCATCGCGCAGAAGGAAGGGATGCGTACCCTGCGGACCTCGGGCCTGGAAAAAGCCCGTCTTGGGGTCACCAGCCTGGCCGAAATAAACCGGATCACCACCAACTGAGTAGAGTGATCGAGCCATCTCACAGGGGACGCCGCTGCCATCACCCAGATGATGTTTCCCAAGCCAAGATGTGCCGGACTGGCAACTGTATCCGGCCACCGTAACCCAATTGCAGGATGCAAACATGGCGACATTAGCTCAAAGAAAGAACGTACCCAAGAAGGTTTTTTCCTTCCGCTGGCACGGCTTCAATCGCAAGGGACAGAAGGTGTCAGGCGATTTCCAGGCCGACAGCATCAATACCGTCAAGGCCGAACTGCGCAAGCAGGGTGTCAATGTCACCAAGGTCAGCAAGCAGGGCCAGGGGCTGTTTTCGAGGGGTGGCGCCCGGATCAAGCCGATGGACATCGCCGTCATCTCCCGCCAGATCACCACCATGCTCTCCGCCGGCGTCCCTCTGGTTCAGAGCCTGCAGATCATCGCCCGTGGCCACGAAAAGTCGGCGGTGCGCGAGCTGATCGGCCAGATCGCCGCCGATGTGGAGACCGGTACCCCGCTGTCGGAGGCACTACGCCGCCATCCCCGCTACTTTGACGATCTCTACTGCGATCTCGTCGAGGCAGGGGAGCAGTCCGGCGCCCTGGAGACCATCTACGACCGCATCGCCACCTACCGTGAGAAGAACGAGGCGCTCAAGTCCAAGATCAAGAAGGCCCTGTTCTACCCCGCCATGGTCATACTGGTTGCCATCATAGTGACCTCCATCCTGCTGCTGTTCGTCATTCCCCAGTTCGAGGAGATTTTCAAGAGCTTCGGTGCCGAATTGCCCGCCTTTACCCAATTCGTCGTCGGCATCTCCCGTTTCATGCAGGCGTGGTGGTATGTCATCTTTGGCGGCCTCGCTCTGGCAATCTTCCTCTATGTGCGAGCCTGGCGAAAATCCCAAAAGGTGCGAGACACTACCGACAGGTTCATTCTCACCATCCCCGTCGTGGGCAACATACTGCACAAGGCCGCCATGGCCCGCTTTGCCCGCACCCTCTCCACCACCTTCTCCGCCGGTATTCCTCTGGTGGAGGCGCTGGTTTCGTCGGCCGGCGCCTCGGGCAACTATGTCTACCGCACGGCCATCATGGCCATTCGCAACGAGGTCATGGCCGGCATGCAGATCAACGTCGCCATGCGCACCGTGGATCTCTTTCCCGACATGGTGACCCAGATGGTCATGATCGGTGAGGAGTCCGGCGCCATCGACGACATGCTCTCCAAAGTCGCGGGCATCTTCGAGCAGGAGGTCGATGACATGGTGGACGGGCTCACCAGCCTGCTCGAACCCATCATCATGGTGGTACTGGGGGTGCTGGTTGGCGGCATGGTCGTGGCCATGTACCTCCCCATCTTCAAGCTGGGCTCTGTGATACACTGACCCCCTTGGCGAGCGGCCAGCCGGCTGGGTCCGGCCTGGCCGCCTGCCCCTCTTTCCCGACACTAGCGATTGATATATGGCGCCTCTTATTGAACTGGCCCAGGGCTTGCCCTGGCTCTATCTCTCCTTGATCTTTCTCTTCTCCCTCATGGTGGGCAGTTTCCTCAACGTGGTGATCCACCGCCTGCCCATCATGATGGAGCGGGATTGGCGCGCCGAATATCGCGACTATTTCGATGAGGATGAGTCCATCTCCACCAACGAACGCTACAACCTGATGGTGCCCCGCTCCGCCTGCCCTCACTGCGGCCATGCCATCACGGCCATCGAGAATATTCCACTCCTGAGCTGGCTCTGGCTCAGAGGGCGCTGCCGTGAGTGCCGGGCCCCCATCTCGGCCCGCTATCCTCTGGTCGAACTGCTCACGGCCCTGCTGTCCGTCGCCATGGCTGCCACTCTGGCGCCCGGCTGGAGTGTACTGGCGGCCCTCTTGCTCACCTGGAGTCTGGTGGCGCTCACCTTTATCGATCTGGACAAGATGTTGCTGCCAGACCAGATCACCCTGCCATTGCTGTGGGGCGGTTTGCTGTTCAACCTGCTGGGTGGTTTCGTTCCCCTGGTTGATGCGGTCATCGGAGCCATGGCGGGTTATCTGGTGCTCTGGAGCCTCTACTGGAGTTTCAAGCTGCTCACCGGCAAGGAGGGCATGGGGTATGGTGACTTCAAGCTGCTGGCGGCGCTGGGAGCCTGGCTCGGCTGGCAGGCGCTCCCCATCATACTGTTGCTCTCCTCCCTTGTGGGGGCCGTCATCGGCATCACACTGATCGCTCTGCGCAAGCACCATCAGGGCAACCCAATCCCCTTTGGCCCCTACCTTGCCATCGCGGGCTGGATAGCGCTGCTGTGGGGGGATAAGATCACCCGCTGGTATCTCGAACTCGTGCTCTAGCAAAAGGATCTCTGACTCATGTATGTAGTAGCCATCACCGGCGGCATCGGCAGCGGCAAGACCACGGTCGCCGATCGGTTCGCGGCCTTGGGGATCGACGTAGTCGATGCCGACGTCATCGCCCGCGAGGCCGTGGAGCCCGGCACCCCGGCCCTGGCCGCCATTGCCGCCCATTTTGGCCAGGATGTCCTCTCGCCAGATGGACGACTCGATCGTCGTCGGCTGCGCGAGTTGATCTTCAGCAATCCCGCAGCCAAGTCCTGGCTCAATGCCCTGCTCCATCCCCTCATCCGCAGTGAGATGCAACGTCAGTGTGCCGCCGCCAGCTCACCCTATTGCCTGCTGGTCGTACCCCTGCTGGTGGAGAACCGGCTTACCGGGCTGGCCAATCGGGTATTGGTCATCGACGTGGACGAAGCGACCCAGATAGAGCGTACCTGCCGCCGGGACGGTGTGAGCCGGGAGCAGGCTCAGGCCATACTGGCGTCCCAGGCAAGCCGCCCTGAACGCCTGGCGATGGCCGATGACGTACTGGATAACCAAAGTGGTACAAGCGAGACCATTAGCGCGCGAATTTTAGCCCTGCACCAGACATATCTGGCATTTGCCTCTCAACAAGCCAGCCAACAGTGAGTACACTAGGCCGGTTTATGGCTGGCCAGGATTAGGCATGATTTACGATTTTCCCCTCAACGAAAAAAGCCGGACCTATCTTCGTCTGGAGTCCCTGTTTTCCCAGATCCGCGACAATCTGGAGAGTGACCAGTCCTGGGCACACATCGCCTTCTTCAAGGGGTTGTTCGATTTGCAGGAGCTGCTGGAGCGCGGCGATCTGCGTGCCGATCTGATCAAGGATCTGGAGCGCCTCGGCCAGCGCCTGAGCCACTGGGCCAGCCTGCCCGACGTCGATCTCGAGCAGATCCAGCGGATGCAGCAGGAGAGCACCCAGCTCTCCCGCAACCTGCTCAACTCCCCCCGTCCCGGTGCCCGCCTGAAGGAAGATCGTCTGCTCGGCTCCATCCGTCAGCGTTTCTCCATCCCGGGCGGCCTGTGCGCCTTCGACGTGCCCCAGCTGCACCACTGGCTGATCACCCCGGCCGTGGCACGCCACCAGCAGATGCAGCAATGGCTCAGCGACATCACCCTGCTGATGAACGCCATCACCCTGCTGCTGCGCCTGTGGCGCGAGTCGGGCAACTTCAGCGAGCAAGTGGCCACCAACGGCTTCTTCCAGGACACCGCCGAGGGAGCCGAACTTATCCGCATACGCTTGTCCGGCACCCAGCCCTGCTACCCGACCCTGAGCGGCCACAAAAACCGCTTCGCCCTGCGCTTCCTGCCGACGACGGAACAGCAGATTGGCGACGTCGCGTTCCAGCTCGCTTGTTGTTGAGGTGCGCCCCATGGTAACCAAGGTAAAGTGCCCGACCTGTCAGACCGAAATCGAGTGGGGCCCCCAGAGCCCGTTTCGCCCCTTCTGCAGCAAGCGCTGCCAGCTGATCGACCTCGGCGAATGGGCGGATGAACAGAAGCGCATCCCGGGCGAGATCAACCCGGATCTGCTGCCCGATCCGGAGCAGGGCGATCCCTGGCAATAAAGGCGTCGCGATCAAAAAAGGGCCTAAGAGGCCCTTTTTCAATGCCGTGATACCGCCTCAGGACAGCGAGGCTTGCAGCCGCGCTACTATGGGGCCGTTGGCATCCGGGAAACGGTATTCGTGCAACGAGGCCAGCGGCACCCAGCGGCACTCCTGTCCCTCCTTGCCAAACGGCTCGCCGTGGAAGCGGGTCACCTTCCAGATATCCAGCAATACCTGCTTGTCGGGGTAATCGTGGTGTAGCTCCATGAAGGGGGCACAATCCTGCACCCGGATCCCGATCTCCTCCCACAGCTCCCTGTCCAGCGCGGTGAGCAAGTCTTCACCCGACTCCACCTTGCCCCCGGGGAATTCCCAGCGATCCCCCTGATGGCGATCGGCAGAGCGTTTGGCGATGAAGATATCGCCCCGTTCGTTCTCGATGACGCCGACCGCCACCCAGATCCGTTTCTTCTGTTCCATTTCGGTTACCTCGTCAGATGCAGGTCACTGCGCATTTCTCTCATCAATAACAAGGCGGGCACTGGGCCCGCCTTGTTATGGCATCGCGCGTTATCAGGTCAACTGACCGTGACAGTGCTTGTATTTCTTGCCGGAGCCGCAGGGGCAGGGATCGTTGCGCCCCACCTTCTGCTCGTCCCGCACAAAGGTGACGGGGGCCGCTTCGGCCTGCTCTTCATCGGCAAGCTGGTTCTCGGCGGCGGCGTGGGTATAGGTACGGGGAGCGGCTTGTGCCTGCTGGCGCTGCTGCTCTTCCATCGCCTCCACGTCCCGCGCCTGCACCTGTACCCGGCTCAGGATGCTGACCACGTCGCGCTTGAGAGTCTCCAGCATCTGGGTGAACAGATCGAAGGATTCGCGCTTGTACTCCTGCTTGGGGTTTTTCTGGGCGTAGCCGCGCAGATGGATGCCCTGACGCAGATGATCCATGGCCGCCAGATGCTCCTTCCACAGGCCATCCAGGGTTTGCAGCATCACCGCCTTCTCGAAGTTGCGCAGCACCTCCTTGCCGACCAGCTCCTCCTTGTGGGCATAGAGCTTGGTGGCTTCGTCCAGGATTCGCTCGCGCAGCTTCTCTTCATACAGCTTGTCGTCTTCCGCCAACCACTGCTGCAGCGGCAGATCCAGCGCGAAGTCGGACTTCAGACGCGCCTCCAGACCCGGTACGTCCCACATCTCTTCCAGGGACTGGGGCGGAATGTACTCGTCGATGATGGCACCGTAGACATCGTCACGGATGACGTGGATGGTCTCGGAGATGTCGCCGGTGTCCAGCAGCTCGTTGCGCTGCTCGTAGACCACCTTGCGCTGATCGTTGGCCACATCGTCAAACTCGAGCAGGTTTTTACGGATGTCGAAGTTGCGACCTTCCACCTTGCGCTGGGCGTTCTCGATGGCCTTGGTCACCCAGGGGTGCTCGATGGCCTCGCCTTCTTCCATGCCCAGCTTCTTCATCATGCCGGTCACGCGATCGGAGGCGAAGATCCGCATCAGGGTATCTTCCATGGAGAGGTAGAAGCGGGAGGAACCCGGGTCGCCCTGACGACCGGAACGGCCGCGCAGCTGGTTGTCGATACGACGGGATTCGTGACGCTCGGTACCGATGATGTGCAGGCCGCCAGCGGCCAGCACTTCGTCGTGACGCACCTGCCAGGCCGCTTTCAGCTCGGCAATCTGCTCGCTTGACGGGTTTTCCAGCTTGGCAATCTCTGCCTGCCAGTTACCGCCGAGCACGATGTCGGTACCACGACCGGCCATGTTGGTGGCGATGGTGACGGCACCGGTCTGGCCTGCCTGGGCAACGATCTCCGCTTCCATGGCGTGGAACTTGGCGTTCAGCACCTTGTGCGGGATGTTCTCCTTGGTCAGGATGCCGGAGAGCAGCTCGGAGTTCTCGATGGAGACGGTACCGACCAGCACCGGCTGACCGCGCTTCACGCAGTCGCGGATGTCCTGCACGATGGCGGTGTATTTCTCCTGGGCTGTCAGGTAGACGAGATCGCCCATGTCCTTGCGCACCATCGGCTTGTTGGTCGGGATGACCACGGTATCCAGACCGTAAATCTGCTGGAATTCAAAGGCTTCGGTATCGGCAGTACCCGTCATGCCCGCCAGCTTGTCATACAGACGGAAGTAGTTCTGGAAGGTGATGGAGGCCAGGGTCTGGTTCTCGTTCTGGATCTTGACCCCTTCCTTCGCCTCGACCGCCTGGTGCAGGCCGTCAGACCAGCGACGACCCGGCATGGTGCGGCCGGTGTGCTCGTCGACGATGACGATCTCGTCCTTCTGGACGATGTAGTCCACGTTGCGCTCGAACAGGGTGTGCGCACGCAGGCCGGCGTTGACGTGGTGCAGCAGGCTGATGTTGGTGGCGGAGAACAGGGAGTCCTCTTCGGCCAGCAGCCCCTCTTTCTTGAGCAGCTCTTCCACGAAGATCTGGCCGTTCTCGGTCAGCAGCGCCTGGCGGTTCTTCTCGTCCACCGTGTAGTGGCCGTCGCCGGTGTACTCTTCGGAGTCTTCCTTGTCCTGCTTCACCAGCAGGGGGATCAGCTTGTTGATCTGGGTGTACATGGCGGAGCTGTCTTCCGCCGGACCGGAGATGATGAGCGGGGTACGGGCCTCATCGATGAGCACCGAGTCCACCTCATCCACCAGCGCATAGTTGAGCGGACGCTGCACGCGCTGCTCCGGCGAGAACGCCATGTTGTCCCGCAGGTAGTCGAAACCGAATTCGTTGTTGGTACCGTAGGTGATGTCGGCGGCGTAGGCGTCGCGCTTCTGGGATGCATCCATGCCGGGCACGTTGCAGTCGACGGTCAGGCCGAGGAAGGCGAACAGCGGGCGATTCGCCTCGGCGTCACGCTTGGCCAGGTAGTCGTTCACCGTCACCACGTGCACGCCGCGGCCGGTCAGGGCATTCAGGTAGGCCGGCAGGGTCGCGGTCAGGGTCTTGCCTTCACCGGTCTTCATCTCGGCGATGCGGTTGGAGTTCAGCACCATGCCGCCGATCAGCTGGACGTCAAAGTGACGCATGCCGAACACACGGCGAGAGGCTTCACGCACGGTGGCGAAGGCTTCCGGCAGCAACTGCTCCAGTGTTTCACCCTGCTCCAGACGCTGACGGTACTCGGCAGTCTTGGCCTGCAGCTCGCTGTCGGACAGTGCCTCGAACTGAGGCTCCATCGCATTGATCTGTTTTACAATTTTACGCAAAGCCTTGAGCGTTCTGTCGTTCCGGCTGCCGATAATCTTGGTGAGCAGTGTGCTAATCATGGGTACCAACTGTTTTGGTTATATAAGCGTTCCGTCACTGGAACCTGAAGAAAAAACCTAACCCCGTCTGGCATTCAGAAAGCGCGCGGGGTTGACCTGACGACCATCTTTCAACACTTCGTAATGCAAATGCACGCCGGTCGCACGACCGGTGCGCCCCATCAGGGCTATCTTCTGGCCTTCATCGACCAGGGTGCCCACATCCACCAGCAACTTGGAATTGTGGGCATAACGGGTCACCAGACCATTGCCATGGTCGATTTCCACCATGTTGCCAAATTCAGGGTGACGGCCAGCCCAGCTGACGATCCCCTTGCCGGTCGCCAGGATGGGCGTGCCGGGCTTGCCACGGAAATCCACACCCTTGTGCATCTTGGCACGACCGTTGAACGGATCGACCCGGCCACCGAAGCCGGAGGAGATCCAGACTCGCTCCTGCTTCACCGGTGAACCCGGGATGAAGCCGGCATCCGTGATATGGTGATTCATGATGAAGGTTTCAAGTACCGACAGCTGTTCTTCGCGGCTGCTGAGCTGGCGGTTGAGGTGTTCCATGGAGTCTTGCAATTCGTTGAGGCTGACTTCCAGATCCGCATCATAGGAGGGGCCACCCATAGGAGGCAGCTCCTTGAAGTTGAACTCTTCGGGATCCAGGTCTGCCTTCTCGGTCAGGCGTTCGCCGAGGGCATTGAGGCGGCCAAGCTGCCCCTGCATGGTGCCCACCTGGGCCGCCAGCATGGCGAGCTGTTCACGGGCTTCATCGGCCCCTTGTGCGGTTTTTTGCTGTTCGGCCAGGGCCAGCGCGGTTTCCAGCGCGTCCATTTTTTGCTGCCAGCTCTGCCAGAGCCAGCCGCCCCCCAGGGCCAATACAGTGAAGAGGATACCGCCGACCCAGGCCAGACGTTGTTTGGGTAAGTGCAACTTGCGGCGCTGCTTACCGTGGAGGATCAGGGTAATGCTCATAGAAATATGTCTTCTCGGTCAGGTGAGGCCAGAGGCCCGCACGGGCAATAAAACCGGGAGATAATCGGTATTTAAGGATGGAATAAACAAATGACAGGACGTCGGTGCGGAGAGATGACCGACGTCCTGTTGCACAGCTATCAGGCCAGAACCAGACCGTTGTCGTAGTAAGCGATGGGCGCTTTGTCGCCCTCACCCTCGAAGGTCACCAGTTCCCAGGCCTCCTGCTGGGCCAGCAAGGCGCGCAGCAGCTTGTTGTTCAGGGCATGGCCCGTCTTGTAGGCACGGAATTCACCGATGATGCTGCGATTGCACATGTACAGATCACCGATGGCATCCAGCATCTTGTGCTTGACGAACTCGTCCTCGTAACGCAGACCATCTTCGTTCAGCACCGGGTAGTCAT
>ENA-OWLM01000535-OWLM01000535.1-metagenome-genome-assembly--contig:-NODE-535-length-14804-cov-4.087464_pt1 | contig 14804 bp, 12 predicted proteins | sample MGYA00245349_ERZ651102 | MGnify/ENA primary metagenome ERZ651102 (study PRJEB26857, sample SAMEA4031759) | metagenome | biome: human; feature: oral; material: saliva | place: Philippines | collected 2014... | reverse complement strand
GGTGCGGGCCTGCAGCTGGCCGATGGGGGAGAGGCGCAGCCCGGCCTGCTCTGCAATGGCGAGAAACTCGGTTTCACTTTCCTTGCCGACGGCGACCAGGAGGCCGCCGCTGGTCTGGGGATCGCACAGAATGTTGCGGGTACGCTCATCCATGGCGTCAAGCTTGTGGCCGTAGGAGTCGTGATTGCGAAGGGTACCGCCCGGTACGCACCCCTCTGCCAGGTAGTGATCCACCTCGGGCAGGAGCGGCAGCGCCGCGAAGTCTAGGCGGGCGCATACATCGGAACCCTCGCACATCTCCAGCAGGTGGCCGGCCAGACCAAAGCCGGTCACGTCCGTCATGGCGTGTACGCCCGGCAGTGCGGCAAAATGCTGGCCAACCTTGTTGAGGGTACACATGGCCTCGGGGGCCAGTTGCTCGTGCTCGGGCTTGAGCTTGCCTTTCTTCTGGGCCGTGGTGAGGATACCGATGCCAAGGGGTTTGGTCAGATAGAGGGTATCACCCACCTGGGCGGTGTCGTTCTGTTTGATGGCGTTGAGCGGCACTATGCCTGTCACCGCCAGGCCGAAGATGGGTTCCGGGGCGTCGATGCTGTGGCCACCTGCGAGGGAGATGCCCGCCTCGTGACACACCTGACGACCGCCGTCGATCACCTGCTGGGCAACCTCGGGGGCCAGCGTGTTGATGGGCCAGCCGAGGATCGCGATGGCGACGATGGGCTTGCCGCCCATGGCGTAGATGTCGCTGATGGCGTTGGTGGCGGCGATACGGCCGAAAGTAAAGGGATCATCGACAATGGGCATAAAGAAGTCGGTGGTGGAGACGATGCCCTGGCCGTTGCCGATGTCCACCACGGCGGCGTCATCCTTGCTGCTGTTGCCGACGATCAGGGTGGGATCGTCAAAGCCCGGGATCTGGCTCTTCAAGATGGTGTCGAGCACCTTGGGGGAAATCTTGCAGCCACAGCCGGCGCCGTGGCTGTACTGGGTGAGACGAATGGCAGACATACTGACCCCTCTTGGTTCAAGCATCGCGTGATGCGTGCGATATGGGTGCGGTCATCGTATCGCGGATAATCGCAGAAAACGGGTGAGCCTGGTGGCATGACAAATCGGCTGGGCATGCCGCATGGGAATGGCCCAGACCGCGCCACCAAAGGCCACGGGACGGGGCATTATGCCACAAAGAGGATGAGGGATCCGACTCGCAATTGAGAGGGGGAGGAGGCCTGGTCCAAGGCAGGAGTATCCATATCCTCGTCATCTCCCGGCTCTGCTACAACTAGCTCACCCCCTATTGCAAGGCATCATCATGAGCGACTCATCCATTGTCACCCTGAACTGGTTTGGCTGGGCCCTGATCTCTGCCTTCTTCGCCGCCCTGACCGCCATCTTTGCCAAGGTCGGGGTAGCGCAGATCAACGCGGATCTGGCCACCCTGATCCGAACCGGGCTCATCTTCCTGCTGCTCTGCCTCTATGTGACCGCCACCCGGCAGTGGAGCAATCCGCTGACGCTCCCGGCCCACAGCTGGCTGTTCCTCGGCCTGTCGGGGCTCGCAACCGGTGCGTCCTGGCTCTGCTATTTTCGGGCCCTGCAACTGGGCACTGCCGCCCAGGTGGCGCCCATCGACAAGTTCAGTCTGGTGCTGGTGGTGATCTTCGCCGTCCTGTTTCTGGGGGAGCGCCCCTCCCTGCGGGAGTGGCTCGGCATCGCCCTCATCGCCAGCGGGGTCATGGTGCTCGCTCTCAAGGAGCCATAGCGGCGGGCCATCATCGCGACAAGAGTCATGACCGCCATGGTGAATGGCTCAAGTGAAGGTGACATCAACCAAGGGAATACAATACAAGGAGCCGGTGAGATGAAACTCTATGCCCATCCCTTCTCGTCCTACAGCCAGAAGGTGTTGATCGCCCTCTACGAGAATGCACTGTCATTCGAGTACCATAATCTGGAGTCCCCCTCGGTGAAGGCCGAGCTCGTCAGCCTCTGGCCTCTCAAACGCTTCCCTGTGCTGGTGGATGAGGGGCGCACCCTGCTCGAGAGCAGCACCATCATCGAATACCTGCAGTTGCGCCATCCCGGCCCCAACACCCTGGTGCCCGCGGGGGAGGAAGGGATAGAGATTCGCATGCTGGATCGCCTGTTCGACAACTATGTTATGACCCCCATGCAGAAGGTGGTGATGGACCGGCTGCGACCTGCTGCCGAGCGCGACGGCTTCGGGGTTGCCGAGGCGCGGGCCATGCTGGACAGGATCTACCCCTGGCTAGACAAGCATCTCGCCGATCGCCGCTGGGCGGCGGGAGAGCGATTTACCCTGGCAGATTGCGCTGCCGCCCCCTCGCTCTTTTACGCCGACTGGGCTCACCCTATCCCGGCTGAGTGTGCCGTGCTGCGGAGCTATCGTGCCCGGCTGCTGGTCCATCCCAGCATCGTCCGGGTGGTGGACGAGGCGAAGCCTTATCGTCACTACTTCCCCCTGGGAGCGCCACAGCGAGATTGATATCGCTGCCTCTTGCATAAATAGGCCCGCATCGCGGGCCTGTTTTGTGTAAGAGAGCGTTATGCGTCTGTCTATTCCTCCCGTTAATCCTCCTGCTTCAGCGGTCGTGGCCACCCCTCAAGGCGATGCCAGCGACGCAACCTGCGCTGTAGCGGCCGCTCAAAGAGGTGATAGCTCACCGCCGAGAGCGCGATCAACACCCCCAGCATCAACAGGGTCGCCGCCAACCCCAACAGTGGATTGGTTTGGGCATACCACCATGCGGTGAACTCGGGCGCCAGATAATGGACAAGCTCGCAGCCGGTGAGCAGCACCAGGGCATGGAGCAGGTAGATAGAGTAGGAGAGATCCCCGAGCCAGTTGGTGACGCGGTTGTCGAGCAGGCGCAGCAAGGGGCTTTGCCGGTTCCCCTGGGCTGCGGCAATCCAGATCAGCAGCACATAGGCGCCGATCAGCAGCAGCGTCAGGGTGGGCGTCATGGGGAATTGCAGCAGTAGCCAGGGGAGGGCAAAGGCCAGCAACAGCGGCAGATCCCGCTGTATCACGGGCAGAGGCTGGGCTGCCTTGACTCTGGGGAGCAGCCAGAGCCCGAGCACGAATTCACTGACCCCGCGCCCCACGGCCAGCGCCCCGCTGGTGACATCCAGAGTGCCCTGGCTGAAGACGATATAGGTCAGCACGACGAACGCCATGACGGGGGCGAGATGACACCAGCGGCTGCGCGCCACCGCGAGCGGAATGAACAGCGGGAATAACAGATAGCTTATCCACTCCACGCTCAGGGACCAGGCGGCAAAGTTCCAGGTCAGCCCATGGCCTGTGAGCACCTGCAGCAGCAAGAAGGCACCGGGGAGCGCTTCGGGAGGCGTGAAGGGAGAACCGAAGGGCGGCATTCCCTCCCACTCCCACATCCTGAACAGGGGGCCGGCATAGAAGCCTACCTGATGCTGCGCCTTGTAAAGCTCCCATCCCACCAGCAGCAACAGGGTTACGAGATAGAGAGGGTAGATGCGGGTCAGCCTCAGCCAGAGGAAACGGCCATAGCCGATGGTGCGACGAGGGCCACAACAGGCCTCCCCATAGACGTGGGCCAGCACCAGGCCGCTTAGGATGAAGAAAAGATCGACCCAGAGATAGCCGTTCTCGATGAGTTGAGTCGCTTCGGCGATGGGCTCCTTCCACTGGGGAAAGAGCAGCAATCTGGCGTGGAACAGCACCACCATCAGGGCAGCGATGCCCCGCAGCGGCGTCAACAGCGGCAATGATTGATTCATGACGGGATCCTTTGTGATGTTCAGCTTGGCCTGACATCAATTTTTGTTGTGCCGACCATCACCCCTGATGGGGCGGTCGGCCTGGGGCCTGATAGCTTCAGGTGGCACCAAAATACGAAATTAAGAGTCGTATGAGTGTGATTGTGATCATGGACGCGCACTTATTGTGCAAAGAGGGGCTGTGGAAGAGGGCGTACCTGAAACCGATGGTGAGTGTGGGAACTGTGTGGAGACAAGGAGGGGCGGCGGCATACATGCCAGCGAGGTCAAATAATTCAGGCCCGCATTGGGGCCTGATTGATCAAAAGGAGAGAGGGGGTGCCGATCAGCGGGCGCGTACCACCAGGCCCTTGAGGTAGAAGCCTTCCGGATAGGCGGTGCCGATGGGGTGATCGGAGGCTTGAGAGAGCAGCTCCAGGATCTGGGCATCGCGGCCGGCATCGAGCGCCGCATCGGCGACGATCTTCTGGAACAGGCTCTGCTCCATCAGGCCGGAGCAGGAGTAGGTCAGCAGCACGCCACCCGGCGCCAGCAGCTGGAAGGCCAGCATGTTGATGTCCTTGTAGCCGCGGCAGGCACCCAGCAGCTGGGCCTTGCTCTCGGCAAACTTGGGGGGATCCAGCACGATGACGTCGAACTTCTCGCCCTTCTCGCGGTATTCCCGCAGCAGCTTGAACACGTCGTGGCGCACGAACTGGGTATTGCTGGTATCCAGGCCGTTCAGCTCGGCGTTCTGGCGAGCGATGTCCAGGGCGTTCTGGGAGAGATCCACGTTGACCACCTCCTTGGCGCCGCCCTTGAGGGCGTAGACACCAAAACCGCCGGTGTAGCAGAAGCAGTTGAGCACCCGCTTGCCTTCGGTGTACTTGGCAGCGGCCTGGCGGTTATCACGCTGATCAAGATAGAAACCGGTCTTGTGGCCGTTGCGGATGTCCACCAGGATCTTGACGCCGCCGTTCTCCTCGATCACCACCGGCTCGCTCGGGGTCTCACCATGGATGACGCCTGTGCGCTCTTTCAGCCCTTCCTTCTTGCGCACCGCCACGTCGGAGCGCTCATAGATGCTGCACTCGGGGTAGAGGGTGCGCAGGGCCTGGGTGATGAGGTCGCGCTGGAACTCGGCGCCGGCGGAGAGGATCTGGCACACCAGAAAGTCGGCGTAGCGGTCGATGGTCAGACCCGGCAGACCGTCGGACTCGGCGGCGCACAGGCGATAGCCGGTGAGGCCCTGGCGTTTGATCAGCGGATCGCGGGACTCCTGGGCATAGGAGAGGCGGCGGATAAAGAAGTCGAGATCGATATTCTCGTCCTTGTTGAAGGTCCAGACCCGGGCGCGGATCTGGGAGCTGCCGGACCAGGCACCCCGGGCGAGCCACTTGCCATCGTTGGTGTAGATCTCGACGGTGTCGCCGTCAATGGGATTGCCCTGAATCCGCTCGATGCCCTTGGAGAAGATCCAGGGGTGGCGACGCAGCAGGGATTTTTCGCGGCCTTTGACGAGATAAATGGAAGCGCTCATGGGTAGTTGCCAGATGGTCAAAAGAAAAGGGTCCACATTTTATGTGGAGCAGCATATCTAAGCCAGTTTTTTGCTGTGTTATCTGGAGAAGATACTGCCATCTCCATCTGACGAAATGACGAAACAAATAGACAAGGGACTGGGATCGTATTCCTGTTCAATGAAACGTCGCGAAACCCAGGGGGCTAACAGAAAGCTCATGGAGAGAAAGTGATCTCCTCAGCAGTTGAGCTAGAGGCGTTGGTTATCGTTAGATATTTCCCCTAAAGAGTCATTTGGCGATGCCGATAGATTGGTTAGGCCACATTGAATCCTTTGGTGTTGATTGAGTATTTTATGACCCTGTCCATTCGTTCCAATGTTTCTGCTATTGCGGCATTACGCCACCTTGATAGATCAACCACGACCCTAGACTCTGTATTCAAAAGACTCTCTTCAGGTTTACGCATCAACAGTGCTGCGGATGACGCAGCCGGTCTGCAGATAAGCAGCCGTCTGACCAGTGAAATCAACGGTACCAATGGTGCCATTCGCAATGCCAATGATGCCATGTCCGTCATCAATGTGGCTGATGGAGCGCTTGATGAATCAGTGGGATTGATGCAGCGAATGAGAACCCTTGCTTTGCAAGCGGGCAGTGGTGTCAATACGGATGAAGATAGAAAGGCGCTTAATGTTGAGTTTCAACAGTTGCGGCTGGAAATGGACCGTATAGCCACCGGTACCCGGTTCGCCGGACAAGAGCTCTTGGCGGGCACATTTAAGGGGGCATTTTCTATCGGTGCTTACGCAGGGCAAAATATTGTGATTACCGATTTGAATGCACAGACTGAAAATCTCGGAGAAATGGGATGGCTGGCTCGTAGCCCTGCAGGCAGTAGGCCAGGTGCTAATAGTATTGATAGTTTAAAACTTGCGACACAGCCCATTACGCTCAATGGCGTGAGCTTTGACAAGGATTATGGAACTCTGGAAGAGTTTGTTGCCGATATCAATGCTACCCAGTTTCCCAATAACCAAGGGCCCGTGAAGGCGCAGCAGAAACCATTTTCGGTAACCTCATCCGTCGACCTAGCCACATTGCCCTCCTATATCGACATCGAGGGCAAAACAATCGATCTGACCAACGGGTTTAATCTGACGAACTGGGATCCTGTCAATCCAACCTCCGAAAATAGTGCCTTGATGGCCAAAGTCGTGAGCCGTATCAACTCGGCAGCCCTCTCTGCAGGTCTGGGGTTCTATGTGAGCGGTTCTTATGGTAATAACCCGGCCCAGAATCAGCTCACCATCCACAGCACACAGGGCAATAGCCTCACCTTGAGTAACGGCTCCAATCATCCACCACAACCTCCTCTCCCTCCTCCTCCTCCCCCGCCAGACTTACCACCTCCGCCACCTCCGCCGATAGTGGCTAATCCGTCACTCAGTGCTTTATTGACCGACATCAGTGAGACGACATATATAGGGCAACTTGAGCTATCGTCATCGGGTGATCAATATTCAAATATTGATATGACAGGGGGCACTCTCAGCGCACTGGGCTTGTTCCCACAAGATAAAATGAAGTACACCGTCGATAACATCGATGTACTAAATAGCAATAATGCAAGCCAAGCGGTGAAGACACTTGATACAGCGATGAGGCAGCTTGGGGTACAACGTTCCCGAATCGGTGCGCAGGCCAACGCCCTTGATGCGACTATGCGTAATCTGAGTAGCAGCCATGAAAATCTGAGTGCTGCCCGTTCGCGGATCCGTGATGCCGATTTTGCCAGTGAGTCTGCTCGTCTGGTGCGAACCCAGATTTTGCAGAAAGCCAGCTCAGCTATCCTGAGTCAGGCCAACAGCCGCCCCAATATAGCGCTCAACTTGCTGCAAGTCTGAGTCGTATTAGGGGGGGGCGTGAATGATCGAGAGAATTGATCTTGCGTGACTGAATATTGAGATTGATAAAGGAAAAGGGCCGTCATGATGATGGCCCTTTTCTATGAGGTGCTGTCAGATCCTGAGGCCGGTCAACGCCTGGCCAAGCTCGCTGGCCGTGCCCTTGAGGCCCATGGTGCCAGCCACCGCAGCGCTGGCTGACTCTTCCACCCGGCACGCCTCTTGCCGCACCTTGTCCAGACTGCGGGTTATCTCCTCGGCCACCGAGCTCTGCTCCTCGCTAGAGGTGGCTATCTGGGTGCTCATCTCCAGCACCGCATCGCTGTGGCTGCTGAGTTTGTCGATGTCGAGACCGACCTCGGTGATGAGCTGCTGGCTGCTGGCGGCGCGGCCCACCGTCTTCTCCATGATGTCGTTCAGCGCCCCGGTGCCGGCCTGCAGCTCTTCGATCATCTGCTGGATCTCCACCGTGGCCTGCTGGGTGCGGCTGGCGAGGGTGCGTACTTCGTCCGCCACCACGGCAAAGCCGCGGCCCTGCTCGCCGGCCCGGGCCGCCTCGATGGCGGCGTTGAGGGCCAGCAGGTTGGTCTGATCAGCGATGCCGCTGATGGTGGAGATGATGGACTCGATGCTCCGGGATTGCTGGTTGAGCTGCTCTATCTGCTTGCTGACCGTATTGACCGAGAGGTTGATGTGGGAGGAGGTTTCCAGCACCCGGTCGATCACCTCCCGCCCCTTGGCGGCGCTCGCGACGGTCTCGCTGGCAATGGCGCAGGCCTTGTGGGCCGCCTCCCGGGTGGAGATGGATTTTTCCACCCGCTCCGTGATGTCGCTGGCGAGCTTGATGATTTTGACCACCTTGCCCTCGTGGTTGAAGATGGGGTTGTAGGTGGCCTCCAGCCAGATCTTCTCCCCGCGGTGACCCAGGCGCATGAAGAGCCCGGACTTGATGTCCCCCGAGCCGAGATCGTGCCAGAAGTTGGGATTTTTCTGGTAGAACTCGGGGTCGCAGAAGAGGCGATGATGCTTGCCGACCACCTCGTCCAGCCGGTAGCCGAAGCAGTTGAGGAAGTTCTGGTTGGCGGTGATGACGGTGCCATCGGGGTGGAAGTCGATGACCGCCAGTGACTTGTCGAGGGCCGCGAGCAGAGCCTGGGTGCGCTCCAGGGTGGATTGCTGCTGGGTAACGTCCGAGGCGACCTTGGCGATCCGCTCCACCTTGCCGTCGATGACGATGGGGAAATAGGTGGCCTCCAGCCAGATGGCCTTGCCCGATTTTGACTGGCGAATGAAGCGGCCATTGCGGGAGACGCCACCCCGCAGATCCTGCCACAGCCCTTCGTATTCGCGGGTCTTGACGTCTTCCGGGAAACAGAGCGTGCTGTGGTGCCTGCCGATCACCTCTTCACGGGTGAATCCCACGATGTCCAGGAAGAGGTCGTTGACGAAGGTGACCATGCCCGCCGGGGTGAACTGGATGAAGGGCACCCGGGACTGGATGGCCTGCTCGAACGCTCCCAGTTCCACCATCCTCGCCGCTTGCTCGCTGACTTCCTTGCTTGCTTTTTGATTCCAGAACATAACGGAGCTCCTCCATGAGATCCTTGGGTATGTGACGACGGTCATTTGAGCTCATTAACAATAGCGGCAATTTTTGACAAAGCTGAACGGCCCGGCCACGAAACTTCGTTGTTTTTGCTGCTGAATTCCAGATTAATTAACCAATGCCCCCGATTTTCATCAAAACCTCATTCGAGTGGTTATCAAACGGATCTTTTTGTGGCGCAGTCCATCTCATGCTGACTGACACTTGGCCAGGCCGCATCAGGAGAGGAATTTCCGCTGAGAAGGCGCCATACGGGCCAGTCTACCGTGGCGCTGCCGATAATGCGGTGTCTTATGGGTCTTTGTAGGCGAGGGGCGCCTGACAGACAGAGTGGCAGCGAGGAGAAGGGCTGCCGCTCGTCTGTGTTCTGTGTGTTCAGCCGGATTTCCTCGGATGGGCCCTGCGGTGGGCGGGAGAGCGGTGTCTGTGGCGGGGCTCGGGGCCCAGGTTGTTTTCCTCATCTACTTCTGAAGCTGGCCCGCCTGCCGCTCTTCCTCTTTCCTGGCGGCCTCCTGCTCGCGCTGCTTCTGGCTGTTGGCCAGGCTCTCCTCAATGTCCCGGGTCTGCTTGATGGCCTTTTCCACCTCTTCGGGTGGGGGAGTATAGATGTTGAGCGGCAGGGGCTTGGCGTCGCTGCTGCAGGGGATGTCGCTGAAGGTGATGCGGCCATTGCGGGAACATTGATAGACGTCGGCCCGGGCAACGGGGGGGACGGAGATCACCAGGCAGACGAGAGAGATGACCAGGGTGCGTGACATAGGCTCCTCCTTGAATCCTCCCTTTGCACACTAGTACATGGCGTCGGGTCAGACAATGGCGCCCGTCCCTCGCAAGGCGAGCGGTCAGGGCAGCGGCGTTCCCGCTAATCCGCACGGGGTCATCCCTTGTGCAGGGGGTAGCCAGTTGTCGTGCAAAACGGCGGATCTCGGCCTATTTTCCCCGCCGTTCAACACATCAGAGCACCATAGCGGGCCACAATGAGGTATCTTATGCCCCGATTTCATCCATTTAACGGATCCGAGACCCCATATGATCATCAAACCCAAGGTTCGCGGTTTTATCTGCACCACCACTCATCCGGTCGGTTGTGAAGCCAATGTTCGTCGCCAGATCGCTTATACAAAAGCCAAGGGCGCCATCGAGAATGGCCCCAAGAAGGTGCTGGTGATCGGCGCTTCCACCGGTTATGGCCTGGCCTCCCGCATTGCCGCCGCCTTCGGTAGCGGTGCCGCCACCATCGGTGTCTTCTTCGAAAAAGCGGGCAGCGAGACCAAGACGGCCACTGCGGGCTGGTACAACTCCGCCGCCTTCGACAAGGCCGCCAAAGAGGCGGGTCTCTACGCCAAGAGCGTCAACGGCGATGCCTTCTCCCACGAGTGCCGCGCCAAGGTGATCGAGCTTATCAAGCAGGATCTGGGGCAGATCGACCTGGTGGTCTACTCCCTGGCCTCCCCGGTGCGCAAGCTGCCGGACACCGGCGAAGTGGTGCGCTCCGCCCTGAAACCCATCGGCGAGGTCTACACCTCCACCGCCATCGACACCAACAAGGATCAGATCATTACCGCCACCGTCGAGCCGGCGAACGAGGAAGAGATCCAGAGCACCATCACCGTCATGGGCGGTCAGGACTGGGAGCTGTGGATGGCGGCCCTGCGCGATGCGGGCGTGCTGGCTGACGGCGCCAAGTCCGTGGCCTACTCCTACATCGGTACCGATCTGACCTGGCCCATCTACTGGCATGGCACCCTGGGCCGCGCCAAGGAAGATCTGGACCGCGCCGCCACCGCCATCCGTGGCGATCTGGCTGCCAAGGGCGGTACCGCCCACGTGGCTGTGCTCAAATCCGTGGTGACCCAGGCTTCCAGCGCCATTCCGGTGATGCCGCTCTACATCTCCATGGCCTTCAAGATCATGAAGGAGAAGGGCATTCACGAGGGCTGCATGGAGCAGGTGGATCGCATGATGCGCACCCGTCTGTACGGCGCCTCCCTGGCGCTGGACGAGCAGGCCCGCATCCGCATGGATGACTGGGAACTGCGTGACGACGTGCAGCAGACCTGCCGCGATCTGTGGCCCTCCATCACCACCGAGAACCTTTCCGAACTGACCGACTACACCGGCTACAAGCAGGAGTTCCTGCGCCTGTTCGGTTTCGGTCTGGACGAGGTGGACTACGATGCGGACGTGAACCCGGACGTGCAGTTCGACGTGGTCGAGCTGTAAGCCGGTTGTCAGTGCAGACAGGGCCCCGCGGGGCCCTGTTTTTTTTGGCAAGCATTTCTCTGATGACAGAATTTTATTATCCGCGATCACCTTATTTCCACATCAAACCCGCTAGGCTTGCGCTGTTTGGCTCACATGACGGCACTGCCGAGGTACGGAAGCTATGGCCACTCCACACGACGCGCCCAAGAAGCGCCAACTCCCCACGGTTTACACCCTGCTCTTTCTCATCATCGCCCTGGTGGCGGCTCTCACCTGGGTGCTGCCGGCGGGCAAATACAACTATGTGACGGCCAAGACCCAGCAGCCGGTGGCGGCGGCGGCCGTGGCGGATTACAGCGGTGACGAGCGGCTGCTGCCTGTGCCTGGCAGCTACACCGAGCTTCCCTCCCGGCCGCAGGGGGTGTTCGAGGTGCTCAAGGCGCCCATTCAGGGGTTCCACAAGGCGGCGGATGTGGCGCTCTTCGTGCTCATCATCGGCGGTTTTCTGGCGGTGACCATGCAGAGCGGGGCGCTCGATGCCGGGGTGGGGGCCATCGTGCGCACCTTCGCCGGGCGCGAGCGGCTGCTCATCCCTGTGCTGATCGCCCTGTTTGCCCTTGGGGGCTCTACCTTCGGCATGGCGGAGGAGACGGTGGCCTTCTGGGCGCTGATCGTGCCGGTGATGATGGCGGCAGGCTTCGATCGCATGGTGGCGGCGGGCATCATCCTGCTTGGCTCCGGGGTCGGGGTGCTCGCCTCCACCGTCAACCCGTTCGCCACCGGCATCGCCTCCGGCTTTGCGGGCATCCCCATCGGTGAGGGGATTGGCCTCAGGGTCGTGCAGTGGTTGCTGCTTGTCATTTTCGCCTCCTGGTACGTGATGCGCTACGCCAGGCAGGTGCAGCAGGACAGCGCCCGCTCCGTGCTGGCGGACATCGTCTACGACGACGAGTTCTCCCAGATGAAGAGCAGCAACCACGCCTTCAGTGGCAGGCAGAAGCTCACCATGCTGGTCTTCTTCGGTACCTTCCTGCTGATGATCTATGCGGTGGTGCCCTGGTCGGATCTGGGTATCGACCTGCTGCCCACCCTGGGCTGGTGGTTCGACGAGCTCTCCACCCTCTTCTTCAGCGCCTCCATCCTGATCGCCTTCATCAACCGGATGCCCGAGTCCCACTATGTGGCGACCTTTCTCAACGGGGCTCGGGATCTCATCGGGGTGGCCTTGGTAGTGGCGGTGGCGCGTGGCATCTATGTGGTGATGGAGCAGGGCGTCATCATCGACACCATCTTGCACTGGGCCGAGGGGCTGGTGAGCGGGCTGTCGTCATCGGTCTTCATCCTGATGGCCTATCTGGTGCACATCATCCTGAGCTTCTTCATCCCCTCCACCTCGGGGCTGGCGACCGTCTCCATGCCGCTGATGGGGCCGCTGGCGGACTTCTCCGGCATCTCCCGGGATCTGGTGATCACCGCCTACCAGTCCGCCTCCGGCTGGATCAACCTGTTTGCCCCCACCGCCGCCCACCTGGTGGCGGGGCTGGCGCTCGCCAGGATCCCCTACGACCGCTTCGTGCGCTGGGTCTTGCCCTTCATCATCGGGGTAGGGCTCATCACCATGGGGGTGCTGGTGGCCGGGGCTCTGCTGCACGGCTGATGGGGCGTCACACGACAGATAGAAAAAGGCTCCCGAAGGAGCCTTTTTCATGTTCAGGGCTTACTGCTTGTAGCCCTTGAGGAAACGGGCGAGACGGCCGATGGCCTCTTCGAGCTCCTCTTCCCGGGGCAGGAAGACCAGGCGGAAGTGATCCGGCGCGGGCCAGTTAAAGCCGGTGCCCTGCACCAGCAAGAGCTTCTCCTGCTGCAGCAGGTCGAACACCATCTTCTGGTCGTCGCGGATGTCGTACACCTTGGGGTCCAGGCGCGGGAACATGTAGAGCGCCCCCTTGGGCTTGACGCAGGAGACCCCCGGAATGTCGTTGAGCAGCTCCCACGCCTTGTCCCGCTGGCGACGCAGGCGACCGCCCGGCAGGATCAGCTCGTTGATGCTCTGGTAGCCGCCCAGCGCCGTCTGGATGGCGTGCTGCATGGGCACGTTGGCACAGAGCCGCATGGAAGCCAGCATCTCCAGCCCCTCGATATAGCCCTTGGCACGGCCCTTGGGTCCGGTGATGACCATCCAGCCCTGGCGGAAGCCGCAGGCCCGGTAGGCCTTGGAGAGGCCGTTGAAGGTCACTACCATCACATCGTCGCACAGAGTGCAGACGCTGGTGTGGGAGATGTCGTCGTAGAGGATCTTGTCGTAAATCTCGTCGGCGAAGATGATGAGGTTGTGCTGGCGGGCGATCTCGATCACCTCCAGCAAAAACTCGCTGCCGTAGACGGCGCCGGTCGGGTTGTTGGGGTTGATCAGCACCAGGCCGCGGGTGCGCGGGGTGATGCGGGCGCGGATGTCGTCGAGATCCGGATACCAGTCGGCCCCTTCGTCACAGCGGTAGTGCACCGCATGGCCACCGGAGAGGGTGACGGCGGCGGTCCAGAGCGGGTAGTCGGGGGAGGGGACCAGCATCTCGTCGCCGTTGTTGAGCAGCGCCTGCATCGCCATCACGATGAGCTCGCTCGCGCCGTTGCCGATGTAGATGTCGTCGATGTCGACCTTGCGCATCCCTTTCTGCTGGTAATACTGCATCACCGCCTTGCGGGCCGAGAAGAGCCCCTTGGAGTCGCAGTAGCCCTGGCTCTGGGGCATGTTGAGGATCACATCCTTGATGATCTCCTCCGGTGCTTCGAAGCCAAACGGTGCCGGATTGCCGATGTTGAGCTTGATGATGCGGTGCCCTTCGTCCTCGAGACGGCGGGCTTCTTTATGCACCGGGCCGCGGATGTCATAGCAGACATCGTCGAGCTTGTGCGACTTGTCGATGGTGAACATGTGAGCGTGATTCCTTCCCCGTGGGGCGCGTTGGCAGAAAAGCTGTTTTTAGTATCAAATTTCTCTGCCCCTATTCTTCACAGAATTGAATGCTAGAACAATCTAATTTATGGAATAAATCCCTGATATTTACCCCTAAAACAGGGTTGCCAACTTGTTAAATTCAGCATGATCGTTTGCCCGTGTCCAAGAGACCAGTGAAAGATGAGGGGAGGGCGCACAAAGCCACGGGAGTGTATTGAAATATCCCGCCCATCTGGCACGATTGGCTGGGGTGAAAATCCGCTTTCACCCCGCCTGTTCGGCAGGTCGGGCTCCTTTCTCTTCCACCATCGAGGCTCTGTCATGCATGCACCCGCCACCGGTCGTTATCGTCATTTCAAGGGGGGTTACTACCAGGTGCTCGCCCTGGCCCTGCACACCGAGACCGGGGAGCAGCTGGTCGTCTACCAATCGGAGCAGGACGGCCAGGTCTATGCCCGCCCCGTGGCCATGTTCATGGAGTGGATTGAGCATCAGGGGGAGGTGGTGAGTCGTTTCACGCCGGTGGGGTAAGGCAGGCGTGCGGCATGAAAAAAGGCGCCCTGGGCGCCTTTTGCAATGGGGTTGGGCTTACAGACCCAGATTGGCTCGGGCATAGGCCTCGAAGTCGGTGCAGCCGCCGATGTGCTGCTCGTCCAGGAAGATCTGCGGCACCGTGGTTACGGGCTTGCCGGCTTTGGCAGCCAGATCGTCCTTGGTCAGCCCGGCGACGTTGATATCCACGTAGCGGAACTCGAAGTCATCGCGCTCCTCGGTCAGCTGCTCGGCAATCTGCTGGGCACGCACGCAATAGGGGCAATGGTCGTAGTAATACAGTTTCATTAAAAATCCTC
>ENA-OWLM01000534-OWLM01000534.1-metagenome-genome-assembly--contig:-NODE-534-length-14818-cov-3.398090_pt1 | contig 14818 bp, 9 predicted proteins | sample MGYA00245349_ERZ651102 | MGnify/ENA primary metagenome ERZ651102 (study PRJEB26857, sample SAMEA4031759) | metagenome | biome: human; feature: oral; material: saliva | place: Philippines | collected 2014 | study... | reverse complement strand
CCGTGGTGGTGGTCGTCCTTGAGCATCCAGGCACTCACCAGGTTCACGGCCAGGCCCAGCACGGCAGTGGCGATGGCCTCGTCGTAGCCGATGGGCAGGGGATTGACCATGCGTTCCACCGATTCCACCAGCATGGTGATGGCCACGCCCACCAGCAGCAGTGCGCTGGTGTAGCCCCCCAGAATCTCCATTTTCCAGGTGCCGAAGGCAAAGCGACGGTCCCGGGCATAGCGGGCGGCCATGCGGTAGGCAAAGACGGTCAGCCCCAGGGCGAAGGCGTGGGAGCTCATGTGCCAGCCGTCGGCCAGCAACGCCATGGAGTTGTAGATCCAGCCGCCGCCGATCTCCGCCACCATCATGACGACGGTGAGCAGCACGGCCCAGCGGGTCTTCTGTTCTGCCAGCGGATTGCCTTCGTGCACGACGGGCTGGTGGCAATGGGATGAGACGGGGGATGACATGGATTTCTCCTGAAGCCAATGATGCAATATACTATACCCCAGTATAGTTTTATTGCGCGAGAGGATCCGTGATGTCACACACCATCCACGACAAGAAGAAGCTGCTGGCCCGGGTCAGACGCATCAAGGGACAGACCGGGGCGCTGGAGAGCGCCCTGGAGCAGGGGAGCGAGTGCGCCGCCATCCTGCAGCAGATCGCCGCCATCCGCGGGGCCGTCAACGGCCTGATGCTGGAGGTGCTGGAGGGGCACATGCGCGAACACCTGGGCGCGCCGGAGGCGACCCCGGCCGAGCGGCTGGAGGATCTGGATCAGGTGGTGCGGGTGCTGCGTTCCTATCTGAAATGAGGGCGCCCGGCGAGCTCGGGCGCCCCTGTCAGTCGAAGTCCGCGTAGGGGGTGAGGGGACGGGGCGGCATGTCGAGATCCCCCTGCCAGGGCTTGAAGGTGTAGCGCAGGAACAGGGTGGCATGGCTGGGGGCGTAGTCGTCCGCCTGCTGGATGTCCACCCGTCCACCGATGCGCCAGTGCTCGGTCAGGCGATGCTCCACCATGGCGTTGAGGGTGTAGCCGAAGCCGCTGCTGCTGCCCCCCTCCACCGGTGCATTCCTGTCCGGCAGGCTGGTGGGCAGCAGCTCCGCCAGCGGGTAGCGGCGGCTGTCATCGGTGCGGGAGCGGGACCAGGAACCCGAACCGCCCAGCTCCCAGGACCAGTCGGGCGTGCGCTGACGGTAGCTGACCGGCACCGAGAGGGAGAAGTATCCCTGCGGGCTGTAGTAGCCCCCCTGCCCCAGGGTATAGCCGCTCAGATCCTGCTGGTAATGCCACAGCATGGTGTTGAGCCCCACGCTGACCCGGCGGTGGGTCTCATTGACGAGCTTGTAATAGCCGCCCCCCATGAGCCGGGTGCGCCAGTTGTCCGGCACGTTCTTGCCGGTCAGCAGGTGCTGCTGGGCGCTGCCCCAGAAACCGACGGCGCCCCCCTGATCGTGGCTGAGATCGAGTCGGACCCCGTTCGCCCTCACCCCGCCCCAGCGGATGCCCGTCCCCGGATCCACCGTCCCCCCGTAGGAGAGCAGCGAGCTGCTGACGGGCCGCCTGGAGAGGGTCATCCCCCACCCCAGCTCGCGCCAGTTGCCGGTCAAGGTGGCGCCGCCGACCCAGTCCACCACCTCGAAGCCGAGCGGCGTGGTGCCGAGATCGAAGGCCCAGGCACCCCGCTGCCAGCCCGCCGCCAGGGTAGTGCCCCGGCTCTGCTGGTGCTCCTGCCCACGGCAGTCCCGGGCGGCGCAGGTGCCGAACTCCTCCCGGTAGGGGGAGTCCGGCAGCCGGCCCGCGTCCATGTCCACCAGCTCCAGCCGGCCGAAGGCGGTACCACCGGCCAGGGGGGTGTCCAGCTGCGCCATCTGGGTCAGCGCCCGCAGATCGGAGAGCCCCCCGGTGCCACTGGAGCCCCAGTAGTCGCTGTCGAGGGACACCGTGCTCTGGCTCTGCCGGTAATGCTTGTCCAGATCGCTGCGCAGGCCGGACGCCAGCCACCCCTCTCCGTCACGGCTCTGGGCCAGCCGGGTCAGCTCGCCCCCGTCCAGATCCTCGCGGGGGGCGAGGCCCGCGGCCACCAACCCCTTGCGATCCAGCACCAGGGCGCCCTCGGTGTCCTGGGCCGCGAAGCGCTGGCGCGCGGCATCGCGCCAGAACAGGGCCGTCTGCTGGGACGCCGGTTGCGACGCAACCAGGGGCTCGTAGGCCACGAAGATGGCCTCGGCCGTCTCCTCCTCCCCCAGCCCCTGATAGAGGTTCGCCACCCGGCGGTAGTAGTTGAACTCATCCGCAGGCAGCGGGCTGACAGGCCAGGCCGGCAACCACTGGCGGGCCTGGGCCCTGTCTCCCCTGGCCAGGGCCAGCTCGGCCAGGCCAAGCCGGGCCTCCGGCTGCCGGGGCGTGCGGGCCAGTACCTGGCGGTAATATTCCTCGGCCCGGGCCCACTCCTCCCGCCCGGCGGCCCACTCCGCCAGGGTCAGGGTCACGGCGTCATCGGGTTGCAGCGGCTGGAGCAGCCGCTCCGCCCCCGCATCATCCCCGGCCTCGTGGCGTGCCCTCGCCTGGGCGAGCACCTCGTCACGGGCGAGGCGCTGATCCAGCTCGCGCATCTCTGCGGTCCACCCCGCCCGGGGGGCGGCGGCCAGCACGCCTCTCGCCTCTGTGCCCTTCTCCTGTCCCGAGAGGTAGAGGGCGGTGGCGTAGCGCAGGGCGGCATCCTGGGGCCGCGCCGCCAGTTGCTCCCGCAAGAGCCGCTCCCCGCTCTCCGCCAGCCCGAGACGAGCCCGGGTGTCGGCGACCCGGTAGGCCAGCCAGGTCTCCTCCGGCGTCAGCGCCAGGGCCTGTTCCCGCAGGCGCAGGGCCTCCTGCAGCTTGCCGGCCCGATCCAGCTGGTCGGCCTCGTCCTGCAGCAGGCCGGCCTTGAGCCGCCGCCCTTCGGCCTGCATCCCGGGGGTACCCTGCTGCGCCAGCAGGGCCAGGGCCCGCGACGGGTCCTGCTCCTTGTAGAGATCGAACAGCCGGGCCAGGGCTCGCTCCCTGGCCCCCTTCATGGCGAGTGCCTTGCGATAGGCGGTCTCGGCCTCGGCCTCGTGCTGGCGGCCCAGCTCGCTGTCCCCCAGGCCAAGCCAGGCCTCGGGCTCCTGGCCGTCCTGGGCGATGGCGCGCCGATACAGGGTCGCGGCCTCCCCCCACTGTTCGCGCTCGAGGGCACTGCGCCCCTGGCTCACCAGCAGCCAGTAACGGTTGGTCGCCAGCAGGCTGCGCCATTTGTCCTTGTCGGTGACATCGGGGTTTGCCAGCACCCGTTCGAACTGGGCGATGGCCAGCGCCCGCTGATCGTTGCGGGAGTAGGCCTGCCCCAGGGCCCCCATCAGCTCGGGATCGTCCGGGTTCGCGGCCAGGGCCTGCCGCAGCTGGGCGACGGAGGCCTTGCCCCCCTCGTTGCTTGCCAGGGCCTGCTGGCGCGCCCGGTAGGCCGGCGACGCCCACATCGCCTCCTGCTCGGCGAGCAGCGCCATGCCCTGCTGCGCCTCCGTGCCCGTGCCGAAGGCCGCGACATAGTGCTGCAACTCGGCCAGGCTCCGGGGCCCGACGGGCAGCTCCTTGATGCTGGTCAGCCAGATGTCGGCGGCGTCGTCGCGTTCGTAGTCACTCCTGGCCATCTGCTGCAGCAGCCCCCTCGCCTCCTGCCAGCGGCCATCGGCGAGGTAGCTGCGGGCCAGTCTGGCCCGCACCCCGGGGTGCCCCGGGTAGAGGCGGTTCAACTCCTCCAGCGCCGCCATCCCCCTGGCCCGCTGGCCGGGCAGGCGCAGCTGCAGGGCCGCGTATTCGCTCGCCACCTCCAGGTTGGGAGCCATGCCATCCACGAACAGGGTGCGGTAGAGCTTGTCCCCTTCCTCCAGCCGGCCGGCGCTGACCAGCAGCCGCGCCTGCTGCAACTGCTGGCGCTGCGCCGCATTGTTCATCGCCAGGTTCGCCATCCCCAGGCGATAGAGGCGCGAGTCCGGCGCCAGCTTGCCGAGCCTGCCGAGCAGCGCCTCGGCCTCCTTGACCTTGCCGTTGCGCAGGGCCTGACGGGCCTGGGCCGCCAGCAGCTCGGGATGATCCGGGTCCACCAGCGAGAGGGAGTAGAGGGCGTTGCTGACCAGGTCCTCCCGGCCGGTCGCCTCCCCGAGGCGCACGCGCTCCAGCAGGGACGAGACGGGTTCGACGGCGGCCTGGGCCAGGTTGCCGCTCACCAGGACGGCGAGCAGGCAACCCAGGGTCAATCGGTTTGACATGATTCACTCCAGCGGGGTTGCAGGGTGCCATCCTCGGCGAAGCGATAGCGGCCCTGATCCCAGCCGGCGCCGAACAGGGTCAGCACGCTGCCATAGTAGGCGTCGCGCCGCACCCCTTGCCGCTTGACCTGCTCGCGCAGCGTCTCCAGAGTCGGCTGTCCCTGCGACAGGGGGAGCAGGGCGGCGGAGAACCCGGACGGCCCTTGCCCCTGGCTCAGCCCCGTCTGGCTGTCGACCCGCTCGGGCACGGCGCCGAGTTCGGCGATCCTGGCCTGCATGGGCGCAAAATGGGCCACCAGCGCCCCCTTGGCGGGGTCCTTGTCGCTCAGCATGCCGAGCCAGAGATAGACGCGAATGGCGTCATAGCTGCCCTGGGGGCCCTTGCCGGCCGTGGTCTGCCACCCTTCTCCCGCTTGCCAGTCCACCCAGTCGGGGGAGAAGCCCCGGGGCGCGCTCTCGCGCAGCAGGCGTGGCAGCAGGGTTCGCATCTCGGCCCAGGGCCCCTTGAGGGAGGCAAAGCGGGCCAGCAGTTGGGGGGGCAGGTAACTCGGGTTCAGGGTCCAGCGCCCCTCCCCCTCATAGCCTTTCGCCCCGGGCAGCAGCACGGGGCCGAGGCCAGGCAGGGTCGCGACCTCCTCCCGGGCGATGCGGCGCAGCAGCAGGGTGCCGATGGCCGAGTAGCTGTGGTTGTCCCACAGGCGCCCCGCCTCGAGCAGGTTGTACGCTATCCAGAGATCCGAGTCCGCAGCGCTGTTCTCGTCCAGCACGCCCCAGCTGCCGTCCTCCCGCTCGCCCCAGAGCCAGGATGGCAGGAAGCCGGTCAGATCCCCGCGGGCGAGCTGGCGCTCGGTCCAGTCCAGCAGGCGGGCGAAGGTCTCCCTGTCGTCGTTGACCAGGGCGAAGAAGAGGCCGTAGCTCTGCCCCTCCGAGGTGGTGATGCGGCGCCCGTCGGCAGGATCGATGACCCTGCCCTCCTCGCTGATGTAGTGCTCGCGGAAATGATCCCACTCCGGCCACTGGCAGGCGGCCAGGGCCGGCAGGGAACACAGGGCCCAGAGCAGCAGGGCCCCACAGACATTCTTCATCTGAGTCATCTCTTAGTCTTCCTTCAGACGGCGACGGCTGGCGCTGGCGAGCAGCACCCTCAGGCCCCAGCCCAGCGCCAGCATGCAGATCAGGGTCAGCACGGCGAGGCGCAGCGGATAGCGGGCGAACAGCTGCCAGAGGCGCTCCCACCACGGCAGATAGCCCACCTCGTAACGATCCCCCACCTCCAGGCTCTTCACCCCGGACTCCCGGATGATGCTCACCGAGCCCGCGACCTTGTCGCGCTGCGCGGGGTTTTGCAGGGTGTCGTTGAGCAGCTTGACCCCCGCCGGCCCGTCCGCCAGCAGGGCCACCAGGCTGCGCTGATCGTGGGTCGGCGATTGCAGGCCGAGGATGACGGCGATGGCCCGGTTGCCCGTCATCCCCACCCGGGCCTGGGGCTCGCGGTCGGCCATGGTGTGGAGCAGATCCCCCTCATGCTGGCGTGCGGGCTGGTTGACCCAGGAGCGCGTGGCCTGCAGCAGGGCATCCGGCTCCACATCCCGCCGGAACTCCTCGGGCAGGGTGCCAATGAGCAGGGTGTCCAGATCGGCGGTGCGTGCCTGCTCCCAGTCATCCAGGATCCGCAGGGAGAGGGCCGGGTAACCGGTCTCGGCCCCGATGGCGCCCAGAGTGTCGAGCAAGGTGGTGATCTGCTCAGGGTGGGGTTTGGCGGGCATGACAACCTGGGTGTCGGCGAGATCCGCCATCCGGCTGAACGGGAAGCCCGCATAGGAGAATGCCTTGAGGTTGGGCATCTCGATGAAGTGGCGATAGCCGCTGAAGTCGATGGTGGAGCCGTCGTCGATGCGCACCTGATGGGCGGGCGGCATCACCAGATCGCAGCGACCGTCCGCCGAGCCGCCCATGGCGTACTGGGCATACTCGAAGGCGAAGCTCAGGCTGTTGGCCTGGGTGGTCTTGAGACCTGGCATGCGCAGGGTCGTGGCGTCGTCGTCCGCGGCGAACCAGAGCGGCAGGGTGAGCCACTGCTCACTCTTCACCTCGCCCGGCTCGAGGGGGTAGGACTTCATGAACTGGCCGTTGACCGCCACATCCAGCCGGGAGCCGTCCCGCAGAGTCGGCGAGGAGTAGTGGTACTTGAGGTTGGCCTTGATGCCGCGCTCACCCATCAGATAGAGATCCGGCGGCAGGCGCAGGGTCAGGTTCATGGGCCAGAGGCGACGACCGGTGGCCTGCAGCTGGTTCGGGTAGTCCATCAGCTCGTCGAAGCGCGTCGGCCGATCGAGGCGCACCCAGTTCGGCGCGTCGTATGGCTGGCGGGGCGCCAGGGGCTTCACCTCGTCCACCTGCACGCTCTGGCCGCGCAGCAGCACCTCCCCCCGGGCCAGCCCCGTGGCCGCGGTCAGCAGATCCTGCTGATCCCGCCCCAGGATCAGCAGCAGCTTCACATAGGGGTTGTCGGGGGAGCTGATCATGTCGATGGTCGGCCCCTTGACCTCGGGATAGTCCGCCAGGAAATCCGGGCGAGCGTCGTTGGTGGCGAAGATCACCCCGTTGCGCTCGGGCAGCCGGTTGATGAGCACGGGGAAGTGCTGCCCCCGCCACTGCGCCCTGGTACCGAACCAGGAGGCCAGCACGGCCGCCGCCTGCTGCTGTTCGAGGGGCACGTCACCGCTGAACACCATGGGCAGGATCAGCTTGCCGTCGTCACGGACGTCGAGGAACGGCATGGGGAAGAAGGAGAGCTCGTTGCGCACCGGCAGGGTCTGCAGCTCAAGGGTCAGCTTGCTGTCCCGGTTCACGTTGAGCCAGAGGGTATCGCTCGCCGGGTTCTCGCACACCTGCTGGTAGTGGCCGACGAAGCTCACCTTGAGCCGGTTGAAGTCCTTGGCGTAGCGCGGATCCAGCTCGATGCGGGCATGGGTGCGCGCCCCCATCTGCTCCCGGGTCAGGGCGGTCACCCCCATCAGCTCGTCATTGAGGTAGACCTTGACCTGGGAGATGAGCGGCAGCAGGGAGGGCGAAGGCGTGAAGTCGAGGTCCAGCGTGGCCCCGGTGACCACCTCGTCGCGCCGCACGGTGAAGTCCGCCTGACCGTCCGGGACATTGCCGCGCAGGGACAGGGTGCCCGGTGACGAGGACATCTGCTCGAAACTCAGGGACAGGTTGCGCACCGGTGCGGACACCGGCGCCAGGGGACCGGTGGCCTCGGCGGCCGCCGCCCCCTGCGCCATCAGCAGGAGAGGGATAAGGTAGCGTTGTGGTTTCATCATCCTTTCACTGTCTGTGTGGTCGGAGCCCCGGACCGGAAATCCGGCGAGACGCGACGAGGAACGAAGGAGAGCAGCCAGCGAGCCAGCTTCTCGAGGAGAATGCAGATGCCCCCGAGGGGGGAGGTACGGAGCAGGCGCCAGTAGGCCCCCCACCCCAGCAGCGTGATGTCGAGCAGGCTGTGGAGCGGGCGATCCTTGCCCAGGCGCTGCTGCCACAGAGACCAGGTGTCGGCCCGGGCGAAGGTGCACTGGATGAAGGCGACGTGCTGCCCCTGATCCATGGGGGCCAGCTCCAGCCCCAGCTTGCAGCCGAACGCTCGCTGCACCTTGGCGGCGAACGCCTGCTCCCGCTGGTCATGGCGCAGCAGCAGCCAGACCCGCTCCTTGGGGGCCAGCGGCAGGGGCGTCTCGAGCAGGACACCGACCCCGCCGTTGGAGTAGTCCTTGACGGTGCAGGGGTAGAGGTGGCCGTTGGCCAGCTTGATGGCCGCCGGCATCACCATCTCCACCCGCGGGTTGGCGCGCACCTGGCGCGACTCGAACGCTACCGCCAGTGCCCCGCCCAGTATGGTCATGTTGTAGAGGGCCCACAGCATGCTGAGGATCAGGGTCGGCACCTCGTCCGCCGGCCCCGTCGCGATGCGCCAGATACCGAACCCCAGCCCGCACAGGTTGAGCAGGATCAGCAGCAGATAGGGGCGGGAGACGGCGAGATCCAGGAACACCTCCTCCGTCATGCCCCCCTTGGCGGTCACGTTGAACTTGCCCTTGTGGGGAGCGAACAGCGCCACCGTGGTCGGCCGCGCGATGTACCAGGCCAGCACCGTCTCGTAGACCTCCCCCCAGAAGGAGTGGCGCACCTTGCCCTGCAGCCGGGAGTTGGTCAGGGCGCTGTGGAAGATGTGCGGCAGCATATAAAGCGCAATGGCCGCCGCCGGCGCGTAGATGATGTAGGCGTGCAGGATGAGGAAGGCGAGCGGCGCGGTCAGGAAGATGAGGCGCGGGATCCCCGACAGGAAGTGCAGCATGGCGTTGAAGTAGCAGAGCCGCTGCCCCAGGTTCAGCCCCTTGCCGAACAGGGGGTTGTCCAGGCGCAGGATCTGCACCATGCCCCGCGCCCAGCGGATGCGCTGACCGATGTGGGCCGACAGGCTCTCGGTGGCGAGCCCGGCCGCCAGCGGGATCCGGATGTAGGCCGAGGTGTAGCCGAGGCGATGCAGCCGCAGGGAGGTATGGGCATCCTCGGTGACCGTCTCCACCGCGATGCCGCCGATCTCGTCCAGGGCCGAGCGCTTGATGACGGCGCAGGAGCCGCAGAAGAAGCTGGCGTCCCACATGTCGTTGCCATCCTGCACCAGACCGTAGAAGAGCGCCCCCTCGTTCGGCATCTTGCGAAACCGTTGCAGGTTGTGCTCGAACGGATCGGCAGAGAAGAAGTGGTGGGGGGTCTGCACCACCCCCAGCTTGGGATCCCGGTAGAACCAGCCCACCGTCATCTGCAGGAAGGATCGGGTGGGCAGGTGGTCGCAGTCGAAGATGGCGACCAGATCCCCGCTGGCCATCTTGAGGGCGTGGTTGATGTTGCCCGCCTTGGCGTGCTCGTGGGTCGGCCGCGCCACGTAGCGGATCCCCGCCTCCTCGGCGAAGTCGCGAAACGCCGGGCGATCCCCGTCGTCCAGCAGCCAGATGGTGAGCTTGTCGGCGGGCCAGTCGAGCCCCATGGCGGCGTAGACGGTCCCCTTGACGATAGCGAGATCCTCGTTGTAGGTGGGGATCATCAGGTCCACCCTGGGCCACTGGGCCGGATCCGCCGGCAAGGGCGCCGGCGGGCGGTGCAGGGGCCAGGCGGTCTGCCAGTAGCCGAGCAGCAGCACCACCCAGGCATAGGTCTCGGCGGCCAGCAGCAAGAGGCCGCAGGCCAGGCTGACGGGGTCGAACCAGTCCAGGGTGGAGGTGTAGCGCCACCAGATGTAGCGGCAGGAGACGGTGAGGGAGAGCACCATCATCATCAGCATGGGGTAGCGGCCCGGCACGGCGCGCAAGACGAAGGCCATCCCCATCAGCACGATGACGAACATCAGCTGGGCCTCCAGGGTGAGCGGCTGGGTGACGCAGAGCAGGGAGAGGGCGCCGGCGACCACGCAGAGCAGCACGCTCTTCCAGCGTGCCTCCCTGGGAGTGGCCCTGGCCGCCGCCAGTCCCCTCTCCTCCTGCTGGATCAGGAAGGCGCCCAGGGCCTGGGTCCCCCACTGCCAGAGCCGCTGCCAGGAGGCGGGCCAGCGCAGGGGAACCGGCTTGGGACGGCGCACTAGCATCCAGAGACTCTGCAAGAGGATGCGCACGGGATCCCCTGCCCTGGGGCGCGTCAGATGGGGATAGAGGCCGCGGGCATTGCCCAGCACCCATTGCCAGCCCGGGCGCTCCAGGGGGAAGAGGGTCCAGGCCAGCAGCCAGCCCAGGGTCAGCGTGGCGGCCCCCAACCGGGAGCCACCGCGCTGGCGCAGCTCGCGATACCGCTGCGAGCACCAGCGACTTGCCGCCGGCGTCAGCATGAGGTCTCGCCCCCTTCGCTCAGGCACCAGCTGGCCAGCGTCATCAGCTCGTGGGCGATCAGGCTGGCGGGGGCATGGCGCCCGACCGGCAGCTTGGCGGCCATGGCTTCGGCCATCGCCTCGTCCCGGTGCAGACGCAGGTTGAGCAGGGGCAGCCCGCCCGCCTGCCAGAGGTCCAGCAGATCCTGCTGCAGGGCCCTGCGGCTGGTGAACTGGGTCACCAGCAGGCGCTCGTCGGCCTCCCAGCGGTGGCGGTAAAGTCGCACATGGCAGTTGGCATCGGCGTTGACCACCAGCAGGCGCCGGCAGGGGAGGCCCGGCAGGCCCGTCATGGGCACGTCCAGCAGCACCAGGTCATAGCCGGTGATGGCCGCGAGCCAGGGGCCCGCCGACACCCCGGCCGCGCCGCCGTGGGGCAGCAGATCCAGCCCCTCTTCATAGCGGTAGAGCGCCGATGCCCATTCACCAGCAGGATCCGCCAGCCGGCTCCAGCCCCGGGGATCGTCGTGGGGCAGGCCGAGGTGGATCCCGAGCAGGTTGTCCTGACAGAGATCCACCGCCAGCACCCGGGCCCCCTGCTCCCTGGCCGCCAGCGCCAGACCGGCGACGATGGAGGTGGTCCCCACCCCACCGCGGATCCCCTGCAACGCGACCAGATTCATGCACGCCTCCCCGGGGCCGGTGCATCCGGGCCCTTCACATCCAGCTCCGCCAGCAGCGGGAAACGCGCACGCAAGACGTTCAGGCGCTCACGAAACGCGATGTCCTGGTAGGAGAGGGTGACACCGAAGGCCTGCTGAACCATGGCCACGTCGCTCACCACGCCACCCTCCACCGGCACGCCGAAGGGATCCTGTATTGCCTGCCGTCGCTCGTTCTGCATCGTCGCCTCCGACCTCATCGCGGATAGGGGACCCAGTCCCCCTGCCCCAGCTTGATCTGGTACTGGTTCTGATACTCGATCACGACCGAGCCCTGGTTCTCCGACACCGAGGGGGTCGCCGGCAGGCCTCCCAGCAGGGCATCCCAGTCGATGCGCTCGCTGCCGAAGAGATCGCCGCTCACCAGGCGGGAGACCAGCTCGGAGATCGCCAGGAAGCTGCTGGGGGTGTCGATGGTGCGGGTCCCCTCGTGGGGGGCCCTGGTGCCGAGCAGGGCGACGCCGACCGGCACCTGGGTAATGCTCGGGCTGGGGATGTCACGCAGACCCGCCATCTGCATCTTGTCACCGGCGAGTGCCGCACCGTGTTCCGGCACCACCACCACGGCCACCTTGCGGCCTGAACTCTCCAGCGCCGTCATGAAGTCATCCAGCTGATCCAGCAGGGCCTTGAGCCTGGCCTTGTAGGGAGCAATCTTGTGGTTGGCCGCATAGCGGTTGCCGTCGTGCAGGGCGATCAGGTTGAAGAAGGTCATGTTGCGCGCCGCCTGGTTCTTCTCCCGCTCGCTCAGCCAGCGCCCGAGCAGGGCGTCTGTGCGATAGATGGGCTCACCGTCGAAAGAGGCGAGGTCATGGGTCAGCCCCGCATTGCTCATGGGGGTGACATCCAGCCCGGCATACTCCTGCAATCCCTTGAGGTAGTTGCCGAAGGCCCCCGAGTGATCCATGGCCACCTGCTTGGCGAAGCCGAGCCGGGCCAGGTTCTCGAACAGCAGGCACTGGTTGGGGGCCGTCACATAGAGGTCCTGATGGCTGGTCTGCCCGCAGCTGGCCCGCAGCAGGCGGATGGAGCTGGGGCCGCTGTAGGAGGTGGCGGAGTTGAAGCGGTTGAAGCGGATGTCGAAATGGTGCCAGACCGGATGACCGGCCAGGCCGCTCGCCTCCACGTCGCTCCAGGCGAGGGAGCAGACATTGATGATGAGCACGTCGAAGGGAGTCGCCTGGGCAGGTAGCGCACTCGGGAAGTGCACCAGCCTCTCCTGCTCCTCCCGGTAGAAGTCGGCGAGATAGGCGTTGAGGTTCTCGTTGGTCGGGGGCGCGCTCTGATCCAGCTGCTCGTCCATCGACACCACCGGCCGGGCGGGATCGGACTGGGACGCAGGGGCGCTGCTGGATGCCTGCAGATCCCGGGCGGCAGTGGCGTCCCCCATCAGGGGGGAGAGCCAGAGCCAGAGCAGGGTCAGCAGGATCCAGGGGGTGAAACGCAGCCACTGGGCGATGAAGAGGTAAAGGGTCAGCATCACGAAGCCGGCGCCGACCATCTCCCAGTTGATGAAGCGCCCGAGCAGCTCCAGCCAGTAGTCCAGGGTGAAGGAGAAGACCTGGCTGCCCTGGGCACGGATGCTCTCCATCCCCGGCAACCAGGTGTCGTGGTAGAAGAGCCCCGCCCCTATGGGCAGCGCCAGCCAGTGCCGCAGACGCCGCAGACCCGTCCCCGGCAGGGGAAAGATCAGGAAGGCGGCGAACACCAGGTTGATCAGGGGATGAAAGTTGAGGTAGCCCCCCCAGAGCAGGGCAAACTTGGCAAGGAAATAGCTGTTCCAGCCGCCCAGGCCATGCCAGCCCAGCCAGGGAGAAGCGGCGTCAGAGACGTGTCGAGTCATCGGCGATGAGTCACCTGTTGTCGTGGGCCCCTGCCAGGGGACCCGGGCACACTGCAAGCGTGGTCAGAATGGTAATCGGCTTATTATGCAACTAATCGATCGGGCCCGAAGGGCGCACCATGACCCGCAGATAACCGGATGATTGCCATACTCCACCGCCATTTCGCCTCGATATTATCCAAATGACCCCACAAAAGGCACCCGGGACCACCAAAATGGGGGGGATCGACCGCCGAGGGGACCGCTTTCCCCTGGGCTCGAAAGACCACCTTGCACGACAACAATTGTCGCTCTCGTCGCCATCGCGAACAGCTTGAGGCCACCTCCGGATTGCGCCATGATAACGGCCCCGGCCCGTGGCCGGCCGAATTGGACAGTCAACTTCAAGGACCCCCCATGTTTGAACACGTCGATGCCTATGCTGGCGACCCCATACTCACGCTAGTCGAAACCTTCCACAAAGATACCCGCGAGCAGAAGGTGAACCTGGGGATCGGCCTCTATTACGACGAGCAGGGTCGCATCCCGCTGCTGGCGTCCGTACAGCAGGCCGAGGCCCAGCGTGCCGCCACCCCGGCCCCGCGCCCCTACCAGCCGATGGAAGGCGCTGCCAACTACCGCACCGCGGTGCAACACCTGCTGTTCGGTGCCGACCACGAGGCGGTCAGGGCCGGTCGCATCGCCACCATCCAGACCATCGGCGGCTCAGGCGCCCTGAAGATCGGCGCCGACCTGCTCAAGCGCTACTTCCCGACCTCCGAGGTCTGGGTCAGCAATCCCACCTGGGACAACCACAAGGCGATGTTCGAGGGCGCCGGCATCAAGGTGCACGACTACCCCTACTACGACGCGGCCACCGGCGGCGTGCAGTTTGACGCCATGATCGACTGCCTGAGCAGCCTGCCGGCGAAAAGCATCGTGCTGCTGCACCCCTGCTGCCACAACCCGACCGGGGTGGATCTCTCCCGCGCCCAGTGGGACCAGGTCATCACCCTGGTGGTGGAGAAGAACCTGATCCCCTTCATGGACATCGCCTATCAGGGCTTCGGTGACGGCCTGGAAGAGGATGCCTACGCCATTCGCGCCATGGTGGCCGCCGGCGTCAGCTTCTTCGTCAGCAACTCCTTCTCCAAGAACCTCTCCTTCTACGGCGAGCGCTGCGGCGGCCTGTCGGTCATCTGTCAGGATGCCGAAGAGGCGGGCCGGGTGCTGGGTCAGATGAAGGCCACCGTGCGCCGCAACTACTCCAGCCCCCCCACCCACGGCGGCCAGATCACCGCAGCGGTGATGAACGACGCCACCCTGCACGCCATGTGGGTCGACGAGGTGACCGAGATGCGCACCCGCATCAAGGCCATGCGCCAGAAGCTGTTCGAGGTGCTGAGCGCCAAGGTGCCGGGCCGCGACTTCAGCTACTTCATCACCCAGCGCGGCATGTTCAGCTACACCGGCTTCACGCCGGAGCAGGTGGACAGACTGCGCGAGGAGTTCGCCGTCTACCTGGTGCGCTCCGGCCGCATGTGCGTGGCGGGCCTCAACAGCCGCAACGTCGACTACGTGGCCGACGCCATGGCCGCCGTGCTCAAGGGCTAAGCCCGCAGCCCCGCTCAGGCGGGGCTTTTTGTTTGTCCCGTTTGCTCGTGGAACCGTTATGGATCTCATTGCCCTCTCCCGCCTCGGCGGCCGCCACCTGGTCACCCTGCACCTGCTGCTGGACAGCCGCAGCGTCACCCGCAGCGCCGAGCGCCTCTGCACCACCCCCTCCACTGTCAGCAAGACCCTCAACCAGTTGCGGGATCTGCTGGGGGATCAGCTGCTCTACCGCCAGGGCAACCAGCTCCTGCTGACCCCGTTTGCCGAGCGGATCGGCCCCAGCCTGCGCCGCCTGCTGGGGGAGCTGAACGGCCTCACCAGTCAGGAGGGGTTTATGCCGGCCAGCTGGCAAGGCGAGCTGACCCTCGCCATGCGCGAAAGCAGCATGGTCTGGCCCATGGGGCCCATACTGGGGAAGCTGATGCAGGAGGTGCCGGGGCTGGTGCCCGTCATCCACAACAAGGACGAGCAGGGGCTGGCGGCACTGGCGGCGGGCAAGCTGGACTTCGTCATCCTGCCCCATGAT
>ENA-OWLM01000533-OWLM01000533.1-metagenome-genome-assembly--contig:-NODE-533-length-14833-cov-3.921708_pt1 | contig 14833 bp, 10 predicted proteins | sample MGYA00245349_ERZ651102 | MGnify/ENA primary metagenome ERZ651102 (study PRJEB26857, sample SAMEA4031759) | metagenome | biome: human; feature: oral; material: saliva | place: Philippines | collected 2014... | reverse complement strand
TAAAACAACGTGTCGTTTTCAACAAAACAACGTATCGTTTTCTCTAAAACAACGTGTCGTTTTCTAGTCGTTGCGAGGAGGAAGAGAGAAAGGGAAAAATTGAACTGTAAAAATACGTGTAATCACCGGCTCTCGCGCGTGCGCGCGTACACGCACAGTACAGGAGTTTTTGTGTTTTTGCTGTCACAAGTGTCACAGCCTATCATATAAGGATTTGTGTATCAGTGATTTGTGTATTTTCTTTGGTATGTATTAACAAATGAATGAGGATTTCTTTCCCAAACACACACGACGACATCGAAAGACATCGTTTTTCGCGCGGATTTTTCCTGCATTTTCTTTCAGTTTTTTCTCCTTATTCCACCGAAGTGTGACACTTGTGACAGCAAAAAAACAACATTGCGGTTGGAGTGCGCGCACCTATGCGCATCTACGCGTGCACGCGAGAAACGCTCCCCGAAAATTCTCCCTCCACTTTTTTCCTCATTTTCTCTTCTTCCTCCTTCTTCTCTTCCTCTTTCCTCATTCTCCCTCACTTCCCCCTTCTTCTCTTCTGGGGAATTTAGCACTTGTGGTTTTGTGTTTTGCTATGTGTGCATTACAGATTAAAAGCTGAGCAAAGAAAAAAATGCACATTTCCTTGATTTTTTCACGCTTTGGGGCAATATCGACCCATATACAAATAGGGGGATGCGTTGTACCCCCCCCTATCTGTTCAGAAACTAATGACCTGCATTGAATACTAAATTCCTGTGACTTTCTTGGCAGATTGACCAAAAAAAGTTACCTTTGCGGTAGCAGGAGAATGTCAATCTACATCAGCAGATGTTGAAGAAAAAAAGGCCAGTCTTGCAGACCTCCGCAGCCTTTCTCGCTCCTGTCACTCCTATTTTCCAAAGGCCGTTTGGCCATCCCAACATATAGACATGCACGATACCACCATCTCAGACCCTGCCCTTAGAGGTTTTGCGGCTTGCGGTTGTGGATGCTCCAAGCATCAGCTCAACACCTTCGACTATTTCAGCGATGTGCCAGGCAACAACCAAGTGTCGAACCTCGTGGAGGTGCAGTTCAAAAATACAAGAAAAGGATATTTTCTCAACGATAATCAACTCGACCTCATCAAAGGCGACATTGTTGCCGTGGAAGCCTCACCTGGTCACGACATCGGCACAGTGACCCTCACCGGAAGTTTGGTGCCACTGCAAATGAAAAAGGCACAACTCAAGCCCGGCACAGAGTTGAAACGCATCTATCGCAAAGCGCGACCTGCCGACATTGACAAATGGGAAGAGGCACGCGGGCGCGAAAACGCCACTATGATTCAGAGCCGACAAATAGCCAAAGAGCTGGAGTTGGACATGAAAATCGGTGATGTGGAATATCAAGGCGATTGCAACAAAGCAATTTTCTATTACATTGCTGATCAGCGCATTGACTTTCGCAAATTGATTCGCGTTTTGGCAGACACCTTCCATATACGCATCGAAATGAAACAAATTGGTGCCCGACAAGAAGCGGCACGCATTGGGGGAATTGGCCCTTGCGGACGCGAATTGTGCTGTGCATCGTGGAGAAAAGATTTTCAAACGGTGTCTACCGGTGCTGCGCGTCAGCAAGATCTTTCACCCAATCCACAAAAATTGGCTGGACAGTGCGGCAAACTCAAGTGCTGCTTGAACTATGAGCTCGACACTTACCAAGAAGCGCAACAAACGCTGCCCGATCGCAACATCCCTCTGGAAACGCTCGATGCCACTTATTTCCACTTCAAAACCGACATTCTCAGTGGTCGCATCATCTACTCGATGGACAAGCGTATGGCGGTTAATCTCGTGACCATATCTTCAGAACGCGCTTTTGAGATTATCGAGCAAAACAAGGCGGGGGAGAAACCCGAAGCCCTCGACAATGAGGTGCGACCTGCTCCCAAGAAACCTGTGGATTTGGCGGAACAAGACGATTTGACACGTTTCGACAAGTTGCGCAACAAGAAGAAAAAGCGCAAACCGCAGGGAAAAGATCGAGAGCGTGCTCCACGCAACCGCGATGAGCAAAACAGAAGCGCAGACGGTGTACAAGAAACTGTGCGTGAAGGACAAAATCCTGCACGCGAGGAACAAAATGGTGTGCGCGATGAAGCACGAAAACCGCGCAACGACCGTCCACGCAATGGGAAACCGCGTGGAAATGCTCCGCAAAACTCGAATAACTGACGCGAGAAGGCTCCACAAAAGGTGCTACAATGCCATTCTTCTCCAAAGGAATAACGTATGATTTGGTCACGATTTCAAACAACATTGATGAGCTGTTGCTCACTTCGAATGCTACTGACACGTGGTGTTTGTGCGCTTTCGGTGGTTGTGTGGCTCGTGCTGGGATTTCCCCTCGTGAGTTGCACCACAGAGAGTGGCTATTTGCGCTACCAACCTCTGAAAGTAGTAGGTTGGGAATATCGTGACTCAGTGACGTTTGAAATCGATTCGTTGTCCACTTCGGGGAAACGAGAATTGGGCATTGCACTGCGCAAATCTTCTTCGCACGCTTATCCCTACACCTCGCTCACTATGGCGGTGCACCAAACTTGGCATTTGGGCGACAGCACTTTGGTCAATCGCACCGACACTTTGGAGTGTGCTTTCGGTAGTCCCGACGTGACGCTCCGCGCAAAGGGTGTTTCGCTCTATCCCTATGAATTCCCTCTCTGTGCCTTGCCGCTGCCAGCGCACGCCACAGGGCGCATCGTCATTCGTCATCTGATGAACCAACAGGTGCTTCCGGGCTTCGATGCCATCGGGCTGCGGATGGAGTGAAAAGGAGAGGTGCAGCATAACAAAGGAATTTAAGGCTCAATTTCTATATAGCACGATAGGCTTATGCACAACGTACGCAGATATATTCTTTTGATGGCGACCTTCGCGCTGACTTTAGCGACGATGGCGCAGGAGCGCGTGGTGCAAAACAAGCCCTTTATAGACGAAAGACCGTGGCACTATGGCTTTCACATCGGCCTGCACGACCAAAGTCTCAAGCTCATCAACAATGGATTGGTGGACGCGGCAAGTGGCGCACAGTGGATGGCGGAAAACGACCGTCAAAACTTCGGGTTCTCCGTCGGTATCCTCGGAGATTGGCGCATCACTCGTCAACTAGCACTGCGTGTGAGTCCGGGGTTGCACTTTGGTTCTAAACATATTGGCTTTCGCAACCAAGTGGATGGCACAAGGCGGTCGCAAGATTTGAAAACAACTTATGTGGCGGTTCCCATAGATCTCAAAATTGCTGCTCCACGCTTCAACAACTATCGTCCTTATTTGGTGGGAGGGTTCTCCGCTATGTATGATATGACGAATGCCAAGGGCGAAATGCTCCGCACGAAAGCTTTGCAAACCTTTGTGCAAATCGGCATGGGGTGCGATTTCTACCTGCCTTTCTTCAAATTAAACCCTGAACTCAAATTCTATTTCGGACTCGGAGATGTTTTGCTCCATCAACGCGCCGAATTGACAAATCCCGAACAGCAAATTTTCACGCAAAGCCTTTCCAAAGCGAACGCCGGAATGGTGGTGCTTACCTTCTATTTCGAATAGCACAGGAATAAGACACAAGGTTTGTGGAAAAGGAGATATTCTCCCCCAAAAGAAATTCAATACTCATCAAATCAATAATCACTAAGCATGAAAACCAAGATTTTTTCATCTTTGCTTTCCTTTGTGGCACTAGGTGTGTTGTGGTGTTGTAGTGTGCTTTCTGCTTCTGCACAAATGCAAACAGACCACTACTACATCATCTCCAATGTGTCGAACGGAAAAGTACTCTCCACTAGAGGAAGAAACGTGAAAAATGCTCCACTAATGGGAGAAGCTTTGAAAAATAACAGTCCGAGTCAGTTGTGGCAACTCAAGAAGGTTGAACCAGACGCTGTTGCACTCTACAATCCTTTTGCAGAACTGGCTGTAGACCTCGCCATTCAGTCGAATAAAGGTCCGCTGTTGTGGTCGCTCGATGTGACAAATCCCAATCAGCAACTCATTCTCGAACCAGAAGGTAACAACTTCCGCCTGCGCGCTGCTTCGTATCAATATGGTGCGCTCTACCTCGCTGTGACGAGTGGGGGAAAGGTGATGCTCGAATATGTGAAAACGAAGAATTCTTTGTTCAAGTTCACGGAAACGGACATCAAAAACGTTAAGCTTCCTGCGCAAACTGAATGGCAAAATGAGAAAATCTTTGGTATCAACAAAGAACGTGGTCACGCTACTTACATTCCTTATGCTTCCACCGACAAACTCCAAGGCGATGCGCGTTATCAGAAAGCTTGGTTGACTCCAGAAAACGCACAATTCCTTTCGCTCAACGGAGAATGGAAGTTCAAGTATGCGCCTGATGCCGAAAAGCGCGACACCGCGTTTGTGAAGCCTACTTTTGATGTGTCAAAATGGGACAACATCGAAGTACCTTCTTGCTGGGAAATGAAAGGCTACGACAAGCCCGTCTACGTCAATGTGGACTACATCTTTGATGACACTCCTCCCTACATCAATCTCCGACCTGAATTTGAAGGAAAAGTGGATCCTAACCCCGTGGGAAGCTATCGCCGCACCTTCAATCTCCCCACTGATTGGGACAAAAAGAATGTCTTCCTCCATTTCGATGGCATCTATAGCGGTGCCTACGTTTGGGTAAATGGCAAGTACATTGGCTACACCGAAGGCGGTAACAATGACGCTGAGTTCGACATCTCTAAGGCAGTGAAAACTGGTGAAAACCAAGTGGCTGTGCAAGTGATTCGTTGGACGGATGCTTCTTATCTCGAAGGTCAAGATGCGTTCCATATGAGTGGATTGCACCGCGATGTATATCTCGTGGCCACTCCTCAAACTTTTGTGCGCGATCACGTCATCACCGCACAACTTGATGCTTCAAAAGCCTACACCAGTGGGAAGATGGAAGTGAATTTGGAACTCGACAACCGTCACAAACTCAGTGGTACGAAGCAAATCAAGGTGACTTTGCTCGATGCTGACAATAAGGTGGTGAAAACGGCTACTACCGCTGTGAATTACACGGCTGCTGCCACCACGAACAAAGCAAAAGTGATGCTCGATGGTTTGGTAGATCTCAAACCTTGGACGGCTGAAACGCCTTATCTCTACAATGTTGTCGTAGCACAACAAGACGACAAAGGTAAGGAAGAAATGGTGTTCAACACCAAATATGGTTTCCGCAACATCGAAATCAAAAACGGTCTTGTGCTCGTCAACGGCAAGCGCGTTTTCTTTAAAGGCGTCAACACCCAAGACACGCATCCCGAAAAGGGACGCACTATGGATGTTCCTACTATGCTTCGCGACATCTTCATGATGAAACAAGCCAATGTGAACACGGTGCGCACCTCACACTATCCTCGTCAACCCAAGATGTATGCCATGTTCGACTACTACGGTCTTTACATCATGGACGAAGCCGACCTCGAATGTCACAAAAACTGGAATGATCACGGCGCTAGACAAGGTTTCAACAACGAAATCATCTCTGGTCGTGAAAGTTGGAAACCTATGATGATCGACCGCACCGAACGTATGGTGTTGCGCGACCGCAACCACCCCAGCATCGTCTTCTGGTCGTTGGGTAACGAAAGTGGCGCAGGCAACAACTTCATCGCTACGCACAATGCGGTGCGCGCGCTCGATGCACGTCCCATCCACTACGAAGGAGCCACCAACGCTGGTCGTCACAATGCTGGTATCACCGATCTCAACAGTAAGATGTATCCTGAAATATGGCAAGTGAGACAAGCTGCCAACAGACAAGGCACTAACACTGCCGGTCAGCCCTACTTCATGTGTGAGTATGACCATGCTATGGGAAATAGTTTGGGGTATCTCCGCGAATACTGGAACGAACTCGAAAAGTCCTCTGTTGGTATTGGCGGATGCGTCTGGGACTGGGTAGACCAAGGCATTTACAACCCCCAACTCCTCAAGAACGGTGTGCGCCGTCTCACCACGGGTTACGACTATCCAGGTCCTCACCAAGGTAACTTCGTGAACAATGGTGTCATCACCTCTGAACGCGAATGGACACCCAAGCTCACTGAACTCAAGAAGGTATATCAATATGTGAAGTTTGCTTATAACAAGAGTTCTAAGACAGTCACTGTGACCAATCAATATGCTTTCCGCAGTCTTGCAGGACTTTCTTTCCATTATAGCGTCTTGCGCGATGGAGAAGTGGTGGAAACAGGTACAGCTGAACTTCCTGCGCTCGAACCTCATCAGCAAAAGCATTTCCCACTCACTTTGAAAACTGCTATCGACAGCAAAGCTGACTATCACCTCAATGTGGAACTCCGCACCACTGTCGATGAAGACTGGGCAAAAGCGGGATATGTGCAAGCTGCTGAACAATTCGTCCTTGCGCAACGCACTGCACTCCCTGCACTCCCTGCTGCTAAGGGCACTGTGAACCCCCTCAAGGTGGAACGCAAAAACAACAAGGTGACGGTGAGCAACGACCGCGTGTCAATGACTTTCGATGCCAAAGACGCACAACTCACTGCTTGGAGCTACAAAGGACAACCTATCCTTTATCCTGGCAAGGGCGCGAAATACGACAACTTCCGCTGGATTGAAAACGAAGCTCCCTACACCAGTAAGCCTTACAACACGCTAGATGGTGCTCATCGAGTGCCTGATTTCGATAGTTTCGGCTCAGCACCTCAGATTTCTACGCTGCAAAATGGTCAAAAGGTGGTGGTTACCGCTGAGAACGAAGGACGTGTTCCCAATACGCTCACTTACACCATCCATGCTGATGGCACTGTGTTGCTCGATGCTTCCTTCTCCTACAACTCTGGTAAACTCCGCCGTCTTGGCGTCTCTATGGGCTTCGACCGCAAATACAACAACCTCGACTACACCGCTAAAGGTCCTCAGGAAAACTATGTAGACCGTCAAGAAGGTTCCTTCTTTGGTCGCTACAAAACAGTCGTAGACAGCAACATCGTCAACTATGCGCGCACGCAAACTTGCGGCAACCGCATGAGTCTCCGCCGTCTTGACCTCACCGACAATGAAGGCAATGGTTTCCGTGTCGAAACACAAGGACAAGTTGACTTCTCCATCCTCCCCTACGACGATCATGACCTCGTTGACGTGGAACACTGGTGGGAACTCAAAGCTCCTGTCTACAACACGGCTCACTTCGATGCCTTCCAACAAGGACTCGGTAGCGGAAGTTGCGGACCTGCTGAAACCCTCGAGCAGTATAAAGCTGCAACGCAGAAGATGCCTATGAAATACACCCTCCGTTTCACTCCCCTCGGAGGACTCGTCACTGGTATCTCTTCTCCCACGGTGTTTTCCGAAACTAAACTTCAAATCTCTCAGCCCGACACCAACACTGTTGTGGTGAAAGGCAATCTTGAAGCTTATCACCAAGCAGAGATTTTGAATCTTCAAGGCATGGTGTTGCAGCAACTTTCCCTCACTGCTGCACAACAGCTCCGTTTTTCCACTGCAGATTTGGACAAAGGTACCTACCTTCTCCAACTGCAGCGCACTGACGGCACACACACCACGCTTAAGTTCTGTCGTTAATCTGCTAATTTACTAATAAGACGAGGCTATATCACTCTGGTTGATATAGCCTCGTCTTTGTTTTATGAAAGTGCTTGTTCGTTGTTAGAAAAGTGCTTGTTTGTCGTTAGGAAGAAGGGCTTTTCTATGCGTTGGCGGCATCCCAACCTTGAGCTTTGAGTGCAAATTCGTTGCCATCACGCGTCACCAGTTGTTTACCGTCAGTCTCAGTGGTGATGTGACCAATGATTTTGACATCGGGAAGCGCTTCCACACGTTCGTGGTCGGTGAGGGGCACAGTGAAGAGGAGTTCATAGTCTTCGCCACCGTTGAGTGCGCAGGTCGAAACATTCAGATTGAACTGTTCGGCAGCCACCGCGGTTTGATAGTCAATGGGTAAATGCTCTTCAAAGATGCGGCAACCCACGTGGCTCTCGTGGCAAATGTGTAGGAGTTCACTACTGATGCCATCGCTCACATCGATCATAGCTGTGGGTACGATGCCCGCTTTGCGAAGGTTTTCCACCACATCACGGCGCGCTTCGGGTTTGAGCAAACGTTCGAGGAGATATTCTTGTCCAGAAAAATCGGGTTGGAAATTGATGGCATCGCGTGCTTCTTGTGTTTTGGCAGCTTTCACTTGCGAGAGATAGATTGCCTTTTCGCGCTCCATCAGTTGAAGACCCATATAGGCTGCGCCAAAATTGCCCGAAACGCAAACGAGGTCAGTGGGTTTTGCTCCCGAACGTTTCGCAATGTGTGCAGGGTTGGCAGTACCAATGGCGGTGATGCTGATGGCAATGCCGGTGAGCGAAGCAGAAGTGTCGCCTCCCACAAGGTCTACGCCGTGTCGTTCGCAAGCGAGTCGGAGTCCAGCGTACAATTCTTCGAGATCTTCCACTTCGAAACGGTTGCTCACAGCGACAGAAACGAGAAGTTGTCGAGGAGTTCCGTTCATGGCGTAGATGTCGGAGAGATTGACCATCGCAGCTTTGTACCCCAGGTGTCGGAGTGGGGTGTAGACGAGGTCGAAATGGATGCCTTCCATCAGCATGTCAGTGGTGACGAGTGTTTGTTCGCCTTCTGTGTTGCTGATGATGGCGCAGTCATCGCCTACTCCCAGAAGCGTAGAGGTTTGAGTAGGTTTGAGATCGGCTGTGAGTTGTCGGATAAGGGCGAATTCGCCTAAAGAAGATATAGTAGACATTAGACGTTAGACATTAGACGTTAGGGGCATAGACCCTTTTATGCTCGCCGCGACAAGCGCGGCTCGGGAAATAAAGAAAAAAGAAAACTAGAAGATCTAGAACAATTAGAAGCACTAGAATCCCTAGAAAAACTAGAGCATCTAGAACTTCTAGTTCCTCTAGAACTTCTAGCTCTTCTAGCTAACTAATCTCTAGAAATAGAACCCCAGTCCGAGACGCATACCGACTTCGCTGCCGTGTGAGAAATCGTTGACTGAGAGTTTATAGAAAAGTTGAGGTTCAATCGCGAGATAATGATTCAGATAGAACGTATATCCCAAGGAGAAAGGCAGTCGCAGGTCATTCTCGTTGACGTTTTTGTGCATATATTCCACGCCAGTGCCGAGAGAAATACCATTCGAATCGAAATAATAGCGCACACCAGCCCCAAGGGTGATGTCACTGTTTCTCACACCACGACGGTTAGCACCGATTTCCGCGCGAACCATCCAATTGTCTTCAAAGAAATAACCGCCTTCGAGGTTAATACCTCCATGAAATTTATCTCTGTCGTTGTAACCGATGCCCACGTTGGAAAGCGAAGCATTGATATATTTGGTGTCTTGTTCAAACTGCGCGTGTGCGCCAAGCGTGCATCCTGCAAGGAGGAGCAAAAGGGAAAGAATCTTTTTCATAAAAATATCTTAGACGTTAGACGTTAGAGATTAGATGTTAGAGCATCTAGAACCCCTAGAAATACTAGAATCCCTAGATCCTCTAGATTTTCTAGAACATCTATCTTTAATTATATCTCCAGAAAGAAGGAGTGAAGGGCAGCAGCAAGCCAAAAATCTCAAGACGTCCAGCAATCATCAAGAAAGAACTCAGCCAAAGCCCAGTGTCCGGGAGTTCGCTCCAAGAGTCAAGAGGACCGAGAGAGTAGCCAATGCCAGGTCCCACATTGGAATAAGCTGAGATGCTGAGACCAAGACTGTCGAATACGGGATATCCCAGAGTGACAAAGACAATGACGCCTATGACCATAAGCACTGTGAAGCAGCAGAGGAAAGCAAAAATGCTTTGCAGCACTTCTGGAGTGATGTAGTCGCTGTTGATGCGTAGTGGACGTATGGAGCGTGGATGAAGCACGTGGTGTATCTCGTTGCGCACCACTTTTATGCCTGCCAACACGCGTACCACTTTGATACCTCCAGCTGTACTTCCCGTGCAAGAACCAATGATGCTCACCAAAATCAGACTAATCCAAGTGAGGTGCGGCCAAAGCATAAAGTTTTCTGTCGTAAATCCAGTGGTACTCATCATCGACACCACATAGAAGAGCGACTCTCGGAAACCATGTTCTGTAAAATCCTGAGAATGCCACCACTGACTCAAAGTGCAAATCGCCGTAAAGCCAAAGATGAGAAGAATAAACAGACGCAGTTCTTCGTCGCGCCAGAAGAGTTTGAATCTTCTTTTAAACAGCACAAAATAGAGCAGTGTAAAGTTCGTAGCTCCCAGAAACATAAACAGCACCGACACATATTCGATAGCCGGAGAGTGGAAATAAGCAATGTTTGCCGTGTGCGTAGAAAACCCCCCCGTAGCGATGGCCGCAAAACTGTGGTTGATGGCGTCGAAGGTGTTCATACCGCAGATTCTATAGGCAATGGCGCAGGCAATAGTGACAAAGAGATAGGTGCTCCAGAGATAGTGCGCCGTGGTGTTGACGCGTGAGTGAAGTTTCCCCAATTTCAATCCCGTTGCTTCCGCCGTGAAAAGTTCTTGTTCGCCGATGCCTAAAGCGGGTAGGAGAGCAAGGGTGAAGAAAATGATTCCCATTCCTCCCACCCAGTGCGTCACACTGCGCCAGAGCAAAATCGAGTGCGGCAAAGCGTCAATGTTGGTGAAAGCCGTCGACCCCGTAGTGGTAAATCCCGACATCGTCTCGAAAAAAGCTTCCGAAACTCGGTGCAGATGTCCCCCGAAGAGGAAAGGCAGCATGCCCAGTGCACAATAAATGAGCCAGACCATGGCCACAATGAAAAAACCATCTCTGCGTTCAAAGCGAGTAGGGCCTTTTCCGCCGAGCAATCCCAAAATCACGCTCAGCGCAGCACAAATGCCGATGGGGATATACCAAGTGCTGTGGTGTGTTTCTCCATAACCCAGGCCAACGAGCCAACACACCAAGAAAAGTAGACCTTCAAGTCCAATCAACCCAGCAAAGGCGCGTGCAATGATACGATAGTTTAGCATAAGAGAGGATTATAAGAGAAAGTCTTTTAATTTGTGAGTATCGCTGTGCAAGCAGAAGATGAGCAACACATCTCCTGGTTGAAAAATCGTGTTACCGTTCGCCAGATAACCTTTGTCACCGCGCACATAGCCACCAATGCTCGCTTGCGAGGGAAGGTGCAAGTCTTTCACCGCCTTTCTCGTAAACACAGAGTCGTGTTTCACGCGATATTCCAGCACGTCGGCATCTGCCACTGTAAAGCTCTTGATGGAATCAACATTAAATTCTAGGAGCATACGATAGATATGCGCTGCCGCAAAGGCCTTTTTGTTGATGATAGAGCCAACATCCACTTTCTCCGCTAGTTCGATGTAGCTAGATTTCTCTACCATTGTGATAGTTTTGGCAAAGTTCATCAGGCGTTTGGCAGAAAGTGAAGCAATGATGTTAGACTCCGTGTTGTTGGTGGCAGCCACGAACACGTCGGCATGTCGGATGCCTTCGTCGTAGAAAAAGCTCAAATCGCGAGCATCAGCTTTGTATAATGTGAGTCGAGGGTTGGTGATTGCATTATAGGCCGCAATAGCCTTGTCCTCTTGTTGTTCAACGACAAAAGCGGAGATGTGTTTGGGAAGAGTGTTGATGCTATGGATTGTTGTGTCGTTTCCTCCCATATACACCACGCGTTTAGCTTCGCGAATGTTTTCTTTGTCGAAGATGCGACGCACGAAATTGACATTTTCCGGACCTGTCATCACGAACGCAAAATCCCCTGCAAGTATTTGAGTTTTGCCGTGAGGAATGATGGTAAGTCCATCACGTTTGATGGCAGTGATGTGATAAGGATCTTCGGGACCCGAGATTTCTGAAATCGCTTTGCCAATCAGTTCGCAGTCTTCGCGCACCACAACGGCAAAAAGCAAGAGTTTCCCACATTGCATTTCCCACCAGTGGCGCGCCCAAGGACGAGTGATGAGGTGGTTGATCTCGTTCGCCACCAGCAGTTCGGGATAAATCAACGAAGAGATACCCTTGTCGCGGAAAAACTGTTGGTTTTCCTCTTCCATGTATTCCATCGTGTCCACACGTGCCACGGTGATTTCTGCACCCAATTTCTTTGCGAGCATACAACTTGTCATGTTGCGGCTCTCGTCGGGGGTCACCGCCACGAAGAGTTTGCATTGTTCTACGCCGATTTCTTTCAGAAAACTAATAGACGTGGGAGAACCAGACACTTTGAGTAGGTCTTCTTTCGAACAAGCTGAATTATGAGTTTGTTCATCTTCTGTGATCAGCACGATGTCGTGCTTGTCACGGTTCAGGAGAGTGGCCAAATGGGTGCCAACTTCCCCTGCTCCAGCTATGACTATACGCATAACAAAAATAAGTTTGGACAATATGCCATCAATTAGGCACAACAGATAATTGAGCCTTTCGGCATTGTGGTATCACAATGTGGATGGCTCTCTTTGATGAAGAGATTATTTGAATGTGAGATGAGATGAAATCGCAGCTTCAATCGCCGCTTCGTCAATGCCACAAAGGTGGTGCAATTCAGCCACAGAACCATGTTCCACAAACTGGTCGGGCAGTCCCATGCGCACCACGCGAGGAGCCACAGCGTGTTCCGCCAGCAATTCCAACACCGCCGAGCCAATGCCCCCTTGTCGCGCACCATCTTCCAGCGTGATGAGCGTGCGGTGCGTCCGCGCCACTTCAAGAATGAGCTTTTCGTCGAGCGGTTTGGCAAAGCGCAAATCCACGTGCGTAATTTTCACCTCACTGTGCTGTTCCTCAACGCGAGCAATAGCATCGGCAGCCGTCACCCCGATAGGACCGAAGGAAAGCACCGCCACTTCGCCAGTGCCTTGTTGCAACAAGCGACCGCGACCAATTTCCACCGCTTCCATGGCGCATCGCCAGTCGTGCAAGCGGCCGCCTCCACGTGGATAGCGAATCACAAAAGGATGTTTCGCCTCTTTTTGCGCGGTGAACATAAGGTGTCGCAATTCGTGTTCGTCATAAGGCGAAGCAATGATGAGATTGGGAATGGGGCGCAAAGCCGCAATGTCAAACACACCGTGGTGAGTCGGACCATCTTCCCCCACCAATCCTGCGCGATCTAGGCAAAACACCACCGGCAAATCCAAGAGTGCCGTGTCGTGGATGTCGCCAAGCGATTATCAATATAGGTGTGGATCCTAAATCAATACGATAATAACCATAAAAACGATATACTATGTTAGAAGTTTTCAATAACTTTGATACTCTTTTGAAAGGATTTTGGATGGTAGCGATCCCTAGTTCTGTGATTTTTATTATCCAAATGATACTTACATTTATAGGAAGTGACGCCTCCGATGGTACTTCCGCCGATTTCGATGGTGATCTCAACGGAGGCGACACACCTTTCCAGCTTTTCTCTTTTCGCAATTTGATGAACTTCTTGTTAGGATTTAGCTGGACTGGCATTTCATTTTATAAAATTATACCTAACCAAACGGTACTTATACTATTAGCCATAGCTGTAGGAGGATTATTTGTTTATTTCTTCTTTCTGATTATAAGAGCTTTGATGAGGCTTTCAGAAGATAATACTTTCAAACTCTCTGAAACTATAGGCAAAACAGCTGAAGTATATGTACCAATACCAGAAAATAAATCGGGGAGGGGAAAAATAACCATTAGTGTAAGAGGTACAATGCACGAACTTGAAGCTATGACCGCTGGAGCACGTATCCCCTCGAATGTAATGGTAAAAATACTTTCTATAGAAGACTCTGTGCTATTTGTAGAACGTATATGATATTATAAGTTTATATTGATAAAAAACAGGCTACTTGGTAGCCTGTTTTTTTATTTACTTACAACTGAAATAACTCCTTGTTCTAAGTTCTTAGCTAAGCCAAATAGATAGTTAAATTGCTCTAAGTAAAACTGAGTCTCTCTCATTGAAATGGGGAGATTTTCAGTATCAATAGGTAGTTCATTTATCTCTTTGATAGCTATCTGTAGTTGGTCAATAGGGGCTTTATAATCGATAGAAGGAGGGAGGGGAGCTTGCTGAGTGAGTAGGGCTAAGGTATGCTGTAGTGATTGTATGAGACTGTCTATAGCTTTGTTGAACACTGGTTTCGGGAAAGTAACTTTTTTACTGTTCAGCCGTATGCCGAAAGAGGCTACAGAAGCTAAAAACGACTGCTGTATCACTATGATACCGTATATTGAGGGATTACGATTCTGCATAAACTTAGGCTCTTGTAGCATTCGCTGAAAGGTAGTATTGAGGTTAGAAAGTGCTAATACCGCTTCTTTTCGCGATACTTTGTAAGCCGTGGTAATCCCTTCTTCGGTGTTGAAAATCACTTTTACCTGCTCTAAATACCCTATATTCGCCTTTATTGATTTGGTTACTGCTTGTCGATAAGTATTGTGCTCCCACGTAGGCAGAATAAGATAATTAGCCCCGAATGATAGTGCTACCCCTATGACTGTATCTAATAGTCGGTCGTAAATGAGGTCATAGACATTGGGGGTGATAAGCGCAAAAATAAAAATAGCCGTAATGGTGATGAAAATAGAGGCGTACATATAGTTCTCTTGTATAAGACCAAAGGCTATTGGCATACAAATAATAGCTATATATAGGTATAAACTTGGGTAGGGAAGGAGGTAAATAGCCGCAAAAGAGGCTATTCCGCCTATGATAGTACCATACACCCTATTAAGCGACCGCTCTTGCGTAATACCAAAACCAGGACGCATAATGATAAATATAGTGAGGATTATCCAATATGCATTATTAATAGTAAAGATTTCTCCTATCA
>ENA-OWLM01000532-OWLM01000532.1-metagenome-genome-assembly--contig:-NODE-532-length-14896-cov-3.819891_pt1 | contig 14896 bp, 14 predicted proteins | sample MGYA00245349_ERZ651102 | MGnify/ENA primary metagenome ERZ651102 (study PRJEB26857, sample SAMEA4031759) | metagenome | biome: human; feature: oral; material: saliva | place: Philippines | collected 2014... | reverse complement strand
TGTAGCCCTCGGCCTTCCAGTAGATGGCGCTGAACCCGTAGTAGGCCGCATGGCTCCCCTGCAGCAGGGCGGTGATGAGCAGGAAGCGGCGCACCGAGGGGGACTTGAGCGTCTCCTTCAAGGAGGCCTTGGCCCGCTCCCCCTGCAGCTCCCGGGGGGCCGGGTGCAGCGGCAGCAGGCTCAGCCCCAGCATGATCAGCAGCCCGACCACCATGGTGTGCAGCACCCAGTCGCTGCCAAAGTTGCCCACCAGGGCGCCCACCAGGGTCGAGGCGACGATAAAGGCGAAGGATCCGCACAGGCGCACCTTGCCGTAGTCCAGGTGGGTCTGCACCACCATGCGGGTGGCGAGCGCCTCCCCCATGGGCATCAGGGTCGGGTAGATGAAGTTGGCCGCCAGGGTCAGCGCCACCAGCCACCAGATGCCGTGGCTGACATAGAAGCCGAGGAAGGCCAGCAAGCTCAGCAGACAGAGCAGTCGGGTGACGGGCAACAGCTGCCCCGCCCCCTTGACCCGTCCCATCACCACCAGGTTGCCGGCAAACCGGATGGCCATGCCGACCCCCAGCAAGAGGCCGATCTGCTCGGCGCTCACCCCTATGCCTTCCAGCCAGAGGGACCAGAACGGCAGATAGGCGCCATAGACGAAGTAGAAGGCACCGAAGAACAGGGCTAACCAGGAGAACGCGGGCATAGGGGCTCGACTGCGAGACAAGGGGCACAAATGATAACCGATTTCGGGGCGGGGATCCCCAGGCGGCAGCCAGGATAAAAACCAGAAATATCAATAAAGTTGAACCTTTGTCACATCCCCCTGTCTATTTGAATAACACCGCTTCCTGATGAGTGTTGCAATCCTTCCACCCGCCGCCGGCGGGTTTCTTTTTGGCGCCGTTCCCCTTCCCATCGAAAAAGGGGGCCAGTGGCCCCCTTTTCATGACATCTACCGTCCCGTCAGAACACGTACTTCACCCGTGCGCTCAGGTTGCGACCCGGCTCGGTCTGACCGCTGGTGTCCGCGCTGGCGGCGAGGCCTGTGATGCTCTCGTAGCTCACGTACTCCTTGTCAAACAAGTTGAAGACGCCGACGTTGAGCTGCAGATCCTGCATCGGCTTGAACTGGGCATAGAGATCCAGCACGCCCCAGCCGGCGCTCTTGATGTTGTCGTTGCCTCTGGCATCCTTGCCCACCTTGTCCATGTCGTCGGCAAAGCGCAGGGCGGTGTTGATGTTCCAGTTCGGCTGCTCCAGGCGCACACCCAGGCTGCCGTTCAGGGGGCTCAGACTGTTGATGTAGTTGCCGTCGCCATCCTTGCCTTCGATGTAGGCCAGGTTGCCCCAGACGTTGACCAGGGCGTTCAGCCAGTAGTCCGCCTTGGCCTCGACCCCCTTGGTGGTCGCCTTGTCCAGGTTCTGGTACTGGTAGACGGCGGTGCGCCCTTCCGTCCCCACCCCGGTCAGCTCGATGAAGTCGTCGAACTTGTTGTAGAAGGTGGCCACCTCGTAGCTGAAGCCGCCGCTGCTGCCGCGCACGCCGAGATCGATGCCGTCGCTGCTCTCGGGCTTGAGGTTCGGGTTCGGCTCGATGCGGTAACCATACGCCTGGTGGTTCAGGGTGGAGAAGGCGTTGTCATACATGGGCACCTTGAAGCCGTGGCTGTACTGGGCGAACAGGTTCGCCGCCTCGTGTGCCTTGAACACCAGCCCCAGCTTGGGCGAGAACTCCCCCTCGGAGATCTTCTTCATGTTCTCGCCCGTGTAGGCGGGATCCTCGTCCGGAGTCATCTTGTAGTAGTCGTAACGCATGCCCGGGGTCAGCACCCAGCGATCGCCGAACTTGATCTCGTCGAAGGCCCAGAGCGCGCTGCGCTCGCTGGTGGTGGACGGGAAACTCAGCTCGCTGTAGCCGACGAAGTCGCCCTGTACGGTCGGCCCCTTGAAGCGGGTGCGCTCGTTGTCGGTGTGCTCGTATTCCAGGCCCCAGGCCAGACGCTGACTGGCGAGGGCCTTGCTGAACTTCACCTGAGCCCCCAGGCTCTCCTGCTCGAAACCGTTGTGATCCAGGGAGTTCTTGGTCACATAGGGGTTGGTCGGCCGCACCGGGTATTTGGAGGAGGCGTACTGATCCAGGGTCTGCTTGGTGCGGGTGTAATACACCTTGCTGTCCACCCGATCCGCCCAGGGGGCATTCAGGGCGAGGCCGTGATCCAGCACCAGGGAGAGGTTGTCGGTCTCCTTGTCGGTGATCGGCTGGTTGAAGACGGAGCCGGTCTTGGTCAGATCGACGGCATCCGGATCCTGCCCTTCGGTGAAGTAGTCGACCGTCAGCTTCAGGAACTGATCGTCGCTGAGATTCCACTTGCTCTTGAACAGCACGGCCTGGCTGACGATGTCGAACTCGTCCTTGTCGCCGTCGTAATTCTGGGTCACCCCGCCGTCCCGCCAGGTGTAGCGCAGCAGGTTCTCGAACTCCCCGGCGCGCAGCGCCCCCGTAATGCCCGCCATCTTCTGGTGGCTGCTGGAGGCGTAGCCCGTGGTCGCGTCCAGGTAGCTGTCACGCCCCTTCAGGAAGTCGCCAGCATCCTTGGTGGTGATGGCGATGACGCCCCCCAGGGCATCGGAGCCGTAAGCGGCGGACGCCGGCCCCTTGGCCACTTCCACCTGCTTGATCATGTCGGTGTCGAAGTAGGTCTGGCCCACGCCACCGTTCTTGTAGGCATCGTTCTGGCGCACGCCATCCTGCACCACCTTGACCCGGTTCTCGCTCATGCCGCGAATGGTAAAGGTCTGGGCATCGCCCGCTCCCCCCTGCACGCTCACGCCCGGCTCGTAGCGGAACAGATCGGCCACGTTGCTGACGACCTGCTCTTCTATCTGCTCCGAGGTGATGACGGCGATGGGGCCGGAGACATCTTCCAGCTTCTGCTCCATCCGGGAGCCGCTGACCACCATGACCTCATCGGTCTGGGTGTCTGCGGCGAAGGCGGGGGAAACCAGCCCTGCCGCCACGGCGAGGGCAATCAGTGAGGGGGTGTAGTTGTGCGCCACTGCAAAGTCCTTATTGAGAATTATTATCAAGCGGGAGGCATCTTACCCCGACACCGACAAAGATCAATAATAAAGTGAATCATTCTCATTTCCTTTTTCACCTATTCCCTTTTACACTGGCGCCACTTTTTTTCCGCTTGCCATGCTGCCATCGTGTGGCGCAGCGCCCCCGACATTGTGAGATGCCATGACCCGACGACTCCCCCTGATCGCCCTGCCTCTGCTGCTGGCTGCCTGCGCCGCACCGCCCCAGGGCGAGCCGCCCCGTACCCTCTATGACTACCGCCTGGCAGAAGGGGATGGCGATCGCTCGCTAACCCTGCCCCAGGCGCTGGAGAGGGTGAAGGATGCCGACATCGTGCTGGTGGGGGAGCTTCACACCCACCCGGCCGTTCACCTGCTGCAGGCCCGCCTGCTGGCGGGGCTGGCCGACACGGCGCAGACAGACGGTCGCCCCCTGGTGCTCTCCATGGAGCAGTTCAGCCGCGCCGATCAGCCGGTGCTGGACGCCTACCTGGCCGGGCGCATCGGCGAGTCGGCGCTGATCCGGGACGGCCATGCCTGGCCCAACTACCCGAGCGACTACCGCCCCCTGGTGGAATTTGCCAAGAGCCATCAACTGCCGGTGATCGCCGCCAATGCCCCCAAGCCGCTGGTGAGCTGTGTCGGCCAGGAGGGCGCGACCTGGCTCGACAGGCTGCCCGCCAGCCGCCGCAGCCAGCTCGCCCGCGAACTCACCCTCGGCGATGATCCCTATCGCCAGAAGTTCATGGCCTCCATGCACCATGGGGATGCGGATGGCAATGCCCGCCGCTTCGCCGCCCAGACCAGCTGGGACGACACCATGGCCGAGAGCATGGTCGACTATCTCGGCAAGCACCCCGGCCGGCGCATCCTGCACATCGCCGGCAACTTCCACGTGGAGGGGGGGCTCGGCATCGCCAGTCGTATCGCCAGCCGCAACCCGGCCCTCAAGGTGGCGCTGATCGTGCCGCAGACGGATGCCAGGGTCGCCCCGGGGAGTACCCCAGACGTCAGGGTGCAGATCACCCCCTTGCCGGAGCGCTGGCTAAATGCGGAGGAAATGAAGCAAGATATGGGCGCACTGCATCAATCCCGCAGCCGTGACTGCAGCCAGTGGCTGCAACCCTGACAAATAGCCCAAGGATTTCATATGGATGTGTTACTGGTCATCGACATGCAACAAGGGCTTTTCGAGCAACCCCGCCATCAGGACGCCCGGGTCATCGCCAACGTCAATCGCCTGGCCGACGCCGTGCGGGCCCGGCAAGGGCGCGTCATCTATGTGCAGCACGACGAACCGGGCTCCGAGCTCGCCCCCCACAGCCCGGGCTGGCAACTGCACGCCGATCTGACGCCGGGCGCCCATGACAGCCGGGTACGCAAGACCGCCTGCGACAGCTTCCTCGACACCGAGCTCGGCTTCCTGCTGGCGGAGCAGCCGGTGGACAGGCTGCTGCTGTGCGGCTGCGCCACCGACTTTTGCGTCGACACCACGCTGCGCAGCGCCGCGGCCCAGGGGTTCGACGTCTTCGCGGTGACCGATGCCCACACCACGGCGGACAGGCCACACCTGAGTGCCGAACAGATCATCGAGCATCACCACTGGATGTGGCGGCACCTGAGCCTGCCCCAGGGCAGAAGCGTGACCCTGCTCACCACGGATCAACTGCTCACCAACCCTCAAGGCGCGCAGGCGTGATAAGCTGCCCGCCCTGAAGCGATCACCTGATTGGAGTCTTGTGTGCGTCAACTCTCTGCTGTTGTCCTGCTGCTGTCGTTACCGGCGATCACCGCCTGCTCCGGTTTGCCGGGGATAGCGCCCGATGGCCCGGCCCCCCTGTTCCACACCCACATCAACGAGGAGGGGAGCAAGCGCTTCACCTTCGAGGCCGCGCCCCTAGACGCCCTGCCGGGCCGCTTGCAGGAGGACGATGACAGTCGCCTGACCCGCCGCAGCAAGAGCCTGCTGGAGCGCCGGGAGGCGCTGCAGGACGATCAGCTGACCCAGATGCTGGCGACGAACAAGTATTGCCGCAGTGGCTACATCGTCCTCAGCCAGACCTCCTGGAAGATCCGGGGGGAATGCAACGAGACCGCCTCCCAGGCCGATCGCGATGCCTTCCCCAACCAGGCCTCCTGGCAGGAGTGACCTGGGCGTGCAGACAACAAAACGGGCAGCCTGGGCTGCCCGTTTTTCATGCCAGACTCGCGTCCGTCAGACCGGTTCGTCCGCCGGGCTGGTCAGCTCGGCGCCGTTGTCGATGCGCTTGTGCCCCTCTACCAGATGGACGAAGTCCACCAGCTCGTCGCCGGAGACCCGGAACGCCTGGCCGAAGCCCTTGACGAAGAGCCCCTGCTCGGGCTTGAGGCGAAACAGCACGAAGTCCTTGAGGTTGGAGAGCCCCCTGACTATCTCGCCGAAGCGCCCTTCCAGCGCCGAAACGGCCTTCTCCCAGCGCACGTCGTCCCGGGACACCACCTCGGCCACCGCATCGAAGGTGAGGCGCTTGCGGGCAAACAGCTCGCGGGCGCCGCTCTCGTCCTCGATCAGCATCAGCGACACCCTGGGCACCTGTTGCAGGTTGCGGGCGTGGCGGGCGATCTCGGAGATCAGCACATAGTAGCCATCCTCCTGCAGCACGAAGGGGGCATAGCTGGCATTGGGGTTGCCTTCACTGTCCACGGTCGCGAGCTGCAGGGTGCGGCAACCGTCGCGGAATTCGCGGATCTCCGGTTGCAGGCGATTTTGCAGACGCTCCTGACGTTCACTCATGCTTTCACTTCCTCTTGATACTGGTGGCGCAGGGCCATGAAACGCTCTACCTGATCAGGCAGCAGCTGGCGCTGCTCGTCGCGGCCCAGGTAGATCTTGAAAATGCAGCGACCGCTATGGCCGAAGAACTGGAAGGAGTGCCCCTCCTTGCCCATGAACAGCTTGCTGACCAGGGCGATGCCCACCACGTTGTCGAGCCTGAGATGACCGTGCATCTCGCCGTCCCGTCCCATCAGGTTGTAGTAGCCGCGTGCCGTCTTGCCCTTGGGGAAGGGGGCTTTCACCTCGAAGATGGAGCCGTCGGACTCGACGATGGTGGTCACCGGACCCCAGCTGGCCAGATCCGCCAGCAGGGCTTCGGCCTGATCGCTCGGCACTTGCGTCATCAAGTCGGCGGGCAGGTGGCGCACCACCTCCCACTCGCTGACGGCCAGCTGGGTGGCGATGCTGGACGGGTGAGCGCTGGGGTCCTGCTCCAGCAATGTCTGAATGCGTTGTGCAATGCTCATCGGTTCTCCCCTGGATGATCTGCAATGGTGCTCGATGTCGCGGCGGATACTGTAATGAAGCGACCCACTTAACGCAATTGATAATCGCTTTCATTCTCAGTGCATTTTCCTCGCGGGCTTGATATTCTCGGCGGCAATCCCACTCTCACTCACCCCTCGGAGGTTCGCATGGGCCGTCGTTTTGCCCTCGCTCTCAGCCTGTTAGGCTGCGCCCTTTCCCTCTCTTCCCTGCCCGCCGCGGCGAAGGAGCGTATCGTCAGCATAGGCCCGGCCACCACGGAACTCATCCTGGCGCTGGGGGGGGAGTCGAGCATTATTGCCACCGATGTGAGCAGCCCTGAACCCAAGAACCTGCCCAGGGTCGGCTATCACCGCGCCCTCGCCGCCGAAGGGATCCTGAGCCTGGCGCCGACCCGGCTGGTCGGCAGCGACGAAATGGGGCCGCCGCCCGCCCTGGAGCAGCTGCGCCGGGCCGAGGTCGAGGTGGACGTGCTGCCCACCGCCCCTACCCTCGCCAACCTCAACCAGCGCATCGATACCCTGGCCACCCTGCTCAAGGACCCGGCCGCTGGCACCCGCCTGAAGGCCGAGATCCAGGCCCAGAGCGAGCAGCTGGCCGCCCAGGCGAAGCAGAACAAGCCGCTCAAGGTGCTCTTCCTGCTGCTGCACAAGGGGCAGCCCACCAGCGTCGCCGGTGGCAACACCACCGCCAGCGCCCTCATCACCCTGGCCGGTGGCGTCAACCCGGTGGCCCGGCTGCACGACTACAAACCCGTTTCCACCGAATCCCTCATCGAACTGCAACCGGACCTGGTGCTGGTGAGCGGCCGCGACTGGCAGCAGTATCAGGATCCCGCCTCCGTGTTGGGCCAGGTGCCGGCGCTGGAAGCCACCCCCGCCGGCAAGCGCGGGGCCATCCACGCCATCGACGGCCACGCCCTGCAGGGGGGGCTGAGCCTGAGATCCTTGCAGCAGGCGAACCAGATCGCCCAGTGGATCAAGCAAGGATCATGATGCGCCTGCCACTGCCCTGGCTGCTGGCCCTCACCGGCGGTGCGCTGGCGCTGCTGCTGGTCGGCTCCCTGGCGACCGGCCCCATGTCCCTGTCGTTTGGCGAGAGCCTGCGCGCCCTGTTCGCCGGGCAGGCGAGCGGGATGGAGGCCCACAAGCTCCTCGTCGTGAAAGAGATCCGCCTGCCCCGCACCCTGCTCTGCATCGCGGTGGGGGGCATCCTCGGCCTCTGCGGCGCCGTGATGCAGGGGCTGTTTCGCAACCCCCTGGCCGATCCCGGCATCATCGGCGTCTCCGGCGGCGCGGCGCTCGGCGCCGCCCTGGCCATCGTGCTGCTGGCTCCCCTGGGCCAGCAGCTGCAGGCGTTGCTCGGCCTCGGCCTGCTGCCCCTGCTCGCCTTCCTCGGCGGGGCGCTGACCACCACCCTCGTCTATCTGCTCGGCACCCGGGAGGGAGGCACCTCGGTCACCGTCATGCTGCTGGCCGGCGTCGCCATCACGGCGCTCTCCGGCGCCGTGATCGGCCTGCTCACCTATCTCGCCGACGATCAGATGCTGCGCAACCTGAGCCTGTGGCAGATGGGATCGCTGGCGGCGGGCAAGCCGGTGGACGTGGCGCTGGCGCTGTTGACCCTGGCCGCCCTGCTGCTGCTGTTTGCGCGCGATGCCAACCCCCTCAACGCCCTGCTGCTGGGCGAGGGAGAGGCTCGCCACCTGGGGGTGAACGTGCAGGCCCTCAAACGGCGGCTCATCCTGCTCACCGCCGCCGGAGTCGGCGCGGCGGTGGCGGTGGCGGGCATGATCGGCTTCGTCGGCCTGGTGGTGCCCCATCTGGTGCGGCTGCTGGCCGGCCCCGACCACGTCCGGCTGCTGCCCCTGTCGGCCTTGCTCGGGGCAGCCCTGTTGCTGGGCGCCGACATGCTGGCGCGCACCCTACTGGCGCCGGCCGAGATGCCGGTCGGCATCATCACCGCCCTGATGGGGGCCCCCTTCTTCATCTGGCTCTTGCTCAAGAGCCGCCGGACCCTGTAACAGGAGACTGTCCCCTTGCCCGGATCCCCCTCCCCCCTGCTTGAGTGCCGGGAGATCAGCCTCACCCGGGGCAACCGCCTCATTCTGGACTGCCTGGATCTCCGCCTGCAGGCGGGCAGCCTGACCGCCTTGCTCGGCCCCAACGGCGCCGGCAAGAGTTCGCTACTCAAGTGCCTCACCGGCGAGCTGGAACATCAGGGGCAGATAGAGCTGTTTGGCCGGGAGCGGCGGGAGTGGGCCGGCAACGCGCTGGCGCACCGGGTCGGCGTCTTGCCCCAGAGCTCCTCCCTGAACTTCCCCTTCCTGTGCGAGGAGGTGGTGGCCATGGGGCGCCTGCCCCACAGCGAGCCCGCCAGCCGGCGCGACCACATAGTGCGGGCCGCCATGGCCCACGCCGGGGTGGATCACCTGGCCGGCCGCCTCTATCCGGGTCTCTCCGGCGGGGAGCGCCAGCGCGTGCAGTTTGCCCGGGTGCTTGCCCAGATCTGGCAGGCGCCCGACGAGCCCCAACAGCCGAGGCTCCTGTTGCTCGACGAACCCACCTCGGCCCTCGACCTCAAGTACCAGCATCAGCTGCTCGCCATGGCCCGCGCCCTGGCCGGCCGTCACACCGCCGTGCTGGTGGTGCTGCACGATCTCAACCTCGCAGCCCGCTACGCCGACCGGCTGGTGATGCTGGCGCAGGGCCGCCTGATGGCAGACGGCGCCCCGGCAGAGGTGCTGACGCCGGCGCTCATCGAGCGGCTCTACGGCTACCCGGCCCAGGTGATCCACCACCCCCAGAGCGGCCTGCCCATGGTGATCTGATCTCGGGCCCGCCGCCGTCCATCGCGATAACCCCCAGGCCCCGGAAACGCACTGCCCAGAGAGCCGGGGCCGAGCACCAGACTCCCCAGACTGCAGAGAAAAAAAGAGCGCCATCAGGCGCTCTTTTTGTGTCGGGGCGAGCCGGCGGCTCAGGCAATCTGATAGCGGCCCGGCTTGTGATTGAGTGTCAACACCAGGCCTCTTGTGGGCATTTAGTGCTATAAATTTCCCTCTACACACTGCTTTGAATGTGTCCCAGAGATTCTGGTATGTTGTGTCTTTGTTCTCATTGGTTTCAAAGAACATCTTTATTTCTGCCTTCATTTCGTTATGTACCCAGTAGTCATTCAGGAGCAGGTTGTTCAGTTTCCATATGGTTGAGTAGCCCGTTTCCAAAGCGCGTGTCATTTCCGCACCTTTGGAAACCACCAAATGCGTTTCGACGTCGTGTGCACGCAAAAGCTGTAAGGCTTTGACACCATATTGGAAACCGCTGGCACCGCTGATGCCGATAATCAGGCGTCGGGTCATAAATAATCTTTCTGAGGGTCGTCTGAAAAATAACCGTGGGGGTTCATTATAGTAAAAATCGCCACTTGGAATAACACAGCAATACAAATTGTCGGCGCTTGTGAATATCCGATAGAATACTGTTTTTTCATTCTTAGGGTCGTCTGAAAGGGACACGATATGGCAAAAGCAAAAGGCGGTTTGGGCCGCGGTTTAGATTCCCTGATTTCCAACGGCGTGGACAACAGCAGCAGCGACCGCCTGACTACCGTCGCCATCAACGACATCCAACCCGGCCGCTATCAGGCGCGGGTACAGATGGACGACGAAGCCTTGCAGGAGCTGGCGGATTCAATTAAAGCGCAAGGCGTTATCCAGCCGGTCATCGTGCGCGAACACGGCCTTTCCCAATACGAACTGATCGCCGGCGAACGCCGCTGGCGCGCATCCCAGCTCGCCGGACTGACCGAGATTCCGGTCGTCATCAAAACCATCAGCGACGAAACCGCGCTGGCAATGGGTTTGATTGAAAACCTGCAACGCGAAAACTTAAACCCGATTGAAGAAGCGCAAGGTTTGAAACGCCTCGCCGACGAGTTCGGACTGACTCATGAAACCATCGCCAAGGCGGTCGGCAAAAGCCGCAGCGCCATTTCCAACAGCCTGCGCCTGTTGAGCCTGCCCGAACCCGTCCAAGAAATGCTCTACCACCGCCATCTTGAAATGGGACACGCCCGCGCCCTGCTGACCCTGCCCGTGGTCGAGCAGCTTGAATTGGCGCAAAAAGCAGTAAAAAACGGTTGGTCGGTGCGCGAAGTCGAACGCCGCAGCCAAATCGCCCATCAAACCAAACAGGAAATCAAAAAAACCATCAGCCCCGATATACGTCGTCTGAACGACGTGTTGACCGAAAGGCTGGGCGTTAACGCGGAAGTCAAAACCACCAATCACAAAAAAGGCAAAATCGTCCTCCACTTTGATACGCCGGAAACATTTGAATATCTGCTGAAACAGTTGGGCATCGATTATCAGATGTGAATTAGGTTGTGCGGAAAATTTAAAATTAAGGCCATCTGAAAACGTCTTCTCCAGTTTTCAGATGACTTTTTTATTGAAATAGAATTACTGGATAATGGCTGTAATTTAATGTAATTTGTGATAGAATAAAAAATTACATACGTTGTTAAATGTGGCTGGTGTTATTTCACAAGGGTTAACTATCTCTTGACGTGTGCAGGCTTCTTCATTATATTCTAGCATCGCTTGACCATTTCCGTTGTACCCCCTAATTTTGCATGAATCAGATTTTAGTTTATCAAATCATTGTTTTATTAATTATTTCTGTATTAAGTGCTGTTTTTGCGGGTGTGGATGGATTTTGGTCTTCTGTCGCAGGGGGAGTTTGTTATTTAGTCCCGTCTTCTATCGCAGTTTTACTTTTAAAATTTTCCAAGCGCAACCCTTTGTATCATGGTAAAGCGTTCATTATCGGGGAAATTTTAAAAGTAGTGCTGTCGCTGGTGATGATGCTTGCCGTATTCGCAGTTTGGCATCAGTCTTTGATATTCTTTCCGTTCTTGTTCGGATTGCTCGGTGTCAGCCATTTCGTTTTTTTAGTATTGTTGAGAGTGAAGCATTATGGCAGGTGACAAAATTACTGCTACTGATTACATCACGCACCACTTGCAAAGTTTGACCAGCCTTTCCGATGTCGCTAAGGGACAAGGCTTGGATAATATTGCTGATTTTTCTTTTATTAATATTGATGCAATATTTTTCTCTGTATTGTTGGGTGTAATCGGAAGTTTCCTACTTTTGCATGGGGCCAGGAAGGCGACGGCGGGTGTGCCCGGACGTTTTCAGGCTGCCGTCGAGATTTTGTTTGAGTTTGTGGATGATATGTGCAAAAGCATTATTCACAACGAGCAATCTCGAAAAGCCATTGCTCCGTTAGGCTTGACGCTGTTTGTATGGATTTTCCTGATGAATGCCATGGATATGCTGCCGGTCGATTTGTTCCCGTGGCTATGGCAAAACATTACCGGTAACCATCATGCATTGTTGCGTATTGTACCGACCGCAGATTTGAATACCACATTAGCGTTGGCTATCGGTGTCTTGGTGATTTGTATTTATTACAATATCAAAATCAAAGGTATCCGTGGTTGGATTCATGAGTTGTTCAGCGCTCCGTTCGGCGCCAAACTTGCTCCCGCCAACTTCCTTTTGAATCTGGTCGAATTTCTCTCTAAAACAGTTTCTCACGGTATGCGGTTGTTCGGTAACATGTATGCCGGTGAGCTGGTGTTCCTTCTGATTGCTTTGCTGGGTGGCGCTTGGGCGACATCTGGAAGCGTTGAAGTGTTGGATCCGATTCTGTTTGGTTTCCACATCCTTGCCGGATTGGCATGGGCGATTTTCCATATCTTGGTGATTACCCTGCAGGCATTTATCTTTATGGCCTTGGCGTTTGTCTATATCGGACAAGCTCATGATGCACATTAATTTATTAGGTAGTTTTTCATTAACTTTCTTTGTTTTCTCAAGGAGTAAAAAATGGGTTTGGTAGCAATTGCATGTGGTTTGATCGTAGCATTGGGTGCATTGGGTGCCTCTATCGGTATCGCAATGGTCGGTTCCAAATATTTGGAGTCTTCTGCTCGTCAACCTGAATTGATTGGTCCGCTGCAAACTAAATTGTTCCTGATTGCTGGTCTGATTGATGCCGCATTCCTGATTGGTGTGGCTATTGCACTGTTGTTCGCCTTCGTTAAACCATTTGGTGCATAATCAAACGGCGTGATCCGTCTAGGTACAGACTTCGGTCTGTTTGATTAACACTAGTACGAAGGTTAACTAACGTGAATATTAATGCAACCTTATTCGCTCAAATCATCGTCTTTTTCGGTTTGGTTTGGTTTACCATGAAATTCGTGTGGCCGCCAATCGCAAAAGCATTGGATGAGCGTGCCGCAAAAATTGCCGAAGGCTTGGCTGCTGCCGAGCGCGGTAAGAGCGATTTTGAACAGGCAGAGAAGAAAGTTGCAGAACTCTTGGCTGAAGGGCGTAACCAAGTTTCCGAAATGGTAGCTAACGCCGAAAAACGTGCCGCCAAAATCGTAGAAGAAGCGAAAGAGCAAGCTACTGTCGAGGCAGTGCGGATTACAGCACAAGCTAAAGCTGATGCCCAGCAAGAAATGAATCGTGCACGCGAAGTTTTGCGTGAACAGGTTGCTGCATTGGCGGTTAAAGGTGCAGAGTCTATTTTGCGCAGTGAAGTAGATACTTCAAAACATGCGCAGCTGCTCGGCGCTTTAAAACAGGAGCTGTAATCTTATGGCTGAGTTCGCAACGATTGCCAGACCTTATGCGAAAGCATTGTTTAATCTGGCGCAGGAAAAAAACCAAATTGAGTCTTGGTTGGGCGGACTGGAAGAATTAGCCGCGGTTGTTCAAAATCAGAAAGTGATTTCTTTTCTTGAGCAACCTGAAATCAATACTTCTGAAAAGGTAAATGTACTTGCCGAACTCGTTGAATTAAAAAGTGATGAATTGAAGAATTTCATTACTGTTCTGGCAGAGCAAAAACGTTTGCCTGTATTGCCTGAAGTCTATGCTCAATATCAAGCTTTAACCTTGTCATTCAATCATACTAAGTCCGCTGTGATTTACAGTGCTTATCCATTGACTGAAGATCAACTGGCTGAGTTGGCTGAAATATTGAAAAAACGCTTTGACAGTAAGTTGCAAATTACAACTGAAGTTGCGCCTGAGTTAATTGGCGGTGTCAAAGTTGAAGTGGGTGACCAGGTCTTGGATTTGTCGGTGCAGGGTAAATTGAATGCCCTGTATGCGACTATGACAAATTAGGAGAGTTTTCATGCAGCTTAATCCTGCTGAAATTAGCGATTTGATTAAAGCTAAAATTGAAAATCTGTCTGGAAATACAGAAGTGCGTACCCGTGGTACCGTTATTTCTGTAACAGACGGTATTGTTCGTATTCATGGCTTGTCAGACGCAATGCAAGGTGAGATGCTCGAATTCCCGGGTAACACTTTCGGTTTGGCGATGAACTTGGAGCGTGACTCCGTCGGCGCCGTAGTGTTGGGTGAATACGAACATATTAAAGAAGGCGACACAGTTACTTGTACCGGCCGTATTTTGGAAGTACCTGTCGGTCGTGAATTGGTTGGTCGCGTTGTAGATGCACTGGGTCGTCCGATTGATGGCAAAGGTCCGATCAACACATCTTCTACTGCACCTATCGAAAAAATTGCACCAGGTGTGATTGCCCGTAAATCGGTTGACCAGCCTATGCAAACTGGTCTGAAGGCCATTGACTCAATGGTTCCGATTGGTCGCGGTCAACGTGAGCTGATCATTGGTGACCGTCAAACAGGTAAAACAGCCGTAGCATTGGATGCTATTGTCAACCAAAAAGGTACGGGCGTTATCTGTATTTATGTTGCAATCGGTCAAAAAGCATCTTCTATTGCCAACGTAGTACGCAAATTGGAAGAGCATGGCGCAATGGAACACACTATTGTGGTTGCGGCGACTGCTTCTGAAGCTGCGGCTTTGCAATATATCGCACCTTATGCAGGTTGTACGATGGGCGAGTTTTTCCGCGACCGCGGTGAAGACGCATTGATTGTATATGATGACTTGTCCAAACAAGCTGTTGCTTACCGTCAAATTTCCCTGTTGCTGCGCCGTCCTCCCGGTCGTGAAGCATATCCTGGCGACGTTTTCTATCTGCACTCCCGCTTGTTGGAGCGTGCTGCCCGTGTAAATGAACACGAAGTTGAAAAACTGACCAATGGCGAAGTGAAGGGCAAAACAGGCTCTCTGACTGCATTGCCAATTATTGAAACGCAAGCCGGCGACGTCTCTGCATTCGTACCGACAAACGTGATTTCGATTACCGACGGTCAAATTTTCTTGGAAACCGACTTGTTTAATGCTGGTATTCGTCCTGCGATTAATGCCGGTATTTCGGTATCGCGCGTAGGTGGTGCTGCGCAAACCAAAGTAATTAAAAAACTGGGTGGCGGTATCCGTTTGGCACTTGCCCAATATCGTGAGTTGGCAGCCTTCTCGCAATTTGCTTCAGATTTGGATGAAGCTACACGCAAACAGCTGCAACACGGTGAAGTGGTTACTGAATTGATGAAACAAAAAC
>ENA-OWLM01000530-OWLM01000530.1-metagenome-genome-assembly--contig:-NODE-530-length-14939-cov-2.517939_pt1 | contig 14939 bp, 16 predicted proteins | sample MGYA00245349_ERZ651102 | MGnify/ENA primary metagenome ERZ651102 (study PRJEB26857, sample SAMEA4031759) | metagenome | biome: human; feature: oral; material: saliva | place: Philippines | collected 2014... | reverse complement strand
GCATCCACGCGAGCGAGGCGATCCAGCTGATCCTGCCCTTCCATGGCCCGCACCTGCATCACCACCCCGCGCAGCCCCGCCCCGAGCGTGGCGAAGATGAAACCGAACGCGGCCAGATGGGGATGCTGGTCGACCAGCAATGCGGATACCACCAGCAGCGCGGCAGGCAGGATCAAGGGCGCGCCGGCGCGGACCGCCAGGGTCAGCCTGCGCGGTGTCTGCCGGGCTGGCTCGTCACCATGGCGGAACGCCATCACCGCCAACAGCAGGAACGGGATGTCGATCAGCAGATCGGGCAGCGCCCCGTAACCGGTGGCGGTGGCGACATGATTGATGTACGCCGCCATCAGCAGATACACCCACGCGTACACCGTCAGCGCGCGGAACAGACCGCGCCGGGTGCCGTCTTCGCTGGTGATGTAGCGCAGCAGCGCGAACACGGCGATGAAGATGTTCTCGATATCGAACATCAACCGCAGGCTGCCGATCGCCGGATCGGGCGCGTCGGTGGGCGTGGCGTAGGAGAAGGTGTGCACGAAGAACAGGTAGCCCAGCAGCAGCGCCAGCGCTCCGTCGATGGCGATCAGGTACGACGGCTCGTGGCGCGGGTGCGCCATCGCGAAGGTGAGCGGCACGCCATACAGCACGTACAGCAACATGGCGATGCCGGGCACGGCATCGACGTTGCCGAGCGCCACTTCCTGGTACATGTTCAACGCCATGCCGCCGGCCCACAGCAGCATGCCGACGGTCAGCGCCAGCCAACCGATGCGTACATCGCTGTGCCAGCTGCGCACCAGGCGATACGTGCAGGCGGCAGCGGCCAGCAATGGCGCACCGATTAGAAACAGGAACGACGCCAACGTCGCGTGGCCCGGCAGCCACAGCGCCGTCGCGTGCACCAGCATGTACAACGCGGCCGCCAACCACGCCATCCTGCCCTCCCCCTTGGAAGCGGTGTGGCCCTACCTTAGCGCCTGGCTGTGCACGGCACTTCACGCCCTGCCCACGGCACGCTCATGTGCATGACGGATTGCCCAGCATGGGTGCCGTCTTTCACGGCGCGTGTGCGGCCGGCTGCGGCAAGGTCGAGTCATATGTGAAACGGAGTGCCCGATGCTGCTGAAACGTCCTGCTTCCCTGACCCTGCTGGCGCTGGCCTTCGCCACGGCAAGTTCCTCCGCCATCGCGCAGGCCCCCGCCCCTGCCGCGCTGCCGACTCCCATCGCCGAATCAGATGCGCTGCAGACCGGTCCGCGCTCCAACCTGCATGCCCAGGTGCTGCTGGACCGGGCCAACTTCTCGCCCGGGCAGATTGACGGTGAGATCGGCTCCAACCAGCGCCGCGCCGTGGCCGGGTTCCAGGCCGCGCGCGGATTGAAGGTGACCGGCGAGCTGGACGACCCGACCTGGCAGGCGTTGCAGGACAGCACGCCGGTCCTGGCCCGCTATACGCTCACCGCCGAGGACGTGGCCGGGCCGTTCCGTCCGGTGCCGAAGAAGCCGGCCGACCAGGCCAAGCTCGACGCGCTGGGGTATGCCTCGGCGGCCGAGGCGCTTGGTGAGCGCTTCCATGCCGATCCGAAGCTGCTGCAGGCGCTGAATCCGGGTGTCGACCTGGGCAAGGCCGGCAGCGAGATCCAGGTCCCCAACATCGCCCCGGCCGCATTGCCGAAGGCGGCCAAGCTGGTGATCGACAAGTCCGACTCGACCCTGCGCCTTTACGATGCCGCCGGAAAGGTCTACGCGCAGGTACCGGTGTCGTCGGGCAGCCAGCACGATCCGCTGCCGATCGGCGAATGGAAGATTCTCGGCATCTCGCGCGACCCGCCGTTCCACTACAACCCGAAGCTGTTCTGGGACGCGAAGAAGGGCGACCGCAAGGCGACCATTCCGCCGGGGCCGAACAATCCGGTTGGGCGGGTCTGGATTGATATTTCCAAGCCGCACTACGGCCTGCATGGCACGCCGGAGCCGGGGCATGTGGGCAAGACCGAGTCGCACGGGTGCGTGCGGATGACCAACTGGGATGCCTTGCGGGTGGCCGACGCGGTGGACGCGTCGGTGCCGGTGATCATGCAGGAGTAAGCACATGAAGCTGATGCGGCTGCTGGCGTTGGGCGTGGTGGTCGGGGCGGCCGGTTGGTGGCTGTTCGGGTTGCCGCGGCTGGAGCGGGAGATGGATCAGGTGCCGGCGGCGGTGCCGGTGCCGGTGGTGACGAATGCGGACGCGGAGGGAGTCATGAGGAGCCGGCCAGCGGCCGGCACTACCGGGGAGGTTCCGCCTGGGCTGCTGGTGCCGGTGCAGGGTGTCGCGCCGGAGCAGCTGCAGGACACCTTTACCGACGCGCGCAGCGAGGGTCGGGTGCATGACGCGATCGACATCATGGCCCCTACCGGGACGCCGGTGCTGGCAGTGGCCGATGGCACCATCGAGAAGCTGTTCACAAGTGAGCGTGGCGGGCTGACGGTGTATCAGTTCGAGCCGGATGGGGTGTACTGCTATTACTACGCCCATCTGGACCGTTATGCCGACGGGCTGGCCGAGAAGCAGGCAGTGAAGCGCGGTGACGTAATTGGCTATGTGGGCAGCACCGGCAATGCCAGCCCAGATGCGCCGCACCTGCATTTCGAGATCCACCGGCTGGGACCGGAGAAACAGTGGTGGAAGGGGGAGGCGTTGAACCCCTACCCGGTGTTGAGGGGGGTGGGCGTCATTCAGGCACCCCGGTGACGCGCATGGCGCGTCGCTATGTCTGTGCGAAAATGGCCCCATGAGAACCCCTGAAAGCCTGCAGGCGCTGATTGACGACGGCGTGATCGATGAAGTGCTGCGTCCGCTCAAGAGCGGCAAGGAAGCGGCCGTGTACGTGGTGCGCAGCGGCGATGACGTGCGCTGCGCCAAGGTGTACAAGGACATGGCGCAGCGCAGCTTCCAGCAGCGCGTGCAGTACCAGGAAGGGCGCAAGGTGCGCGGCAGCCGCGAGGCGCGTGCGCTGGCCAAGGCCAGCAAGTACGGCCGCAAGCAGCAGGAAACCGCCTGGAAAAACACCGAAGTGGACGCGCTGTACCAGCTGCGAGACGCGGGCGTGCGCGTTCCTGAACCCTACGGCTACTACCACGGCGTGCTGGTGATGGAACTGGTCACGGACGCGGAAGGCTATTCGGCTGCTCGGCTGGGCGAAGTGGAGCTGAGTGCCGAGCAGGCCCGTGAATTTCACCAGGTGCTGGTGCGGCAGGTGGTGCTGATGCTGTGCTGCGGGCTGATCCACGGCGACCTGTCGCCGTACAACGTGCTGGTGGGCCCCGAGGGTCCCGTGGTGATCGACTTCCCGCAGGTGGTCAGCGCCGGTGGCAACAACAACGCGCGCACCATGCTGCTGCGCGACGTGAACAACCTGACGGCGTATCTGGGGCGCTCGGCACCGGAGCTGTTTGACACCTGGTACGGCGAAGAGATGTGGGCGCTGTTCGAAGCCGGCGAGCTGCGGCCGGACAGCGTGTTGAGCGGCCACTTCGAGCACGATGAATCAACCGTGGACCTGGACAGCGTGCGGCATGCGATCAACGATGCGCGCGAGGAGGCGTTGATCCGTCAGCAGGGTCGGGAAGCGGCTGAGGCGCTGGACGACTGAGGCAGCGCGCCGTGTGTGCTTTGACGGAACCGCACGCTTCTACGTTGATGGTCATGCGTTAACGTGTCGATCATCGTTATCGGCCGTCGTCTATCGACCGACGCTACCCATGGCCACCTCTCCGTGCAGTTGGAGAGGTGGCTTCACCACAGCTGGGTTATGCCTTCAACGCCTCGGCGTGATACGCGATGTGCTCGCCGATGAAGCTGCTGATGAAGTAGTAGCTGTGGTCATACCCGGGCCGCAACCGCAGTTGCAGCGGATGCCCGGCTGCCGTGCACGCGGCCTGCAGCCACTGCGGCTGCAACTGGCTGTCCAGGAACTCATCACCACCGCCCTGGTCGACCAGCAGCGGCAGCTTTTCTTCTGCCACCGCCACCAGCTCGCTGGCGTCCCACTGCGCCCAGCCGGCACGATCCTCGCCCAGATACGCGGTGAAGGCCTTCTGCCCCCACGGCACGCGCGTGGGCGCGACGATCGGCGAGAACGCCGAGACGCTGCGGTAGCGACCCGGGTTGCGCAGCGCGATCACCAGCGCGCCGTGACCGCCCATCGAATGCCCGCTGATGCTGCGCGCATCGCTGGCCGGCAGATGCGCCTCGATCAGCGCTGGCAGCTCCTGCACGATGTAGTCGTACATCCGGTAATGCGCCGCCCACGGTTCCTGGGTGGCGTTGAGGTAGAACCCCGCGCCCTTGCCCAGATCGTAACCTTCGGCATCGGCCACGTCGTCACCGCGCGGACTGGTGTCCGGGGCCACCAGGATCACGCCGTGCTCGGCGGCGTAACGCTGCGCACCGGCCTTGGTGATGAAGTTCTGTTCGGTGCAGGTCAGTCCGCTCAGCCAGTACAGCACCGGCAGCTTCTGCGTCGCGGCCTGCGGCGGCAGGTACACGGCCACGTTCATGTCGCAGCCCAGCACCTGCGAGCGGTGCCGGTAGACATCCTGCCAGCCGCCGAACGCGGCGCGATGTTCAATGCGTTCCATGTCAGTAATGCACCACCGAGCGGATCGACTTGCCTTCATGCATCAGGTCGAAGGCCTCGTTGATCTGCTCCAGGTCCATGGTGTGGGTGACGAAGGGAGCCAGTTCGATGGTGCCCTTCATCGCGTCTTCGACCATGCCCGGCAGCTGGCTGCGACCCTTGACCCCGCCAAACGCGGTGCCCATCCACTTGCGGCCGGTGACCAGCTGGAACGGACGGGTGGAGATTTCCTGGCCCGCACCGGCCACGCCGATGATCACGGACTGGCCCCAGCCGCGGTGCGCGCATTCCAGCGCGGCCCGCATCACCTGGGTGTTGCCGATGCACTCGAAGCTGTGGTCCACGCCCCAGCCGGTCATCTCCACGATGACCTGCTGGATCGGCTTGTCGTGATCCTTGGGGTTGACGCAGTCGGTGGCACCGAACTGCTGGGCCAGGTCGAACTTGGTCGGATTGGTGTCCACGGCGATGATGCGGCCGGCTTTGGCCTGGCGCGCACCCTGGATCACCGCCAGGCCGATGCCACCCAGGCCGAAAACGGCCACGGTGTCGCCTTCCTGCACCTTGGCGGTGTTGTGCACGGCACCGATACCGGTGGTGACACCGCAACCCAGCAGACACACGTGCTCCGGGTTGGCTTCCGGGTTGATCTTGGCGAGCGACACTTCGGCGACCACGGTGTACTCGCTGAAGGTCGAGCAGCCCATGTAGTGGTAGATCGGCTCACCGTTGTAGCTGAAGCGGGTGGTGCCGTCAGGCATCACGCCCTTGCCCTGGGTGGCGCGCACCGAGACGCACAGGTTGGTCTTGCCCGAGGTACAGAACAGACACTCGCCACATTCAGCGGTGTACAGCGGAATCACATGGTCGCCCGGCTTCACGCTGGTGACGCCCTCGCCTACTTCGACCACGATGCCCGCGCCTTCATGCCCGAGCACCGCCGGAAACAGGCCTTCCGGGTCATCGCCGCTCAGGGTGAAGGCGTCGGTGTGGCAGACACCGGTATGGGTGATCTTGACCAGCACTTCGCCCTTCTTCGGCGGGGCGACGTCGATCTCGACGATCTTCAGCGGCTGACCAGGACCAAAAGCAACAGCAGCACGGGATTTCATCGCAAATACTCCAGAACAGAAAAAGAGGACACAGCGGCGCGGTGGAACCGCGCTTACTTCAAATAGGAACGAATCAGCGCACCCATGTCGCGCACGCGTTCAGCGCGCTGCGCATCGGACTGCGCCGGCTGGCCGAACTCCTCGCGCAGGTGCGCTTCCATCACTTCGGACATCAGCCCATTGACCGCACCGCGGATCGCCGCGATCTGCTGCAGCACCGGACCGCACTCGGCACCGGCCTCCAGCGCCCGGTCCAGCGCATCGCACTGGCCCCGGATGCGGCGCACGCGGGCCAGCACCTTTTTCTTTTCTTCGGGGGAATGGGGCATGGGCAGATCGGACCGGAACTATACTGGGGGATAGTATACACCCCGGTAAACCTTGGTATGCAAACACCCCCGTTCACGCATACCAAGAGATAGCTCCGGTGGGGCGGGAGGCGGCGCGATAGTGAAGCCACCCCCACCCCACAGGAGCTACCCCATGTCTGACGTCATCATCACCGACAAGCAGCTGTCCTCGTCTGCCTTCAGCGCTGTCATCAACGCCCCGATCGAACAGGTGGACATCGCCGACTGGCTGTTCAACCTGCCGGAAGCCGAGTACCAGCGCTGCTGCCCGCCGGACCACATCTCGGCCGGCACCACCAGCACCGATGACGGCAAGCGCATGTCGATCAACGTCGAGATGATCGGCAAGACGCTGATGGTGCAGCACTACGTGGCCGAGGTCGCCACGCCCAGCCTGTGCCGCATGGTGTCCACGTCCGATGCGTTCACCCCGAATGGCCGCACCCGCGTGCAGGTGATCTGGACCCTGAGCGTGAAGAAGATCGACGCCAACACCTGCGAGTACACCAACAGCGTCGTGGCCCACCCGACCCAGGAATTCCTGGACTTCATCGCCGTGCACGGCACCCCGTTTGAAGACGCAGCCGCCGCCCGCCAGCGCGACGGTGGCGACCACAACAGCCGCGAAACCCCGCTGTTCGCCGCCAGCATCGAGCGTCGCGCACTGGCCCGCCGCGTCGCCGGGGCCGCCTGATCCACGGTCATGTCACAACCGCTCACACTGCCACAGCGACCACTCGCCACGTTCAGTCCAACGGGCATCGTTGAACTGCTCCGCCGCTGCCGTCCCTTCGCCGGGCCGGCGCTGCTGGTCAGCGTGGGCTACATGGACCCGGGCAACTGGGCCACCGACCTGCAGGCTGGCGCGCTGTATCGGTATGGGCTGTTATGGGTGGTGGTACTGGCCAGTGCCATGGCAATGGTGCTGCAGTTGCTGGCAGCACGGCTGGGCATGGTGTCCGGTCGCAACCTCGCCCAGGCCTGCCGTGACCAGTACCCCACCTGGTGCGCGGTACCGCTGTGGATCCTGTGCGAGATTGCCATTGGGGCCTGTGACCTGGCCGAAGTGCTGGGCTCGGCGGTGGCGATCAACCTGCTGTTCGGCACGCCGCTGATGCTGGCGGTACTGATGACCGCCGGCGATGTGTTCCTGCTGCTCCTGCTGCAGCGCCACGGCATGCGCGCGATCGAGGCGGTGGTGCTGGTACTGGTGACCACCATCGCCGGTGCCTTTTTCATGGAACTGTTCGTGTTGCCGGGCACCCGGCCGGACCTGCTGGAGCTGGGCCGGGCCGTGGTGCACCCCACCCTGTCCAGCGCCGGCATGGCCAGCATTGCAGTGGCCATCATCGGGGCCACGGTGATGCCGCACAACCTGTACCTGCACTCGGCCCTGGTCAGCGCAGATCCCAAGGCCGTCGCACCGCGCCTGCCCGCACTGAAGCAGGCACTGCGCATGAGCACGTGGGCCACCGTGGTGTCGCTGAGCCTGGCCTGCCTGGTCAACGCCGCCATTCTGGTGCTCGCCGCACAGGTGTTCCATGGGCAGCAGCAGATCAGCATCGGTGGCCAGCACTACGCGCTGGGCGACCAGACCGACTGGATCCAACTGGCCTATCTCACCTTCACGCCGGTGGTGGGTTCGGCGCTGGCCAGCGCGCTGTTTGCCATTGCCCTGCTCGCCTCGGGTCAATCCAGCACGCTGACCGGCACCTTGGCCGGCCAGGTGGTGATGGAAGGATTCACCCGCTGGCGTCTGGATCCCTGGAAGCGCCGCATGCTCACGCGCGGCCTGGCGATTGCACCGGCGGTAGTGATCATCGGCCTGCGTGGCGACAGCAGCGTCAACGATCTGCTGATCCTGAGCCAGGTGGTGCTGGCCCTGCAGTTGCCGTTCGCCATGTTTCCGCTGCTGCACTTCGTCAGCACCCGCCGCCACATGGGGACGTTGCCGACGCCTCGCCTGCTGCTCGCACTGGGCTGGCTCAGTGCCGCCGTGATCACCGCCTTCGACCTGGTCGGCCTGCCCGGCAGCGTGGCAGACGTCCTGCGCATTCTGCACGGAACCTGATCGCACCCTCTCCCTTTTCCATCCGCGCGAGGTTTCCCCCATGACCCTTACCGCCAGAGCCCGATCCCTTCCCGTTGGCCTGCAGGCACATGGCCTGCGCAGGGAATTTGACAGCATGGGAACGGTCGACGTCCCGGCTGACCGCTACTGGGGCGCGCAGACCGCGCGCTCGCTGGTGCACTTCAACATCGGCGGCGACCACATGCCGAAGGCGGTGTACCACGCCTACGGTTACATCAAGAAGGCCTGCGCACAGGTCAACGCCGCCGCCGGACGACTGCCGCGCTGGAAGGCAGACGCAATCATCCAGGCCGCTGAAGAGGCGACCCGCGGACAACTCGACGCCCACTTCCCGCTGTTTGTCTGGCAGACCGGTTCCGGTACGCAGTCGAACATGAACGTCAATGAGGTGCTGGCCAATCGCGCCATCCAGCTGCTCGGTGGCGTGCTGGGCTCTCAGACCCCAGTGGCCCCCAATGACGACGTCAACATGGGACAGTCGTCCAACGACACCTTCCCCACGGCGATGCATATCGCCACCGTCACCGCCATCGATGAGGCATTGCTGCCGGCCCTGCTGCGCCTGCTGGCGGTGATCGAAGCCAAGGCCGAAGAGTGGCGGCATGTAGTCAACATCGGCCGCACCCATCTGGAAGATGCAGTGCCGCTGACCGTAGGCCAGGAATGGCACGGATGGGCCGGGCAACTGCGTGACTGCATCGAGGCCGTGGCCGACACACGCACGGGGCTGTATGCGCTTGCGCTCGGCGGCACCGCCGTGGGCACCGGACTCAATGCGCCGGCCGGTTTCTCGCAGGCGGTGGCCGCCCGCATCGCCGACCTCACCAACAAACCGTTCGTGACCGCCCCCAACAAGTTCACCGCATTGGGCTCGCTCGACGCGATGGCGCGCGCCTCGGCCGCGCTGCGCGCCACCGCGGTGGCGTTGATGAAGATCGCCAACGACATGCGCTGGCTGGCATCAGGACCGCGCTGCGGGCTGGGCGAGCTGAAGCTGCCGGACAACGAGCCGGGCTCGTCGATCATGCCGGGCAAGGTCAATCCCACACAGTGCGAGGCCATCGTCATGATCGCCATCCAGGTGCTGGGCAATGACACCGCCGTTGCCTTTGCGGCCAGCCAGGGCAATTTCCAGCTCAATGCGATGCGCCCCGTCATCATCAACAACGTGCTGCATTCGATCCGCCTGCTGGCTGACGGCTGCGAGCGCTTCCGCGAGTTCTCCGTGGAGGGCACTCAACTGGTCCCCGAGACCATTGATCGCCATCTGCAGCAGAGCCTGATGCTGGTCACCGCCCTCGCCCCGACACTGGGCTACCAGTCCGCCGCCCACATTGCCGAACATGCGGCGGCCGCCAACCTGACCCTGCGCGACGCCGCGCTTGCCTCCGGCCAGATCAGTGCCGCCCAGTTCGATGCCGTGGTGAACCCGGCATCGATGGTCGGCCATGGTCTGGCCGGTGCCTGAAGGAGACTGATCATGATCCGATGCATCCGCCTGTGGACCGGTGCCGACGGCCACTCCCATTTCGAAGAGGGTCAGCTGCAGCTGGGCCAGGGCCAGCACGGCAAGGCGTCCGGCCTGCCGATTGCCGCCCAGGAACTCTCGTTCCAGGAAACACCGGCCCCGGCCTCCGGTGACTGGCACCAGGACCCGATTCCACAGTTTGTGCTGACCCTGTCCGGCACGGTGGAGTTCGAAGTGCACTCCGGTGCCCGCTTCACCATCCATCCCGGCGATGTACTGATCGCCCAGGACCACAGTGGCAGCGGACACCGTTGGCGACTGCTGGACGAGGCCCCCTGGCGGCGCGCCTACGTCATCTACGACACCAGCGCGACGCTGCACTTCATCGGCGCGGGAGAACAACCATGAACCGTCTCGACGATGCGTCCTTCGACGTCGTGCTGGTCGGTGCCGGCATCATGAGCGCGACCACCGCCACGCTGCTGCAGCTGCTGGCTCCCCAGCTGCGCATCGCCGTTGTCGAGCGTCTGCAGGACTGCGCGCTGGAAAGCTCAATGGCCTGGAACAACGCGGGCACGGGCCATGCGGCCAACTGCGAGCTCAACTACACCCCGCAGCGCGACGATGGCACGGTAGACATCGACGAAGCACTGAAGGTGAACACCGAGTTCGATGTGTCGCGTGAACTGTGGGCGCACCTGGTACGGATCGGCACGATCACCGACCCGCGCTCCTTCCTGCATCCCTGCCCGCATATCAGCTTCGTTACCGGCGCTGACAATGTCGCCTTCCTGCGCGCGCGCTTTGACGCCATGCACCGGCATCACTGCTATCACGGCATGGAGTACAGCGAGGATCCTGCGGTGATCGCCCAGTGGGCACCGCTGGTGATGGAAGGACGTGACCCTGGCCAGGCGGTTGCCGCCACGCGCATGATCAGCGGAACCGATGTTGATTATGGGGCGTTGACCCACCAGTTGATGGCGGGGCTGCAGGCCGGCGGCGCAGACGTGCGTTACGACACCGAGGTGGTCGACCTCACCCGGGCAGACGGTGGCTGGCAACTGACCACGCGCGACGGTGCGGGCGATGCCAGCACGATTCGCGGTCGCTTCGTGCTTCTTGGCGCGGGCGGCGCGTCGTTGAAGCTGCTGCAGAAATCCAACATCCCCGAGGGCCGGGGTTATGCGGGATTCCCGGTCAGCGGCGTCTGGCTGCGCTGTGATGCACCGGCGCTGGCCGCACGCCATAGCGCCAAGGTCTACAGCAAGGCCGCGTCGGGTTCGCCGCCGATGTCGGTACCGCATCTGGATCTGCGCATGGTGGACGACAAGGCCTCGCTGCTGTTCGGCCCTTATGCAGGAGTTTCCACCCGGCTGCTCAAGCACGGTTCGGCGCTGGAGCTGCTCGACACCTTGTCGGTCGACAACCTGCTGCCGATGCTGGACGTGGCCGGGCACAGTCTGCGACTGGAGGAGTATCTGCTGGGCCAGGTCCTCCAGTCCCACCATGCGCAGTTCAAAGTGCTGCAGCAGCTGTTTCCGCAGGCGCGGCCTGAGGACTGGCGGCTGGAAGTGGCGGGGCAACGTGTCCAGATCATCAAGCCCAACCCGACCGGCTACGGCGGCACGCTGCGGTTTGGCACCGAACTGGTGGCAGCCGAAGACCGGAGCGTGGTGGCGCTGCTGGGTGCCTCGCCCGGCGCGTCCACCGCCGCCGCCATTGCCGTCGAGGTGCTGCAGACCTGTTTTGCCGGACAGCTGACCCCACAGGCCTGGCTGCCGCGACTGCGCACGATCCTGCCCAGCTACGGCATCGACCTGCGCGAGAACGCCCAGGCCTGCCGCGCCAGCCGATCCAGCACGGCGGCCGTACTGGGCATCCAGGAGCCGACGGCGGAACGCGCTGGGATCAGTTGAAGATTTCCCGGACCTCGGTGACCTTGCCATCCTCGAAAATGATGTGGATGGTCTTGCGCGGCAGGTAGTACTCCCAGCGCTGGCCGGTGTTGGCGCCATAGCGGTTTTCCAGCTCGACCACATTGTTGGGTGGGCCGGCGACCTGGTTCACCTTGCCGGCGCTGTCGCCGGTGGTCACCAGACCCTTCTCGAAGTGCACACTGCCGGCCATGGCTGCACCGGCGACCAGGCACAGCAGCAACGACCACAAAATCCTGTTCATCGTCCATCTCCTTGATGCGTCGAAGTGATTGCAGGGGCATAGTACAGGATCGTCATCCAGCCGCAGGCTGCCCATGGACTTCCTGGTCAACATCGATGTCGACAGCCTCGCCCCGGCCGAGGCCTTCTACACCCGGGCGTTCGGCCTGACCCCGGGCCGCCGCTTCGGCAGCGACGGCGTGGAACTGCTGGGCGGGCCTGCGCCGATCTACCTGCTGGTCAAGCCCTCTGGCAGCTCGGCCACCCCGCAGGTGCGTGACCGCCGCGACTACCGCCGGCACTGGACGCCGGTGCATCTGGACTGGGTAGTGGACGACCTCGATGCCGCCCTGGCCCAGGCCGTGATAGCAGGGGCCCGTGTCGAGCAGGCTCCGGCCACCCATGCCTGGGGCCGCATCGCCCTGCTCGCCGACCCGTTCGGGCATGGCTTCTGCCTGCTGCAGTTCCTGGGGCGCGGTTACGACGAGATCGCCAGCACGCCCGGCCAGGCGTAGGATCAACGGCGGGGAGACATCCTGCACTCGGTTACCGGAGGCAGGCACATGTGGGACCTTCATGTCGTGGACGGCGACAGCGCCGCCGCTTCGCTCAGGCACGCCATCATCACCGGCAAACTGCGCGGAGACGTCTTCTCCCTCAACGATGCACTGGCCATTGGGCCACTCAGCAGTTCGGCCGAACGGCTTGCATTCCAGCGCTGCATGATTGTGGTCCCTCCGCATGCGCAGGACGAGGTCTTCTCCTTCGATGAGGACCACGATGTGTTCGCACGATGGGATGCACTGAGAACGCGATGCCAGATCCCTGGACGGGTGCTGCTGTGGATCAGTGCCAGCGCATCCGATCATGTCCTGCTGCGGATGGCCTGCCATTCTCTGCAGGGCACCCGTGCCGCGCTGTGGCACGTGCCGGTGCCCGCGTTCGAAGACGGATTTGAGGCGGTGGCCGCCCACTCCCCGGATGCGCTGGCGCGCTTCGCACCTGACGCACGGCCGCTGAGCGCCAGCACCATTGCAACACTGGCGCTTGAGTTCGCGGACATCGCGGCACATCCAGAACCTGTGCGCTATCTGGAGACAGATGGCCGACTTCGCTACTTTCCCATTGATCTGCACGACGCGCTTCTACTGGAGTGCTGCCCCACCCGTTGGACGCCTGCCAACCGCGTGGTGGGCGACACCATGGTGCGCTGTGATCGGCGCAACGGACTGGGTGACTACTTCTTCGCCGCGCGGTTGCGGACGCTGATTGACGCCGGGCAGGTGGCGTGCCGGGTGCACCCACTTCCTGCGTGGTGGGACTGGCGCACCAAGGTGCGCCGGGTCGTCGCTGCCGACTGATCACCCCACCCCGGCCATGTATGCCGCGTTGGCCCGTATCAACGTGTCGGTGATCAGGCGCTCCAGCGCCTCCACCGGAACCAGCTGGCTGCGCAGCATGCCAAGCCGGACCAGGCGAAGGGGCTCGTCGATGGACGCTGCCGGTGCTTCCTCCGCCGCCACCGCAGCACGCAGCGGGTCGCCGTGCACCTGCGCCAGCCGCTGACGCACGCTGTCCAGGCATCGCCCCACGGCGGCCAGATCCTCGCGACGCGTACCGGGGTCGCTTACGCGCGCAGCCAACTGCTGGACACCGCGCAGCAGTGCGCCCTGCACCATGGAGAAGTCAGCCGCCCCCGCACTGCGCTGCAGACGCGCGCACAGGGCCTTGAAGTGGCGCGCAACCGGCCCGTGGCGTTTGCCATGCGTCGCCGGCAGACAGCCGGAAAGCATCAGTCCGGCCCCCAGCCACGGTTGTCCTGCAACGGCCCATCCTGTTCCCATCATCGCGGTGGTCGAGCAGATGTTCTGCGTCATGGGAGCCACCAGGCAGCCCAGCGAAAGCAGCACCATTGCGCCTTGAAGCGGCGTGCGTAACCGCAATGGATTCCCGCTGGCCGCATCGGTCTGGACCAGCTCGCGCGAGACGTGCGTACTGCGGTTGTCGATCCGTTCCGGTACCACGCGTCGGCGCGGCGTGTGCGGCAACGGCCGTCGAACGGCATCAAATTCCCCGATGCGGGCAGTGTGATGGGCGGCTCCCACGTGTGGCATTGCGCTCCCCGGCGTCGCTAAGAAAGCGCTGCATTATCCAGAGCGCGGGCGGTGCCCACTGTAGGAGCGGTTGCGATCTGCCTCAGCGCGTGCGGTAGCGATAGGCCACCGATTCGGAGGACGGACGCGCGTACGATCGCCCCGCCACTTCCACGATGGGCAGCTCATACATGCCGTTGCGCAGCAGTCCGGCGTAACGGAAACGCTGGTCGAATTGCTTTTCAATCGCAGGGACGTCGATGTCGTAGTAGCGCACCGGGATACCCGCGCTCTGCAGATCGGCCAGCATGCGGCGGGTGAACCCACAGCCGGTGCGGCCAAACACGTCGACCGCCGGCCCCCTGACCTGCGCCACCGGCGGAGGAACCACGACCGGCAGCGGGTTGGCCGCCAATGCGGCCGCCTGCTGCGCGCGGGTCGGGAAGAAGGTGCGCTGTGCGTGCCACAGGCCGCCGGCCAGGCCCAGAATCATCAGCAGGACGAAAACGCGGTTCATGGACATCCCTGTCAGGTGGGCGGTGTGCCCGCGCGAACGCTAACACGCCGCCGGCAGGACGCTCAATCGGTCTGGCGCAGGCGCTGCGCGTCACGAGCCGGTGGCAGGCCGAACAAGCGCGCGTATTCGCGGCTGAACTGCGAGGGACTCTCATAGCCCACCCGGTGACCGGCGGTGGCTGCGTCCATGCCCTCGCCGACCATCAGCCGGCGGGCTTCCTGCATGCGCAGCTGGCCACGGAAGTCCAGCGGACTCATCGCGGTGATCGCCTTGAAGTGTGCATGGAACGCCGAGCGGCTCATGCCCGCCACCTCGGCCAGGGTCTCGATGCGACTGGCGTCGCGATAGTTCGCACGCAGCCACAGGATGGCCCGCGCAATCTGCGCCTGGCGGGTGTCGGTGCGCGCCATCTGGTGAAAGACCTCGCCGTGCGCGCCACTGATCAGGCGATACAGCAGCTCGCGCCGGGCCAGCGGAGCCAACGCGGGAATGTCCTGCGGCGTGTCGAGCAGGGTCAACAGACGGG
>ENA-OWLM01000523-OWLM01000523.1-metagenome-genome-assembly--contig:-NODE-523-length-15048-cov-3.096445_pt1 | contig 15048 bp, 14 predicted proteins | sample MGYA00245349_ERZ651102 | MGnify/ENA primary metagenome ERZ651102 (study PRJEB26857, sample SAMEA4031759) | metagenome | biome: human; feature: oral; material: saliva | place: Philippines | collected 2014... | reverse complement strand
CCTTCCGGACGCTTGAAGATGAACTGCATGGCGGCATCGGCATCCGTGACCGCAGCGCCCTGCCCGTCCACCGCCCATCCCGGCGGCAGCGGTTTGCCCAGGAAGTCATAGACCTTGACCTTGTTGGCGGCGACGGTGGTCGTCGCCATGTCGAACAGGAAAGGCTCGTTGTAGGCGGCGGGCGCGCCGAAGGCGATGGGATTGGTGCCCAGCATGGGCATCGCGCCGCGCGTGGGCACCATGATGACGCCGTTGGCGCTGCTGGTGACCAGCCCGACCACGCCGCGCTCCACGGCGATGCGCGCGTACACGCCCGCCGCGCCGAAGTGATGCGAGTTGCAGACCGACACCGCGCCCACGCCATGCTCCAGGGCCTTGTCCACCGCCAGGTTCATGGCCAGCGCGGCAACCGGATAGCCCAGGCCGCCCATGCCGTCGATCAGGACGCTGTTGCGGCGGACAAGCTGATAGGCGTAGCGCATCTGGAACGCGATGCCGAAAGCTGAGCGCGTGCCCAGGAAACCAACCTGCCGGGCTTCCAGCAGCGTCTGCACCGCGGCATCGAAGGCGGCGGGCGGATTCAGCTGGCAGACCGAGGACATGGCCTGGATCTGGTATTCGGTCAGCACGTCGTGCCCGGGGGCGGCGGGTTCGCCCGCCGCGGCCTGCAGGGCGGCCGCGCGGTCGCGCAGTCCCGGTTGGCCTTGCCCGGCCAGGGCCTGCTGAAAGGGATGGCGGAAATCCTCGTAGCTTGCGTAGCCGACCGCCCGCGCCAGCCGCAGCATGGTGGCGGGCGCCACGCCCAGCGTCTGCGCCTGGCGCCGCATCGACCACAGTCCGACTTCGGCCGGATGCGCGACCACCCAGTGCGCTGCGCGCTGCAATTCCGGAGGCAATTGCTCCAGTTTTTCCTGCAAGGTCAGCAGAAGGCCGGTAGGCAGCGACATAAGCGGCGATGGATTCTGAAAAAACACATGATAAATAATTGGTTAATAAAAAAACATGTGTTTTTTTATAGGGGATTCCCCAATGATGTCTGCCTGCTGTGGGCGGTCTCCCTACCGTCTCAGGCTCGAATTCCGGTCATAGTGCTGTCTTCCTCGGCAATTCAGCGTTCATTTAATTACATCGTGCGGGGGATTTTTGTTTGACTCGAATAAATTTGGCACATATCATTCGTGTAGAAATGAATTTCACCGAACCACCCGCAACCATGACTGACGCCGCGAAATCCGATTCCTCACAGCAGTACGACCTGCGCATTTTGCGAGCCCTGCGCCGCATCACGCGTTCGATCGCGCTGCACTCGCGCCAGTTGTCCGCGGTAAGCCATATCACCGCGCCGCAACTGATGTGCCTGCGCACGGTAATCGCCAATGGGCCCATGACGGCCACGGCCATCAGCCGCGAAATGCACGTCAGCCCCAGCACCGTGGTCGGCATTCTGGATCGCCTGGAAGACAAGGGCTTGATCCGGCGCGAGCGCGGCCGGGAAGACCGCCGCATCGTGTTTGTCACCGCGACGGACGTGGGTCGGGAACTGGCGCAAGGCGCGCCGTCGCCGCTGCAGAAGCATCTGGCCGACGCGCTCAACGCCTTGCCTGAATTGGAACAGGCCACGCTGTCCCTGGAGCGCATCGTGACGCTCATGGAACAAGATGGCCAGGCCGCAGTCGACACGCATGGCGACGTGTCGTCGCCCATCCTTGAAGTGCCCACGGGCGGGGCACCCCCAGAATCGGGAATCGTCGCATGAAGAAAAACGAACTGGACACCCCCACACTCTCAAGTGCCGTGGCGCCGGCGGTCAGCGCGCAGACCCATACCATGCGTCTGCCCGACCGCAAAGACGGCGCCGCCATCCACCGCCTCATTTCCGAGTGCCCGCCACTCGACCTGAATTCCCTCTACGCGTACCTGCTCCTGTGCGAGCACTTTCGCGACACCTGCGTCCTGGCTGAAAGCGCCGGAGGACGTATCAACGGTTTTATCTCCGCTTATGTGGACCCGTCCCGCCCCGACGTACTGTTCGTCTGGCAGGTCGCGGTGCACGCCCGCGCACGCGGCCATCGACTGGGCCGCGCCATGCTCCGGGAACTCTTGCAGCGCAAGGGCCTGGCGCATGTCCGCTATCTTGAAACCACGGTGGGGCCTGACAACCAGGCTTCGCGCCGCACTTTCGCCGGGCTTGCCGGCGAGATGGGCGCCCACGTTTCCGAACAGCCGTTCTTCGACCGGCAACTCTTCGGCGGCGCGGACCATGACGACGAGATGCTGTTGAGGATAGGCCCGCTTGCCTTGCCGCCCCAGTAGGGGCGGTGCAGGTCCGACGGACTTATCGAAATACCGGGATGGTTCACACGATCCGGATGCGCCTGACGCAACCGGAGGGGAGCTGGCCGTCCGTCAATTTATGAGATGAAAAGGGAGGATTAATCATGGACTTGAAAATCTTTGACCGTATGGAGTCGGAAGTGCGGGGCTACATCCGGTCGTTTCCCGTGATATTCAACCAGGCCCGTGGTTCGACGCTCATCGACGAAGAGGGCACCGAATACATCGACTTTTTCAGCGGCGCAGGCACGCTGAACTATGGCCACAACAATCCTGTTCTCAAGGAAAAGCTGCTGGAGTATGTGCAGGCGGACGGCGTCGTCCATGGCCTGGACATGGCCACCAGCGCGAAGAAGCGTTTCCTGGAGACGGTGGATCGCGTGCTGCTCAAGCCGCGCAACTGGCAGTACACCCTGCAGTTCACCGGCCCCACCGGCACCAACGCCGTCGAGGCCGCGCTGAAAATCGCGCGCCAGGTGAAGGGGCGTCCCAACGTGATTTCGTTCACGCACGGCTTCCACGGCGTCAGCGGCGGCTCGCCGGCGGCGACGGCCAACATGAAGTTCCGCGACGCTGCAGGCTACGCGCTCGGCAACACGACGTTCATGCCCTACGACGGATACTTCGGCCCGGACGTGGACACCATGTCCTACCTGGAACGCATGCTGGAGGATCCGAGCAGCGGCATGGACAAGCCGGCCGCCGTCATCGTCGAGACGGTGCAGGGCGAAGGCGGCGTCAACGTCGCGACGCTGCGCTGGCTCAAGGAACTGGAAAAACTGTGCAAGCGCCACGACATGCTGCTGATCGTGGACGACATCCAGGTCGGCTGCGGCCGCACGGGCACGTTCTTCAGCTTCGAGACCGCCGGCATCCGCCCGGACATCATCACGCTGTCCAAGTCGCTATCCGGCTTCGGCCTGCCGATGTCGCTGGTGCTGATGAAGCCCGAACTGGACATCTGGAAGCCCGGCGCCCACAGCGGCACCTTCCGCGGCAACAACCTGGCCTTCGTCACCGCCACCCAGGCGCTGGAAACCTATTGGACCAACGCGGCGTTCACCGCCGACATCCAGCGCAAGGAGCGCCTGGTGGGGGACTGGCTGGAAAACCTGGTCCACAGCTATCCCAACGCCGGCCTGTCGGCGCGCGGCCGCGGCCTGATCCAGGGCCTGGTGTCCAACGGCACCCCGGCGCTGGCCAACCGCATCGCCCAATGCGCGTTCAAGAAGGGCGTCGTGATCGAAACCTCGGGCGCGCATGACGAAGTGCTCAAGCTGCTGCCCGCGCTGACGATCGAGGAAGACCTGCTGGCCAAGGGCCTGGATCTGATCGAGGCCAGCGTGGCCGAAGCGCTAGCCGATGAGGGGCAGTCCGCCCGCATCCTGAAATTTGGAGGAAAACGTCAATGATCGTACGCAATGTCAAAGATGTGATCGGCACCGCCGACGAAGTCCGCACCGACACCTGGGTCAGCCGCCGCGTGCTGCTGAAGAAGGACGGCATGGGCTTCTCGTTCCACGAGACCACCATCTTCCCGGGCGGCCGCACGCACATCCACTACAAGAACCATCTTGAGGCGGTGTGGTGCATCGAGGGCGACGGTTCGATCGAAACGATCGCCGACGGCAAGAAGTACGACCTGGGCCCCGGCGTGGTGTACGCGCTGAACGAACACGACGAGCACTGGCTGTGCGGCGGCAAAGAGCCGCTGCGCGTCATCTGCGTCTTCAACCCGCCGCTGACCGGCCAGGAAGTGCATGACAAGGAAGGTGTCTATGCGCTGCCCGACGCGGTCGCGGCCTGAAAACAGGAGGTTCGCATGATCTCACCCGCGCAGGATCCGTACGCCTCCCGTACGGATCGCAGTTCCGCCATCATCTCCCGCCAGGATCCCGTGGTCTATGAGGACGGCAAGTACGCCAGCGCCTTGACCGCGGATCAGGTAGGCCAATACGACCGCGACGGCTTCCTGCTGCTGGAAGACCTGTTCACGGAAGCCGAGGTCCGTGCGCTGTCGGCCGAGGTCGAGCGCATGACGCGCGACCCGTCCATCGTGCGCCGCGAAGAATCCATCACCGAGCCCGGCAGCAATGCCGTGCGTTCGATCTTCATGGTGCATGTGCTCAATCCCATGCTGGCGCGCCTGGTGCGCGATCCCCGGCTGGTCAACGTGGCGCGCCAGATTCTCGGTTCCGAGGTCTACATCCACCAGTCGCGCGCGAACATGAAGCCTGGCTTCAAGGGCAAGGAGTTCTACTGGCACTCCGACTTCGAGACCTGGCACGTCGAGGACGGCATGCCTTCGATGCGCGCGCTCAGCTGCTCGGTGCTGCTGACCGACAACAACGAGTGCAATGGCCCGCTGATGCTGGTGCCGGGATCGCACCGGCAGTTCATCTCGTGCGTCGGCGAGACGCCCAATGAGCACTACAAGCAGTCGCTGAAGAAGCAGGAGTACGGCGTGCCGGATCCCGTCAGCCTGCAACTGCTGGTGGAGCAGGGCGGCATCCGTTCCATGACGGCCAAAGCCGGCTCGGTGGTGTTCTTCGACTGCAACACCATGCATGGCTCGAACAGCAACATCTCGCCGTGGCCGCGCGCCAACGTCTTCATGGTCTACAACAGCATGGAGAACACCCTGAACCCGCCCAAGTACGGGCTGACGCCGCGTCCCGAGCATATCGCGACGCGCAAGGGCTTCAAGGCGGTCACGCCACTGGATGCCCTGAAGCTGGTCGGCGGTTGAGCCGGCAGGCTTCAAGACCAGGCCCGGGGCGCGCGCCCCGGGCTTTTTTTTGTCTCTTTCGGGCAGGCCCGCGGCGCCAGATTTCTTGTATTCTGCGGCATTCGCAAACCGTTGAGCCATCGCCGCCATGTCCGCCCGTATCCTCAGCCTGCACATCTATCCCGTCAAATCCTGCGCGGGCATCGACCTCGCCGAATCGCCCATCGACCGCGCCGGGCTGGCCTACGACCGCCGCTGGATGGTGGTCGACGCCGACGGCGTGTTCATGACCCAGCGGCAATGGCCGGCCATGGCGCTGATTCGCACGGCGCTCGCCCAGAATGCCCTGCGGCTGTCCGCGCCCGGAATGCCAGACCTGGACGTCGCGCTGGATGGATCCGGGCTGGAATCCGGCGCGCGGACCGTGGGGGTCTGGAGCGACACCATCTCCGCCCGCAGCGAAAGCGCGGCCGCGGCGCAATGGCTGACGGAATTTCTCAAGACGCCGTGCAGGCTGCTCAAGGTGGACATTGCGGCGCGCCGCAATGCCAAGCCCGACTGGGTCTCGCGGTGGGTGGATGCGCATCCCGACCTGGCCGACGCCTTCGTGGGCGAACATTGTTTCGGTTTCGCCGATGGCTTTCCGCTGCTGGTGGCAAACCAGGCCTCGTTGGACGACCTCAACGCCCGCCTGCAGGCCAAGGGGGCGGCGCCGGTGCCGATGGACCGCTTTCGTCCCAACATCGTGATCCAGGGCGAATGGGAACCCTTTGAAGAAGACCATACCGCCATGATCACGGCGGCGGACGTGCGCATGGCGTTCGTCAAGCCTTGCACCCGCTGCTCGATTCCGGACATTGATCAGCAAACCGCCAGGCAGTACGACGAGCCCGGCCGCACACTGGCGGGCTACCGCAACCTGGATATCGGGGTGGTGTTCGGCCAGAACGCCATCCTGGACGCGCCGGCGGGGGCGCGCCTGAAAGTGGGCGACGCGGTCGACATCGAACTGGATTTCTGACGCGCCGCCCGGCGGCGTTAGGCCGAAGACAGCTTCAGGCCTACCAGGCCCAGGACGATGAAGGCGACGCTGGCGATGCGCATCCAGCTGGTCGATTCCCCGAACAGCACGATGCCCGCCACAAAGGCGCCCACCGTGCCGATGCCTACCCACACGGCGTAGGCGGTGCCCAGCGGCAGAGACTTCATGGCCACGGCAAGCAGCCAGAAGCTGATGATCATGCCGCCCACGGTAAGCACAGACGGCCACAGCCGGGTGAACCCGTGGGTGTATTTCAGGCCGACGGCCCAGACGATTTCAAACAGGCCAGCCAGTACCAGGATGATCCAGGTCATGCACGACTCCTACGATTGCATTGCCGGCGGGGCGCCGGCATAAATAGGGGTCGTCCCCGGAAAAGGCGGCAGCCATTTGACTGCGCGCAGCAACGGGCCGTCCCGTTGCGGCAAAAATTATAGAATACCGGCTTTCGACGGCAATCCCGGATGCCGGGCATCAACTCTTGCAACACTTCGCGTGCCGGGCCGCGGAACCAGGAATTTTTTATGCAACGCATCATGCTGCGGGCAAAGCTGCACCGCGTCACGGTCACGGAAGCCGACCTTCACTACGAGGGGTCATGCGGCATCGACGAAGACCTGCTGGACGCTGCCGGCATGCGCGAGTTCGAACGCATCGAACTCTACAACGTCACCAATGGCGAACGTTTCGACACCTATATCATCAAGGCCGCGCGCGGCAGCGGCGCCATCTCCCTGAACGGGGCGGCAGCGCGTCGCGCCCAGGTGGGCGATCTGCTGATCATCTGCACGTACGGCCCCATGTCCGAAGACGATTCGGCCAAGCACAAGCCGCAGGTGGTGCTGGTCGACGACGCAAACCGCGTCAAGGAAATCCGCAAGTTCCCGGCTTGACGCCGGGCCGGGCGGAGCGCCATCCCGGCCAAGCCGGATAGCGCTTCGTCGCCTCTGAACCGTTTCATCATGAGCTTCCAGGTCATCATCCAACCCAGCAAGCATCAATTCCCGGTCGAGCCCGGCCAGACCGTGCTCGACGCCGCGCTGGCCGCGGGCATCGTGCTGCCCTACAGCTGTCGCAACGGCGCGTGCTCTACCTGCAAGGGCAAAGTGGTGTCCGGGGAGTTCGACGCCGGCCAGTATCCCGCGCAGATCCTTTCGCCGGAAGAACTGGCCGACGGCTACACGCTGTTCTGCCAGGCGCGGCCCGAGTCCGACCTGGTGGTCGAATCCACCGAGGTCCGGCTGGCCAGCGACATCCAGATCCGCAAGCTGCCGTCGCGCGTGCAGACGATGGAACGCGTGGCGCCCGACGTCACGGTGCTCAAGCTGCAACTGCCGGCTTCCGAACAGTTCCGCTACTACGCGGGGCAATACATCGAAGTCATCCTGAAAGATGGCCGCCGCCGCAGCTATTCGATGGCGGGCGCGCCCCACACCGGCAGCCCGCTTGAACTGCATATCCGTCACATGCCCGGCGGCCTGTTCACCGATCACGTCTTCGGCGCTGGCGACACGCAGATGAAAGAGCGCGAGATCCTGCGCCTGGAAGGACCGTTCGGGTCGTTCTTCCTGCGCGAAGACAGCGACAAGCCCATCGTGCTGCTGGCCAGCGGCACGGGCTTCGCGCCGGTCAAGGCCATCGTGGAGCACATGATCCACAAGAACATCTCCCGTCCCGTCACGCTGTATTGGGGCGGCCGCCGTCCGCAGGACCTGTACATGGATGCGCTGGCGCAATCCTGGGCTGGCCTCCTGCCTGGTTTCCGCTATGTCCCCGTGGTGTCCAATGCCCTGCAGGAAGACGGCTGGACCGGCCGGACCGGCTTCGTCCACGAAGCCGTCATGAGCGATATCGCCGATATGTCCGGCCACCAGGTCTACGCCTGCGGCACGCCCCTGATGGTGGATGCCGCGCGGCGCGAGTTCAGCGCCCAGAACGGCCTGCCTCCCGAGGAGTTCTACGCGGACGCGTTTACGTCCGAGGCCGATCTGGCCAAGGCCGGGTCTTAAGTAAGATGAAGTTTTATTACTTAGTCGGCGGCAAAGCGGCGGGGTAAACTGCTTTGGCAGCGGCTTGCCAGGGGGCGCGGACATCGGGTCCGCGCACGGAACTGGCTTGCAAGGAGCGATGCGGGCATGAAAGTAGCGGTATTGGGAAGCGGCATTATCGGCATCTCCAGCGCCTGGTGGCTAAGCCAGGCGGGTCATGACGTCGTGGTCATAGACCGCTGCACCGGTCCCGCACAGGAAACCAGCCTGGCCAATGGCGCGCAGATTTCCGTGTCCTACGCCGAGCCCTGGGCCAATCCCCAGGCGCCCCTCAAGCTCCTGAAATGGATGTTCCGCGACGACGCGCCGCTGCTGTTTCGTCCGCAACTGGACTGGCGGCAATGGATGTGGGGCCTGGCGTTCCTGCGCGAATGCCTGCCCAGCCGCCTTGCTCCGAACATCCGCGCCATGGTCCGCATGGCCGAATACAGTCGCTCCACGCTGCGCGGCATGCGCGCTGAACTGGGCATCCAGTACGACCACCTCGAACGCGGCATCCTGAATTTCTACCGCGATCCCCACGAATTTGAAAATTCCCAGCGCGCCGCCGGACTGATGCGCGACTTTGGCGTCGAACGTCGCGTGGTGTCGGCCGACGAGGTCATCGCGATCGAACCCGCGCTGGCGCCGCATCGTAAAACCATCGTCGGCGGCGACTACACCCCCGAGGACGAAAGCGGGGACGTGCACCTGTTTACCGTTGCGCTGGCTGAACACTGCGCCCGCGCCGGCGTCGAGTTCCGCTACAGCACCCGCGTGACGCGTTTGCTGACCACGGGCGGCGCCGTGCAAGGCATCGAACTCATCCAGCCCGACGGACAGTACGCCACGCTGGCGGCCGACGCCTACGTCGTGGCGATGGGCAGCTTCAGCCCCATGCTGCTGCGGCCCCTGGGCATTCCGTGCAACGTCTACCCGGCCAAGGGCTATTCCGCGACGTTTCCCGTTCTTAATCCGGGTGCGACCCCCACTGTCAGCCTCACCGACAGCAGCCACAAGATCGTCTTCTCGCGCCTGGGCGACCGCCTGCGCATGGCCGGCACTGCGGAACTGTCCGGCTATTCCCGTGGTCTGAACACGGGTCGTTGCGAAGCGTTGACCGGGTTGGCAAAAGAGTTGTTCCCCGACGCGCTCGATTTCGAGCGCGTCAGCTATTGGTCGGGCCTGCGCCCGTCCACTCCCTCGAACGTGCCCATCATCGGCCGCAGCCGTATTCCGAATTTGTATATCAATACAGGACACGGTACGCTTGGCTGGACGATGGGTGTTGGCTCGGGCCGGGCTCTGGCCGATCTGCTCAGTGGACGGCGGCCGGAACCGGAATTCCCTTTTCTTGGTCTGTGAACCTATGAAGAAACTGCAATTGGCGGGCGTTGCCCGCGCGATGGTCGCCAGCCGGCGCGCATGGGTGTTTGGCGCCGCGATGGCGATGGCCGGCGCGGCAAACGCCGCCGCCGTGGAAATACAGGTCTGGCACACGCTGACAGACGCAAACAAGGCCGAATTCGAAAAGCTGGCCAAGCAGTACAACAAAGAACAGGACGATGTCCGCGTCACGCTGCGCGGCTTTGCTACACCCGCAGCGCTCGAGCAGGAAGCGGTGTCCGCAGTGAAGGCCAAGAAGGGCCCGAACCTGCTGCAGCTCTCCGACAACCACTCTCCCGAAGTCGTCGCCCAGCACAAGGCGGTGCTTCCGCTGTACGAATTGCTGGCCAAGTACCCGATCAAAGACCTGAACTGGTTCATCCCCGCCACCAGCAGCTTCACGCGCGACAGCAAGGGCCGCATCCTGGCGTTCCCCTGGATGGCCGAAGTGCCGGTGATGTTCTACAACACCGCCGCCTACAAGAAGGCCGGCCTCGATCCCAACAAGCCTGCTCGCACCTGGACCGCCCTGCAGGGCGAATTGCTCAAGCTGCGCGACGTGGCTGATATTGATTGCCCCTACGCTTCCAGCGACCAGGTCGCGGTTCACCTCGAGAACCTGGCCCCGATCAACAACCAGTCGTTCACCAGCAACAACAACGGGCTGGACGCGGTCACCAAGAAGTCCGCCGCGCCCGCCATGCAGTTCGATACGCTCTACATGCGCCACATCTCGCTGATGGTTAGCTGGAAGCGTTCGCTGCTGTTCACGGCCTACTCGGGCGACAACGCCAGCGATAAGCTGTTCGCCAAGGGCGAATGCGCAGTGCTGACGGCGAACTCGGGCGCGTTCGGCCAGTTCCTGGCCACCAAGTCGCTCTCCTTCGGCGTGGCTCCGTTGCCTTACTACGAGCAGGCCACCAAGGAAGGCGGCAAGCCGTTCGTCAGCGGTTCCGCGCTGTGGGCGCTGGAAGGCCATCCGCAAGCCCAGGAAAAGGCCACGGCGCAGTTCCTGGCCTGGCTGTCCAAACCGGTCATCGCCGCCGAATGGCATCAGCGCACCGGCTATCTGCCCCTGACCGAGGCTGCGTTCCGCGCGTCCGACGTGTCGTTCTACAGCAAGATTCCGGGTGCCCAGACGCTGATCGCCTCGATGAGCGCCAAGCCCGTGAACACCAGCCGCGGCTTCCGCATGGCTAACTACGAACGCATCGAGCCCGTGCTCAACAAGGAACTCACCGACGCCTTCGAGGGCAAGGTGCCTCCCGTCGCGGCCCTGAACAATGCGGCCTCGCAGGCGCGCAGCATCGCTGCTCAGCGCTGATTCCGCTGGAACGACGCGGCGCCGCTGACGCGGACATCGCGTCCTTGCAGGAAAGACCCGGTCTACACTGACCGGGTTTTTTTTCGTCCGCTGCCTGGGGAGCGGACAGGATGGATCAATCCATCCATGCGTACATGCCAGTCTGGCGGCGCCCGGAGCGCCCGGCCATCATGCCTCTCATGCGCGTCGCTTCCGATGCGCCTTTTGCTCGCGGTGAGGCATGGTGCGAATCTTCTTCCTGGTGGCCGGGCTGTCCTGTCTCGGCGCGTGCTCTTGGTCGGGTCAGGGCCCGGGCGGCTCTTCCTGGCAACCTGCGGGCCCGTCCGCGCAGGGCTTTCGTTTTGATTGGCAGCTCTCCGGCGATCCCGCCGTTGCGCCCCTGCAGGTCTTCGACGACGGCCGCGAAACCTGGCTGCAATTCCAACCGGGCCAGCCGCTGCCTGCAATCTTCGGCGTGGGCAGCGGCGGCGAACAAGCCTTGCCGTATGTGCGCCGCGATCCCTATGTGGTGGTCGTTGGCGCATGGAAAGGCCTGTCTTTCCGCGGCGGCCGGCTGACGGCCAGAGCGCAGCGGGCGCAGTCGGCCGAGGCGGCGTCGTCGCTATCGACGGCTTCGGCGCGAAGCGGGGCGGGCGAATCCCGTCTGCCTGAAGCAGCCGCCAGCGGACCGGACTTCGCGCACGGAATGCCCTCCGTTTCGGCGCCAGTAGTATCGCTGGCGCCGTCCGCCCCGGGCGCAGCGGCCGCGCCAACGCCTTTGACACGCAAGCTTCCCGATGACGTGTCGCCCCTCAACACGCCTGCCGCGGCACAGGCCTCCCTGTACCGCGCTGCGCCGCCAGACGCAACATTGCGAGCGGTGCTGGCGCGGTGGGCGATTGCCGCCGGATGGACCTTCCAGCCGCAGCATTGGGCCGTGGACGTAGATATCCCGCTGTCCGCAAGCGCCGAATTCTCGGGCGACTTCAAATCTGCCGTGCGCGAACTGCTGGGCTCGACGGAATTGGCCGACAGGCCCCTGCAACCCTGCTTCTATGGCAATCGCGTCCTGCGTGTCGTGCCTCTTGCCCAATCGTGTTCGCGCGCTGCGGCGCAAGGAGCCGCAGCATGAATTCCAGGCTGGTTTTTTCCTTCACGCTTTCCTGCCTCCTTGGCGGGTGCTCGGTATCGCAACAGGTTTCCGACATGCGCCTGGCGGCCACCCGCAGGCATGCGGACGCCGCGGCCCGCCACCAGTCGTTCGCCGACGGCCTGTCCGACCGCCAGGCGCGCATCGCCGCGCAAGAGGTCGCGACGCCATGGCTGGCGGGCAAACCGCAGCCCCTGGCTCGCGAGATCCTGCTGCCGCCGGCGCTGCGCGAGAACGTGCAGACCACGTTGATGCTGGCCGACGACGCTGACCTTTCCACGCTGGCCCAGCGGCTCACCGCCGCGACCGGTATCGCCGTGCGAGTGCGCCCCGAGGCGCTGCTGCCTCAGGATCTGTTCCTGCCGCGGTTGGCCATCAGCGGTTCTCTCGCCGTCGCGGCGCCCGCGCGCATCGAGGTGCGCGCGGATCCCCAGCCCCTGGCGGATCTGCTGGATGCGCTGGCGGCGCGCTTTTCGGTGTATTGGCGTTACGAACACAATGCGCTCGAGTTCTACCGCACCGAAACGCGGGTGTTCGATCTGCGCGCGCTGTCGCTGGCCAGCAAGGTCGACGTGCGGCTCGGCCGTTCGGGCAGCGCGGAAGGCGAGGGCTTTGAAAGCACGTCCAATACGTCCTTGTCGGCGGGCGAGCACAAAGCGCTGGCGGTCCTGCGGGCCAACGTCCTACCTTTTCTCACCCGATCCGGCGTCATCGCAGAGCAGGTCGAGGGCGCAGCCACGCTGGTCGTGACCGATACGCCGGATGCGCTGGAACGGGTTGCGCGCTACCTCGAACGCGAGAACAAGGCGCTAACGCGCCGGGTCCGCCTGGTCTTCGAAGAAATCACGCTTATTGCGAACAACGAAGCCTCGGCGGGAATCGACTGGACCGCCCTGTATTCCGTGGCGGGCGCGAGCGCGCGGTTTGCCGTGCCTGGCGTGCCGGGAACGGGCGCAGGCTTGCTTCAGGCCGCCGCCGGCAATGGCCCGTTCCAAGGGTCGCAGGCCATCGTTTCCGCCCTAAGCGCCATGGGATCCGTCGTGCGGCACAGCAAGATCCCGGTCCTTACCTTGAATCGCCGGCCCGTCACGCATGCGGTGCGCACTACCTTTTCCTATATCGACCGCGTGCAGAGCACGGCGGTCCCCGGCATGACGTCCAGCGGCGCCAACGGTTCCTTGCCCGCAGTGTCCATCAGCCAGAAAGAAGAAACCGTGGGTTCCTTCCTGACCCTGCTGCCGGACATCCAGGAAGACGGGCAGATCCTGCTTTCCATCGCTTACGACAACGCCGTTGCGCAACCGCTCAAGACCATCACTTTCGGAGAAAGCGCCAACCAGGTTCAGGTGCAGCAGATCACCATTGACGGCAGCGGCACCGTGCAGCAGATCGAATTGCGTCCCGGCCAGCCCATGATCGTCTCGGGCTTTGATCGCAAGCAGGACCAGCATGACCGTCAACGCCTCGCGCCTGGCATGCCGCTGCTGGCCGGCGGCATGGACAGCACCGCCTCTGATCGCCTGACGACGCTGATCCTCGTGACGGCCCAGGTCGAGGAAGGGTACTGAACGTGGACCGGGCCCCTCATATCCTGCTGATTGAATGCCCCGGCTCCGGGCGGATGCTTGCCTTCGGTCTGCGCTGGTTTGCGCTGATCGGGTCCAACGTCCCTAAATTGGCGCGTTCGCGCGGGCGGCGCCTGCGGGCCACGCACTACGTCGTGGGTGGCGCCCCCGCCACAGTGGCCGGCTTTGGGCGCGCGCGTCCGGGCCTGCGGCGCAACCGTCCCGCGCGGTCCTCGCGTGGGGCTGGCGTGTCGCCACCGCAGGCGGCCGCGCAGCTGTTTGCGCTGTTGTACCCCGAGGGCGCCCATAGCCTCGTGCGCTTGCCGGACGGGCGCCACTGGCTGGCGGCGGCGCAGGGCGGCGCGGTCCTCTCGCAGGCGGACAAACTGTTCGGATCGCTTGAAGAGGCCCGGCGGGAACAGCAGGCGCTGCTCGCTCAGCGTCCTGGGCTCAGGGAGCAGGACGGCGAACTGGTCTGGGCCGCCATGATGCGGGCGGTGGAACCCGGCGCCGCGCTGGCGGCGCTGCCATCGCGCTGGGCCGAACTGCCGTTGGCGCTGCGCTTGTTCCTGGTGTGCATCGGCCTTGCCGCCGCCGCGCCGCCCTTATGGAACACGGCATTCATTACGTTCGTCGGGCCAACCGCCCTCAAGCCGGAACCAGCATCGGTTCCGGATCCCCAGGTGGACGCCTATCGGGCCATGGTGCACGGAACGCTCGCGCACGCGCCGGCCGAACTGGGCCGTCTGCTGGCCGGCGTGGGCAAGCTGCCGATACAGGTCAGCGGGTGGGCGTTGCGACGCGCGCAATGCGATTCCGATGCGCTGCAATGGAACTGCGCCGCCCTATACGTCCGGGCTCATCCGCAGGCCACCAACCACGGCCTTTACGCCTTGCTGCCTGCCGGCTGGCAAGTGTCGTTCAGGCCGCTCGAAGAAGCCACGCTGATGTGGCGCATGGCGTCCGGCGCATTGCGGTTGGCCGATATGACCCTGCCCGCCGCCCTCCATGTCGACACGCAGGTGGTAGGCGGGCTGCAGGGATTGCGGCCGGCATTCGCTTCCGTATCCCTGTCTCCGCCCGCGCCGCTGATGCCGCTAATGCCGCGAATGGCGGCTGCGCCGCAAACGCATACCGGGCAGGCGGCTCCATCCTTACCGGACATGCCCGTGATCCGGCGCCGGGCGCTGGTCCTGCATGGGCCCTTGCGGTCGATGGCGCTGTTGCCGGGGCCCATCTCCGCAGCCCGATGGTCCCGGCTCGTGGTCAATGTGCAGCCGCAACTGCAGCCCAGTCTGACGTCAAGTGCGCTAGTCGCCGAATTGCAGGGGGATATCTATGAACAGGAATGAGCATTGCATTTTCAGCCGGTCGGTTTTCGGACGGCTTCTTCTCGGCATCGTTGCGGCGGCAAGCTCGGCCTCGGCGTGCGGGGCGCAGGGCGCCGACGTGCAGGCGCTGGAGCCGCAGCCCTGGCCCGAGGCGGAAACCGTGCGCGCCCTGTTGCGGGCGG
>ENA-OWLM01000520-OWLM01000520.1-metagenome-genome-assembly--contig:-NODE-520-length-15082-cov-10.777268_pt1 | contig 15082 bp, 9 predicted proteins | sample MGYA00245349_ERZ651102 | MGnify/ENA primary metagenome ERZ651102 (study PRJEB26857, sample SAMEA4031759) | metagenome | biome: human; feature: oral; material: saliva | place: Philippines | collected 2014... | reverse complement strand
CGGCGGGTTTTTAGGCATGAAGGAGGCGGGCGGCCCCTCCCCGGTGGAGGCGCCGCCCGCCTTGCTCTATGCGTTGAAAGACTAGTCTGCAGGGTTCTCTGCGAGGAACTCCTTGAGGCCGATGCGGTAACCGTCATCTTCGGCGCGTGCCTTGCGAAGAGCCTCAATGTCGAGGAGCTCTTCGTACTCTTCCAGCAGCTTCAAATCTTCGTAGGAGATGAGCGCGGCAACAGTCTTACCATTGCGGCTGATGAGGGGACGTTCGCCGGAGAACACGGCTTCGTTGACTTTGGTTCCGAGGTTGTCGCGGAGTTCTTTAAGAGTCGTGACATTGGAACGAGTCCGGTGAGTGGTGACAGTCATGACTGGTTCCTTTCTGGGGTTTGTCCGTTAGCTCCGAGGATAGTTCTTGTGCAGGTTCCATTCAAGGAACTACAGGGTGAAGAAGAGTACAGGGCGCGAGTAGGAAATTACCGCATTCTGTACACCATTGATAACGGTGCGGTTGTTGTTGAGGTCTTCCGAGTCGGTCATCGGCGAGAAGTCTATCGCGGCCTGTAGAGTGAACGCGGCGTGATGGATGGTAGCATCTACCCCTTCGCACGTAAACACCCGAAGTCGTTCGGTGAATGAGAAGCAAGGAACCCCTACCCTGCGCCACCAATCCATAAATGATAGGGTCAAAGAATAAGTAATGGATTCACGTGCTGAAATGCACGCCCGACCCTGCACATACGCATCGCCCGGACGCCCGCATTCAGCACGCAACAACTCTATAACGAACACGGGTGAACAATGACTGAGAACGTACACAACGACTGGGACCTCCGAAGCGAAGAGGTCCAGAAAGACCAGGTAGCCGCCTACGACGCAATGCGCCGCCGCTGCCCCGTCGCCCACGACGAATTCATGGGCTACTCCGTCTTCAAAAACGCCGACGTACAGCACGTACTCGACCACCCCGAAATCTACTCCAACGTCGTCTCCACCCGCCACATCGCCGTCCCCAACGGCATGGACGCACCCGAACACACCACCTTCCGCGCCGTCAACGACAAGTACTTCACCCCCGAACGCCTCGAAAAGTTCGCACCCGTCATCCGCGACGCCGTGAAGAGCCTCATCGCAGAACTGCCCCGCGGCGAAGAAGTAGACGTCATGCAGGGCTTCGGCCAGGCATACGCAATGCGCGTGCAGAACGCCTTCATGGGCTGGCCCGCATGCCTCGAGCAGCCCCTCACCGAATGGATCGAAAAGAACCGCGTCGCCACCCTGCGCCGCGACCGCGAAGAAATCGCCAAGGTCGCCCTCGAATTCGACGGCTACATCCGCCAGCTGCTCGACGAACGCCGCGAGGACGCCGCAGCCGGCAACCCCAAGGACGTCACCGCCGAACTGCTCACCGACACCGTGCAGCTGCCCGGCGAAGAGCCCCGCACCATGACCGACGAAGAAATCGTCAGCCTCATCCGCAACTGGACCGTGGGCGAGCTGTCCACCGTCTCCGCAACCGTGGGCGTATTCGTCAACTTCCTGGCACGCAACCGCGCCGAGCAGGACCGCCTGCGCGCCTCCCTCGCTGACGGCAACGCACTCGATGACCGTAGCGAAATCGCCCTCGCCGTCGAAGAAATCATGCGACTCGAAGACACCCTCGTCACCAACCGCCGCATCACCACTCAGGACACCGAACTCGGCGGCCGCACCCTGCCCGCCGGCTCCCGCGTGACCATCAACTGGGCAAGCGCCAACCGCGACGAGGACGCCTTCGAAGACGCCCTCACCTACAACCCGCACCGCGACCAGTCCCGCAACCTCGTGTACGGCGACGGTATCCACGTCTGCCCCGGCGCGCCCCTGGCACGCCTGGAACTGCGCATCCTGCTCGAGGAGTTGCTGCGCGGCACCGAATCCATTGAGATCGCGGACGAGAGCGAGAAGCCCGCAACCGTGAACGCCGTGTACCCGGTCTCCGGCTACTCGGTCGTGCGCGCCATCTTCAACTAGGCCTTCAACTAGGCACGCTCCAGCCGTACAAAGTGCGAGGCGCCGAACCCCGAGAATGGGGGTCGGCGCCTCGCGCTGTTAAGAGTAAGTATAAGAGTGAATAGTAGGGTAGTGGTGGCCGGTATCAGCCGCCCACTATAGATAAAACGGAATATTCCCTAGAGACTATATTCCCTAGCGGCTATATAGCCTAGTGAACCATCCAAAAAGCTGAATCTAACGGCCGGAACTCGTCACCGAAGGCTTCACCGAAGAACCCGCAGAACCGCTCGCAGACGCACGAGCCGAAGCACTCGCAGAAGCCGAAGCAGACGCCTCAGCCGCAGCCGATGCTGACTCCTCCGGGGACAGTGCCGTACCATCCGCATGAACACCAGCCATCGCCGGAGTCACACCATTCACGAAGCTCAACTTCGCCTGCTTGAACTGGTACTCGGGGGAGCAAGTCAGTTTGTACTTCGAATTCGCCAGCTCGCGAATCGTCTTCACATAATTCTGAGTCTCCTCGTACGGGGGAACACCGCCGTACTTCTCCACAGAACCCGGACCCGCGTTATAACCGGCGAGAACCACATCCTGCAGCTCATCCTCATTGGAAGCGTACTTTGCCAAACGAGTACGCAACTCAGCCAGGTAGCGTGCCTGCGCCGCAATCGCATCGTGCGGGTTCAGAACATTACCGCCGTTGCCGAAGCTGTAGTGCCCGCCGCTCCACGCATCATCGGTGAACTGTGCAATACCCTTAGCGCCCTGGTGGGACACCACGCCCACACGCCAGTGGCTCTCAGTCTCAATCTGCGCCGCCAACACGCCGGGACGGAAACCCGCGACCTTAGAGCCCTCCTCAAAATCGGATCGGAGAGCCGCCGGAGCATACGAAAGCTCCGTCATGCCGCAATAGTCGTCATAGGTGGCTGCCAGGCCGGCAACACCGCCACCCAAAAGAACCGCAGAGGCAATAATCTGCCAATGTGCAAGTGCCCCGGCAAGAATGCGTACCGGAAAAGGCTTACGCTGCCGAGGAGAAACTTGTTGATCCGCCGAAACGGAAATGTGGTTGGAGGCGCTCGTAGCATTACGCTCGGAAGGGGCGCCCGAAGTGCAATCTGCCATTCCTATAGACTAGCGCACCATGCCCGCTCCTGGCTAAGAAAAGTTCGCCCATGAGGCTAAAAGCATAGTTTGCCGGGGCTCCGGCTGGGTGTAGAAAGACCCCGCCCGGCGCATCCATTCACAGGATGCACCGGGCGGGGTTATTCTCTCACGGGGCGCTAGAAGCGCCCAGCGTGAGTGTTTAGCGGGCAGCCACTATTTAGCGGTCGGTCACCACGATCTTGCCGGCGGCACCGCGCTCCATCTCCGAGAAGGAGTGGTTCACGAACACGTAGGTGCCAGACTCCAGGAACTGCATCTCCACGAAGCCACCCTGAGCGGGCGCCAAATCCAGCGCCTGGCTGTGGCCGTCACGGCTACCGAACGCATCCACACCGCGGCGCATCAGGTAGCCACCCTCCTTGTAGACCGTGTCGAACTGCGAACCGACCACGTGGAAGCTCGTGCCGTGGTTCGGGCCCGCAGCCATCACCCAAACACGGATACGCTCGCCCTTCTTCACCTGCAGCGGCTTCGCCTTGTACTGGGTTGCGTGGCCGTTGAACATGGTCAGCGTGGGGGTGCCTGCCGCGATCAGCTCCGGCGAGTTCTCCGCCAGCTTGTTGCCGTCGGAGGCGGTCTTTCCGGTGTCGTGCAGGTACGCCTCGCCCTGGACCATCACGTACTCGTGATCGACCGGGTCAAGGTCCGCCGGGTCAATAATGACCGCGCCGTACATGCCCTGGGTCATGTGCAGGCTCAGCGGGGCAGTACCGCAGTGGTACAGCCAGATACCGGCGGCCTTCGCCTCAAAACGGTAGACGAGACGCTCACCGGGGGCGATGGTCTTCATCGTGTTATCGGGAGACACCATGCCCGCGTGGAAGTCCAGCGAGTGGCCCATCGTGCCGTTATTGACGAGTGTAATTTCAAAAATGTCGCCGACCTTGCCACGCAGAATCGGTGCCATGTTCTGCCCGTTGAACGTCCACATGTGAACGGTCACACCGGGCGCCACCTCGCGGTCGACTTCCTCAACTTCCAGGGTGACCTTGCGGACGGTCTTGCCGTTCACCTGCTCGGCGGTGTTCGGCGCCGGGATGTTCGGATCGCGGTACTTGTAGCCGCTGCCGGGCGCTGCGGACATGTCAATCCTGCTGTTCGCAACGGTCATGAGGGTCGGGGTGCTACCCGATGCAGCATGGTTGTGGCCGCTCGCAGAACCGTGGTTGTGGCCTCCCTGCGCCACCTGGTTTGCGGAGGCGCCGGTCGCCTTCACCTTGAACACCATGCCCAGGGAGCGGTGACCCGCCACGGAGCAGTAGCCTTCCTGGTCGGCGGTAATGACGCCGGCATCAACGGTTTTCGTTTCGCCGGGGTTGATAACGCCGGTGGTCGCGCCGTTGTCGAAAGTCAGGTCGTGGGTCATGCCCTGATCGTCGTTGGTGACTTCAACGACCAGGCGGTTACCGGCGGGCACCTCCACCTCGGCGGGGGTGAAACGGTAGTTGCTGGTCGCCTTCACCTGCACGGTGGTGGTCTGACCGGTCGCAGCCACGGAACCCGACGAAGAAACGGACGGCAGGTTCAACGCGGACGGGTTCACTGCAAAGCCCAGCAGGAACGCCATAGCAACCGCGAGTGCCGCCTGGAAGCTCTGCTTGGCGTGCGGGATGGGTGCGGGGGTCAGCGCCTCCTGGTCGAAGACGGGCTTCTCGCCGCGGGCGCGCGCCTCGAAGATTGCCTTGCGGGTGCTTACCGAAACCTTCACGCCGCGCACCATCAGCGGAATGAATGCCACCAACGCCAGCGCGCCCACAATAGTGACCGCCATCTTAATGGACTGACCCACCATGGAGCTGGGCAGCATGAAAATAATGAGCGCCAGGTTCACGGCGGTCACGCGACCGGCAGCAAAACGGCTGAACTCCTTATTGGAGGCGCGCACCACCGCCGGGCCGCCACCCATCAGCTGAGGCAGCAGGTAGCTCATCGCACCCAGCAGCACCTGCAGCAGGAAGCCCACCACGAAGATGGGGGTGACGGCGCGTACGTCCAGCTGCGCGAACGGGGTGGTTGCCACCATGTAGGCGGTGGTCGCCACGCCAACAATCAGCCAGAGGAAGCCCATACCGACGCTCATCGGCGGGTACTCGTTCGGGCGCTTGGTGCGCAGGGTACGCACCATCACCCACGCGACAATGAGCAGAGCGATCAGGTAGACGACCAGGCCGGCGGCAGCGAGCGGACGCATCCCGAACATGGAGCCGGCAAGGGTCAACGCCAAGCCGCCGCACATCAGGTACAGGGCGCGCAGGCTGTGAGTGAGCGCCTTATCAACCATCTTCGTGCGCAGCATGGTCGGCCAGAAGGTCACCAGCGTACCCACCACGGTAATACCGACGAAGCCGAGCACGTTCACGACCTCGTGCGCGAGCAGAAACTGCGAATGTAGGGTGCCCTTCAGGTTCGGGTAGGCAATCATCGCGCCAAACGCCGCACCGAGGGGCAGCATGAGCGCCGCCGTAATGTAGAAGCGAATCGTCACACCGAACCGTGAGGGCAGAGCCTGACGCACCTGCTTCAGTAGGTACAGGGCGTGCCAGGCGACCATGGTGCCCACAATGAGCGCACCAACCACGGTGGCGGCGTAGAGGCCGGGTACGCTCAGCTGACCGATCATGCCGACCATGAGCACGAGAATACCGGCGTTCAGGATGAAGATGCGGCGCACCTGAGTTCCGCGGTGTTCGTCAGGGATCTTGATCTTCATGAGCGCTTCGGTGAAGTGCTGCGACCAAATCAGAATCGAGTTCGTAATCAGGCCGAGGGTGACAATGTGCACCAGCAGCCAGCCGCTATTGGGAATAAACTTATGCAGCAGAAGCACGCCGATAAGCACAAACATCCAGTGCGAGACAGGCTTGGAGGCACGACGATGCCACGTACCGCGACCGGATGCGCGGCGTGCAACCTCTTCGGGGGTGAGGTTCGCGCCGGGCGCATCAGCCGGGCGCATGCCGATACTCAGGCCGGAGGAGCCGCCTCCGGAGACGGCCGCACCGTTTGCTGAACCGCCGGGCGCGCCGATGCTCAGGCCGCCGAGGCTTCGGGGACGCTGGCCGTCGGGTTTGCCGCCGCCGGTTGCATCGGGGCGCTCGCCGCCGTTGGGCTTCTCGCCGTCAGATGGGGTGCCGAGATGTTCGCTCACACAATCACTGCTTTCACTGCTGGTTGTTCACGTCGGTACGTCGGTGTGTTTACGTCGGTGTGTTCGGGGGCGCTCCGCATCCGCTAGACTCCGCGAAGGGCGCGTTGAGTGCCATATAAATCCATTATATTGCCCCATTTGTACCAATTTTGAAGACAGTACGTGCGTATAAATGCGCTCTGCGGCCCGCCTCCTGAAGCCTGTGAATCTGCGCCCTGATGCATCGGATACACGCGCTTCGCGATACACTGTTATGGCTTGAAAACGCCGATGCCCCGCACTCTCACGGGGCATCCGAAACACCCCGCGCCGGAATCCGCAGCTAAACCCCACAGTAAGGACATCTCGTGGCCAGAACCGAATCCAAAACCCCGATTTGGGGCGTTATTGCCGTCCTGGCGCTCCTGGCGGTGGGCGCCAATTTCCTGCTCCGAATCCTGAGCGACCCCGCCAGCGGCATGGATTTCTCCATTTACCGCCTGGGCGCCATGACCATTTTCGATAACGAGGGGTTCACCCAGGACCTGTACTCCCCGACCCTGAACGATCACGGCGTGATTAAGCCGCCGTTCACCTACCCGCCGTTTGCGGCGATGCTGTTCCTGCCCTTCGCATTCATGCCCCTGGTCGTCGGTAAGGTGCTCATGGTGCTGGGGTCCGTGGTGGTGGCCTGGTGGCTTTCCACCGTCATCTACAACTACGTCAATGCGCGCGGTCGCGAACTGCCCCTGCAGCGGTACTTTGGCCGCGTGGGAACTATCGCCGTGCTGACCCTTCTGGTGGTTGCGGCGGGTCCCTGGCAGCGCACCATCGACCTGATTCAGATCAACCCGTTCATTACCGCGCTGATTCTGGCCGATTTTGTGCGTCCGGCGACCCGCGTGCCGCGCGGCGTGCTGATCGGCATTGCCGGCGGCGTGAAGCTCACTCCGCTCGTGTTCGGCCTCATCCTGCTGGTGCGCCGCGATTGGAAGGGTATCGCGACCCTGGGTGCGACCTTCTTCGCCACGATTGCGCTGGGCTTCATTCTGATGCCCAAGGAGGCACCGGAATTTTGGTTCTCGGCGCTGACGAATCCTTCGCGCGTGGGCGGCCTGAACTATGTGGATAACATTTCGATTCAGGGTTGGCTGCTGCACTTCGGCCTGTCCGAGGGTGCCGCGAAGCCCGTCTACTACGCTCTGGCGCTCGTGAGCATCGTGCTCACCGCCGGCCTGCTGTACCAGCTGGAACGCCGCGGTGCGGCCCTGGCACAGGTGGCGGTGACCGCCTCGCTCATGGTGGCGCTGTCGCCGATTAGCTGGTCGCACCACAACGTGCTACTGCCCCTGCTGGCGGCCGTGCTGGTGCTGGATGCGTTCCCCACCTACTTCGCCCCGCAGCCGGCCTGGTTGCGCGTGGCTGCCGCGTGCTTCGCCTGGGTTGCCGTGCTGGGCCTGTACATTTCCCCGATGCGCATCGCCTCGTGGATGCACGGCTCCATGGACGACATGGAGCACCTGGCCGCCGGTGCGCTGGCGGTGTCGGCGATTCCGGCGTTCTGCCTGTGGGTGACGATGATGCTCTGGTCTGTTGCCGCCCTGAGCGCGCCGGTGCGTGGCGCGAAGGTTGAGCCCGTGCAGTACGGTTCCGTGCGTAGCGATGCGCCCCTGGGCTGGTGGGGTGCCCGCGCCCTGGTTACCGGGCGCGCCGAGTCTGTGCGTGCCGCTTCTTCTCGTGAGGCAACCGCGTGAGCCACGCGAAAAACACTGAGAAGAACGCTGAAGATACCGAAAAGAATACCGGGGCGGTAGCGCCCGCTATCCCGTGGGCCTCGGCCCCCGCAGCTTCCACCGAGGCTGCCGCGGCTACCGGGTCCGTGCCGGCCGCTGAGCCCGCTGAGTCCACCCGGGCCGCTTCTCAAGATACGGAGCTCGCCGCGGTGGAGAAATCGAATGACCGCTCCGAGGTAGCTGACCGCTCTGAAGCGTCCGAGCGCGTTCTCAGCCTGCGCGAACGCTTCTTCCGCGGCGGCGATATTTGGGCGCACCTGGTGTTCATCCTGGTGGCTGCCTACGCCCTCAACTACGTCACCCACGCAGCCGCCGACGATATCTACGTCTACCGCCTGGGCGCGGTCTCCCTGGCCGACGGCCCCGACGGACTGCAGCTCTACAGCTTCCGCACGCGCGGCCTGCCGTTCACGTACCCGCCGTTTGCGGCGCTGCTCTTCTACCCGCTCGCGTTCCTCACCGAACCGCAGAGCATGATGCTGATTACCGTCATCATCGGCGTGCTCAGCTACGTGTGCGGCTACGCCCTATACTCCTACGCGCGTAGCCGCGCCTGGCGTCTGCTCCTGCAGAAGTACCTGAGCCCCTGGGGCATGGTCTCGCTCATGGCGGCCCTCATTTGGGCCTGCGGCCCGTGGCGCCTCACCACGCACTTTGGGCAGATTAACGCCATCATTTTGGCGCTGATTCTTGCCGATTTTATGCGCCCGGCAACCCGCATTCCGCGCGGTGTGCTGCTGGGTATTGCGGCGGGTATTAAGCTGACCCCGCTCGCGTTCGGTCTGCTGCTGCTCATGCGTAAGGACTGGAAGGGCATTGCGACCCTGGGTGCGAGCTTCGCCGCGACCGTGGGTATCGGCTTCCTGGTGATCCGGGAGGAGTCGCTGACGTTCTGGTTCCATGCGGTGCATGACACTTCGCGTGTGGGCTGGTTCAGCTACTTCGATAACGTGTCGATCATGGGTACGCTGACCCACGCGGGCCTGCAGCATCACCTGACGGCGACCGCCCTGTCGGTGGTGCAGGTGGCGTTGACCCTGCTGATTGTACTGGTCACCGCGGTTCTGCTGGTTCCGCTGATTCGTGCCCGCGCGCTCATGGCGCAGCTGGCGCTGACCGCGTTCATGATGCTGCAGATTTCGCCGATTAGCTGGTCGCACCACAACACCTGGTATCCGCTGATGCTCGCCGCCGTGGTTATGGAGATCTTCCCGCTCATGTACCAGCGGGTCAGCTCCTTTGTTTTCACACTGGCTGTTGTTTTGGCGACCGTGGCGCTGGTGGGCATGTACATTTCGCCGTTCTGGATTGTGCTGGCGTTCTCCCCGCACTTCAGCTCGGATCAGATTCTGATGGTGCCCGAAGGCTCCCTGGGCCTGATGGCGGGCACCATGCCGTACCAGCTGATGTACCTGTTTATTCTGGTGACGTTCTTCGTGTACCTGGCGAATCGTCAGTTGGTGGGGCGTGCGGCACGTGCCGCAGGTGCCGAACTGGCGGAGGCGAAGTACTCCCGCTAAAGAAGCTCCCGCTCACGGCGGTTGCTCGCTCAAGCTTGCTACCTGCTCGCGGCGGCTGCTCATTCAGGGCGGCGGGCGCCTCCAGCAGGGCGTCAGCCCACCGGGCAGAACCCCAGAAGCATAGCCTCCCGGCATAAAAGTATCCCCCGCACCCATCACGGATGCGGGGGATACTTCTATACCCAGCCTGCTGACCTACTCGGCCTGCTGACCTAGTCAGCCAAGCCGCTAGTTAGTGCCGATGCTCCAGGTAACGTTGGAGTCGGTACGAACCTGCAGGTAGCTCTTGTTGCTCTGAACCCACTGAATGCTGCTCTTCACCGGCGACAGGGTCGAGGAGAAGAACGGGTCGTTCTTAGTCGCGTTCAGAACGCTGAAGCCGCGGGTGGTCGGGCCGCTGGTCTGGAACTCCATGGTCGCCTCGGTGCCTTCGTAGGTGAAAGCGTAGTGGTTCATGGTGCTCTGGAACTTCTCACCCTTCTTGTAGTTGGGTGCGGAGTCTGCATCGTAGACGCGGATGGTCCATTCGCCCTTACCGGTCAGGTCCAGCTTGCGGGTGGGGGTGGAGTGGCCGCTCGCGTCGATCCATGCGGTGCCCTTGAGCTCCTTGCCGTCGCGGGTCGAGTCGATAACGCTCACACCTGCGCTGCTGTTGCCCTTCTCATCACGGCTGGAGATGAAGGCGTTAACCACACCTTCTGCGGGCTTGAACTCGTAGTAGAGCAGGCCCGCGGACACATCGCCCTTGATCTTCTCAATCTCGATGGTGTCCTTGTTGTCGGTGACGGTCTTCTTGTACTCCTTGAACTCACCCTCGGGCATCTTCGCTTCAGCAGCAGCGACCGGTGCCGCGGAAGAAGCCGAAGCCGCTGCCGCGCTCTCAGATGCGGGTGCTGCGGAAGAAGCCTCAGAGGATGCTGCCGCCGCGGAGGACGCCTCAGCGGAAGTAGCCGCCGCGCTCGCAGACTCGGAAGAACCGGAGGTGGGGGTCGAGCCGCCACGCGGAATCAGCATGACAATCGCCAGGATGAGAACAATCAGCAGAGCCAACGCACCACCGATAACACCCCAAATCTTAGTGCCGGAGAACAGGCCCTTCTTCTCGGAGCCGTCCTCGCCCTGATCTGCGGGCTCGGTGACGTAGGGGTTGCTCAGCGCCACGGTTGCCTGGTCCTGATCGGACACCTGACCCGCGTAGGGCTGCTGAGCGTTGTACGGCTGACCCTGGTAGGGGTTGTTCTGGTACTGACCGCCCTGGACGTTCTGGCCGCCCTGCGCGTTCTGGTCGCCCTGGAAGCCCTGCCCCTGGAAATTCTGACCCTGGTACTGGCCACCCTGGAAGCCCTGGCCCTGGAAACCATCAGCCTGGTTCGTCTGGAAGCCGTTCGGTGCCTGACCCGCCGGAATGAACTGTGCGTTCTGGCCGCCCTGCACGTTCTGACCGGGCTGTTCAGACAGGTTCACAGTGCGCTCGGACAGGTTGACGGTGCGCTCGGTTTCCGGAGTGTGGAACTCAACGAACGGGGAGCTCTCGATGGTGTGCGGAGCCCCTTCGGTGGAGGCGGGAACCTCAGCTGCGGGAGCTTCAGCAACGGGAGCCTCAGCGACCGGTTCAGCTGCCGCCGGTGCCTCGGGAGCAACCTCAGCGACGGACTCAACTGCGGGCTCTGCAACAGGTTCGGAAACAGCGGGCTCGGAAACTACCGGCTCAGAGAGTGCAGGCTCAGCAGTGGGAGCCTCAACAACGTGAGCCTCAACGGGCTGCTCGGAAGCAGCCTGCTCAGAAACAACAGGCTCAGAAACAACAGGCTCGACAACCGGCGCTACGGGAGCTTCAACAGCCTCAGCGGCGGGCTCTGCAACTACAGGCTCTTCTGCGGAAGACTGGGATGCGAGAACTTGCTCGGGCAGAGTGGTGCCGGTCAGCGGAACCTGAGTCAGGTGACGCATCGGCTTAGGCTCGGAGGACTCCTCAGCGGACTCAGCCGCGGGTGCCTCTACCTGCTGCGCCTCAGCGTGGGATGCCTCAGCCTGGGGTGCTGCCACCTCCGGGACCTCGACGATCTGCTCACCTTCGAGCTCAGCGGCGAGCTGCTCCAGGTCAACGTCCTCAACGGTCAGCGGTGTCGCAACCTCGGCGGGCTGCTCAGCCTCAACAGCGGGCTCAACAGACTCAGCTGCGGGCGCCTCAACAACCTGCTCAGCAACCTGTTCAGCGGGAGCCGCCTCAACAGCGGGCTCCTCGGGAATCAGCGGCTCAATAGTGGCCTCTTCAACCTGAATGGGTTCGGGCTCGGGCTCTTCGACCCACAGCTGCCAACCTTCAGGAACGGGACCCCACGCGGGGTCAGGACGCCACGTAGGAGTGGGGGCCCATCCGGCAGGAGGAGCGGGCCAGTTGGGCGGCGGATTGAAGACGAGTGCCATAAGAAAGCAGCCTTTCTGGTGCTGAAAAAACACCCCGGAAGAGCGGTCATCAGCGACTATGTATATGAGCGTATTATCGCTACAAATTATGGCATAGGTTCAGAAAATGAACCCCGTGAATGGTGGGTTTTTGACCTTATTCACGGCTTTTTCAATGGTTTTGAAACATTCTGTATCAATCAGTACTTGAAGGTTTCCGCATGCCTGGTCACCCCCGAACCCGCTGAGACTAGGATTAAAGGCTGAGGCTAGGATTAAAGAATGAACACGACACCGTCCCCCGCACCTCCGCAGGTAGCCGCCGGAACCCCCGCCGCTACTGCGCCTGCAGGTCTTGCCTACCACCGTCTCTCCCACGCCGACCCGAAATCCCGCTGGTTCTCACCCCTGCTGGAAGGTCTGCTCGGCGTCGCCGTATTTATTGGCCTCAACCTGATGATTTCAGTTGCCCTGGCTGCGGCGATTATGGGTTCGGGACTTTCCCTCCGGGATGTAGCGACGAACCGAGCCGTCATCATGGAACACCCGGCGCTGTTCGCGCTGACCTTCCTCTCCCTCATCGCCATCGTGCCTTCGCTCTTTGTGGCGCGCCTGGTCGTGGGCCCTAAGCCCTGGGGTCTGATCCATTCGGTGGCGGGCCGCCTGCGCCGCTCACTGCTGCTTCCGTACCTGGGTTTGAGCTTTGCGGTTTACGGCATCTACTACGCCGTGGCGTTGGCGGTGAGCGGTGCGAGCCTGCCCGAATACCGCTATTTTCAACCTCCACAGGTTGAATTTTGGGTTTATGTGGCGATGATGCTGCTCCTCGTGCCCGTGCAGTGCTACGCCGAAGAGCTCGCCTACCGCGGCTTCATGATGCAGATGCTTGGCCGCTGGCTCCGCACCCCCTGGCTGCCGATTGTGCTGCCCGCAGTGCTGTTCATGCTCTCCCACGCCTACGACCCCTGGGGTCAGAGCACGATTCTTGCGATGGGTATTTATGCGGGCTTCCTCTGCTGGTACACCGGCGGCCTGGAAGCCTCCATCAGCCTGCACGTGGCAAATAACGTGATCCTGATGCTGCTGTCCATGGTGGCTGGCATGGATCCCTTCGCCTCCGAGGGCGTGACCCCCGTGGATGCGCTGCAGGGTATCGCGCTGGAAGGCCTGTACGTGGTGCTCGCCTGCCTGATCTTCAACGCACGCGCTCGCCGCGGCGAGGTTTCACGTGAAACACAACCGCTCAAGGTTGATAACTAAAGGGTGCGGTGGGCTGGGCTAGCTCGGCTAGCTCAACCCGCCCGTCCCGCTCCATGCGAGCCTCACCAGGGCTCATACTCCACACCGCGTGGATTATCAGCCCGGGTCACCCCGTCAACACCCAAGAAAAGGTAGGGTTAAACCATGACTGTTGATGCTGTAAAGAATATTGAAGACCTCGCCGCATTCGTGGCGGAGTCGCCGGTCTCTTACCTCGCCGCGCGCACGGTAGCGCGCCGCCTGCAAGCAGCAGGCTTTACCGAGCTCGTAGAGACCGAAGCATGGGGCCCGCAGGTCGCAACCGGCCGCCACTTCGTCGTTCGCGACGGTGCGATCATCGCCTGGGCTGGCGGCGCGAAGGCGCAGAAGGCAAGCGGCTACCGCGTGCTGGGTGCACACACCGACTCGCCCTCCCTGAAGGTCAAGCCTTCCTCCTCCATCACCACGAAGGGCTGGCACCAGATTGCTGTTGAGAACTACGGCGGCGCGCTGCTGAACTCCTTCCTGGACCGCGAACTGTGTGTGGCGGGCCGCCTGACCGTCCTTGAGGGCGGGGAGCTGAAGGACCGCCTGGTGCGCACCGGCCCGATTGCGCGCATCCCGCAGCTGGCACCGCACCTGGACCACAAGCGCAACGAACTGGTGCTGGATAAGCAGTTCAACATGTACCCCGTGTGGGGTGTGGACCCGGCAGAGAACGACGTGCTCGGCTACATGGCGAAGCACGTGATTGACGGCGAGCCGGTCGACCCGCAGAACATTGTGGGTTACGACCTGCTGTTCGCTGATTCGCAGCCGCCGCGCCGCTTCGGTGCCGATCAGGAGCTGTTTGCATCGGGCCGCCTGGATAACCTGTCTTCGGTGCATGCGGGTTTGACCGCGCTGGAGCGTTACGTTGCCGATAATGCGGATGAGCACGCCACCGAGACTGTGATGCTTGCGGCTTTCGACCACGAGGAGCTTGGCTCTGAGTCGCGTAGTGGCGCGGCTGGCCCGTTCCTGGAGGATATTCTGGTGCGCCTGTCCGCTGCGCGCGGTGAGAGCACGGAGGAGTACCGCCGTTCGGTGGCGGCGTCGTTCTGCCTGTCGGCTGATGCCGGTCACCTGGTGCACCCGAACTATCAGGGTCACCACGACCCGACCGTGCAGCCGCTACCCGGTGGCGGCCCGCTGCTGAAGATTAACGCGAACCAGCGTTACGCAACGGATTCGGTGGGTGCTGGCGTGTTCGCGGCGGCGTGTGCGAAGGCCGGTGTGCCGTATCAGGAGTTCGTGTCGAATAATAATATGCCGTGCGGTTCCACCATCGGGCCTATCACCGCCACCCGGTTGGGGATGCGTACCGTGGATGTGGGCGTGGGCCTGCTGTCGATGCATTCGGCGCGCGAAATGTGCCACGTTCACGACATGGCGTACCTGACCCGCGCGGTGGAAGGCTTCTACCGGTTACAGGGTCTATAACCGGACTGCTGCATAGCGGGACGGCGCAGGCGGCGGCAATGACGGCACAACATAGTGCATGGTTTTGGCATTTTTGTAATGCTCCCATCCTTACAAAACAACCGAAACCGTGCACTATATGAGTGCGTGGTGAAGGATTAAATACTTATGGTAACCGGGGAAGCATATGACGCCGTAAGTAAGCAGCAAAACGAGGAGCTTCAGCTCTTTCAAGTGCCCCGCATAAGTCTGCTTCACCATATTTCTTAATGAAATATCTTTCTTGGAATAAATATATTTCTGCGAGGTCTGTAGACGACAATGTGAGGGATTCTTGAGTTGACCTACCGAGATGCGGTTCCACAAAATCCATC
>ENA-OWLM01000515-OWLM01000515.1-metagenome-genome-assembly--contig:-NODE-515-length-15137-cov-2.798700_pt1 | contig 15137 bp, 11 predicted proteins | sample MGYA00245349_ERZ651102 | MGnify/ENA primary metagenome ERZ651102 (study PRJEB26857, sample SAMEA4031759) | metagenome | biome: human; feature: oral; material: saliva | place: Philippines | collected 2014... | reverse complement strand
ACGGCAAGATGCACCGTGTGCGCGGTAAGAACACCATCATGGCAAGCTATAACATGATGATCCCGTATCTGGTGCCCGAGATGCCGGAACAGCAGCAGGCGGATCTCAAACTGAACGTCAAGGCACCGCTGGTGTACACCAACGTGGTGGTCAAAAACTGGCACGCGTTCAAACAGCTTGGCATACATGAGTTTTACTCTCCGGCGGCACCTTACAGCCGGGTTAAGCTCGACTATCCGGTCAGCATCGGTGGATACCAACATCCAGCCTCACCGGACGATCCGATGGTCATTCATATGGTCTATGTACCGACCTATCCGGGCAGTAACCTGTCGGCCAGAGAGCAGTTCCGTCTGGGACGAGCCTATTTGCTGGGGACCACCTTTGCGGCGCATGAAGAGATGATTCGCTCCCAGTTGCAGGAGATGTTCGGCTCAACCGGATTTGATAATCAACGCGATATTTCCGCCATTACCGTTAACCGCTGGGCGCATGGCTATGCGTACTACGCCAACTCGCTGTTCGATGATATGGATAAAATGCCAGAAATTATCGAGCGGGCGCGTAAGCCAGTCGGTCGCATTGCCATCGCTAACTCCGATTCTGACTGGAGTGCTTATGCCCATACGGCAATCGATCAGGCATGGCGTGCGGTTAATGAACTCAAGGATATGGGGTGATCTATGCGTAACGTAACCATTCTCGCCGCCTGTTTATTTACTGCTTCGGTTTCCGCTGCTGAATCTAACGGTGAATATATCGCGCGAATTTCTGACTGCGTGGCCTGTCACACCACCGAAGGTGGTGCGGCGATGGCGGGGGGCAAAAAGTTTCCTACTCCGGTGGGGGATATTTATTCGACCAACATTACCCCAGACAAGACGCAGGGTATTGGAAATTACTCATACGAGGATTTTGACAAGGCGGTACGACAGGGAATTGCCAAAGACGGCCATCCGCTTTATCCGGCTATGCCTTATCCCTCTTATGCGAAACTTTCTGATGAGGATGTTCAGGCGCTGTATCGCTATTTTATGCATGATGTCACGCCGTCTGCGCAACCCAATAAAGAGAATGCTATTCCGTGGCTACTCTCCGCCCGCTGGCCGTTGCATATCTGGAACTGGCTGTTTACCGACGCGCCAGCAACGACAGTAGAAAATGCGAAACCAGACGACAACGCAGCCCTGGTAAAACGGGGCGCTTATTTGGTGGAAGGCCCCGGACACTGCGGTTCATGCCATACCCCGAGAGGCATGGCGATGAACGAAAAAGCGTATACTAATGCTGATGCCGAATACCTGAGTGGCGCGATGATCGACGGCTGGTATGCACCGTCGCTGCGCGGCACCGGTATGTCTGAGCAGGAGTTAAAATCGCTGTTGCTGACCGGTAAAAGCAAGCATGCCGCGGTTTCTGGTTCGATGGCTGAAGTCGTCACGCAGAGTACACAGTATCTGACTGATGAAGATGCCACGGCGATTGCGCAATATCTGCTGAGCCTGAAAAGCGCGAAGCCTGAAACGGTGCGCACAGCAGCAACCTCATTGTCCTGGTCGAATTCCCCCGAGGCCGGCAAAGTGACCTATAACCGCTACTGTTCAACCTGTCATGGTCTGGAGGGGAAAGGTACGGATGATAACGCGCCTTCTTTGATCAACAACCCGCTGGTAATGGTTGATGACCCGACGCCGCTGTTCAGAGTGATTGCCCACGGCGCAGAAACACCGACAACGCGTGGCAGCGTCTCCTTTAAGATGCCTGCCTACGGTGGCTTGTTAAGCGACGGCGAAATGCGCGACGTGATTAACTACGTGCGTAAAAGTTGGGGAGAAGGGAATGGTGAAGTAAGCCAGGAAGACCTGGCTGGCGTTAAAAAAGCGTCACATTAAACAGGATGCCGGATAAGGTGCTTACACCGCCATCCGGCCGTGCTTAGACGGCGTTTACTCTGATAATACTGACCAGTCGGGTAAACGCCGCCGCCATTTCATGCTCTTCGATACTGGCAAATCCCAGCAGCAGGCCGCTGCGCTTCTCTTCATTCACGTAGTAGCGAGACAGCGGGCGCACCAGCAGCCCTTGCGTATTCGCCTGCTGGGCAATGACAACGTCATCGCTCCCGGCGGGCAACTGGAGAATCATATGTAGCCCGGCGTTGCTGCTGAAAGAACCAAGATAATGCTCACCAAGCTGGCGGCTGATAAGCTCCACCAGCGTCTGACGCCGACGACTGTACAACTGGCGCATTTTACGAATGTGGGCCGCGTAGTAACCCTCGCGGATAAACTCCGCCAGCGCGGCCTGAATCAGCAAATGTCCGCCACGATAGAGGTCGTTATGAACTTTCTTCAGCGGCGCGGCTAGCGGTTTGGGCAGCACCACGTAGCCAAGGCGTAATGCGGGATAGAGTGTCTTACTGAATGTCCCGATATAGATGACTGGCGTCTCTTCTTCCAGCCCCTGCAAAGAGGGGATTGGCTGACCGGAAAAGCGAAACTCGCTGTCATAGTCATCTTCTACTATCCAGCTTCGCGTTTCACGTGCGCGAAACAGAAGTTGCTGACGTCGACTGAGGCTCATGACCGAACCGAGCGAATATTGATGTGACGGTGTCACAAATATAAGCTTTGGCGCAGGTTCGCCAGCTTCCGGCGGGACCATACCTTGTTCATCAACCGGGATCGCCGAAAAATTTACCGCATTGATGCGCAAAATATTTTTGATTCCCCAGTAGCCCGGCTCCTCAATCCAGGCATTATCGCCCGGGTTGCATAAAGTCCGGGTCACCAGATCCAACGCCTGGTGAATACCTTCGGTAATCAGAATCTGCTCCGGTGAACACCGCACGCCGCGAGCGGTGCGCAGATAGTCTGCCAGCGCTTCTTTCAGCTCATTCACGCCGCCTGCAGCATCGTAAGTGAGAAACTCCGGGCGTAGTCGTCTCGCCAACCTGTCCTGAATTTTTTTGAGTACCCGATGAGGGAAATGCTCTACATCAGGTACGCCTGGAATAAAAGCCCCCCACTGACGGGGACTGGCGCTGGCATGTCCCAACAGCTCAAGGCAGCGGGCAGATAAGCAGGTGGGATCCTCCAGAGCAGCAACAGCAGGCTCTTTATTGGGACGGAGGTTGAGATTGTCCAGCACACTATCAGTGACAAATGTGCCGCTGCTGGTGCGTGCGGAGATGTAACCTTCGGCCTGCAATTGTTCATAAACCCGCAGAACGGTATTGCGCGATAGCGTCAGTTCTCCCGCCAGGTCACGCGACGGAGGCATTCGGGTAGCTGGTTTCAGGCTCCCCTCGAGGATGCAACTACAAATGGCGGCATACAGACGACGATGCAGTTTTTGATCGGGCTGTTGGCTAAATGCCTGCTTGATCACATCTCCGGCAAGTGAACGCATTTGGATCCTTAAAATAAAACGATTTGGCTCTCGATTAAAGTACCAGATGGCGTCTAAATTTAAAGGGTAATTCAACCAAAATGTATTAACGGACAAGGTGTAAGAATGAACAATAAAAACCTGCAACAACGTCGTCTGGATGCCACCCCGCGTGGCGTGGGTGTGATGTGTGATTTTTATGCCCAGTCGGCAGAAAACAGCACCATTACCGATATCGAAGGCAATCAGTACATTGATTTTGCCGCCGGGATTGCCGTGCTGAACACCGGACACCGTCATCCTCGCCTGGTGCAGGCAGTCGAAGCACAACTTCAGGCTTTTACCCATACGGCTTATCAGATTGTCCCGTACGAAAGCTATGTGTCTTTGGCTGAGAAAATCAACGCCGTTGCGCCAATCGACGGCAAGCGGAAAACGACGTTCTTCACCACCGGGGCTGAAGCGGTAGAAAACGCGGTGAAAATTGCGCGCGCACATACCGGCCGTCCTGGCGTTATCGCGTTTGGCGGTGGTTTTCATGGGCGTACTTATATGACGATGGCGTTAACCGGCAAGGTGGCGCCCTATAAAAAAGGTTTCGGTCCGTTCCCTGGTTCTGTTTACCATGCGCCGTATCCTACCGAATTGCAGGGTATTTCTACTGCAGACTCCCTAAAAGCGATTGAGCGCCTGTTTAAAGCTGATATCGATCCAACCCAGGTTGCGGCGATTATCTTCGAACCCGTGCAGGGTGAAGGGGGCTTCGTGGTGGCTCCGCCGGAGTTTGTGGCTGCCATCCGCCGTATTTGCGACGAGCATGGCATTGTGATGATCGCCGATGAAGTGCAAAGCGGTTTTGCCCGTACGGGTCAACTGTTTGCGATGGATCATTACGCTGATAAAGCGGACCTGATGACCATGGCAAAAAGCCTTGCGGGCGGCATGCCGCTGTCAGGCGTCGTGGGTAAAGCCGAAATCATGGATGCGCCTGCGCCGGGTGGTCTGGGCGGAACCTACGCCGGTAACCCGCTGTCGATCGCGGCGGCCCATGCGGTGTTGGATATCATTCGTGATGAACAACTGTGCCAGCGTGCGGCTGCGCTCGGCGAACAGCTGCGCGCCGCTCTGACTGACGCGCAAGCAGGGTGTCCGGAGCTGGCCGAAGTGCGTGGTTTAGGCTCTATGATTGCCGCTGAATTCTGTGATGCAGCGACGGGAGAACCCAACGCTGGCGCCGCACAACGCGTGCAGAAGAAAGCCCTTGAGCAAGGATTACTGCTGCTGACCTGCGGTCAGTATGGCAACGTTATTCGTTTCCTTTACCCGCTGACAATTCCGCAGGATCAGTTCACCCAAGCGCTTGAGATCATCAAAGCCGCGACGAAATAATCCCGTATACCGCAGAAAAGACACAAAGCCGACGGTCGTTATCACCGTCGGCTTTATTATTGTCGGCATAAATTGATCTTCCTCGTGTGTAGCGCGGTATTTATCGCGAATGGGTTGCCAGTCATTTCGTTATATAATTTAATGCATATCGATTTTACTCCTCTATCCAGATGGTATCCCATGTTTACTTTCCGTTCTTTTGTGCTGGTATGCGCCAGCATGTTGTTTGCGTTTTCTGCCCAGGCCGACCGTACGATCACCGATCAGCTTGGTCGTCAGGTCACGATAGCGGACCACATTGACAAAGTGGTTGTGCTGCAACACCAGACCTTAAATATTCTGGTCCAGCTCGATGCGCAGCAGGACATTGTTGGCGTGATGTCGAGCTGGAAAAAACAGCTCGGGCCTGAGTTTGAACGCTTTATGCCGACAATTTCCACATTGCCGACACCGGGCGACCTCACCAGCGTGAATATTGAAAGCCTGCTGGCAATCCATCCACAGGTGGTGTTTGTCGCCAATTATGCGCCTGCGGAGATGATCCAGCAGATTCAAAGCGCCGGTATTCCGGTCGTGGCTATCTCGTTACGTAAGGACGCCGCAGGGCAACAGAATAAAATGAACCCGACCATGGCCGATGAAGAGCAGGTTTACAACGAAGGGTTAAAGCAAGGGATTCGCCTGATTGCGGACGTGGTTGGGCGTAAACCGCAGGCCGAGACATTAATCGACTACATTTTTGCGGCACGGGCAAAATTTAATGCGCCGGTTGCAAAAATCCCGGATGCGCAAAAAGTCCGTATTTATATGGCTAACCCCGACCTGATGACGTACGGCTCCGGGAAGTACACAGGACTGATGATGCAGCACGCAGGGGGATTAAACGTGGCGGCAGCCAGTGTGAAAGGCGCGCGTCAGGTGGCGCTGGAGCAGGTACTAGCGTGGGATCCGCAGGTGATTTTTGTCCAGGATCGCTACCCGCAGGTGGTGACTGAAATCCAAAACGATCCTAACTGGCAGGGGATTGATGCGGTTAAAAATCATCGTGTCTGGTTGATGCCTGAATACGCCAAAGCCTGGGGCTACCCGATGCCGGAGGCGTTGGCGATCGGTGAGCTGTGGATGGCCAAAAAACTGTATCCGGATGCTTATAAAAACGTGGATGTTGATGCGCAGGCACAAGACTACTATCAGCGTTTTTATCGTGTGAACTGGCAGTCTGATGCAGCTAAGTAATCGCCTGTTGCCCCAGCAACCACTCTTGATTGCGACGGTTCTGTTGCTGGGCGTCAGTTCGCTGTGCCTCGGACAGTATCCGCTGTCGTTGCGCGAGGTGTTTTATCACCTGACGCACTTTAGTGATGCCGAAGGGATTGCCGGTCAGGTTATCTGGACGGTCAGGCTACCGCGTATTCTGATGGCGCTTCTGGCGGGTGGCGCGCTGGGTTTGTGCGGCGCGACGCTGCAAGGGGTATTTCATAATCCGCTGGTCGACCCACATATAATCGGCGTGACCTCCGGGGCCGCTTTTGGCGGCACGCTGGCTATTCTGCTCGGCCTGTCGCCCTTGTTGATGATGGGCTCAACGTTTTTCTTCGGTCTGACGGCGTTGGTCCTGGTGTATGCCATTGCTGCGCTACAGGGGCTGGAAAATACGCTGGTGCTGATCCTGTCGGGTATCATTTTGAGCGGTTTTTTTGCCGCACTGGTGAGCCTGATTCAGTATCAGGCTGATACTGAAGAGACGTTGCCCAATATCGTGTTCTGGCTGCTGGGCAGCTTTGCGACGGCCAACTGGCATAAAGTTCTGTTGTTGGCGATCCCGGTTAGTATCGCCGCGACGGTTTTGTACCAGCTACGTTGGCGGATAAACCTGTTATCGCTCAATGACAAAGATGCCAGAGCGCTGGGCGTCGCGGTAGTTCCTCTGCGACGCAGCGTTTTGGTGTGCTGCGCATTTTTAGTCGCCGCTCAGGTGGCGGTTAGCGGCAGTATTGCCTGGGTTGGGTTGGTTATTCCGCATCTGGCGCGTTTGCTGGTGGGCGTTGATCATCGTCGTCTACTGCCGTGCGCTTTCTGGCTGGGGGGCGGTTTTATGATTGTGGTGGATGATATTGCGCGCACCCTGATGCACGCGGAGATACCTTTGGGGATCATCACCGCATTATTCGGCGCGCCGCTGTTTGCTTATCTACTCATCCGCTCCAGCCGCCGGGAGAAATTATGAAATCAGCCGCACTGCGCGTAAATCAGCTGACTTATGGATATCGTGCGCCGTTATTTGAACCGCTTACGTTCTGCTGCCAGAAAGGTGAGATCTGGGCTGTACTGGGACGTAACGGTCTGGGTAAAAGTACGCTGCTCGATACGCTCACCGGCACGCTGCCTGCTTTAGGCGGCTGCGTTGAAAATGCGGGTGGGATAGGGATTGTGGCGCAACATTGTCAACTGCCATTTCCTTATACGGTGAGCGACGTGGTGTTGATGGGGCGAGCACAGCACGTGAAGCTTTTTGCGCAACCGAGCTTGCAGGACCAACAAAGAGCGACGCAGGCGCTGGAGCAGTTAAATATCGCACAGCTTGCTTCCCGCTCGTTTAGCTCACTTTCAGGTGGGCAACAACAGCTGGTAATGATAGCCCGGTCTCTGGTGACGGAGTGTCAGATGCTGTTGCTCGATGAACCCTGTTCCGCGCTGGATCTTGCCAATCAGCAGGTGGTGCTGCAGCTCATCAGCGATCTGGCCCATCAGCAGGGATGCAGCATTCTCTTTTCGACCCACGATCCGCTGCATGCGTTACAGATAGCCACTCATACGCTGCTGCTGCTTCCCGAAGGAGAATGGCGGGCAGGGCCAACGAATAGCATCGTGACGGAAGAGAATCTGTTCCTGGCCTATGGCTTACCGCTGCGAAAACTCAGCGTGGAGAACCACCACACGCCGTTTATCGCGCCGTTGTTTTCTATTCGTCGTTAAGCGGTAAGAATCCTGCGGCGGTAAGGAACGCCTGCCCACTGCGGGAAAGTATGAATTCAACCAGCGCCATCACTTCTTGCGAGGCGTCAATCACCGCCAGTTGGTATTCGCAGCGAATATTGTGCTCATCAGGGATAGCCACGTAATGTACGTCGGGCTGGGCGCGCAGCGCGTGTGCGTAATGCGCGTAACCGATAAACAGATCGGCGAACCCCTGGTGCAGAATCCAGGCGCTCGCCAGTTCTCCTTGTGGGATTCTTACCGTATCACGACCACCAACCAGCGGGATGGCACGCGCCCGAAGCTGTTGCCCGAGTCCCGGTTCCAGTACATCCATGTTGTCGAAAAATGCCCTGGTATAGTCTCCGGAAGGATCGCAGCCGGGCGTTGATGTAGCTATTCGCAGCGTTGGATCGCGCAGCAAATCCAGCCAACCACCGGCTCGGTTGCTTACCAGACTCAGTTGATTCCAGCTAAAGGTCTGCGTGAAGGCTGCTTTCTGCTGAGCCAGCAGGCGTTGCGGATGCTCCCGATTGGCCGAGGCAAAGAGCGTACAGGGTTCACCTGCTTCAATCCGCTCGCGCAATAAACCAGCCGGACCATATTCCACCTTAACGTCTATTCCGCTCTGGTGCGTGAACTGGCTTAACAATGCGGTAAATGGCAGACGTAAACTGCCCGCGGCGAACAGGGTGATGGAAGAGGGCATGGTATCCGATCTCTGGCGGAAGACATTATGTGAAGAAGATGAATGATACGTGCCGAGCATGAAAATTAGAATGATTTAGCGCATTGCTATTGTAGCAATGTGGGAAATGATAAAACTGAAGATAAAAAGATATTTTTGAAGGGAAATAGCACCAAATCGAAGAGATGATTTGGTGCGTCCGAGTGGACTCGAACCACCGACCCCCACCATGTCAAGGTGGTGCTCTAACCAACTGAGCTACGGACGCAGAATGGTGCGTTCAATTGGACTCGAACCAACGACCCCCACCATGTCAAGGTGGTGCTCTAACCAACTGAGCTATGAACGCAACGTTGTAGGTGACAACGGGGACGAATATTAGCGGCACAGACCGAATGAGGCAAGAGGGAAATCGCATTTTTCTTCCTGAACTCACGCGATTGCAGAGTAATTAAGCAAGTTGATTATATTTTGTTGATTTTGCAGCGTGTTTTTTATTCAGGCTGTGCGCTGGGGGCATAATGAGCGGTTTAAATTACAGGGAGACTTAGACTTTAAGTGCGGCAAGGATCGCGGTTTCTATTTTCTCCGGGGTAGTGAAGGGGGCAAAACGCTTGAGTGGTTTGCCGTCACGCCCGATCAGAAACTTAGTGAAGTTCCATTTGATCCGCCCACCCAACATGCCGGGTAATTCGGCTTTCAGGTAACGAAACACCGGATGTGTAGCGGCACCGTTGACTTCCACTTTCTCAAACATCGGGAAGCTCACACCATAGTTGATATGGCAGGTTTGCGCGATTTCGTCGGCCCCGCCGGGTTCCTGATTTCCAAACTGGTTGCAGGGGAAACCAAGCACCATCAGACCCTGTGCGGCGTATTTCTTGTAGAGCGCTTCAAGGCCTGCATATTGTGGCGTGAAACCACAATGGCTGGCGGTATTAACCACCAGAACCAGTTTGCCAGCATAGTCGACCATAGAAATGGGCTGGCCGTGCAGACTGGTGGCAGAAAGTTGATAAAAGGTGGCCATGCCGGAATCCTCAAAGAAGGTCGCAGTACTCATTTTGCCTGCGCGGAACTGGTTTCACTTCGCGACTCTTTATTATGGTCGCAACCGTCGGATTAATAAACTGACCATGGAAGCGATGGCGATTTATTATTTTGTCGGGCAAGGGCTAGTTTTTTCAATGTGTCCCACTGGCAATAAGGTCAGGTGACGACGAAAAGGAGGAAATATTACGTCGTGCGCGGTTGTCACTTGTATATCGCAGTGACAGATATAGAAAATCCACGGCAGGCGTGGATTTAGAAGATGTTTGAGGGCAGGGGTTAGCGTTCGCGCGTTGCCATTAACAGCGCCAGGTCGACAAGGCGATTGGAGAATCCCCATTCGTTGTCGTACCACGCCAAAATTTTGACCATATTCCCGCCAATTACCAGCGTTGACAGGCCGTCGATAATGGACGAACGCGGGTCACCTTGATAGTCGCTTGAGACGAGCGGTTCATCACTATAGCCGAGGATCCCTTTCAGTGGCCCCGTTGCGGCTGCATCGCGAAATGCGTTATTAACCTCTTCTGCCGTTACATCCCGCTCAAGCGTGACGGTCAGGTCGACAATAGACACCACCGGAACCGGTACGCGCAGCGAGTACCCGGTTAAGCGTCCATCCAACTCAGGGATGACTTTGCCAAGCGCCTTCGCGGCCCCGCTGGAGTAAGGCACAATCGATAGCGCAGCGGCGCGGGCACCACGCAGGTCTTTTTCCGGCTGATCGTGCAGCGCCTGGCTGTTGGTGTAGGCGTGGGTGGTGTTCATCAAACCATGCTTAATACCAAAGTGCTGGTGCAGAACCTGCGCGGCAGGCGCCAGACCGTTGGTGGTGCAGCTACCATTGCTGACGACAAAGTGTTTATCCGGGGAGTAGAGCCCATCGTTCACGCCCATCACGATGGTTAAATCGTCGTTTTTACCGGGAGCGGAGATAATCACACGCTTTGCGCCGCCGCTGTGGATATGTACCGCCGCCTTGTCACGGTCAGTGAAGAAGCCGGTGGCTTCAATGACGATATCAACGTCACGCTGACGCCACGGGATATTGGCGGGGTCGCGTTCGCTGAACACGGTAATGGAGTTACCGTCAACCACCAGTTGCCCCTCACCAGCGGTGACGTTGGCGTCGAGTGTACCGAGCAGCGAGTCGTATTTAAGCAGATGCGCCAGCGTTTTACTGTCTGTCAGATCGTTGATTGCCACAATCTGAATATCCGGATTACCCAGTGCTGCTCGCAAAACGTTACGTCCGATACGGCCAAAACCGTTAATACCGACCTTTACCATGATCAACTCCTTATCTGTTGTCTGTGGAACTAATCTAGGCCGGTCACCAGTTGGCGTAAATGACAAAAAAGGATCACTTTACGCCATTTTGCGACAGTGAAAACGTTGGCGATATTCACCGGGTGTCAGGTGAAGTTGTTTTTCAAACAGTCGTCGCAGGTTAATACTGCTGCCAAATCCTGTCTGTCCGGCGATACGCTCCAGCGTCTCGTTGGTCTGCTCCAGACGCTGCCGGGCAGCGGCGAGGCGGGCTTCTGCGACGTAGCGCGCCGGAGACGCGCCGGTTTCCCGGGTAAACACGCGGGTGAAATTACGCGGGCTCATGGCGACTTTTTCCGCCAGTTTATCTACGCTGAGGTCGGCGGTGAGGTTCACGAGCAGCCAGGCTAGCAGATCGTTAATCGGGCCCAGAGTGCTGGTCTGTTGAAGATTGTAGCGGCTAAACTGCAGTTGGCCCCCGGGGCGGCGCAGGTACATGACGAAGTCCTGGGCGACGTCGCGCGCAAGGCTAAAGCCGTAGTCCTCTTCAACCAGCGCTAGCGTCAGGTCGAAGCCGGAGCTGACGCCGCCTGAGGTCCAGATGTGTTCATCCTGAATATAGAGCGGACCACCTTCGACGTGCACATTAGGGAATTCTGCCTGCATGGCTTCCAGCAGTTTCCAGTGGGTGGTGGCGCGTCTGCCGTCCAGCAGTCCGGTTTGTGCCAGCAGCATCGCGCCGCCGCAAATGGAAGCAATGCGGCGGGCATGGGGAGCGGCAAGGCGCAGCCAGTCAGCTACCGCAATACCTTCCTGCGGGTTTTGACCTCTGCCAGTGATAATAATGGTATCGAGAGGCTCACGAGGATCTATTTCATGCAGGCGATGATCGGCCAGCAGATTTAAACCGGACTGACCATGAATGACCTGATGCGGCTGGGTTGTTGCTAGCTGGACCTGATAACAGAGGTCTGTAGCGCCTTGTGGATGCAGACGGTTGGCTTGCATCAGAATGTCGGCAATACCAGCGGATTCGAACAACATGCCGCCATCCGGTACAATAATGAGTATTTTTTTCATGTCCTAAAAAGTAATCTTTTTACATAATAAGTCAATAGTACATAAGTACGTCGAAAAAGACTTATGCCTGGCGCAAAGACATACCAGTACTCGCGGATGGTTTGATTTTTACTGAATGGCTGGGATGGGAGAAAGAGAAGGGGCCGCGGCTGAAAGATACCTAACATGACGACATTAAAGACTATTTTAAAAACTAACCTAATGATCGATATTCTTTAGGTGAGTGGTTAACTGGTATCATCGTGGATCAAATCATTAAGATAAGGGTTTTAATTAAAATAATTCCTTTCTGGATACCCGGATATATTTTTATGACAGATTTATATAATAAAAATCTGTCATAATGCAAAGCGTCTTTAATTTATAATTAGAGATTTGCCACGTTGTGATATACTTTCTGAACATCATCGTCATCTTCAAGGGCATCGACAAGTCCTTCAAAGATTTCTAAATCTTCTGGTGATAGTTCAATTTCTGACTGAGCAATCATTTCTAATTCTGTTGTTGTGAATTCAGTAATTCCAGCTGCTTTTAGTGCTGCAATACCTTTGTGAAGGTCTGTAGATTCAGTATAAATAACGATGTTGCCTTCTTCTTCGGTTACATCGCGAACGTCAACTTCAGCATCAAGCAAAATTTCAAAGATATGGTCTGGATCTGTGCCTTTAAATACAATGACTCCAGTATTGTCAAACATATAGCTGACAGCACCTGCCGCACCAATATTCCCGCCTTTTTTATTGAAAATGTTGCGGACATTAGCAATCGTACGATTAACATTTGAAGTCAGCGTTTCAGCGATAACCATTGAACCACTTGGTCCAAAACCTTCATAACGCCCTTGTACGAACGTTTCATCGCTGCCGCCTTTGGCTTTATCAATGGCTTTATCAATTACGTGCTTTGGAACCTGCGCTTGTTTCGCTCGTTCAATAACAAATTTCAAAGATGTGTTTAATTCTGGATCGGGTTCGCCTTGTTTAGCAGCAGCATAGATTTCCACACCAAACTTTGCATATATATTAGATGTTGCACCGTCTTTAGCCGTTTTTTTAGCAACAATGTTTGCCCATTTACGTCCCACTGGAATGTCCTCTTCGAAAATACATTTACATTATTGGCAAGTAAATAACCTGCACGTTTCTCTGTTATATTATATCATGATATGTAAATATTCGTCTATGAGAATTAAAAATATCCCAGTTTTACTGAGTGTAACTTTAATTCTATCAATCGTTAACATTGTGGATAAGCTATTTACGAATTGTTTCTGGTTCTTTTTTAACCCTTAATATTTGAACTGCAACCACAATACGTAAGACAAGAGAAGCAAAAGCGATGGTACTGACAAATACCCACTATAAAACGTGCTGCTGAGCTGTTTGCAGATTGCAAACGGTCATTGGTGAGGCTTGAACAGTTGCTGTGGCTACAATAAAAAGTCCTTCAGCATCAAGTGATAAGAGCATAACTTATTCCCTATGCCGTAAATTGATGCCTACCTGGAAGAGTCGTTGGAATCTGACACAAACCATTTTACTCTGTGCATCACGTAGACTGGAATTCGGTTCCGAAGGTTATAGAATAATCACTTATTTCTCAGGGAAGGCGATAATGACAGATTATTGGTGGCAGGACCTGGTCGATCGTAACAACCAGTGGCAAGGACTGGAGCTGAATCTCAAAGACAGTCAGAAAAATGCACCCGCAATGGAAATGCTCAGCGGTCATTATGGTCGTATGGCGTTGCAGTAATGCGGCGAAACGCTATTCTGGGCTTCAATGCTTGAGGACCATTCTGGCGTCTGGCTGATTTTTAATGCGGATCATCCGCGGAGTCAGGGGATGTTACCCCCAGTGACATCTGAAGATATTGAACGGATAAAAGCTAAAGGCGAGCACGCATGGACAGGCGAATGGTGCCGGTATTTTATTCGTCAGCTAATGAACGCGCCAGCGCCGCTTCTCTCACAACAGCGTTGGTTGATAAGGCCGATGCTACCGCATCAGCAATCATCACGCTATTCCAGTCCCCAGCCCATTCCAACAGAAAACTGGCGGTTTGCCTCACCAGAAAGCACAGAAAATATAACCTGCCGGTGGACGCTGTATGGTGCAGATATTTCAGCGCTAACGCACCCGGATCTCGTCAGGCTGGTTGACTGGTGGTGGGGCGGTGATTTGCTACTGGGACGTTATGCCATTCAACCCAATACCGGGCGGTTAAAGTGGTGGCGTAAAAAGTGTCGTGAAGGGACGTTACCACCGATACTGGTCTGGTATATCGCCGGATTAGGGTCTTATGTGATCCTCGACGGGCATTACCGTTTACAGGCGGCGATCGAAGAACAGATCCCACCGTTATTTCTGGTGCTTAGCGAGCTGAATGAAACGGAATATCCTGCTGATGTCGTCCATCAGGCGCGTATAGTTCAGTCGCTGGAAAAGCAGCTGGCTAATAATCCCAAATACAGTATTAATGCGGCAAATCAGACGCTGATTAACCTTTATGACAGACGTTATTTTTACGCGTCAACGCACAGCCGCGCCATTCTTGGCGAAGGGGGACAGTGGGCTATTGATGTGGAGGAGTATTTGCAAAAACATCATCTCCAGACGTATCGGGAGCGGATATTTCGGCGGGTCAAAGAAGATTAATTTTTACTGAATTTGGTCAATAAGATGCGTGTTAGCTTCTGACAACCCCCGGCGATGGTAATTCGTCGGGAGTTATGTTTATTTATCGAAAAGGGTATTATTAGCGCTCAGAACACCGGTAAACCCAGACCTTGCTTCACTTCTCTTAATGTCTGCTGCGTAACTTCATGCGCCTGTTCGCTGCCTGTTTTGAGCATCGCCATCAGCATGCCTTTATCCTGAATGTAAGTTGCCCGTCGCTCGCGCATCGGGGCGATGAGCTCTTGCAGACACATCTCCAGCTCGTTTTTACAGGCCCGATCACCGAGACCACCGCGCTGATAATGCGCCTTCATTTCTGCTACTTTCGCTTTATCCGGGTGAAAAGCGTCGAGATAAGTGAATACCATATTGCCGTCAATCTGCCCAGGATCGGAGACTTTTAGATGATTGGGGTCGGTGTACATTGCGCTGACCGCATGATGAATAGCCTCTTCGCTGGCGGATAAGAGTAATGTGTTACCGAGCGATTTAGACATTTTGGCATTTCCATCAAGACCAGGTAAGCGACCTGCTCCTTCATTTTCAGGATAAATTCCTTCCGGTTCTACTAAAACATCACAGTTATAGGCATGGTTGAAAGAACGCACAATTTCAC
>ENA-OWLM01000512-OWLM01000512.1-metagenome-genome-assembly--contig:-NODE-512-length-15207-cov-3.991090_pt1 | contig 15207 bp, 10 predicted proteins | sample MGYA00245349_ERZ651102 | MGnify/ENA primary metagenome ERZ651102 (study PRJEB26857, sample SAMEA4031759) | metagenome | biome: human; feature: oral; material: saliva | place: Philippines | collected 2014... | reverse complement strand
TCCGCGCGCTCTCCAAAGCGCAGAGCTTGCAACAAGTGCGCAAAACGCTTCCTCTCCCTGGACTGACGCGCGCGGCAAAACGCCTCATCGAAAGCGGACGCGTGGAGGTGGAAGAGCGTGTGAGCCAGTCGTTTAAGAACAAGACGACGACTATGCTCCGACTGGCAGAGGATTATCACTCGGAGGAAGCTCTCTTGGCTCTCGACAACCAGTTGAAACGTGCCGAACGTCAGCGCGAAGCGCTACTTGCTTTTCTTGATATGGCAGGCATCGAAAGTGCCACGACCCTGAAAAACTTCTCTTTGTTGCAACCTGTGCAGCGACAATTGCTGCAAGAGCGATTGGGAGATTCTACCGCGGGCATTCCTGCACTCGTGAAACGTGGGGTGCTGGAAACTTACAATGTGGAGGTGGGGCGACTTAAACTACACAAGGCGCTTCCCGAGGCTTTGCACCATCCGCTCAGCGAAGCACAACAAAAAGCGCACGATGAGATTGTGGCTTTGTGGGAAAAACAACGCGTGGTGCTGCTCCATGGGGTGACTTCAAGTGGAAAGACGGAAGTTTACATCCAGTTGATTAAAGAAACACTTGCACGCGGACAACAAGTATTGTTTCTCCTCCCCGAAATTGCGCTTACCACACAAATCACCGACCGATTGGGACGCGTGTTTGGGGAACAATTGGGGGTATATCACTCTAAATTTCCCGACAATGAGCGCGTGGAATTGTGGCAAAAGCAACTGTCGGATGCGCCTTTTCCACTTATTCTTGGTGTGCGCTCATCGTTGTTTCTTCCTTTCCAAAATCTGGGTTTGGTGATTATCGATGAAGAGCACGAATCGAGTTATAAACAACAAGATCCAGCTCCGCGCTATCATGCGCGCGACACGGCTATTATGATGGCGCACCAGATGGGGGCAAAGGTGCTATTGGGCACGGCAACGCCTTCTGTGGAGACGTATGCGCACGCTCAAGAGGGGAAATATGGCTATGTGGCATTGACACAACGCTTTGGGGACGTGGCACTTCCCGAAATCGTGGTGGAAGATGTGGCAGAATTGCGCCGCAAACGCTTGATGCCTACACCTTTTTCTCCGAGATTGCGCGATGAAATCGAAGCTGCGCTCCAACAAGGACAACAGGCGATTCTGTTTCTCAATCGTCGAGGTTACAGTCCGGTTCTGCAATGTCGCAGTTGTGGATGGTCTCCCCATTGCACGCGCTGCGATGTGCCGCTCACGCTTCATTTGAAAATGAAGAAAATGGTGTGTCACTATTGTGGCACTTACTATGACATTCCCACCCATTGTCCGCAATGCGAACAAGCTGATTTGCGCGACATTGGGGCAGGAACGGAGAAGATTGAAGCGGCCATAGAAACTTGTTTTCCCAAAGCGAAAGTGGGACGTATGGATTTAGACACTACGCGTTCACGCTCGGCATATGAACGGATTATCCGCGATTTTCAACACGGAGAAACGAACCTCTTAGTGGGTACGCAGATGGTGACGAAGGGTTTGGACTTTGGAGGTGTGAGTGTGGTGGGGATTATCAACGCGGATCAGTTGTTGAACCAATGTGATTTTCGAGCGCACGAACGTGCTTTTCAAATGCTCTCTCAAGTGGCAGGTCGTGCCGGACGAAGAGGAAAACAAGGTCGCGTAGTTTTGCAGACGCGACAAGCGACTCTTCCGGTGGTGAAACAGATTGTGGCGAATGACTACGAAGGGATGTTTGAACAGGAGATGCGCAACAGAAAGGCGTTTCGATTTCCTCCTGAGGTGCGTCTGATTGCAATCTATTTGAAACACCGCGATGAACGTGTGGTGGCGGCGGCTGCGCAACAACTGGCCGTGTGGCTGCAACCTCAATTTCAGGGTGATTTCCTCGGGCCCGACCGTCCGCACGTGGGATATGTGCAATTGCTTCACATTCGCAAGATATTGCTGAAGGTGGATGCTTCGCGCTCTGCAACAGAGGTGCGGCAAATGCTTCGTGCTTATCAAAAAGGGATTACCGATCTTCCGCAATTTCGCAGTGTGACGATTTATTTTGATGTGGATCCGGTCTAAAAACTCACAAAAAATCTGCACTTTTCGCTCCATTTCTTGCCACATTCGGAAATTAGATTTATCTTTGTCGCAGATATGCTTCGTATGTTCAAACGCAAATACAAGGCTATGATGATGGCATGGGTTATGCTGTTGTCGTTTTTGCCTCAAGTGTTGGTGAAGGGATTTCACCAGCATGGACGCAGTTTGGACAAAGTGGAATGCAACTTTGTGGCACAGTCTTCGCAACGCTCTACTTCACTAGAAAATGGTGAAAATGCGCGTGCAAAAGCGGTGAATGCACGTGCCAAAGACAAACATCACGAGAAGCACCGCAAAGACTTAGCACAACATCAGAAGAAATCTTCTGACGATGGTCAGGGAGATAAGGAAAATGGACACGATTGTGCCATTTGTCATTATCTCATCTCTCCTTTTACTCCTCCTTCTTTCACGGCTTTTTCTTTTTATGCGCCTTCGGTGCTTGTTGTCTATCAACAACAAGCTGACGATGTGCGCACGGTTGCCGTGACCACTCCTCAACTTCGCGGACCTCCGCAGGCATAAAACTTTGGCGTAGATTCCATTCCGTGGTGTAGACTTTCCTTTAAGAAAACCTATACTCGTTCGTCTAAGCCTTGATTTGCTCAAAAAGGCAAATCTTCTTCCCTTATTTTTTCTTTTTTGTATTCTCATTACGGAAACATCCCTTTTGCTTACGAGGTGTTTCTGCTGCTTCGGCATTTGCATCTGGGATAACTATCACTATTGCTATCCGGAGCGTAAGACGATGACTAGTATTTCTCTATGAAGCGATTTTTCTCAACGAATTTCGCCTTGTGGTCGATGGTTGTGCTGTGCCTACTATCTGCCGCATTGCCTACATTTGCTCAAAATTCTAATTTCTTCCGCATTATTGTGTTGGACGCAGACAATGGTATTCCCGTGATGGGAGTAAGCGTGGCGCGACACAAAGACATCGCTCCCTCTGCTAGCGACGGCACATTGCACATCGCGTCTTCTCAACTCAAAGGCGACAGTTTGCTGCTTCGCGCAGTGGGATATTCACCTTTGGCAGTAGCTGTGGATGAAGTGCGCCACCACCAGCCGTTGCGCGTGCAAATGAGATTGATGAGCAATCAACTCAATGAGGCTGTGGTGAATGGACAACGTGTGATGCACACGCAGAATGCAGTATTTCGCACCCTTGGTGCAGCCGAGATTTCCAAAAACTTGGGAGGAACTTTCGCAGAAATGCTCTCGCAAGTGTCAGGAGTGAGTATGATTCAGACGGGAGCTACGATAGCAAAGCCCGTGGTGAACGGCATGTATGGCAATCGTTTGCTGATTATCAACAATGGGGTGCGACAACAAGGACAACAATGGGGTGTGGATCATGCGCCCGAATTGGATGCTAACACAGCGGGACGCATCACCGTGGTGAAAGGTGCGGAAGGTGTGCGCTATGGTTCGGAAGCACTCGGTGGTGTCGTGCTGATGGAAGGACAGTTGTTGCCTTATGGTCAGCGGAAGTTGATGGGAAAATTGAGCGGGCTTTACGGCACAAACGGACGAAAGTTCGCCTTTACGCAGCAGTTGAGTCAAGGTTTTCCTCTCTTGGGAGGAAATGCGGCTTGGCGCGTTCAAGGAACTTATGTAAATGGTGGCGACCGCAGCACCGGAAGTTATTTACTCAACAACACTGGCGTGCGCGAAATGAATGGTTCGATGACCTTCGGTTGGCGCAATCCTCAATGGGAAATACAAGGATATTACAGTCTGTTCTCCACAGAGATTGGAGTTCTTTATAGCGCACAAATGGGAGACGAAAGTTTGCTTCGCGAGCGCATCAAGATAGGTCAGCCGGTGAATTTCTATCCTTGGACGCGACAAATCGACTATCCTCACCAAAAGGTGCAACACCACGTGGCGAAAGTGGAAGCAAAATACACTTTTTCCAACGGAAGTCGCTTATCGCTGCAGTCGGCTTTTCAGCACGATGATCGCCGCGAATACAACCAACGCAGAAATTATCGCTCGATGGTGCCTACTTTGGATTTGCGTCTCAATAACGCTCAAACCGATGTGCAATGGAAACACACTTATGCTGAACATTGGTCGACCGAAGTGGGAGCTTTCTACGGAACAATCAACAACTACAACGAACCTGGCACGGGAGTTGTGCCGATTATCCCCAATTATAGTCAACAAAATCTAGGCGTTTTTGGTATTCAGAAATACACCGGACGCGATTGGGGAGCAGAATTTGGGGTGCGCGCAGATCGACAAACACTTGATGCGCGCGGAAAAGACATTTTTGGAGAAGATTACGGCGGTTTGTCGCACTACACCAACTTCACCTACTCTGCTGGTGCACACTATCATCTGTTGCCGCAACTCGATGTCCTCTCCAACTTCGGCACAGCGTGGCGCGCTCCACACGTTCACGAACTCTACAGTTATGGTGTGGAACAATCGAGCGGACTCTTTGCACGTGGTGATTCCACGCTGCGTCCGGAAGTGAGTGCGAAATGGGTCACCTCTTTGCGTTTCACCACTCCGCGCTTCTCCGCTTCGGTAGATGCTTATCTCCAATGGATTGATCATTACATCTACGACGAACCCACAAAGGAGGTAATTACCATGGTGGCTGGAGCCTATCCCGTGTTTCAATATCGCAGTGCAAATGCCTTCTTCCGAGGATTCGATGCCGACTTCTCAGCAACGCTGCTTCCCCAATTGCGCTATGCACTGAGTGGGAGTATGGTGTGGGCTAACGAAACAAAGACCAACCGGATGCTGCCATACATCCCTTCTTTCCGCACCACGCAGAGTTTGAGTTGGGAAATCGGAGATTGGGGACATCTGCACGACATTCACGCTAAAGTGCTTCACCGTTTTGTGGCAAAACAGCACCGATTTGATGCAAAAGCCGACTTGATAGATCACACTCCGCCTGCCTATCAACTGTGGGGTGCAGAGGTAAGTGCCAATTTTGTGCTGCGCAATGGTCATCACCTCCACCTCCTTCTCACAGCTGACAACATCTTCAACCTCACTTATCGAGAATACACCAATCGTTTCCGCTACTACGCACACGATCTCGGACGCGATGTGCGTCTCATGCTCACTTGGGATTTCTAAATAAAACCCTTATCACAAATATCTTTCTAACACTCGCATTCGATATGAACAAATTTCTTTCTCTCGTTTCATTCCTATTTGTTTTACTACTCAGTTTCTCCAGTTGCGACACCACCGTGCGCGAAGCCGTCGACGAACGAAAAAGCAAAGACCACGGCGACCCCATCAGTGTGCGCTTGACATTGACTCCTGGACGTCTTGTAAACCAAGTCTTTACTCCACTCATTGACCCCAAAGTGGAACAAACGAACAGTCAAACCATCGAATATATGTTGCAAAAACAAATCGGATGGGCGCCTATTCCGAGTAGCAAATCAGGCTTTGACGTGTTTCAAAGTTCAGAAGATACAACCCTCGTTTATCGTCTCGACATCAAATACTTCGACCTCCTGCACAAAGACATCACCTATCAATTTGTAGAAAACGGTCAAGACAAGATTCACCAGCACTTTTTCACTGTCGAAAGTCTTTACACGCAACAAGGTAAGGTGCGCACCACAGAAAAAACAAACCTCATCTTGTCTTACACCTACGGTGATACCGACCCTTGGTCGCAAGAAATGGGAACAAACGGTGTGCGCTGGATTGGGAAAGACAATCCTATCGGCTTCAAAGGCTACTTCCGTTTCCTCAAAGCACAAAAATTCGACCTCAACATCCGCCTTATGCACGCGCGCGTTTCCAAATATAACCGTCACAATCACGCGCTATCTCCCTTCTATGCGCCCGCCCCTGGACAAATACAAGAAAATGCTTGGGATTTGAGCATGCGCTTCCCCATCACCGTCATTCGTCAATAGATTTATCACCAATAACTCCTACTTCAACAATTCCTCTTTTTTCTCACTTCATTCACACATTTCACTATGAACAAAAAGATTCTCTCCCTCCTCGTTGTGCTGCTCAGCGGATTTGCTTTTGCAGCCTGTGGCAAAGACGAAGCCTGGATTACCCCCGAATCTAAAATCGTCAAAAACGACACCGTTGCGGCTCACCACGACAAAGAAGTGGCAGCAGATAATGCACCTGCCAAAGTGCAACTCACCCTCGCCGGAGGACACTTCCACGGAGTGGCTTTTCACCAAGACGCTGACGCCAAAGGCATTCTCTACAAAAAAGCAGTGCAGCACATCGCACTCGTGCGCGAAGGCAACAAATGGAAACTCGCAGAAGGCAGCGACTCTGTGTTTCGCGTGATGAGTGCCAACGAATACCAATATCCCTATGGCTTGTGGATCAAGTATTTCGACAAAAATGGTAAAGACATCACCACTGAAATTGCGGAAAATGGCGAGAGCAAGTCGCACCAACACTTCTTCCAAGCCAAAGATGTGGTACCCACTTTCGATGGTAAACAACAGCAAGACGACAATGTCACCGACTCTTTGTTCAGCTACACCTACATGGACACGAATCCCACCAACGGCATCTTGAAGCAAACCACAGTCGATGGCAAAGTCGTGCCTAAAGCTGAACTCCGCGGTTCTCGCGTCATAGGTGATAACAAATTGGGATTGATTTTCACCCCTGAAAATCCCATCGGAACGAAGGGTTTCTTCCTCTTCAAACGTGAGCGCAAGCGTTTCAACATGAGCATCAGTTTATATCATTTTGAAAACAACGCCAAATTCCTCGGTGGCACTCCCACAGGTTTTGTGGCTCCTCGCGCTGGTCAGCGCAATTTGGCACATCTCGAAGCGCAATTCACCGTGCCTTTCATCGTTTACGCATCGCGCGAAGAGACTGGTTTGTGGGAAAAACTCGAACGCGTGACCTTTGCCGACCTCAACACCGACGAACAACGCTTAGTCACTTCCACTGCTCGCGCCTACAACATCACCATTCCACAAGCCGTTAACGAATGGCTCGAACAAATCTTGGGTGAAGTAGACAAAGAAAGCGGTAGTCTTTGGTTCTAATCACTACTCACTCTAAATACAAACTCCTTACAACATGAAAAAATCCGTGGACGATGTGACATTCGTCCACGGATTTTTTGTTTTATCAAAGAGTGATACGGAGTCTACTGTAGCAGGATTCCGATGGTGTCCTAAAGTTGTGTGTAAGCACCAAAGTTCTTATTATTGTGGTGAAAAAAGCAACAAATGGTACTATCGGAAAAAAACTTGTAAGATTCTCTGTTCTCTCTCCCTTTTGTCAGGCTAAATATATCTAATAGCTCCACCACTACCGAAAGGGTAATCACTGACATCTTTATTCATATATGGAGAGTCCAGACAGTTTTCCCCTTCAAAGCAGCATCGAGATTTTGAAAAGAGCGTCCCATCCTCAGCTTGCGCAACAAATAAATGTTTGTCAACCTTAATGACACATCTCACAACACCTTTATACACGCCAAGTACATAGTCTATTTGTTTTGCCTTTTCACGGCATATTTTCCAATACTTTCGTGTTGACTCGTAGATATCGTTTCTCTTATACACTCCTTTTGCTTTGGTCTGATTGTAACTTTGATTGAGATTTACCAAAAGTATATAATCTCCATCCTTTACTTCAATCTTTGCGCAATCATATAAGACGTTGATTTCTTCTATTGTCTTAATACCTTCATCCCATTGATGGTGACAGGTTACGAGATTTGTTAACTGGTTATCATGATTGAATGGCAAATATGTCAGCACATCTATCAAGGTGGCTTCTACTAGATATGCTTCTTTTTCCTCAAGATTGTGACGAATAATGTAATAGGCAACCTTTTTTCCCTCCGATATGATGCTTCTAATGGTGTCAAGCTTCAAATTAGGAGCATTCTCAGAAGGAGCATCCTCAAGAATATCATCTAGAGCACCCTTTGCATGTTGGAAAACCTTGTTTTCCTTACCTTTGCCTATGTAGAATATTTTACTATTTCTTGGATCAACCAAGGCATACACATAATACCCTAAAGGCTCTTTGACTTTCTGTCTGAGTTCCATATCTACAATTATTCGTTATTTGTAGCCCGTATTTCGGACTAAATCACGCCTTGTGCCATCATGGCTTTTGCCACTTTCATAAAGCCCGCAATGTTCGCGCCTTTCACATAGTTCACATAACCGTCAGCTTCTGTGCCATATTGCACACAAGCCGCATGAATGCTCTCCATGATTTGATGCAAACGTGCGTCCACCTCTTCGGCTGTCCACGACAAGCGCGCAGAGTTTTGACTCATCTCCAAACCAGACACCGAAACACCGCCAGCATTGGCAGCCTTACCAGGAGCGTAGAGGATTTTAGCTTCTTGGAACACCTGGATAGCCTCAGGAGTAGAAGGCATATTTGCCCCTTCACTCACTGCAATGCAACCATTTGCCACCAGTGTCTTCGCGTGCTCGCCATCGAGTTCGTTTTGCGTAGCAGAGGGGAGCGCAATATCTGCCTTGATGCCCCAAGGCTTCTGACCTTCAAAGTATTGCGCCGTGGGATACTCCTCCGCATATTCGCGAATGCGACCACGATACAGATTTTTCAACTCCATCACATAATCCAGTTTTTCGCGGTCTATGCCGTCGGGATCGTACACAAAACCATCGCTGTCGGAGAGGGTGAGCACCTTTCCCCCAAGTTGCAACACCTTTTCGGCGGTGTATTGTGCCACGTTGCCAGAACCTGAAATGAGCACCGTCTTGCCTTCAATAGACTCTCCACGAGTAGCCAACATCTGTTGGAGGAAATAGACATTACCATACCCTGTAGCTTCCGGACGGATGAGACTTCCGCCAAATTCCTGTCCCTTGCCCGTGAGCACGCCTTCAAACTGTCGCGTATATTTTTTGTAAGCACCAAACATATAGCCCACTTCGCGACCGCCCACACCGATGTCACCGGCAGGCACGTCGCAGTCTGCGCCAATGTTGCGGTGCAATTCCAACATAAAGGCTTGACAGAAACGCATCACCTCGGCAGCACTCTTGCCACGTGGCGAGAAGTCGGAACCTCCTTTTGCTCCACCCATAGGGAGTGTGGTGAGCGCATTTTTGAACACTTGCTCAAAAGCCAAAAACTTCAGAATGCCCAGATTCACCGAAGAGTGAAAACGAAGACCACCCTTGTAAGGACCAATCGCATTGTTGTGCTGCACACGATAACCCATATTGGTGCGGATGTTGCCTTGGTCGTCCATCCAAGTGACGCGGAAAGTGTAGACGCGCTCGGGAATGCAGAGACGTTCGATGAGATTCACCTTGTCAAACTCAGGGTGTTTGTTATACTCTTCCTCAATCGTTGAGAGTACTTCTTCCACGGCCTGGTGATACTCAGGTTCGTTGGGAAAACGATGTTTAAGGTCTTCGAGAACTTTTGAAGCGTTCATAAGTGACAAATTTGAAAGAAAGATAGAAATAAAGCAGTGTTACTTGCTTTTCGATGCAAAATTACCAATTTCCATAAACACAAGCAAGCAATAGCCGTTTTTTTTCTCATCGCATCTTCATTTTTTTGAGAAATCATTTGAAAAAAAATCGCTCTTTCCTCCACGATTCCAAAAGTTATCTGTAAATTTGCTGTATAGTTCATCAATCATCAACAGATTATATATCTATTCATCTATTATAATTCCAATAACAATGGCATTTTTAACTGACGAAAAACTGGTAATTGTTGGCGCAGCTGGTATGATCGGCTCCAACATGGTACAAAGTGCGCTTATGATGGGGCTCACTTCTAACATCTGCCTCTACGACGTATTCTCTCCCGAAGGTGTGGCTGAAGAAATGCGCCAATGCGGATTCAACGATGCTCGCATCACTGCTACTACTGACGTAGCTGAAGCTTTCAAGGATGCCAAATACATCATCTCTTCTGGTGGTGCTCCCCGTAAGGAAGGTATGACTCGTGAAGACCTCCTCGCTGGTAACTGCAAAATCGCTGAAGAACTCGGTAAGAACATCAAGACTTACTGCCCCGATGTGAAGCACGTGGTCATCATCTTCAACCCTGCCGACCTCACTGGTCTTGTCACTCTCCTCTACTCTGGTCTCAAGCCTGGTCAAGTGACTACGCTCGCTGCGCTCGACTCTACTCGTCTTCAAAGCGCACTCGCTAAGAAGTTCGGCGTGATGCAAAACGAAGTGAAGGGTTGCGCCACTTATGGTGGTCACGGTGAACAAATGGCTGTATTCGGTTCAGCTGTTGAAATCGCTGGTCGCAAACTTTCTGACATCATCGGCACTGCTGAGTTCCCCGAAGAAGAATGGGCTCAAATGCGCAAGGACGTGACACAAGGTGGTGCTGCTATCATCAAGCTCCGCGGTCGCTCTTCTTTCCAAAGCCCTTCTTACCTCTCCGTAGAAATGATTCGCAGCGTGATGGGCGGCGAAACTTTCCGCTACCCTGCTGGTACTTACGTGAAGAACGAAAAGTATCAAAACATCATGATGGCTATGGACACTGTCCTCGACGCCAACGGTTGCAGCTACAAGACGCCTGTGGGTACTGCTGACGAAGTGGCTGCCCTCGATGCTAGCTACGAACACCTCTGCAAGATGCGCGACGAACTCGTTACCCTCAACATTGTTCCTCCCGTATCTGAATGGAACAAGATCAATCCTAACCTCTAATTCGGAGGTTTACCTCACTGCACACCGATTTTCGATGATGTAGTATTATAAACACGGGAGATGTTGCAAAACTCGTTTTTGCAGCATCTCTTTTTGTTGTTTCACAAAGAGAAAAAAAGCCAGGCATTGAGAGGAAAGGAGCCAACAAAATTTCGCCACCTAAGCAAAACTCAAAAACACACTGCAATTTTCCCTTTATGAAACATCATCTATTTCTTTTCTCTATCTACTTTTTGTAGGCTATTTCTACTTCTTTCTTCTCAATCAACGGCTTGTTTTGTTGAAAACGACGTGTTGTTTTGCTGAAAACGACGGCTTGTTTTGCTGAAAACGACGTGTTGTTTTATTGAAAACGACGTGTTGTTTTACTGAAAACGACGGCTTGTTTTTTTTCAAGCAATGGGTGGATACTTTTCCAACTTTGAGGAATGATGAAAACAATGAGAAAATGATTTGTAAAAATACCTATAATCATCCTCTCGCGCGCGTGCGCGTACGCGCATATACAAGAGTTTTATCATTTTTGCTGTCACAAGTGTCACAGTTCTTTCGTAAAACATTATAGTTCAGCATATTGCTTATCCATTGCACAAATTTTAACAGATATCTACTTCTGCTTGTCCCAAATCTATGGCCAAGCTATCGAAAAAAATGCTTTAAAGCGCAATTGACTCTTGAATCTTTACGAATTTCACTACCCATTTCCCCCTCCCCGAGTGTGACACTTGTGACAGCAAAAAAACAACATCGCTGTTGGAAGGCGTGCGCACACGCGTGCGCGCGAGAGAGTCTTCCCACTCTGGACACTTTGTGCAGTAAATCTATCTAATTTGCAATGTCAATTTTTCACTTTGTATGTATTTCAAAGAAAAAAGTGCAGTTTTCTGCGATTTTTTCGCTCTTTGAGGGCATATCGACCCATATACATATAGGGATACCAAGAAAAACAGTCCTTACTTTCATTTCTACTTTCACGGCGGAAGCCACTCCAATATACCCAACATTACTCCCAATCACTGCAGATTCTTGTTACTATCGTGGTTCTAGAACATCAACTATCGTCGCTGTATCCTACAAATTAGGTTTGCGCCCATTTCAAAACATACGATGGCTGATTATCCCAAATCGGTCATTAGATCCTGAGCAGATTTTATTTGATGGTTGAGCAGATGGTTGATTGTGAGTTTGAAGGTGTAGCAGGCTACGGCGAAAACGAACGAGAAACAAGATGCCAACAAGAAAATGAAAGATGACAGGAAGTAAGGGTTTTCGTTACCAATAGCATTTTTACGGTCTAATGACCGATTTGGGATTATAAGCGACCTAAGAAAAGCCTTCTCTCAGAACACCCAAAAGTTTCCGAAAAACAAATCCGTCATTAAGGTTGGACTAATTCACAACAAAACCACTCATATTCAACTGATAAAGGCTACGTTCCAAGAAAAATTCTTGCTCGCATCAATAACAATCATTATCTTTGCCATCAAAATTATCAATAACAAAAACAACGATATGAAAACAAGTAGATTCATATGGCGCATCTTCTTAGTGCCCCTTGTGACTATGTTGTGCGCCTTCTTTGTCGCGCCACTTCAGGCACAAGGACAAAGCGTAGAAGCCTATGTGCAGATGAGTGCCGACAAGACCACGCTCACCTTCTTCTACGACACCAAGCGCGCCACACGTGAGGGCACCACTTGGGGTATCAACGAGAAACAACAAGTGGATGAAAGAGTAGAACCTGCATGGGTAAGTACCTACGAAAATCCCGACACCACAACCACGAAAGCGGTGATGGATGCTTCGTTCAAGGATTTCAGACCCACTTCCACGGCATCTTGGTTCAAAAGGTTCAAGGCGCTTACAGCCATAGAAGGACTGCAAAACCTCAACACCTCGGAGGTGAAGGACATGAATGATATGTTCGCTTATTGCTTAGCCTTGACATCGCTCGACCTCAAGAACTTCAACACCGAGAGGGTGACGAATATGAGCGGAATGTTTGCTGGTTGCCCTAGCTTGACATCGCTCGACCTCAAGAACTTCAATACCTCAAACGTGACGGAAATGAACTGGATGTTCACCGATTGCGCTGCCTTGACGTCGCTCGACCTCACGAGCTTCAACACCCAGAAAGTGACGGATATGGGCTGGATGTTCAATGGTTGCAAAGCCTTGACGTCGCTCGATCTCAAGAACTTCAACACCCAGAAGGTATGGGATATGAGCGAAATGTTCTCGCATTGCTCTGCTTTGACATCGCTCGACCTCTCTAGTTTCAACACTTCAAACGTGGAGAATATAGCATTTATGTTCGCTGGTTGCGAGTCTTTGACGACACTAGACCTCTCTAACTTCAACACCCCGAACGTGACGGATATGAGCTGGATGTTCGCTGATTGCTCTGCCTTGACATCGCTCGACCTCATGAACTTCAACACTTCGAACGTGAAGGATATGCGCCGGATGTTCGCACATTGTTCTAAACTCGCCAGCATCGTTAGCAACAAGACGTGGAACTGCGAACAATCGCGAGAGATGTTCAAAGGTTGCACAGCCCTCAAGGGTGCAGTGCCTTATGATGAAAGAAAGGTGGACGTGACGATGGCGAACCCCGAAACGGGATATTTCACCAGGAAGGCACAAGACAAGCCTGAAGCCTACGTGCAGATGAGTGCCGACAAGACCACGCTCACCTTCTTTTACGACACCAAGCGCGCTTCTCGCGAAGGCACCACATGGGATATCACTTCTCCTATTGCCACACGCAGTGCAAGCCCGCTCAATGCACCGGCATAGGGAGGTAGTGAAGAGAAGCCTAATAGCACAACGACAAAAGTGGTGTTTGATGCTTCGTTTGCGAAATTCTACCCCAAAACTACTGCCGAATGGTTTGCTCACTATGCTGCACTCAAGCGCATCGAGGGCATCGAAAACCTCAACACCTCGGAGGTAACCAGCATGAAAGGTATGTTCACCGGTTGTGCTGCCCTAGACACGCTCGACCTCACGACCTTCAACACGGATAAAGTGAACGATATGAGCGAAATGTTTAAGAACTGTGCGAATCTCTCCACTGTGGTCTGCGACAAGGTGTGGAGTACTCCTCACTCTGAACAAATGTTCTATGGCTGTGTCAAACTTTTGGGTAAGGCTGCCTTCGACGCTAATAAGACTTCCGTTGAAATGGCGAATCCCAATAGTGGCTATTTCGTTGCAGTGAAGCCTACGGCACTCCTGCCTGTGTTCTCTTCTGCTCGCGCAAATGACGTCTACACGCTGCAAGGTAAGCGTGTCCGTGGTAACCTCCAACATCTCCCCGCTGGCGTTTATATCGTCAATGGCAAGAAAGTGGTGGTGCAATAGAATCTCTAACGACTAGAACGAACAAAATCCCCACTCACCTGCATAAGATGAGTGGGGATTTCTATTATCTCAAATCAGTCATTAGACAGTACGGTATTCTCCGAAAAAGTGCAGAGCGTTATGGAGAAAACAGCCAAGATGCAATGCTGAACGCCAATCGTGGCAAAGCTGTTGAAAAAACTCCCTATTAAGTACGAAACTTAATAGGGAGTTGATTGAATTTAGCCCGAAAAGGCTGAAGGAGTGTCAGATTAGTCTTCAGATTTCTCATCAGTGTTACGCTGATAGTCATCGATGTCGCCAACCACGATGCGGTTGAATTCGCGGAGACCGGTACCGGCAGGAATGAGGTGACCACAGATCACGTTTTCCTTCATACCTTCGAGATAGTCGGTCTTACCAGAGATAGCGGCTTCGTTGAGCACCTTGGTGGTTTCTTGGAAGGACGCTGCAGACATAAATGACTTGGTTTGAAGTGCAGCACGAGTGATACCTTGCAAAATCTGAGTAGAAGTGGCTGGCATAGCATCGCGCACAACAACGGGTTTGAGGTCACGACGCTTGAGCTGTGAGTTTTCATCACGGAGCTTGCGAGCGGTCACAATCATACCCTTCTTCATTGTTTCGGAGTCACCTGCATCAATCACGACTTTCTTACCCCAGATACGATCGTTCTCTTCTGCAAAGTCGTTTTTGTCGACAATTTGAGATTCGAGGAAACGCGTGTCACCGGCTTCGTTGATTTGCACCTTGCGCATCATCTGACGAACGATAACTTCGAAGTGTTTGTCGTTGATTTTTACACCCTGCAAACGATATACGTCTTGTACTTCGTTGACAATGTATTCTTGAACGGCAGTGGGTCCTTGGATGGCGAGGATGTCACCAGGAGTGATGCTACCATCGGAGAGAGGTGTACCAGCGCGAACGTAGTCGTTCTCTTGTACCAAGATTTGCTTGGAGAGGGGCACGAGGTATTTCTTGATTTCACCGAGTTTGGAGGTGACGATGATTTCGCGATTACCACGTTTGACAGTACCCATAGTGATTTCACCGTCGATTTCTGAAACGACTGCAGGGTTGGA
>ENA-OWLM01000510-OWLM01000510.1-metagenome-genome-assembly--contig:-NODE-510-length-15251-cov-3.385759_pt1 | contig 15251 bp, 9 predicted proteins | sample MGYA00245349_ERZ651102 | MGnify/ENA primary metagenome ERZ651102 (study PRJEB26857, sample SAMEA4031759) | metagenome | biome: human; feature: oral; material: saliva | place: Philippines | collected 2014 | study... | reverse complement strand
CGGGTTTTCTTTTGTTCATCGGCTAACACCAAATCCTCTAACGTGATTTTAAGGTAGCTCTCAAATCCATTGGATTTAAGATATTCAAGTACCTCTCTTGCACTCATAGACGAGTCGATGTCTGCTTCTTCTGGGGCGTAGATAAGAATCTGACGTCCAAATGGAACGGATTTCATATTCATTTCGAGTCCATTTGCCAGATGAGAGCCGATGGTGGGTTTTCGCATGCGCATCAGGAAATACTCCTGTGATAGAAATAAGTATTAAGGTTGAGGTAATCCTAATTTTGCCAGTTGATCTCGAACGGCTTGAGCATTGGCTCTCAACGCGAGTTCTTCTGACTCGTTATAGAATTGGTCGGTTTTTCCAGATGGATTAACCGGATGATTTTCTTCCATTAAACGAATCACTTCCTCTGATAGTACAGGGGAGATATCCTCAAATGGGTCGATATCTCTGACTGGCAAGTAGATATACTTCTCACATGGCTTGGTCGGTGAGGCGGGATGATAGTGCCCTTGATAAAGTGTCGGTGTAGGTAAGACCTCTTTATCGTTCCATTTGGCTTTCTCCTCTGCCCATTTTGGTGAACAGACGATCGTCGCCGCCATCACATTTTGGTAGTTCTCATGCAAGGCTTTTAAATCTGTCTCGTAGCGGTCTGTCTCTCCAATAGTACTGGCACGTACTTGAGTTGCACGTGCTTGGATGATATCAAAATCCACATCAAGACAAATACAATAATCCGGTATCGGTAAGTCATGAACACGCTGATATAATGGGAACATGCGATAGTAAACCATATCTTTTAACTGACCGACATCAGAAATCGCTTGGTAGACATGAGCACTGATATCCCATCTGTCTACGATCACGATTTTACCTTCCTCCAAGTCTTTTTTCACTTGGTGTAAGATACTGATCCGGTTAGCGCACAATAAGAAGAAGTCCTCTAGACGAGAACGTTCATTGGCATTTTTAAAAAGACGACGGATTTCTTTACCGACTTCTGTTCCACCCGGGTTACCATAAGCAACCACTTCTTTTCCATAGCGAAGACCTAATTGTTCTTTTAGGCTTTCCACTAAATGACTTTTACCAGCATAATCCATGCCTTCAATCACGATAAACATAAGAACGACCTTTTTGATTTCAATAATAAAAAATAAGATAAACGACTGTCAAATCGAGGGATCTGACATAACTAATGGGGTGATATTTTAAGACCACCCCATGATGTAAATTAAGACTTGCGTCTTTCAGAAAGGAGATTATCTAACCGCATTTGCGTATAGCCAATACCCATGGCATCGATTTCATGCTCGGAGATATCGGAAAGATCGCCCCCGTATAAAATCGCATGATTATCGATGAGTTCTTGGATTTTAGTTTTTACGCAATCCTTATCGGCTTTAGCCAATGCTTTATCGATACCGATGGTGCGTTTCATCTGTTGAGGTGAAACGGTGGCCATCATCACGCCATAGTCGATACACGTCTCTTCGGTGACTTGCATGAACTTCACAAGAGGTACCGCAGCTGTTGGACGTCTGACGTTAAAGAAGTGGCTTTCGTAGATAACTAAAGTCAAACCGCCGTAAACATCAAAGACAAAATCAAAGTACTCGTGGAGTTCTTTTTTAAGGCGTATCATCCGAACGGCTTCAAAGCCATGACGCTCTTCCAGATAATCATAGCTATGGTCTGGGGTACGGATATTAATCAGATGGGTATTAAGTACCATCATCTCATTGGTAATCGGGTCTATCTCAAATAAACACAGACCCACCGTATACGTACCACCATCTATGGCTAGATAATAATCCCTTCCCCGATTGATTCCAGTTAAGAGGTTAGTCACCATAGACTAGCCTCCTACGCCACGACCTATATCTGGACTACCACTGCTACTAGATACCGTAGCAAGTACTTTACTGGTGGTTGGAAGAGGTGTTTTCTCACCTAACTCTACGACTTCCTTAAACCCGGTATTGGTATACGATAACAAGTGATAGGTATTAAAGAAGCATATGGTGGTGGCCATCTTAAGTTCATTAATACGCTTACCATCATCAGGAGAGGTATAGTTTTGGTCATCTACCCCACCAACGATAGACATCTCGGTAATCACCGCATAACGGGCTGTACCGTATAAGATTTTTGAGACGTTGATTAGCTCGCGGATGTCATTCTCATCAAAGATAAGCGATGCACCGGTAGATACTTTCAATTTGGTGTTAGAGGCCGTAACCTTTTCACGGACTTGTAACGTCGGTTCTTTTGGTGATAGGTTGTTTTCCGTAAATTCATACGGCTTCACATCACTCACGCCTTTCACGACACTTTCAGCTAAAATACGCGTCGTGGCTTCATAAGAAAGCACACGCGCATAGTAAGCGAAGTATTCAATCCCGTTGTGTAACTCTTTACGACGTAGACGATAGCGACTACGTTGCTCATTGGTTAAGTCGTTGTTAATCGGACGTAACACAAAAGGCAAATGATGATACAATGCACAATCGGATGGGTCATGGTCATACAAGTCTGGAATCGCCGGTCTGTCAGCCAATTTTTCCATACCACTACCGCCATCGCCGATACAGAAGTAAATGGCTTTATATTGTTCATCCGGACCGACACGTGTCGTTTTATGGTTGATACCAAACTTTTGGTTTAATGTCGTATTGGGAAGTTGTTCGATTGGGAGTCCTAAGAAGAGACGGGACTGAACATACTGACCGATAGCCGTATGCTTGACTCGGTCGATAGTCCCTTCTTGGTTAACTAAATTTTCTGACATCTGTCTGTCCTATCTTAAATATGATTACTGTTGACGATATACGGAAGTCCATCACGTGCTGCTTTGTATTGGAGTGCATAACTCATGGCTTGCGATGGAAGAGTCATAAGATTGACCTCATCGATAGTCAATTCAGGCTGATCTTTATCCCGTGGATATACATGCGCAAGACCTTTTATCGCATCATCCAAATAGACGTAGTTTAACATCACCCGTAACGTGAAATCCGCATAAGTCGATAAGGTATCGACAATAATCTGGAAGTCTGCATGATACTTGGCTTCTGTCGTTAAGAAAGAAGAGATGGGTTTATCGCGTTTCTCTTCTTCCCATTGCCATCCACTAATGCCCATCAGTTTATTAATCTGAGGTTCTAATGAAGACAAAGGTAGGTTTGCATCTTCTACATAGACGACCGGTTTTTTCTCATTGGTGTATTTTACACGCTCAATCGTAAATAAGATAGTCGACTTGTCAAACCCACTGACAGAAAAGATCTCCACGATATTTTCAAACCCATGGATTTCGATACGTGGACGGTTTACCGTATAACGACGAGATAAGGTTAAGGCTTTATTCTCACCCGATTGAGATACTGCATCTAAAAAGACCGGGTCTTCTCGTAAATCATCTAAACGTTTATTACCGAAACGCTTGATGAGTTCTGCTACTTTAATCATGGTAGACGTTTCCTTCTTTTAAACGTTTAAAGGACTGAAGTGGATATCTTAGTTGAATCTGAATCAACACTTCCCCATCTTTAATAAAAGCATGGTGAGAAGAGACCAGACGCAGGTGGATGTTAAGCATCTGATAATCTCTACCCTCATCGACTTCCCCTTCCACATTAGCAAGATGTTTCCAACCCGCTTCTAACTGGTCAAGCGTTGGGATGATCAAGGCGAGTGGTTTTGTACCGGTAGTCAAATGACGTTTCGCCCCATCTTCAAAAATCATCTGGCCATCATAAGAAAAAGTCTTGCCAAACTTATACCCCAGTACACGATGGATAAGGGTGGTTAAAGCGCCTTTACCACTTTTGGCTGCTTTTACCCATCTATCGTAACTGATGACCATTTCCTTATGACGACGATGCGATAAAATCATTTCATCGATGTTAAAGTACTCTTTTAAATCGACCCGATCATAATGGATATCGATACCACCACGGATACGGGCTTTATCATCCGGTAATTGGATAGTCGCTAACGTATTATGGTCAGGTTTATCTACCGCCACAATCTTCGTGATTTTACTTTTTAATAACCGTTCTTCAAAAGAAGGGTCAGTTTGTTTTAATCCTTTAACTAAACAGTTGTAGCGGGAGGTCAGATGGCTTTTGTATTTTTCCAACAAGAAGCGTAAATCCCCACCCACTTCTGTGGTGCGGGGAAGGTTATTTAAATACGACAAGTCTCGTTGGTATAAGAGCGTATTTACGATCATAAATGTCCTTTCTTAATTAAGGTTGGTTGGGCTCATCGACAACCGCACTACGTCGCTCATCGATTTTGATATGACCCTCATCTTTTTCATCTAAGGGATAACTTGGGTCACGGGGGTTGATAACGAGAGTCTCATACCCGTTTTTCGTGTTGACATCAAACGGACTGTCCGTGTCGGTGGTTATCGGGGTAAATGGCACGAAAGTCTCTCTATCGGTTTGTCGATAGGTGACCGTTGGCGGTGGTGCAACCCCTTTGACACCGACCACATGTCTTGCTTCAATCTCATCGGGTTCACCGTAGTAATAACGATACAGTGTTCCATTAAAGATGTAGTAGTAGAACTCCCCTTTTGAAGGCGTCTTCGTTTGGGTAAGACGTCTAAAACCTAATAGACCAAGTCTTCCCTCTTTAAAGTCAACCGATTGTGCACCCACAAAGAACCGTACGGGTGGTGGGATTAATACGGCACCTGTTTCATGAGTATGAAGATGCGTATTACTGTCCGTATAAATGATACCGATTTCATTTTGGTTTTGCTCATATCCCTTACGACTATGGAAATGAGCTAAGAAATGACGATGGCTATTTATCAACGACTCTTGTGTCGTGATAATCCGACCATAGCGCAACCAACTCATATCGAGCACCCGTGCATTGACTGCATTGGCTTTGGAGGTAAACTGTACCGAGTAGCTACTTAACTGACGTAAGATGCCGACCATGGCTTCTTGGGTTTCCGTTAAGGTGGCTTCATCATCGATATCACCCCCCGTAAAGGTCGTTTGGATTTGAGAGGCAAAGTTAAAGAGCTCTGCACGAGTTAACGTCGTTATCTCAAAATGCTTCTGGTTGAGATACTCTCTAAAGGTCGTATTACGATAATGAAGTGGAAGCTTTTCTTGGAAGAATAAACGCTCACCTAACTGCTTAATCTCGCCATAATGAAGTAAATCATGGTGAACACCTAACCAATGTCTGATACGACCAAAATAACTTTGTACTGATTTGACTAACTCTCTAAAGCGTTCTGCACTGTAGTAAACACTTTTAAGTGGGATGTGTTCTTGAAGATCATCTAGTGCATCTTTAATGTCAGCGCGTCTATCGATAAAGTTATTACGCAAGTCTGTCCAGTTGACTCTATCAAAGATAATGTCTTTTGCAATGAAATCTGGAATCAGTCGGTCTTCTACTTTAATCGGTTTTACCCATTTACCATCGTTTTCCTGATCATCGAAATCCGCAAGTTTCATCGCACAATAAAGCCACACGATAAACCCTTCTAGTGCATCAAGACTGATTGGTTCGCCGGTGGCTGGGTTATTGATACTGGTCACCAAGTTATAGCGATTGGTCACGGCTAATTGTGCCCAATAGTTGATACTTAAAATCGACAACGGTTTAATCTGGTGATTCGAGTAGTCAAAGACTTCGGATTCTAACACTTTTGATTTTTGGTTAGAGTACTTAGACCGATAGTAACGATTGTAACTCTTATTTAACGAAACGTTTCTAAAGATCACATTACGCTGGGCTTGGTCCTCTTCTTTATCGATTAACTTCGGTAATGAAAGATGGTCTTCATCACTTTTGAAATTCAGATGTTTTAAGTTGATTTGTTCACGATACACATCTGGGGTATCTTTATACTCGAGTATCTCAGAAGTATCCCGCCCGATATTATACCCATATAAAGGAATGCCCCGGTGGGTTAACATCCAATGGACGATGTCTAAGAAGGTATCTTGTTTACCGGCATTTCTATCGATATAAGGTAAATGGCGATATAACCACATGGCTTGTTCGTGGGTTAAAAATCGCTTGTATTTATCTAATTCAAAATAACTACCTAAATAGTTCCAGATATGAAACGAATGGACTTGTTCTGTTTTGATATATTGCTCACGTAGAGCAACAATCATCCCAGGTAACTGTGTTCCTAGGATACCGAGTTTTACTGCCATAAACATCTCATCGAAAGCATTGTAGCCTCGACTATGAAAACGTTTCATGACCGCTTTAATTTGTTTATTTAAAAGTGGAATCAAGTCCACTTCTTGACGTTCGACCAATCTTGTATCGTAAGTCAAGATAGTGTATTCTTCCGCATTATAGGCAGTGTCAAAATCAACCGGATTACAAATCCCGTCAATTAATAAATGTTGGTCAGGGTACTTGGCTAACAAGTCGTAGTAATACTCGCCTTTTTCTTTGTAATGTTGCCAAGTCGTGCGATGAAGCTGCATGTTTTCAGAAGTAAAGTCAATCGTTTGTAACGTGTCTAAACTTCTTACCTGCATCATCTGATCAGTGTAATGATATTTACCCTGAAGGTGGTGATAATAACGCCAGCTTTTTGGGTCTGACGTATCGACGACGTATTGTCGACCATAGGCCCCATATTGGCGATTGACTTCATTGTTCATCGCTATCGCCGTGGCGGTCGATTTCAATACCATCGACTTAGCAAGCGCGATACAACTGTCGTGATAAAAACGACTTGCATCGAGCCGGGAAGCTGTCTCTATCGTCATCGATATACCTCATGTCATAAAAATAAGAGGAGAGTCTTCTGACTCCCCTCTGTTTTTCCTGTATTTACTTTATCTTATTTGCTTTACCTTATTGAAAGGAGTTTTGTGTCATTATGGCGAACAATAAAAAATCATCGCAGCGTGCTGTCGTCGAAAGTTCAAAACGACAACTGACGACAGAACAGCAACGCTTGTATCGGTTTCTGACGACGGCCGATCCCCAAGTGCGTTCTATCTCTACTAAATTAGTGGAAGATGAAAAACGTTTAGGGGAAAAAGGTGTCGGAGCAGGATTACCGAAAGATGCCTTACGAGGGCTATCCTCAAAAACGAGTTTTGATATTATCGATATCAACAACATCAAACGAAATATCCCAGAACTCGAAACGGTTCGAGATATCTTAGTCTCGTCTATCTTGTCACCACAAGACATGATCAACGAGAACTTAAGCTTTACCCTCGACGGAGAGTTCCCACATCGATTAGGTAGTGAGCTGTTAAGTATCGTTGAGAAGCATTTCACAGACCATTATAAGCTCCAGGATAAGCTCTTTACGATGTTATCTAACGCCTTATTTGATCGCGGCAGTCACATCTTAGCTATCTTACCAGAGTCTGCTATTGATGATATTATCAATCGTTTTGCTGGTGCCTCCATGGAGTCTTTTAGAGATGCACTAACCAAGCATGTGGATGACCAAGGTCACTTTATTTCCAATGGCGTCTTTGGTCGTGGTCTTAAAGAACAACATGACCAAAAAGCAGGTAATAATAATAAATCCTCTTTTGAGCACTTCTTTAAAGAACAACACGTCCGTGATATGCGTGGGGATAGTTACGATATCATCCCTGGATTGTTAACTGTGGTAGATAATATCGATGCATTAAAAGCCTCTCGTATTTTACGGGCTTTATCGGAAAGTCAAATCAATAACCGCTACCAGGCATACTCTGCAGAAAGTGTGATGTTTTATGGGGATATGACAGAAGAAGAAAAGAAAGCGTTGCCTGTCAATACGCTTTATAAACGTGCTGGCATGCAAGGAAGCTGGGATGGGATTACGGTGATTAATGACCGTGAAAGTACCTCGCGTCGTTCTGTAGGACATCCTTTGGTATTAGATATCCCGCATGAAAGTACGATTCCGGTGTTCACACCCGGTAACCCTGAAGACCATATCGGGTATATCGTCTTAATCGATGAGAATGGTAACCCGGTGACTTATACCCAAGAACAAGAAAACTTGGACAAGCTTAATAGTGGTGCCTCGATTACTTCTATGATGCAAACCTCTGACCCAAATCAGGGTATCGGGGGTGGTACGTATGGTGTTGTGACTCAAACGTTAGATACCTTAAATAAGTTAAATGGTGGTACCACCTGTGATTGGGCGAAGCTGACTTCTGAGAAACTGGTCAGTCTTTATGCTGAATTGGTAGAACGTGATTTAATGGCCCGTTTTAACGACGGGGTGTATGGGAAGAACATCTCCATCCCACGTCCTTTAGAAATCTATCAGATTATGCTTTCTCGTGCGTTAAGTGGAAGTAAAACCCAGCTTATCTATATCCCTGAAACCTTGATGGAATATATCGCGTTCTATTATAATGACTTAGGGATTGGGCAGTCTCTCATTACCAAGTCCAAAACGATTGCCGCTCATCGTATCGCCATGAACTACGCGAATACCCGTGCGTTAATCCGTAATGCGGTAGGGACTAAGGTATTGAACGTCACGGTGGATGATGACGAGGTCGATGTCGAAGAAGTGGTGGCGCAAGCGATTTCTCGTACGATGGAAGCCAACAGTTTCTCTCGTTTATTCTCTTCTTTTGACCCACGTCAGATTGAGTCTTCTATGAACTCTTATGGATATGAGGTGAATGTTCAAGGGGGTGAAGCCATTGAGAAAACGGAAATCTCCATGGAGTACAAACAAGGGGATATCCCAACGGTTGATACAGACTACATGGAAGCGATTAAGAAAGAGTATATCGGTAGTTTCATTCCACCTTCTTTATTAGATGCGGTAGGTGAAAATGAATTTGCGATTGAGTTCATTACTAAGAACGCCTTGTATGCTAAACGCAACATCATTATCGCACGTCGTTTCAACAGCTTTATCACCTCGTTTGTTAGTAAGTATGTTCTACACGATGGGTTACTCATTAGTGAGTTATCCGATGCGATTCGTAAAGAGTATCGTGAATTAGATGATGAAACAATCAAGAAATGTAAAGATGAGCGTTCTACCATTCCCGCGATTCGTGCGTTCTTAGAGACATTAAGAGTGGCGATTCCATTACCGGATAGTAATGCAACGGAAGTCTCTGCACAAGCGATGGAAAACTACCAGAAACGTGTCGAGGGGGCATTACAGCACTATATCGACCAAGACTATCTTGGTAGTGTCTTTAGTGACTTGGATGATGAACGTCGTAAAGAAGCCATCGACATGTTTAAAGACCGTATGCTATCTTTCTTTATGGTCAGATGGATGGATAAGAACAGCTACTTCCCAGAATACAATGAAGTTGTGAGTCTCACTGACGAAGAGATGAGTGAAAACAACCTCATCGACCAAGTCTTTAACCAACAAGCTGAAATGGCAGAAGTGTTTGGTGATATCTTCAAACGGATAAAAGACCGTATCACTCCAGGAGAAAGTGAGGGCGGTGGTGATGACTACAGTAGTAGTTCAGATACCACAGAAACTGAACCGTCTGGTAGTGATGATGATTTCTCCTTTGGTGATGATGACATTCCGGATGAACCAGAAGAGCCTGAAACACCAGAAGAGGAAAATAAGGAAGAGTCTGAAGAGGATAAGTCTAAAGACGAGAACTCTGAAGAGACGTCTGATGAGAACACAGACACCAGTGATGTAGATGGTGGTAATGATACGACTGATGCAAATACCGATGAGACCGTCTAATCGTATAGACCTCATGCATAATTTACAGGAGAGGGACATCCCTCTCCTTTTATGTCCGTTTATTATTTTCTTAAGGAGTAAAGATGAAACAGCTCAGTTTCTTTGATGACATGAAAACGAACCTTAGCTACGGGGTAAGGGAGTACGATTTCAAACTGGATAAACACCCCTTTAAAATCGTTTATACAAACATGACACGCATCGACTTGCACGCAGTCAGTAAACTCTGCTACGTGCTACCAGACGGGTGTTGGGAGCAACCAGATAAAAACCCAATTCAGTTGGTAGATTTAAGTAAAGAAAGCAATTTAAAAGCGATTGCTATCGGCTATTTGATTACTGAGTTACAAAAAGGCATGGTTTATATCTACAATGTTAAAGATATCATCCTCTCTAACTGGAAAGGACGTCGGAATTGTGAGGGTGAGGTTATTTCATACCTCAATGCCATGAATTTAGAAAACATGTTACCGACACTCGCCACCTTCTTTAAAGATGTAATTAAAGATATTCTGTCTTATTTGGAAGACTTCGTCTATCCAACGTATAATCGTTACCAGAACCTACACACGGACACAGTAGACTGTCACTGGAACAGTGCTTTGACAATCGACCCTTACCGTAATACGAAAGGCGAAGAGGAAGGTTATATCATCCACGTAGAAGACAGATTTCTTACCAAAGTAAAAGGGGTGGACTTAGCGATTTGCCCTAGCAACGATGAGAAAGGTGGGTACGTTGTTGAAGGGGGTGGGGATAACCTACGCTTCTTTAATTTAAGTCAAGGTCTTAAGAACTACTTAAACTTTGCGACCAAGAATCAACTCTCTTATATTGAAGGGGATAACACAAGAGGCTATATCAAGCACTACCTTGCCTTTGAGAAAGCAGGAGAAACCTTTGACAGACTTCGTTATCTCTTAGAGATTGATGAGTGGATGACTGAACGTGAACGCCTGAATCTATTTATGGTGATTTTAAAAGAAACCGTGAAACCGGTCGATGGAAAGTCCTTACTGAGTCAATAGTCAAGGATCTGTACCAAGATAAGATAATGAGGGTACTTAAAGTACCCTCTTATTTTTGTCGATATATTTTGAGCGAATGAAAAAGGAACACGAAGACAATGGCAAAACCATGGCAACAAATCGGGCCTATCGCAAACCGTGTACTGGCAAAACAGTATCATGATGGTTACGTCCGATTGAAAGAAAAACATTTAAGCTCCCCGACATTAGACTACCTTCCAAACCTGGTGTCAGAAAGCTGGTTACGGTCGATGTTACCGATGAACATGGATTACTTGGATGGCCGTCATTATTTCTCTAAGATGGTGATGACACCACAAGGGAACTGTGCGTGGCGGTCTTTTCGTCATAAAGGCAGTGATATCAACACGATCGATAAAATCGATTTCCGTTTTGACTTTGCAAACCCAAACGGACAAGATGCGTTAGAAGGGACTGCTTATACCACAGCACATCCAAATACTGCTGCACGATTAGATCAGTATATTAACCCCCATGCGAGTACACCACAAGGTAACTATGCTCAAGTGATGGCACAGGTATTAGGGAAAGATGTCCCACCGATGTTTAAATACATCGGTGCGTTAGATGAAGGAAATACCTATAAGGTCAGCTACCTTGAAATGGATTGGTTTCGTTTAGGTGAGGGATTTGATAAGTTAGTCAGCCTTATCCCAGTTATTGAGCAGGGTGGTAAAGATGTCTTTATTATCGTACCTATGATCGATGATAAAGTGATGGATACCGTCTTTATTAGTGGTACACCAAATTCTCATCAGTATTTAACTTGTTATAACTATAATGCGCACAGTTTCGGGCGTATCATCGATATGCACTATACCGAAGATGCAAGCCAGTACTGGAGATTTGGTTTATCCTTATTTGGGGTACCGGATAGTTGGGTAGCATTCAATTTAGCCGATGGTGCACGGTTTACACCTGGTCCATCACCTGCTAACAGTATCACGTATTCAGTGATGAACAAAGCCCCAGATAATGTCCCGATTCCACCCCCAAATCAATGGGCAAAAGAGTTCGTGATGCCGAAGTTCTTGGATGTCCTAAAACAAGCAGGTTTTAACTTACCTACAGAGAGATGGAAATACTTCTTTGAAGAAGTCACCCCAAATGAAAACTTTGAAGTCACGCATATCAGTACTCCTGCTATCGCATTTAAAGCAAAAGTCTTTAAAGTACGTAAGCCAGAGTTAGTCTTCCGTACGCTCGCTAAATGGACAGCTGATGAAGAAGAAGAGAAACGTCCAGCACCGCCATTTACTTACGTGGACATGCAAGTGAAGATTAAACTCGACTTGATGTTACTTGATAAGTACTTTAGTCTCCACCGGTGTACCGATAGACCCGAGTTTTTAAAACGTCCGCTCACCATGAGTATCCCATGTCAGAACGCGAATAACCACATGATAACCAATAAGAGTTGTCATCTATGGCCACATGTGGGTATTGCAGAACACGCCCAGTTAATGGGAGCTTACGCCGTTGGCGTAAACGATCGTTTCAGTACGAATGGAGCAAGACGGTTTAACCAAAAAGATGCGAAAGAGATTGCTAATAAACAAGGTTTCCCAAATGACCGCTATGGTTTCTTGAGTGGTTTCTACCGTGCATTGAAAGAGGATATCTCGGTATTAAGTAAAATCTTTATCTACAGTTTCTATAACTGGTGGAATATCTACTCTCAAGAGATTGGATTATATAGCGGTAAAGATATTACCGTCACCACAGCCGATGGGATCCATTACATGCTGGAATACCCATTATTTTCAGGTGGTAAGAAATCGATTGAAGTGTTTAACCTTGATGAGTGCGAAATTGTTTACTGTGAAAACAATGAAGAGATGGTTAACCTTTATTGTAATATCGACCAAGGGTTTAGAACAACAGCACTCCATGACCCGTCATTTGTGAAAAAGCTTTTAACCAGTGATAACGATTTACCGCCGTTTCATAATCTCAACCAAGAGTACTTCTATCGTCAAATCCAGCCGTTTTTGAACTACAACTTCATGTTCTTACGGGTGTTTGAAATCGATAGTCAAGGTAATCCAGTGGTTGGTAAGGGCTATGCAGATGTCCCGATTGTCTTTAGTAGCCAGTATGGACCGATGATAAAATCTCAACTTCCTTATACCAACGCAGCAGGCTACGAAGGGGATAATAACCCGGTAAGTAAAACGCCTAACGGCTTTTACGTCAGTGAAGTGAAGTTCAACTATACCCACTGGGGTACAGTCAACTATCCATATATCAATAACGAGATAGGCCAACATGTCAACTACCGTGGTGGGATGTGGGTGAACGGGATGTACTATGCAAATGGCGCTTGGACACTCTCTCATAGTACAGGTGCTGCTCGTGCGATGGGTTACATCGCCGATGATTTAGTCAGAGCTGATTACACCATCGATTTAACGAAGAAGTATTCGGTAAGACCACGTAATCATTTATCGGATATCTTTAGTTATTTCAACTATGGTGCGGGAAGTAAGTTTATTATCCTTAATAGTCTTGGTGGAAGTAACGAAGTCAACCTTGCTAAATGTGGTGGGTTCTTCCATGGACATGTTAACCGCATCAAAGAAAAAGTGGTACAGCCCCCAGAAGAATTTGGTCAGGTGATGCCGGTGATGTACTGCTCAGGTGCGGTAGTTAAAAATCTTCCAGTACCCATGTTTAGAGCGATGCGTGTTCGTGGGATGATAAGACATCTGTGGTATCCATACACCCCAAGTCAATACCCAAATAATGAAGTCAGTGTATCTAACTATATTTTCAGTGTTGAAAAGAATGGTTATATGACGGGACTTTATAAAAAGAAACCGACTGATGATACTTGGAATCGCCAAAATAAACGTCTGCCACGTTATAAAACCAACGTGTTAGAGAAAGGGGCATTCCAAAGTTTCCATCCGTCTTATGACCAAATCCGTTGGTGGGATGGGAAAGACTATCGGGTGACACCACCGCTTAAAAATGGACTGATGCAGCTATTAACCCCGCACATCGGGTTACATCGCCAGGGCTTATTAGGGGAAGCATTAAAATACGAAGGGCGACTTAGAGATGCCATCTTGTATGCTCGTGAAAGACTCGCGAAATTTGATATCCAGATGCCAACAGCGGAAGAGATAGATGCAGACCTTAAACCGATGCAACGTAACGCACCTTTAGGGGTGGTAAGTCACCCAGGTATCTTCTCGTTGATTATTGGAGTAGATAACCTCATCTATTGGTTAGATAATCAACACAGTTCAAACAAACGAGTGTATCAAAATAGTGTATTAGAGATGGAAATCAAAACCATCATGCGTGATGCGGGTATCCCAGATGCCAGCTGGAAACCAGACTTAGATAAAGGGTGGTCTCACTTCGTGTTAAACAACCCTATCTTTAGGGATTATATCAAAGCCTGTCATGGGATACCTTTAGAAAGCAGTCCTGAAAATCCGGCATCTTTGGATGTCATCAATGAAAACATCTATACCCCTGAAATCAAATTAAGAGGGAAATAAGTGATATGAAAGACCCAAAAGAATATACGGTCGAACAATCTGGCCCTGCCACGGTAGAAGAGTTTTTACTGCTTGCAGATAAGGTCAGAACAAAAGCCCAAAACTTTCGAAGTCGTCGGGATTATTGGTTTGAAGAAACCGATCCTTACCAATTCGATAGTTTCAGAAAATGGGTGCTTGCAAATAAAGAACGGTATCAGAAAGAAGACCTGATGCCGGTCTTAAAAGCCGCTGATGTAAAAGACCCGATGTTTATCCAAGAAGCCGTAGTATCTTGGTCCGTAGGTGAGTTTAAAAATTATCGAAGAGCATGGCGATATGTGAATGGCGATTGGAACGGTCTTTTTAATAATATCGTGCGATACGGAAGTAAGTCCCCATCTGAAGGTATCTCTGAAATTCGACCGATTATCTCTAACCATAATCTACAAAAAGATGGTTTTGACCCTAACCGTATCTTTAGTCTGACGGAAGAGAAGTGGGTGGATCGAACCGGAAAACGGTTACTTTGGAATGGGATCAATAATACATTAAAAGAGTTTGGCACCACAAGTTTACTCGTCTATGATGCTTATAGTGTTTTCAGCTATCAGGATGTGGGTACAAGTAATGCACAATCCCCTATCCGTGCGCGTTTCACGACACAACAGATGTTGGAGAAGGCCATTAAGACCGACCCGAAAGTCTTCCATATGCAATACTTTAATCTTGCGCCTGTTGTGATGGAAGCAGAGTGCAATTCAGCCTACTACATGTTCCCGTATTTCATGCATCTGTTTCCAATGGGCACACCTGAAAGTGCCATTGAAGAGTTCTTTGAAACGGTGGTTTATACGGGAAGTGGTGATGATAAATACATGAGTTTCTATAAGCAGTACCCTCCGACACCTGCGGGGATTTATAAACTCTGGGAAGACACCAAACCAAATACGCGCTTTTATAAAGAAGCAAAAGCCTGTTATCTGCGTGCCA
>ENA-OWLM01000509-OWLM01000509.1-metagenome-genome-assembly--contig:-NODE-509-length-15254-cov-2.811961_pt1 | contig 15254 bp, 13 predicted proteins | sample MGYA00245349_ERZ651102 | MGnify/ENA primary metagenome ERZ651102 (study PRJEB26857, sample SAMEA4031759) | metagenome | biome: human; feature: oral; material: saliva | place: Philippines | collected 2014... | reverse complement strand
TGGAAGTAACGCCGCACACTCCGTCGGCCAAGAGCCGTGCCAGCGTGCCGTTTTCCAGCAGCGAGCGCGACAGGTTGTCGAGCCAGATTTGTTGTCCAAGTGCTTTGACTTCGGCTAGAATCGTCATGTTTTTCCTTCTGCGTAGGCGTGAAAAAGGTCTTCATGCTAACGCTTTTTTACTGTTTTGAACAGTTTGCAGGCAGCCTGAAACCCGTTCGCCGAACGTTCAGGCTGCCTGATTTTCGGGAGTGGCGATGCAGGCAGAACACGATTTTCTGGAATGGGCGCGCGAAGCGATGCAAACCGAAGCCGACGCGGTGCGCGAAGTGGCGCGCTCGCTGGGGCATTTCTTCGAGCAGCCGGGCAACCAGGAGGCCATTGATGCGCTGATCAACATCGGCAACGTGCGCATCAGCGACACCCATGCGCCCAGCGCGAAACTGCGCGACGGCCTGGATTTCGCCCAGTTGCTGGTCGAGGCCGAGATTCCCGGCATCACCCGCCTGCGTGCGGAGAAGCTGACCGCCGCGCTGCCCGACGCACAGGCGTTGCTGGACGCCGAGCCGGTGCAGCTCACCGCTGCCGGCCTGCCCAATGAGGTCGCACTGGGTCTGAATGCCTGGCTGGAAGCCGACGGGCAGGGCGCGATGCTGCTGCAGGCCGATGCCCAGCGTCGCCTGCTGCTGGAAAAGGCACCGGAATCAAGCGAGGTCGTCGCCGGGCCGCTCGACGGGCAGACCGTGGTGCTGACCGGCACGCTGGCGCAGATGACCCGCGATGAAGCCAAGGAACGATTGGAGGCGCTCGGGGCCAAGGTGTCCGGCAGCGTGTCGAAAAAGACCTCCTTCGTTGTTGCCGGTACCGAGGCCGGCTCCAAACTGACCAAGGCCAATGAACTGGGTATCGAGGTGTGGGACGAGGATCGCCTGGTCGCATTCCTTGCGCGGGAATGACCATGCAGACTGCCCCGCTCGATTTCCGCGTTGCCACCGTCGCCGACACCGAACAGGTGGTGGCGCTGATGCGCGACTTCTATGCCGAAGATCATCTGGTGTTTGACGAGGCACGCGTGCGCCGCGCGCTGGACGCGCTGCTGAGTGACCCGCGCAACGGCGAGGTGCTGCTGTGGTTGAACGAAGCCGGTGAGGTCGTCGGCCATGCCGCGCTTGCGATGGGCTTCAGCCTGGAGCAGGGCGGGCATTTCGTGCTGCTCGACGAGCTGTATCTCAGCCATGCCGCGCGCGGCCGTGGTCGCGGCAAGCAGGCGCTGGCCATTCTCGAGCAGCGTGCCAACGCGCGCGGGGTCGAGCGGATGCGCCTGGAAGTGAATCACCACAACGAGCTGGCCCGCCGCTTGTACCTGGCCAGCGGCTATGTGGATGAAACCCGTGGCCTGCTGTCGCTGCCCCTGGCCGACCGCCTGCGGGACGCACGCGGATGATCACCGCACTGCGTCAAAGGGCCGCGCTCAACGCGCTGATCCGTGCGTTCTTCGCCGAGCGCGACGTGCTGGAAGTGGAAACCCCGATCCTGTCGGAGGCCGGCAACACCGAGCCCAACATCGACAGTTTCCACACCCGTTTCAGCGGCCACGTCAGTGCCGGCAGCGCATTGCGCTGGCTGCGCACCTCGCCCGAATACCCGCTCAAGCGCCTGCTCGCTGCGGGTGTGGGCGACTGCTACGAGCTGGGCCGGGTGTTCCGCAACGGCGAAGCCGGCGGTCGGCACAACCCGGAGTTCACCATGCTGGAATGGTACCGGGTCGGCTGGGACCATCATCAGCTGGTGGACGAGACTGTCGCGCTGGTGCGCCAGGCTCTGGCGCTGGTCGGCCGCGAAGCGGCCTTGACCGTCATCGACTACCGCAGCTTGTACCAGCAGCAGGTCGGGGTGGATCCGTTCGAGGCCAGCCTGGAGCAGCTGCAGGCCCCGCTGGCGGATGTGCGCATCGACGCTGAAGGCCTGACCCGCGACGACTGGCTGGACCTGCTGATGACGCACTGCATCCAGCCGCATTTCAGCGACGACACCCTGACCGTGGTGCATGACTGGCCGGCCAGCCAGGCCGCGCTGGCCCGGATCCGTCCGGGCACGCCGCCGTTGGCTGAACGGTTCGAGTTGTACCTGGGTGCCGTCGAGCTGGCCAACGGCTATCACGAACTGAACGATGCCGACGAGCAGCGCGCCCGTTTTGTCCGCGACCATGCGGTGCGCAGCGCCCGCGGCACCGTGCTGCCTGCGCTGGACGAGCGCCTGCTGGCGGCGCTGCCCGCGCTGCCTGACTGCGCCGGCGTTGCGGTGGGGGTGGACCGCCTGCTGATGGCGATGAATCGCACCCCGCGCATTGCCGACGTGCTGGCCTTCGATTTCGCGCACGCCTGAGGTGTTAACGACGCCGCATCTTGCGCGGTCTTCACGATGATGCTCTGATCACACCCGATGGTGGAAGGTGGCACCGTGATGGAACTGTGGCGGCGGGGACTGTGTTGATGAAGCTGTTGGATGCTGCCGTGCCGTCGCCGCCCCTGCGGTGGAACTGGACGTGGTCATGGCTGGGCCTGGCGCTGTGCGCGGGGCTGTTGCCCGAACGTGCGCACGCCGCCGAAACCGGCTACGCCGGGCAGGTCGTGCGCTGCGAATCAAAAGACATGGGCTGGGTGCACTGCGACATGCCGGTGGAGCAGGGCGTGGAGCTGGTCCGCCAGCTGTCCGATAACAGCTGCGTGCGCGGCAGCGAGTGGGGTACCGACCGTTCCGGTGTCTGGGTCACCCTGGGCTGCCGTGCTGAATTCCGTGCCCGCCTGCCGGCCGGGGCTCCGTCGCTGGGCGAGCGCAAGGTGCGCCGCGTGGTGCGGTGTGAATCCAGTGGCCGGCCGCAGAACTGCCCGGTGATGCTGCAGGGCGCACCGGTGCGCCTGCTGCGCCAGCTTTCCTCGATGCCGTGCCGCGAAGGCCACAGCTGGGGCGCGCGCCGCAATGAAATCTGGGTCACCCGTGGCTGCCAGGGCGACTTCGAAGTGGGCGCGGTCGACGGCAGTGGTTTCGTCAATGCGCCGCGCGTGGTCATCTGCGAATCGCGCTCGCGGCAGCGGCGCTTCTGCGGAGCCGGCATCAGCCAGAGCGCGCAGCTGCGCAAGCAGCTCTCCGGCAGCCCCTGCGAAGAGGGGCGCAGCTGGGGCTGGGACGCCCGTGGGGTCTGGGTGGACAACGGCTGCCGGGCCGAGTTTCTGGTCAATTAAGGCAGCGCTACAATAGGGGCATGAACGCATCCCCCGACATCGATTACGCCCGCTACGACCACATCCGCCCGATCCTGTGGACCGGCGACGCCCTGCAGCTGCTGGACCAGCGCAAGCTGCCGTTCGTGGTGGAGCACGTGGCCTGTCACACCAGCGACGAAGTGGCCGCCGCCATTCATGCGCTGACCGTGCGCGGCGCGCCGGCGATCGGCATTGCTGCGGCATGGGGCGTGGTGCTGGCCGCGCGTGAGGTGCAGGCCGACGACGGTGCCGATGCACTGGCCAAGCTGGAGCCGGCGCTGCAGCGTCTGAATGCGTCGCGACCCACCGCCGTGAACCTGGCCTGGGCGCTGGCCCGCATGCGTCGCGCCCTGCAGCCCGCGGGCAGTGACTGGCGCGATGTGCTGGTGCGCGAGGCGCAGGCCATCGCCGATGAGGATCTGGCCGCCAACCGCCACATGGGCGCATTGGGCGCAGGCCTGATCGACGCCGGCAGCGGCGTGCTCACCCACTGCAATACCGGTTCCCTCGCCACCGCCGGCTTCGGTACCGCGCTGGGCGTGATCCGCGCCGGCATGGCCCAGCACCGCATCGCCAAGGTGTTCGCCGGCGAGACCCGGCCATGGCTGCAGGGCGCGCGGCTGACCGTGTGGGAACTGCAGCAGGACGGCATCGACGCCACCCTGATTGCCGACTCGGCCGCCTCGCACCTGATGAAGACCGGTGCGGTGCAGTGGGTGATCGTCGGTGCGGACCGCATCTGCGCCAATGGCGACACCGCCAACAAGATCGGCACCTACCAGCTGGCCATTGCCGCCCGCCATCACGGGGTCAAGTTCATGGTGGTGGCTCCGTCCTCGACGGTGGACATGGACACCGCCGACGGTGACCAGATCGAGATCGAACAGCGCGATCCGGGCGAGCTGTACGGCGTCGGCGGCACCCGCACCGTGGCCGAGGGCATCGCCGCCTGGAATCCGGTGTTCGACGTCACCCCGGGCGAGCTGATCGACGCCATCGTCACCGAGAAGGGCGTGATCCTCAATCCGACGGTCGCCAACATGCGGGCCGCCTTCGTAAGTATCTGATTTCTTCGCGTAAAACCCCCATAAACCCGGGCAAAAAAACCCCCGTTGTGGTAGCATCCATCGGTTAATCGAGATTCCGTCGCAGCCACCCCGAAAGGGCCAGCCGCGGCGGACTGGACCGCTACCAGACAACGGAACCCGAATGGCAGAAAACGCCAAGGAAATCATCCAGGTCAACCTGGAAGACGAGATGCGCAAGAGCTACCTCGATTACGCCATGAGCGTGATCGTGGGGCGTGCGCTGCCGGATGCGCGCGACGGCCTCAAGCCGGTACATCGCCGCGTGCTGTACGCGATGAACGAGCTCAACGCGCACAGCAACAAGCCCTACTTCAAGTCGGCGCGTATCGTCGGTGACGTCATCGGTAAGTACCACCCGCACGGCGACGCCTCGGTGTACGACACCTTGGTGCGCATGGCGCAGCCGTTCTCGCTGCGCTACATGCTGGTGGACGGGCAGGGTAACTTCGGCTCCATCGACGGCGACTCCGCCGCGGCGATGCGATACACCGAAGCGCGCATGTCGCGGCTCACCCACGAGCTGATGGCCGACATCGACAAGGAAACCGTCGATTTCCAGCCCAACTACGACGAAAAGGAACTGGAACCGACGGTCATGCCGACCCGGTTCCCGAACCTGCTGGTCAACGGTTCGGCCGGCATCGCGGTGGGCATGGCCACCAACATCCCGCCGCACAATCTCACCGAGTCCATCAATGCCTGCATCGCGCTGATCGACAACCCGGAGATCGACGTTGACGGCCTGATGGAGCACATCCCCGGTCCGGACTTCCCGACCGCCGGCATCATCAACGGCACCGCCGGCATCGTCGCCGGCTACCGCACCGGCCGTGGCCGCGTGCGCATCCGTGCCAAGGCTGACATCGAAGTGGCCGACAACGGCCGCGAATCGATCATCGTCACCGAGATCCCGTACCAGGTGAACAAGGCCCGGTTGATCGAGAAGATCGCCGAGCTGGTCAAGGAAAAGAAGCTCGAAGGCATCAGCGAGCTGCGCGATGAGTCCGACAAGGACGGCATGCGCATCTACATCGAAATCAAGCGCGGCGAGTCGGCCGAGGTTGTGCTCAACAACCTCTACCAGCAGACCCAGATGGAGTCGGTGTTCGGCATCAACATGGTGGCGCTGGTCGACGGCCGCCCGCAGTTGATGAACCTCAAGCAGATGCTCGAGGCCTTCGTCCGCCATCGCCGTGAAGTGGTCACCCGCCGCACCGTGTTCGAGCTGCGCAAGGCGCGCGCCCGTGCCCACGTGCTGGAAGGCCTGACCGTTGCGCTGGCCAACATCGACGAGATGATCGAGCTGATCAAGACCTCGCCGAATCCCAACGAACCCCGCGAGCGCATGCTGGCGCGGCTGTGGGAGCCGGGCCTGGTCGGTTCGATGCTGGGCGCGGCCGGTGCCGAAGCCTCGCGTCCGGAAGATCTGCCCAAGGGCGTGGGTCTGATCGAGGGCGGCTACCAGCTGACCGAGATCCAGGCCACCCAGATCCTGGAAATGCGCCTGCACCGCCTGACCGGGCTGGAGCAGGACCGCCTGACCGAGGAATACAAGCAGCTGCTGGAAGTGATCGCCGGGCTGATCCACATCCTGGAAGATCCCGACCGCCTGCTGCAGGTGATCCGCGAAGAGCTGATCAGCATCAAGGTGGAGTTCGGCGACGAGCGTCGCAGCGAAATCCGCCACAGCGAAGAAGACCTCGACATCCTCGACCTGATCGCCCCGGAAGACGTGGTGGTCACCCTGTCGCACGCCGGCTACGTCAAGCGCCAGCCGGTCAGCGCCTACCGCGCACAGCGTCGCGGCGGCCGTGGCCGCAGCGCGGCGGCGACCAAGGAAGAGGATTTCATCGAACAGCTGTGGCTGGTCAACACGCACGACACGCTGCTGACCTTCACCAGTGCCGGCAAGGTGTTCTGGCTGCCGGTGCACCAGTTGCCCGAAGCCGGCTCCAACGCCCGTGGCCGTCCGATCATCAACTGGATTCCGCTGGAATCCGGCGAGCGGGTTCAGGCCGTGCTGCCGGTACGTGAATACGCCGAAGGCCAGTTCGTGTTCTTCGCCACCCGCAACGGCACGGTCAAGAAGACCCCGCTGAGCGAGTTCGCCTTCCGTCTGGCGCGCGGCAAGATCGCGATCAACCTGGACGAGGGCGATGCCCTGGTCGGCGTCGGCCTGACCGACGGTGAACGCGACATCCTGCTGTTCGCCTCCAACGGCAAGACCGTGCGTTTCGGTGAAGACAAGGTCCGTTCGATGGGCCGTACCGCCACCGGCGTGCGCGGCATCAAGATGGTCAAGGGCGAGGAAGTGGTCAGCCTGATCGTGGCCGAGTCGGCCGGCGGTCTGGAGGACGAGAACGAGGACGAAAGCGCGGTCGAAGAGACCACCGGCGAGAACGGCGATGCCGTGATCGAAGGCGGCGACGACGATGCCACGCTGTACATCCTGACCGCGACCGAGAACGGCTACGGCAAGCGCACCCCGCTGCCGGATTACCCGCGCAAGGGTCGTGGTACCCAGGGCGTGATCGGCATCCAGACCACCGAGCGCAACGGCAAGCTGGTCAGCGCGGTGCTGATGGGCGCACGCGACGAAGTCCTTCTGATCTCCGACGGCGGCACCCTGGTGCGCACGCGCGGTTCGGAAATCTCGCGCGTCGGCCGCAACACCCAGGGCGTCACCCTGATCCGCCTGTCCAAGGATGAAAAGCTGCAGGCCGTGGAGCGTATGGACGCCTCGATCGAGGACGACGAGGAAGAGGCGGACGTTGTCGCAACGCCGTCTGAAGGCGTCAACGATACCGCACCCTGACGGTAGAGCCGGGCTTGCCCGGCTGCCCCGACGCAACGCAAAACGCCGGCACGATCGCCGGCGTTTTGCGTTGTGCGCTTCAAAAAACGCAGAACATTCACGCGATCTTTGGCATAAGCGCAACAAGGAACGCCACGGCGGGGAGGCCAGGCGATCCAAGGTTCTGCCGTACCGGGGAGAGCACCGATGTCCGCCGCACCGCCGTCCGATCCGTCCCGTCCGCTCGCGCCGCGCCATCCGCTGGTCACGGTGCTGTCGCTGCTGTTCATCCTGCTCGGCCTGGTTCTGGGCGGCCTCGGCATCTGGCTGTTCCAGCTCGGCGGTTCCGCCTACTACGCGCTGGCGGGCCTAGGCCTGCTGGTCAGCGGCGTGCTGCTGTGGACCAACCGCGCCACCGGCGCGTGGCTGTTTTTCGCCGTGTTCATCGCGACGTTCTTCTGGACCGCGTGGGAATCAGGCGGCGACTACTGGCGCTGGCTGCCGCGCATCGGCGCGTTCACCGTGCTGGCATGGGTACTGGCCCTGTTGCTGCCCACGCTGCGCGATCCCGTGCCACGCCGGGTGTCCCGCAGTGCAGCCGGCGTGCTCGGGCTTGGATTGGTGCTGCTGGTGGGATTGGCGTTCGCGTCGCACGGCGGTATGACGGGCAGCAAGGTGTTCCCGGAAGCCGCACCCAGTGCGGGCCTGGCTCCCACGCGTGAGCTCAGCGCACAGCCGGCCGACGACCCCGCCGCCGCCGACTGGACCGCCTGGGGCCGCAGCAATGCTGGTACGCGCTATTCGCCTCTGCAGCAGATCACCCCGGCCAACGTCAGCCAGCTCGCCCCGGCCTGGGAATTCCGCACCGGTGATCGGCCCAAGGCGCGCTGGGGAGCCGAAACCACGCCACTGAAAGTGGGCGACACCTTGTATCTGTGCACCGGCCGCAACCAGCTGATCGCCGTGGATGCGGCTACCGGCAGCGAGCGCTGGCGCTTCAACCCCAAAGTGCGTGATACCGCCATTGCCTCTACGGCCACGTGTCGGGGCATCAGCTATTACGAGGTGCCCAACGCGCCACAGGTCGATCCGCTGCTGTCCGACGTGGCCGCTGATCTCGCCGTGCCCGTCAGCCTGCCTGCCGAAGGCGGTGGCGTTGCCAGTACCGCCAGCCGTGCGCCGTGCGCCGCGCGGATCATCGAAGGCACCCTCGACGGTCGACTGATCGCAGTCGACGCCGGCAGCGGTCGGCCCTGCGCGCAGTTCGGCAACAACGGCCAGGTCGACATCACCCTGGGCATGGGTGAGGTGGTGCCCGGCCAGGTCGCCATCATCGCGCCGCCGACGATCACCCGTGGTCTGATCATCACCGGTCACCAGGGCGTGCAGCGGGCCGATGGCAGCGCGCCGTCCGGCGTCATCCAGGCGTTCGACGCACAGAGCGGGAAGCTGCGCTGGGCGTGGGATCTCGGTGCGCCCGAACTCACCACCCGCCCAGCGCAGGGAAAGACCTACACGCCCGGCACGCCACGTCTGTTGACCACGGCCACCAGCGACGAGCAGCTGGGGCAGGTGTATCTGCCGCTGGGCGATGCCGTAGCAGCCGCAGGCGGTGGACGCATGGCCACGTCGCTGGTGGCGCTGGATGCCACCACCGGCAAGCCGGTTTGGAGCTTGCAGGCGCAGCCGGGCGACGCTTGGAATGACGATCTGGTCGCCCAGGCCACGCTCGTCGACTATCCCACCGCCGCCGGCAAGGTGCCTGCGCTGGTGCTGCCGACGCGGCAAGGCGACCTGTATGTGCTGGATCGTCGCACCGGACAGCGGCTCGATCCGCCTGCGATCGTTGCAACGCCCACGCAGGCGCGTGCGCACGCACTCGACGAACGCGACATGTGGGGGCTGACGCCGCTCGATCAGCTGGTGTGCCGGATCCAGTTCCGACGGGCCGTGCAGGACAAAGCACAGGCAGGTCATGCGCGCATCGCCTATCCCGGCCAGCACGGTGGCGTGGACTGGGGCGGGGTGGCGGTGGACCCGCGTCACGGTGTCATCGTCGCCAACTACACCGATCTGCCGGATTACGTGCGCAAAGGCAGGCTGGCCGACCGCGGCCTCGCAGGCTGGTTGAGCGGCGCATCGTTCACTGCTGGTGCGCAGCGGAATGCCGGAGAGGGATTGCACGTCAATGCCGGATGGCGGCTGCCGTTGACCGGGCTGTCATGCAAGCAACCGCCCTATGGCGGACTGCGCGCCGTCGAGCTGCGCAGCGGCGAGGTGCTGTGGGACCGGCCGTTCGGCAGTGCGCGCGGCATGGGGCCGTTCGGGCTGCGCTCCCATCTGCCCATCGAGATCGGTGCACCCAATGCCGGTGGTGCGGTGGTGACGGGCGGTGGATTGATCTTCATCGCCGCCGCCGATGATGACCTGCTGCGTGCCATCGATCTGAAAACTGGCAAGGAACTGTGGCGCGCGCCGTTACCTGCCGGCGGGCAAGCCACGCCGATGGTCTATCAACAGGCCGGTCGCCAGTACGTGGTGATCGTAGCCGCCGGCCACCACGCGATGGGCACACCGCGCGGTGACTACGTACTGGCCTACGCCTTACCCAAATGATGCCGACATCCTTGGAATGCATGACGTAGAGCCGGGCTTGCCCGGCTGCTCTTCGCGTCAAACCATCCGACAACGACGCACCCCGTAGAGCCGGGCTTGCCCGGCTGCTCTTCGCGTCAAACTCCCCGCCAACGGCAGCCGGGCAAGCCCGGCTCTACGGAGCTGCTTTTCGCGTCTTACACCGGCACGGGCGCATCGGCCGCAATCAATTTTTCCTGTTTCAACTCCGCCCAGAAATCGGCCGGAATCGCGATGCCCATCGACGCCACATTCGCACGCACCTGCTCTGGTGTCCGCGCGCCCGGAATGATCGACGACACCACCTCCGGCGCGTTGGCAAACTGCAGCGCCGCCGTGCGCAGATCGATCCCATGACGGTCACACACTGCGGCGATCTTCGCGCGCTTGGCCGGTGCCCATTCCGGAATCGGACTGCCGTATAGATAGCGCTCGCGCCCGGTCAGATAACCCGCCAACAGTGGCGACCCGACCATCACCGACACGCCTTTCTCGGCCAGCTTGGGGAAGGTGTCACGCAAGGTCGCTTCGTGGTCCAGGATCGAGTACTGGCAGGCCAGCAGCATGATGTCCGGGTCGGCTTCGGCCACCGCGCGCAACGCCGGCTGCGGTCGGTTCACGCCGAAGCCCCAGGCCTTGATCAGCCCTTCCTCACGCATCCGGGTCAGCTCCGGCATTGCGCCTTTTGCCGCCTCGGCGAAGCGCTGCTCCCACGGCATGCCCAGGTCTTTGTTCTCCGGCGAAAGATCGTGGATCAGCACGATATCCAACTGCGACACGCCGAGCCGGTTGAGACTGTCTTCCACCGAGCGGCGCGTGCCGGCCGCCGAGTAATCGTAGGCATAACGGAACGGAGCCGGGTCATGCCAGCTGGTCTTCTGCAGCGGCCCGGCGGTGCCGGTGAGCAGGCGTCCGGTCTTGCTGGACAAGGTGTAGTCGTTGGCCGGGTGGTTGTGCAGTTCGCGGCCCATGCGCCGTTCGCTCAGTCCCAACCCGTACCACGGCGAGGTATCGAAGGTGCGCACTCCGGCCGCCCAGGCCGCGGCCATCGTTGCATGCGCGGCCTCGTCGGTGGTGGGAGCCAGGCTGCCGCCAAGCGGTGCGCCGCCCAGGCCCAATCGGGTCAGGGGGCGGTAGCGGCCACCCGGACGGGGTGCATTGGTGGCCAGCGCGGTATTGGCGCGTGGCGTACCGCGCGTGGGCAGCACACTGCCCGGGGCAGGGGAGGTCTGTGCCAGCAGCGGTGATGCAGCGGCAAAGGCGGCACCGGCCGCAGCAAGGGTAAGGAAGTGGCGTCGTGAGGTCACGTCAGTCTCCGGTGGGGGATGGCGGGCGGATGTCTCGCAATGTCCGCTCCACCGTAACCGAGCCCATGTAAACGCAATGGAAGCACCCCGTGACCGCACGGTGCCCGGCTGCTTCTCGCATGAACCCAACCCCGTAGAGCCGGGCTTGCCCGGCTGCTTCTCGCGTCAAACCGTCCGCCAACGGCAGCCGGGCAAGCCCGGCTCTACGTCACCGCGCGGGTATTTCCCACATGGCGGTCCGCAACATCCCGAGCGCGACCAATTCACCCCTTCGCCATCCTGTCCACATGGCCAGTCCCTCCCTCCAACGCGGAAGAATCTCCAACATCGGCAACTGCTACGTCATCACCACGGTGACGGCCGGCCGCGCCAGACACTTCGAATGCCCAGAAAACGCCCTGGAACTGATCAACTGGCTCAAGGCCTCCGATCACGAAGGGCGAACAGAATCGCTCGCCTGGGTGGTCATGCCCGATCACCTGCACTGGATGTTCTTCCTGCGCGACACATCGCTTTCCACGGTGGTGCGAACGATGAAGTCACACTCTGCCCGGGCCATCAACCAACGCAATGGTAGCCAGGGACCCCTCTGGCAACCGGGCTATTACGATCAGCAGCAGCGTGACGAGCGTCAATTTCGCACCCAAGCGCTGTACATCATGGCCAATCCGGTTCGAGCAGGTCTGGCAACGCGCCTGGAGGAGTACCCCTTCGCCTGGTGCCGCTGGTCATTGTCTGACCGCCCGGCTGCTTTTCGCAGCAACCCATCCCCGTAGAGCCGGGCTTGCCCGGCTGATTTTCGCGTCAAACCGTCCGCCAACCGCAGCCGGGCAAGCCCGGCTCTACGAAGGCCGATCGGTTTCACCGGACGATCCGAAACCGTCATTTGCGGCCGGCGTTACGCAGCCGGCACCCGCACCATCTTCCGCATCAGATGCTCCACCACACCTTCCGGGTCCGCCGTACGGCCCACATGCGTGCTCGACATCTGCACAATCGAACTGCGCTTGGCGGTCAGGAAATGAAACCGCGCACGCGCCGGCAACTGCGCAATCGGCCCGGCATTCGCATCGCCCCGGCAGATCGCCACAATCGCGTCCAGCCACGGCTGCAGGGCCTCCAGATCCAATCCCGGCGCGAACGCCTGCATCCGCGCCACATCGATCTCGATCGCCGCCTGCAGGTGACGCGCACCCGGACAGGACACGATCACCCCGACGTTGATGAACTCCTCGCGTTCGACGCGCGGCACCACGCGGATCACCGCATAGTCATACGTGTGCAGCGTGGGCACGGATGGCCTCCTGGACGAACGCAGCGCGTGCGCGCAGCCGGCGCTTGAGATAGTCGATGTAACCCTGGCGATACGCGGCCGGACTGTCGAAGAACGGCTCATCCACCAGCCAGCTGTCCGGCACCAGCGCCACGATCCGCTCGATCTCCGCATCGGTCAGCAATGCGGCCAGCGCATCGTCCACCTGCGCGATCTGGCCGGCGAACGGCAGCAGCACATGGTCGCGGATCAGGGCGAACGGCTTCTCGCAGGCTTCGCCCGCATTGGCCCAATCGTGATGAAAGTACATCGCCGCGCCGTGGTCGATCAGGTACAGCTTGCGATGCCAGACCATCAGGTTCGGATTGCGTGCCGTGCGATCCACATTGCTGGTGAACGCATCGAACCAGACAATCCGAGAGGCCAGCTCGGCCTCCACCGGCATCGCCGCCGGGTCATAGTTGATCGCACCGGGTAGGTAATCACTGCCCAGGTTCAAGCCTTCGCTGGCGCGGATCAGGTCCTGGATCTCCGGGTCCGGCTCGGTGCGGGCGAACTCGCGGTCCAGCTCCACGAACACGATCTCTGGAATCGGCAGACCCAGCGTACGGGCGAGTTCGCCCGCGATCAGCTCGGCAATCAGCGCCTTCGGGCCTTGGCCGGCCCCGCGGAATTTGAGCACCACCATGCCCTCGTCGTCGGTTTCGACCACGGCAGGCAGGGAACCCCCTTCGCGAAGCGGGGTGATGTAACGAAGCGCGTGGACAGTACGCACAGGGCATCCATTGACGGAACAAGCGCCGCCATCTTACCGTGGCCCGGTCACGGCCCGCAGGGGGTGGGCCGGCGCAGTCGCAACGGGGCAGGGCATCTATCAGGACAGCGCGCTGCGCAGCACCGCGTTGACCGCCACGCCGCTCAACGTCATCAACTGATTCCTCACCACACGGAGTACCCCATGTACACGGACGAACTGACCATCCCCGACGGCGTTCTCAGCGACCCGGAAGCCTTCGAGATCATGCGCCTGTGGGCCGCGCATGAAGAACTGCACGTCACCCTCAATTCCGACATCAACGCCGGGGCCGAAGACTTCGGCGAACTTCTGTCAGACCTGTTCGAGCATGCCGCGCGCATGTTTTCCGAGCGCGACGGGCAGAGCGTGGAGCATTGCCGAAAAGTGATGCTGGCCGACTTCCTGGAGCGGGTGAAGGCTCCCAAGGAGAGCATCGAGGGTGGGCTGGTGGATACCGGCGAGACAGTGCAGTCGCACTGAAACAGCAGTGGCTCAGGCCAACGGCAACGACGCATACGCCTGCGTCATCCGGTCGTGCATCTCCCGCACGACCTCCGCCTTGGCATCCACCTGCGCCTCATTGCCGTAAGCACGCAGGAAACTGCAGGCGGCATGGCCGCGTGCCCGGCGTTCGTACTCGGCGATCCACTGCAGGCGGTCGGGTCGGAACGCCTGTTCCGCTGACCATGCGGCGAAGGGTGGGCGGATTCTGCGGCGGATGCCGACACGCCAGGGTTTGGGGGTGAGGCGGGCACGGAAACAGTGCTGCACGCGGCACATGCGCATATAAAGCTTGTCGGTATGCAGAGCGGCGAACAGCTGCTGCACCTCGGCGTCATGTGGCGAGAAGGTGGCATGCATGGTCAGCACCCGCAATCCTGCCGGGGTGCGGTAGGCGCGCAGGTGCCAGTGCGGATGCTGGGCGGAGAAGCGCTCCACCCGCGCCAGGGCCTGGGCTTCCAGCTGCGCGCGACGCTGCGTGTTGCGTTTTGCACGGGCGAGCATCAGCGCATTCAGTGCCAGCACGGTGATGGTGGCGAGCAGAAATCCGGCGGTACCGTTCAGCAGATTCACGCCCACCACCAGCAACACAATCCACAGCACCACCGCAAAGAAGATCGGCATAGCCCAGGTGGTGGGCGGAGGCGGGTAGTCAATGTCGGCGAACAGCACGTCCGGGGTGTTCAGGCACAGCGCCCCGTAGCTGTTGCGGGTGATGACGAGGTCGTCCTGGCGCTGCACGATCTGCTCGGGGATGGGGACGCCGTCCACGCCGTAGTTCGTGAGCCGTTCGCGGCGCGGTATCTCGCGCCCCTGCAGAAGGGTATCGAGCGCCTCCTGCACACGCAGTTCCGCGTGGGCCTGGGCGGCCACCACACTGTCATCGGACCAGCCGAAGCGTCGGACCACCAGCCGCCGGCCATTGTGTCGGGTGTCGCGGATGGCTTCCGCCCAATACTCGGGAACGATCATGACAGTCCTTGTCGCAGTGAAGATCCAGGCCGGAGTCTAGCGCGAAGTCACCCTTACCATGCCAGATTCACCGGTTTAGATCGGTCGAAATCCGTGACCAACGACATGCTACGGGCCGGGCACCCTCGGCTAGACTCGAACCGTCGCCGCGTCCTGCGTGGCCTGACCCACAAGGGAGTCCGTAGTGCACCGTACGATGCTGGTAGCTGCTTCGCTGGTCCTCACCGCCACCCCCTGCGCCCTGCAGGCCGCCGACCTCGCTGCCGAGGTCAATCCCTTCATCGGCACCACCAATGCGGGCAATGTGTATCCCGGCCCGCAGATGCCGTTCGGCATGGTGGCCTTCAGTCCGGAAATGACCCCGCTGCCCGGCAAGCGTTTTGCCATTGCCGCCCCCGGCGGCTATGAGTGGCGCGGCAACGGCGTGCGCGGCTTCAGCCTGACCCACGTCAACGGTACCGGGTGTACCGGAGCCAGCGGCGACGTGCCGATCATGCCGGTCACCACCGCCGTCGAAATGTCGCCATCATCCGTGCAGGCCGGCCTGCGCTACGCCAGCGGGTTGGACCACAAGCGCGAATCGGCCAGCCCCGGTGCCTATCAGCTCACCCTCGACAACGGCGTGGCGG
>ENA-OWLM01000508-OWLM01000508.1-metagenome-genome-assembly--contig:-NODE-508-length-15259-cov-3.515391_pt1 | contig 15259 bp, 12 predicted proteins | sample MGYA00245349_ERZ651102 | MGnify/ENA primary metagenome ERZ651102 (study PRJEB26857, sample SAMEA4031759) | metagenome | biome: human; feature: oral; material: saliva | place: Philippines | collected 2014... | reverse complement strand
GGCGTGTACACGCGCCCGCTCAGCATCGGCAGGATGATGCCGTTGAGCTGTTTGACCGCTTTGGCCGCGCGGTAGAAGCGGTGCATCAGTTTTTCGCTTTTCAGACGGCCTCCTTCGCCGTCGGGCAGGATGTTTTCCGCCAAGCGGGTTTGCAGGTCGAATATCAGGCGGTCTTCTTCGCGGCCGGCGGCCAGGTGCAGGTCGATGACGGCGTCGGGATAGCGCCGGTAGAGCCGATCGTGATAGAGCCGGCTCACCTCCACCCCCTCCTGGGGGAGCCTCAGCCCCCACATTCGCTGGCAGGCGAGGTTGAGGATGCGCAGATCATAGGGGATGTGATAGCCCACCAGTTCGCGGGGGCCGATGAAGGTGAGGAGCTCGCGCAGCGCGGCCTCCAGCGCCATGCCCTGCTGCAGGTCCTGATGGCGCAGGCCGTGGATGGTCACCGACTGTGCGCTCAGGCTGGGGGGCGGTTGCACCCGCAATGAGAGCGCCTCCCCGGTCAGCAGGCGATTCCCCTGGATGCGCACCGCCCCGATGGCCACGATGTCGGCCCGCTCGGGATCCAGGCTGGTGGTCTCCAGATCCAGGGCTACCCACTCGTCGGCGGGAGGGGGCCCGAAGAGGGGGGCGAACTCCCCCTGCAGGAAGGCGCGCCCGTACCAGTAGCGGCGCCAGCGGCTCACGATGCCCATGGATGCCTCACTGCCTCAGACGAAAGTGCAAGGTGAGCCACTGCTGGAACTTCTTCACCCGATGCAGGGCGTGGCGCAGCAGATCACGCTCACCGTGGCCGAGCCCGGCCACGCGCACCCGTCCATCCCCCTCCTGCAGCTGAGCCCGCAGCCGCAACCGGATGAAGAGCCGGAAGGCCTCCGCCAGATCGGCGCCATAGTCGCTGCTAAGGCGCCCCTGGGCGACCAGGGCATCGATGCGCTCCGTGGTCGAAGTTTCCAGGATCCCCGCTTCCAGGGACAGCACCCGTACCCCGTGCACCAAGGGGAAGAGGCCGCCCCGCTTGAGATCCAGCCCCTCGGGATCCTGCTCCAGCCGGCCAAAGAGGGTGAGGGGGGCGTGGAAGGCGACGCCGGCCCGTGCCATCTCCGCCAGCAGATCCGGCCTATCGGCCAGGTGTGCCCGCAGGGCGCGGGCGACGGGGGCGAGCCGGGATCTCTCCCCGGCGATGGCCTGGGCATCGGCCAAGGTGGCGAGCCAGAGCAGATCCTCCTCGCTGGCCCGCACGCAGGCCAGCTCGATCTCCGTCAGCCACTGCTTCCCTTCCTTCACCCAGTCCGGGTTGCTCACCATGACATGCCCCGGACAGGGGGGATAGCCGAGGCGTGCCAGCAGGGTGCTGAAGGCGGCCAGATCCGCCTCCCGGGTGGTCCAGTCCGAGCTGTCCGGCAGGATCAGGGCATTGTCCTGATCGGTCTTCTGGATCTGCTCGCCGCGCCCCTCCGAGCCCAGCATCAACAGGCAGACCTGCTCCTGCTGCTCTGGGGGGATCGCTAGGGCGAAGGCCCTGGCGATCAGCTGTTCGTTGATGGTGGCGATGAGTTTCATCAGGAAGAGGGTGTGGATCCCCTGGGTAAACAGGGAGCGCACGAGCTGCTGCTGCTCCCGGGCCACCGCCTCGAGAGCCGCCGGCGAGTCGGCCCGGGCGATGCGCAGGGTGAGCACGTGGGAGTGGGCGGAGAAGAGCCCGAGTACTTGGGTCAGGTGCAGGATGCCCGCCACCTCCTGTCCCTGCCAGATGACGAGGCGCTTGATGCGGTGGCGCGTCATCAGCAGGAGGGCATCGAACAGATAGCTCTCCAGTGGCAGACCTATCAGCGGAGTGGGGGTCAGCACCGCCAACGGCGTGGTGAGCGGCAATCCCTTGAGGGTGAGGGCATGGAGCAGGGTCTTGCGGGTCGCCAGGCTCAGGCTGCCGTCGGTAGCGGGGTAGAGCAGGCAGTCGGTGCCCTTGGCCACCATGGCTTCGGTGGCGGCCAGCAGGGACAGGCGGCCGTCGACGATGAGGGGCGCCTGCAGGTGGCCTGGCGCTATGCGCGTCAGGATGAACTCCGCCAGGTTCTGCTGCCCGAGCTGGCCGCGGCGCTCCTGCTCCCGCTGGCGATCGGCCAGGGTGGCGGTGAAGTAGCGGGCGACGTCGGGGTGCTCGTCACACAGGGTCAGAAAGACGGAGCGGGGAATGAGCTGGCAGAGGGTGTCTTCCAGCGCGGCGAAGCGGTGGCGGCAGCGTCCGTCGAACTGGGCACGGACGTCGAACATGTCCCCCTCGCCATAGTCGCCAAACGACTGGTGGGGGGCCGACTCTTCCACGGCCCCCTTGATGATGAGGTAGAGGCCGGCGGGCTCGTCCCCCGGGCTCTGCACCGTCTGGCCGGCGCGAAAGTAGCAGATGCTGAGGTGCCGGCCGAGACGCTGGCGGGCCTCGTCGTCCAGGCAGTCGAACGGCGGGCGGGCAAAATTGAACAACAGTGACATGACAGGCTCCGTCGTGACCATGGGGCCAGTCTGGCAAAGGCGCCGGAGCCGGGCCAGCCGACTTTAGTCGCAGAGCGGCAGAGGCCTTCCTGTACCTGCCGGTAACACTCTGGTAACGTTGTGGTATGACCAGTTCAAGGAAAGAGACGGAGAAGGAGATGGAAAGACCAAGGGTCAAATGGGTGTTTCAGGACGGTATCGCCGAGGTGATGCTGAGTCGGGGCGACAAGCTCAACGCGCTGGATCGCGCCATGTTCAGCGCCATCGACGAGACGCTCGATGAGGTATCCCGACAGAAAGGGCTGCGGGCGGTGATCCTGCACGGGGAGGGGCGGGCCTTCTGCGCCGGACTGGATGTGAAATCCATGTTGAGGCAGCCGGTGGCGGCGCTCGAGATCCTCAAGCGCGAGGCGGACGAGGCGACCAACCTGGCCCAGCGGGTGGCCTACGGCTGGCACCTGCTGCCGGTGCCGGTGATCGCCGTGACCCAGGGGGTCTGCTTCGGGGGGGGGCTGCAGATCGCGCTCGGCGCCGATTTTCGCTTCAGCACCCCGGATTGCCGCTTCTCGGTGATGGAGATCAAGTGGGGCATCATCCCTGACATGAGCGGCAGCGTCACCCTGCGCAACCTGATGGGGGTGGACACCGCCATGGAACTTGCCATGAGCGGGCGCGAGCTGGAGGCCGCCGAGGCCAAGTCGCTCGGGCTGGTGAGCCGGGTGTGTGTGGATCCCCTGGAGGAGGCGCGGGCATTCGCCCGAACCCTCATCACCAAGTCGCCGGATGCGCTGGCGGGCATCAAGCAGCTCTACACCCAGGCCTGGGCCCGCAGTGACGAGGCCATGCTGAAGGAGGAGACCCGGTTGCAGAGGCAGATCCTGGGGCGCCCCAATCAGTGGCGGGCTACCCTCAACAGCCTGCTGCACTGGCGTCTGCCGTTCGGGCCGAGGCGCAACGCCCTCTGAGCGTGTGACTCATCTGCAACAGCAATAAAAATGGCAGCCGAGGCTGCCATTTTTTATCTGCTTGTTTGTCAGGGGATCAGGTGGGTTCGCGATCCGGCTCGAACGGGTGGCCGGATTGCTCCTGCTGCAGGTTCTGCTCGGAGCGGCGGCCGGTCCAGTAGTCGGCATTCTTGATGCCAAGCTTCTCCGGATGGAACACGGGATCCAGCCCCATGGCCTTCTGGGCTTCATAGTCCTTCAGGCAGGCGAAGGCGGGCTTTTGCAGCAGCAGGATGGCGCCGATGTTCAGCCAGGCCATCAGGCCGACCCCGATGTCACCCAGACCCCAGGCGAGATCGGCGGTCTTGACGGTGCCGTAAACGGTGGAAGCCATCAGGGCCAGCTTCAGCAGGAAGGTGAGCCAGGGACGGTTGATCTTGCGGTTGATGTAGGCAATGTTGGTCTCGGCGATGTAGTAGTAGGCCACTATGGTGGTGAACGCGAAGAAGAACAGCGCGATGGCGACGAAGGAGTTGCCAAAGCCCGGCATCATGCTCTCCATGGCGGTCTGCACATAGCCCGGGCCTGCGGCCACGCCGGCGATGCCGGTGTAGAGTGCGGCACCATCCGGACCCTGCACGTTGTACAGGCCGGTGATGAGCAGCATGAAGCCGGTGGCGGAGCAGACGAACAGGGTGTCGATGTAGACGGAGAACGCCTGCACCAGGCCCTGCTTGGCCGGGTGGCTCACCGCAGCGGCGGAGGAGGCGTGCGGGCCTGTACCCTGGGCGGCTTCATTGGAGTAGACGCCACGCTTGACGCCCCACATGATGGCCAGGCCCAGAATGGCGCCGAAGCCGGCTTCCATCCCGAAGGCGCTCTTCCAGATCAGCAGGATCACGCCCGGCAGCTGGCCGATGTTCAGGGCGATGATGACGCAGGCGACGATGATGTAACCCAGCGCCATGAAGGGGACGACGGTACTGGCGAAGTTGGCGATGCGCTTGACGCCGCCAAAGATGATGAAGCCAAGCAGCAGGGCGAGACCTGCGGCCGTCACGTTCGGGTCGATTTCGAAGGCGGTCTGCAGGCTGGAGCCGATGGAGTTCGCCTGCACGCCCGGCAGCAGCACGCCGCAGGCGAAGATGGTGGCGATGGCGAAGGTCCAGGCGTACCACTTCATGCCGAGCCCTTTCTCGATGTAGAAGGCCGGGCCGCCGCGGTATTCACCGTTGATCTTCTCCTTGTAGACCTGACCCAGGGTGGACTCCACGAAGGCGGAGCTGGCGCCGAGGAAGGCCACCATCCACATCCAGAACAGGGCGCCCGGGCCGCCGAAGGTGATGGCGGTGGCCACACCGGCGATGTTGCCGGTACCGACGCGACCGGCCAGGGTCATGGCCAGGGCCTGGAAGGAGGAGACACCTGCATCCGTGCTCTTGCCATCAAACATCAGGCGCACCATCTCCTTGATGTGGCGCAGTTGCAGGAAACGGCTGCGCAGGGAGAAGTAGAGGCCTACCCCCAGGCACAGATAAATGAGCGCTGGGCTCCAAATCACGCCATTGATGGCATTGACGATCTCATTCATGTACAACAACTCCTTTGTTGCGCTGTCTTGGCGAGGTCTGTGCCTCGCTCCCTTAACATTGAAATAGGTGGTGACCAAGGGGGTCACTCAACACGTCACTCAACAGATAGTGCAGGACTTTCGACTGGATGGTCCGCGGGATTCAACATATCGGTTTGTACAGGCCCTTCCTAGTGAAAAGTGTTGTTTCTTTGTTAATTTGTGAATTGACATTAACAAACGATGAATGGAACTGGACAAGGTTCGGTACTTACCCATCATCTGCATCTTTTTCAGGTTCAGGGGCCCAGGGGGCATAATGCAAATAGGAGGCCAGGAGTGACAACGAAGGAAAATGACTGCACCATTCGCCCCGCCGAGGGGGAGGATGGGGCCGCGTTGTCGGTGTTGTTTGCCCAGCTGGGCTACCCGAACCCTGACGGCGAGGTGGCCGTGCGCCTGGCCGAGCCGGATCCGGCCCGGGAGGTGCTGGTCGCGAGCCTTCATGGCCGCATCCAGGGGGTGCTGGTGTGGCATCGGCTGCAACCCATGCACCTTGCACCAGCCTGGGGCCTGATCTCGGCGCTGGTTGTCGATGAGGGTGCAAGGGGTGAGGGGATAGGCGCCCTGCTGCTGGCGGTGGCAGAGCAGCGGGCTGCGGCCCTGGGGTGCTGCCAGCTGGAGCTCTCCAGCAGCCTCAAGCGCGAAGGGGCGCACCGTTTTTATCTGGCGCAAGGCTATAGCGAGCGCCCGAAACGCTTTGTGAAAGCTGTCTGATTGGCAAGAGGAGTCCCAGTGTTCTGGTCCAGGTTGAAAGCGGTATTTGGTGGTGCATCCCCCATGGAGCGTGCGCTCCCGGGGGAACAGGAGTGGCGGCAGGCCCTGGCGGCCGTCCCCATCCTGCAGGGGCTTCCCGCCGGGGAGGAGGAAAAGCTGATCGCATTGGCGCACCATTTCCTCTCGCGCAAGACGATCACCCAGATTGGTGTCGAACTGAGCCCCCGGCAGCAAGGCGTGCTGGCTCTGCAGGCGGTGTTGCCCATCCTGCATCTGGGGATGGATTGGTATCGCGGTTTCCACGAGGTGATCATCATCCCCGAGCCCGTCACCCGCCGTCAGGAGGTGCAGGACGAGTTCGGGCTGGTGAGCGAGTTTGAAGAGGAGAACGCCGGCGAGTCCTGGCCCCAGGGACCGCTGGTGCTGGCCTGGAGCGAGCTGCAGCAGGATGGGGACTGGGATGGCTTCAATCTGGTGATCCATGAGCTCGCCCACAAGCTCGACATGCTGGGAGGGGATGCGGACGGGGCGCCACCACTGCCGGCCGGCATGGATCCACGGCAATGGACCCGGGTGTTGCAGCAGGCATTCGACGAGATGAACGAGCAGCTGACCAGGGGGGAGGTGACCGAGATCGATCCCTATGCCGCCTCGCACCCCGCCGAGTTCTTCGCGGTGTGCAGCGAGAGCTTCTTCACCGATCCGCTGCGCCTGCGCACCGTCTATCCCGCCGTGTACGAGCAGCTCGCCCACTTTTATGGGCAGCAGCCCGCCGATCGCTTCCCAGCCACCCGGCTGCTGGCGGGGGGCACAGTGGAGCAGGAGTAGCCTGAGCCACCGACGACAGATAGACAAAAGGCACCCGAGGGTGCCTTTTTCACAAGCGATGTCGCATGCCTGTCAGGCAGCGGCTTTCAGCTGGGCGGGAGCGGCTTTCTTCTGCTCGCCGATGGGCATCACGGTGCGACCGAACTGCTCGTTGATCACGGTGGCCATGGCCAGGTAGATGGCGCTGGCACCGCAGATGATGCCTTCGAAGCCGGCGATGGTGCCGATCAGGGTGCTGCCGGTGAAGTCACGGGCGGCCAGCAGGAAGAACAGCACGGTCAGGGAGGCGAACACGAACTGCTTCACGCGCGGGAAGTTGACGGTACCGACCAGCATGAACAGGGTGAAGACGCCCCACATCAGCAGATACCAGCCCATGTAGGCGTGGGGAGTGGCTTCGGCCAGACCCATGGTCGGCATTACCAGCAGGAACACCAGGCTCCACCAGAAGGTGCCGTAGGAGATGAAGGCGGTGACACCGAAGGTGTTGCCACGCTTGTACTCCATGATGCCGGCGATGATCTGGGCCAGACCGCCATAGCACAGACCCATGGCCAGGATCATGGCGCTGATGGGGAAGAAACCTGCGTTATGGATGTTCAGCAGAATGGTGGTCATACCGAAACCCATCAGACCCAGAGGGGCAGGGTTGGCCAATTTTTCGCTCACGTGGTGTTCTCCAACAATAGAGGTGGGGTTGATAAAAGACGCGCGATTTTAGGCAGCCTCTTGGTCACGGGCAAGGGGGGAAGGGGCTGAAACGGTAAAAAAATGACACAAAATTTTACGCAGCCAACCATTCGTGGGATTACGGTAGGCAACACGTGAAGGAATAACGTTTTCTTCGTTGCATTTTTGTGTTTTTGACGTCGGAAATGAAACTGGGTAACGAATGGGGCAGTGACCCCGTAGGCAGCGAACGGGCGCTGCGGGACTTGGATGCAAGCAGGGTTTGGTACAAAAAAACATCTGATATGCCATCAGACAAGGGATGCTTACCACCATTTCTCTCACCTCGACTCCCAGACAACCGGCATGCCCTTTTCTGCCGGCCACTCGAAGGCGGACGGGGGAACTCTTGCGAGGGGGTCAAGGGAGGGAAGGGGCGTGGCCGCCAGTAAAGAAAGGGAGTGGCGCCAAGCGGCGAACCGGCGAGGCGCCACCAGGGGTATCGGGCCAACCAACAAAAAGGGGAGCCAATTTGGCTCCCCTTTTGGGGTCAGTCGTCCAGGGTCAGCACGACCTTGGCTTCCTTGTCCGTCTCCTTTACCTGGCTGTCGAGCACGAACAGGCGCTCCGGCGCTATGCCCTGGGTATCGACCAGGTACTCCTTGGTGTTCTGGGCCCGGCGCATGGCGAGGTTTCGCAGGGACTTGGCGGTGATCAGCTGCTGGTCCCGCAGCAGGATCACCGCCTGGGCGCGCAGGGCCGGACTTTGCTCGGCCAGTTGCAGCCGGCTGGCCAGGGTGTCCAGATCCTCGTTGAATTTGGCCTCATAGGCTTCTGCCAGGGCGCTCTGCATGGCGGGGTCCTGCTCCAGTAAATCGAGATCGACCGGGCTGCCGGTGAGCTTGGCCAGCGCCCGCTCCAGCTTCTGGTGCTGGAGGATGGGGCGCTCCTCGTGGAAGTTGACCTTGCCGCGAATGTTCATGCTGAGCTTGGGCCTGTCCTTGAGGGCCTGCGCCAGGGTGGTGAGCTTGCCCTGCTGGGTCGGGGTCAGGCTGGGATCCCCGGGCAGGAAGGGAAGCTCGTCGAGATCCTGGGGGCCGCCCGTCAGGGAGGCCAGCAGAGAGAAGGGAGAGGTGATGGCTTTGCTGAGGGTGTTGCCGAGCACATCCCAGAAGATGTTGCCGAGGCTGAAATTCGGCTGATCCAGATCGCCCTTCACCTTGAGGTTCATCTTGATGACACCGCTTGAGTCGCTCAGCAGGGCGATGGCAAGCCCGAGCGGCAGATCCCTGGCCTGTTCGCTCTTCACCTTCTCCCCGAGCTGCAGCTTCTTGATGGTGATGTCGTTGTCCCCCTCCAGCCGGTTGCCCTGCAGCTTGTAGTTGAGCTTCATGGAGAGCTGCCCCTTGTCGATGGCATAGCCCGCATAGGTGCTGGAGTAGGGGGTAAAGGTGGTGAGCTCCAGGTTGTTGAAGGCCACGGCGACGTCGAGCACGGGATCCTCGATGAGCAGGTTGGCGCCGCCCCGGATGGTGACGGGGGCGTATCTGTCCACCTTGCCGTTGAAGGCGATCTCGGAGCGCTGGCCCGGCGTGTTGCTGATGTGGCGGCTCTGGCCCTCGAGGGAGGCGATGTCCACCACGAACTCCGGGCTCAGGCTGCGATCGGCAAAGCGCAGGTTGCCCTGGGCGGTGCGGATCTGGTCGATGAGGATGTGGGGAGCGGGGCCGCTCTCCTTGCTGGTCGGCTGGGGCAGCAGCAACTGCTGGACGTTGGTGATCCCCTCTTCGTTGATCTCGATGCGGGCGAAGGGCTTGGTCAGGAGGACGTCGGCTATCTTCACCTGCTGGCGGATGCCGTCATAGTGCAGGCCGCTCAGCTGCAGGCTGTCAATCTGCAGCAGGCGCTGGTTGTCGGCCCGATCCAGCACATTGAGCCGCGCGATGTCGAGCCCGCCGCTGATGTCCAGCTTGTTCAGGGTGCCCTGCTCATCGGTGGCCAGCGCGAGCTTGATGCGGCTGGCGAGTTCGCCGTCCCGCACGCTGATGCGCAGCAGATCCTGCAGATAGGGTTGTGCCAGGGTGAGGGGCAGGCCTTGCTGGCGGATGGCGCCATTCAGGGTGAAGGGCGCCAGCCCCAGGGTGCCGTCAAACGCCACCGTCGTCCTGGTGTCGAGGGCCGCGCTGAGGGCGAGGGGAGTGCTCTGGCCGGGCTGGCTGCCGAGGGTGCCCAGGGTCAGCGCGAGACCGGATATATCCCGCACCAACGGCTTGCCGCTGCTGGATTCGGTCAGCTTGAGGCTACCCTGCTCGATGCGGGTCTGCTTGAGGGTCCAGCGCCAGGGCCTGGCTGTCGTGGCAGAGTGTTTGGCCGCTGGCTTGGTGGATTTCTTTGATGATGATTTGGCGGGTTTGGAGGCCGGCTGGGGGATCAGCAGATCGGCCAGATCCAGCCGCTGCTGCCCGTCGAGGACGGCGACGAGCGCCGGCGCCTTGATAGTGGCGGCGTCCATCTCCAGGGTTTGCTTGGTGCCGTCGACCCGGATCCCCGTGAGAGCAAGGCGGTTGAAGCGGGCAAACTCGCCGCCCTTGCCACTCTTGAGCTGCCAGTTGGAGAGCGTCAGCTTGCCCTTCGAGAGTTGCCAGCCGAGCCCCTGTTTGCCCGAAGTGAGGCGATAGGCGATCTCGGCGCTGGCCTCTCCCTTGCCTAGCCTGGCCTTGACATAGGGGGCCCAGAGCGGGGCGAAGGGGGCGATGGCCACCTTGCCGAGGCTGAGCTGCCCCTTGCCGGCCCCCGTCATGATGTCGAGTTCGCCTTCCGCCTTGAGGGGGCTCTTCTGGTTGAGGGTGGCGCTGAGTCGATAGGGATTGAGGGCGCCCTGGGCGCTGGAGAAGCCGGGGAGCGTCAGGTCGAGGTCGGTGAGAGTCAGGGGGGGCACCCAGCCGGTGCTGCTCTGCTTGCGACTGTCTTTGTACTGGAGTTGTCCCTGGGTCAGGGCCAGCTTGGCGACAGTCACCACCAGAGGCGCGGCGCCTGTTGCCGGCCCTGCCGGAGCCTGCATCTGCGCCAGCAAGGGGGCCAGTGCCTCGGTGAGATTGAAGCGAGCCTGCCCCTTGCTGTCAGGGAGACGAACCAGATCCACCCGGGGGGCGGTCAGGGTGGCCTCCGCCAGCACCAGGGCGCGCTGTCGCCAGCTCTCCTTCACCTCGGGAATGAGGCGCAGCCCCTCGAACGCCACTAGCACCCGTTGCTCGTCGTCGAGCAGGGTGGTGGGGCCCAGGGTGAGGGAGGGTGAACGCAGCTCGACGTCAATCTCTCCCAGGTTGAGGTGCAGACCGTAGTGGGTGGCGAGCCAGCCAGGCAGATGGCGCTGGATGAGATTGGGGGCTTGCCAGAGCAGTATGGTGACGCAGATGAGCAGGCTGGCGCAGAGATAGAGGGCGTAGCGCAACAGGCGGGCAGGCAGGGGCTTGAGCATGACGGTCTCCATTTGATGCGCATATGGTAGCAATTAATCGCGATGGAATCATGGGAGGGGCTCATGAGGTGCGCCGCACTCTGACCAGGATGGGGAAAGCTTGCACAGCCGTGGTGATGCGCGTTTGCTCCCGCGCACCAGAGGACGTACTTTGGCCTCAGGGGGGGCGAGTGCCTGCCGGCACCTGGGGACGACTGCGGCATAGGAGACTCCGGGGGCGAGATACCCCCAGAGTCTGTCAATCCGCGTCGGTTTTCAAGCCACCCAGGGAGTGGATGCAGCGCTGCTCGGCGGCGTCGAGTTCGGCCATTACCATCTGGATGTCCTCGAGCTGCTGGCGCAGGGAGTGGCGCCTGGCTTCGATGAGCTGGATCATGGAGTGCAGCTGCATCCGGCTGGAGCGGTCCGTGTCGTACATGTCGAACAGCTCGCGGATCTCCGCCAGGCTGAAACCGAGCCGCTTGCCCCTCAGGGTGAGCTTGAGGCGGATCCTGTCCTTGTGGCTGTAGATGCGGGTCTGCCCCTCCCGGGCCGGGGTGATCAGCCCCTCGTCCTCGTAGTAGCGGATGGTGCGGGGGGTGACGTCGAACTCCTGGGCGAGCTCGGAGATGCTGTAGGTTCTCTCCTTGCCGCCGAAGCTGCCGGCTCTCATGGGGTTGTCCTGCATGATCTGGCCTCCAACAGGGGGGAAGGGGGGCATAGGGCTGGCGCCTGGCCGTTCTCGGGGACGGCGCTCACGGGATCATCCTGCATGGGGCGCTCCCTGGGTTCTCTCATGGCGATCCGGTGGCGACTGGCGTGCCCTGGCGTGGAGGGCCTGACCGACCCGGGAGCCGTTGGGGCGGCCGAGCTGCTCGCTCACCCACTGACCGGTGGCCGCCAGCTTGTCCAGGTTCACCCCCGTCTGCATGCCCAGGCCGTGCAGCAGGTAGACCACCTCCTCCGAGGCGATGTTGCCCGACGCCCCCGGTGCGTAGGGGCAGCCACCGAGCCCGGCCACCGAGCAGTCGATGGTGCGAATGCCGCGCTCCAGCGCCGGCAGCAGGTTTGCCACCCCCTGGCCATAGGTGTCGTGAAAGTGCACCGCGAGGCGCCCGGCCGGGACCTCGTGCAGCACGGCGTCCAGCATGGGGGCCACGGTGCCCGGGGTGCCGACGCCTATGGTGTCGCCGAGGGATATCTCGTGGCAGCCGAGATCCAGCAGGCGCTCGGCCAGGGCGGCGACCCGCTTCGGTTTGGTCGGCCCGTCGAAGGGGCAGGCGATGACGGTGGAGAGATAGCCCCGCACCTTGATGCCGAGGCGGCGCGCCTCCTGCACCAGGGGGGCGAAGCGTATCAGGGACTCCTCCACGCCGATGCCGATGTTGGCCCGGGTGAAGCCGTCCGAGCAGGCGGTGAAGAGGCCTATCTCATCGGCGCGGGCGGCGATGGCGGCTTGCAGGCCCTGCAGGTTGGGGACCAGGGCGCCGTAACGGGTCGGCCCCCTGCGGGGCAGCGCCTCGAAAAGGGCGGCGGAGTCCGCCATCTGGGGCACCTTTTTGGGGGAGACGAAGGCCCCCACCTCGATGCGCTGCAGGCCGCACTGTGCGAGGCGCTCGATGAAGGCCTGACGCTGCCCCAGCGAGAGGAGGCGAGGCTCGTTTTGCAGACCATCCCGCGGTCCCATCTCCACCAGGCTGACCTGGTCGACGGGGAGGTGGATCTCCTTGTTCATGGTGCGTCTCCTTGCTCTTGCTCGTCTTTCTCATCTTTTTCATCATCGGCGGCAAAGTGCACCAGCAGAGTGCCCTGGCTTACCTGATCCCCCTGGCGGCAGGGCAGGGCGGCGATCACCCCGTCCCGATCCGCTCGCAAGATGTGCTCCATCTTCATCGCCTCCATCACCAGCAGAGGCTGACCCCGGGTGACGGACTGGCCGGCCTCGACCAGAAGTGCCACCACCATGCCGTGCATGGGGGCGATCGCGCCCTTGGTGGCATCCGCGCCCTGATCATGGTGATGCTGGTGGCGCTGATCATCGGCCGAGAAACGGATGCGTTGGCCGGCCAGCTGCAACACATAGTCTCCCTCGGCCAGGGTGTGGAGGGGGTAGCGCTGCCAGCGTCCCGCCTGCTGCAGACGGATGTGATCGGCCCCCAGCTCGTAGGTGTACGCTTCCCCTTGCCAGAACAGGGTGCCCGCACGCTCATTCAGGGTCAGCACCCTGACCTCGTCGCCGATGCGCACCGCCGCCGTCAAGCTCCTGGCCGCCCCCAGCCGAAAACCGGGGGCCTGCTGCCAGGGGGAGGGGCCGATGCGGCTGGCCAGCCAGAGGGTGGCCAGCGGCCAAGCGAGGGGGGGGGCGTGCTCGGCCGTGGTGGGGATGGGCCACTGGGTGTGGTGGCTCATGGCCAGCACCTCGGGCTCCTGGCACAGGCGCAGCAGCAGGGGGCCGTTGTGCACCAGGGGGCCGAGATCCAGCGCCGCCAGGGCGTCGGCCAGCCTGGCGAAGGCCTGGGCCCTGTCATCCCCGTGGGCGACCAGCTTGGCGATCATGGGATCGTAATAGGGGCTCACCTCGTCACCGGCGGCGACGCCGGTATCGATGCGCACCCCCTGGGGCCAGTCGAGCCAGTCGATGGGGCCGCTCGCCGGCAGGAAACCGGCGGCCACGTCTTCGGCGTAGAGGCGCGCCTCCACCGCGTGGCCGCGCAGCACCACTGCCTCCTGAGTGAGGGGCAGCGGCCTGCCCTCGGCCACCGCCAGTTGCCAGGCCACCAGATCCTGGCCGGTGACGGCCTCGGTGACCGGGTGCTCCACCTGCAGCCGGGTGTTCATCTCCATGAAGAAGAACTCCTCCCCGCACAGCAGGAATTCGACGGTACCGGCACCCCGATATTTGATGGCCCGGGCGGCGGCCACGGCGGCTTCCCCCATGGCGCGGCGAAGGGCTGGCGCTATGTTCGGCGCCGGCGCCTCCTCGATCACCTTCTGGTGGCGGCGCTGCAAAGAGCAGTCCCTGTCCCCCAGGTAGATGGCGTTGCCTTGCGTATCGGCAAACACCTGCACCTCCACGTGGCGGGCGCGGGGGAGGTAGCGCTCCAGCAGCACCTGATCATCGCCGAAGGCCGCCAGGGCCTCCCGCTTGACCGCTGCCAGGGCCTCGTCAAAGTCCTCTATCTGCTCGACCCGGCGCATCCCCTTGCCGCCGCCGCCACTGGCCGCCTTGATGAGGAGCGGGAAGCCGGTGAGCCTGGCCTGATCACGCAATACCGCCAGGCATTGATCGGCGCCGTGATAGCCGGGCAGCACGGGCACCCCGGCTGCCTCCATCAGCGCCTTGGCGCCGGACTTGTCCCCCATGGCGAGGATGGCGGCGCCACTCGGGCCGACGAAGCGCAGGCCGCGTTGCTCACAGGCGGTGGCAAAGTCACTGTTTTCCGAGAGGAAGCCGTACCCCGGGTGAATGGCATCGGCCCCGGCCTCCTTGGCGATGCGCAGCACCTTGCCGGTGTCGAGGTAGCTCTCCCGGGCGGGGGCCGGGCCCAGATGCCAGGCTTCGTCGGCTTCACGCACATGCATGGCGTGGGCATCGGCGTCCGAATAGAGGGCGATGGTGTGGATTCCGAGACGCCGCGCGGTCTTGATGATGCGCACGGCGATTTCGCCTCTATTGGCGATAAGCAAGCGCTGGATAGGAGCCTGATGTGTCATTGTTGCTCCTCGTTCATAAGGCTGCACAGTGGCCCGATGTCGTGATGCGCACAGCGATCATTCTCGCCCCGGTTGGCGATAAGCAGGCGCTGGATAGGGTGGTATTGAGTCATGTTTCGTCCTTGAAACGGGGGCGCCAGCTCGGGGGGCGCTTGTCAAAGAAGGCCTGGATCCCCTCCTGGGCCTCGAGTCCGACCCGGACCCGGGCGATGGTCTCGACCGTCCTCTCTTCGTGTTGGGGGCCTGGGTGCGCCTCGATGGCAGCCAGCAGCCGCTTGGTCTCCTTCATCGCCTCCGGGCCGTTCTGGCACAGGCGCAGCGCCATGGCGCGCCCCTCGCTCAACAACTGATCGGGATGGCAGAGCCGGTGCACCACGTTGAGCCGACAGGCGGTGATGGCATCGAAGGGTTCTGCGCTCAGCATGTAGCGGCGGGCCTGGCGCGTGCCCATGGCGCGCACCACATAGGGGCTGATCACCGCAGGCACCAGCCCCAGGCTCACCTCCGAGAGGCAGAAGCGGGCATCGTCGCTGGCCAGCACGATGTCGCAGGCGGGATCGGCGCCCAGCATCGCACCGTCTTCCACCAGGCAGCGCGCATCGCAATGCAGGCCGCTCAGCACTCGCAGTTCCAGCGCAACGCTCATGCGGCGCCTCCGTGGCGGTGCGGGTTCACAGGTCCACCCTTGCCAGCGGCTGCACGTTGATTTCCTGGGTCAGTTCCTGGTAGGACAGCACGGGAAGTTCGTACAGATCCTGTTCGATCATCTTGCGCAGGTAGCGGCGGATGTCCATGGACGTGAGCAGCACC
>ENA-OWLM01000507-OWLM01000507.1-metagenome-genome-assembly--contig:-NODE-507-length-15262-cov-3.122378_pt1 | contig 15262 bp, 10 predicted proteins | sample MGYA00245349_ERZ651102 | MGnify/ENA primary metagenome ERZ651102 (study PRJEB26857, sample SAMEA4031759) | metagenome | biome: human; feature: oral; material: saliva | place: Philippines | collected 2014... | reverse complement strand
GAAAATGGGCTTTAGTATAGTTAGTGTAGTATGTACGTAAGAGATGAGTTAGGTGATTTTTCTGAATGTGCGTACTCGCTTCTGCTGTCATATCGATCTTCTCACCCATCGCGAGGCGGTGACTGGCTACCCAGCTGGTCACCGCCTCGCTTCGTTTTAACTTGCCTAATAGCTCTATGCTTCTGCTTGTGGGCATAAGATTTATTGCTAACTTTGCGTTGCGAGGGGGGGGATGATGACTTTGCTCCCTCCTTTGTAGTTGAATGATGTGCAAGGCAGGAGGGACGAAGCTTAACCTCAAGATCCAGTGGAGATTGCAAGCAAAGAACTGATGCCCATACTCATATGCTAAACACAATGAAGAGAAAAGTTTTATACTTCTTTGGAATATTCCTGTTCCTGACCTTGCTACAGAGTTGTAGCTCTTCTGGTAATGTGCTTACTCCTGATAGTGAAAGGGATCTTCCCCTCTTCTATCAGAAGTATTATAGCGACCAAGATCCCCAACTTCAACCTGGTCAGTTAGCTCTGTATGTGGATTATTCGACATGCATTGCCGAGGGACAACATTCGGCCTTTTTCCAAGCCTTAGTCCCCTCGTGGCAAGCTGCAGCCAAGTCCTACTATTCAATCGAGGGTTCTGAAATCCAGGCTCACGATGCTGATTCGATCTATGTACTTCTGCGTACGATTCAGGAGAAAAATTACGCAGATTTGAAGACTGCAGCTGAGCGTATAGCAAATGGGGATGTAGAAGGAGTTCTCCTGACAGATGGAGAATACTACCAACCTTCAGTGGCTAAGGGGAATGTTAATAATCCTTATTTAACTGAAGCTTTTAAGACGTGGTTAAAGAAGGGGCATGATGTATACATCCTGATGGAGCCGTACACAGAGATGAGTAATGGAAGAGCTTTCCAAAAAAAACGTTTCTATTTCCTCTTCACGGATCATAGGTTGACCGATAATATCTATAGTCGTGTGATGCAGACTGTAAGGCTTTCAGATTATCCTGGGGTAGAGGGATTTCATCTATCTGCATATGACCCAAAGCTTGCATCTCTGAATGGGAGGGGGCTCTCAGTTGATGTGGGACTAAGTCCTAAAATTTCGATAATCTCTGACTCGGGGGAGTTGCAAGATTGGCAGGTAGACTGGTCGTCTGTTATAGAGCCTCTCTTCGTTTTTGGAGTAGATAGCTTGGGTAATGCAACTTCGCAAGGAGTTGATTTTGCTTCAGGACTTAGCGTCGACCGCAATAGCTTAGGTGGATATCGGATTGCCAGTGTAAAAGCAAAGGTCTTTAATATTAATCAGGAATATACAGACTTCGTGGCGGCAAAAGAATCAAAACAACCTGTCCCCCTAGAAATATCTCCTGTCGAGTGCGAGAACTTTATTCAGGTTAGTAATAAGGCTTTTTCCGAAAGAGGAGAGATAAGGCTTCGCTTTGATCGTGAGATGTATAATCCTGATTATGTGCTGACGGGTAGTCCCTTTAACTATTTTGTTATACAGGTGTGTGTTGATCATATAGAGCCACTCTTTGCTGAGTCTGCTCCTCTCTTCACTTTTGAGAGCATTGATCTCCCAGGACAACGTAACGTTTCTGTTGCTGCCAGCATAGAGCAGTGTTTGGTCGATCCCGAAATCAAGTCATTGATTCTGCAACGACCGATATATACTATCCTTGTGAAAGCAAATCAAAAGTAGAGTTCTCCTCTTCTTAACTTCTTAATGCTATGACTCCAGTTACGACGATCTCTCAGCTTAATGCTCTCATTACGAGTACTTACATGTATGCCCTATTAGTGGCTTGTGTGGCAGTCACTCTCGCTTTCATTTTGGCAAATCTCCTTCCTTGGGAGGGTGGTGCCGATCGATCCTATATTAAGCGGCGCTGGCTCCTATTTGTTGTAGGGCTCTTGGCCTTTGTTGCTTTCTTCCTTTTGGGTGATTTGTATATAGCTCCTTATATTAAGAATAGCGGTTTCCAAGCGATGTATAGGAGTAAGCTTATCTGGGCCACCATTGGGGAGTTGCTGCTGTTTTGCTTGTTAAGCTTCATCTTGATGCTGATAATGCGCAATGGCAAGTTTGGCTCAATATTAGGTAAGCAAAATAAGTAGGGACAATGGGACAGTATTTTATTCTCGGTATCGGAGGTACGGGCATGCGTTGCGTTGAATCACTGATTCATCTTTGTGCAATGGGGATGTTTGATAATACGGAGATCCACCTCCTCGCTTTAGATACAGATAAAAATAACGGCAACTTTGCTCGTCTGAAAGATCTTAGAGGAGCTTATAATGGTCTTAGGGAAGAAGATAAGGTGAGCTCTACACCTCAGGAGAATACTTTTTTTTCTGCGGCTCTAAAATACTATGAGTTTAGCCCCGATTACGAGCATAAGAGTACGTTTAAAGATGTCTTCAATTACGGTGATACCAAATATAATCGCCCTGAAGAAGCCGATCTGGCTGATCTCGTTCTATCTGGAGATGTTGAAGATTTTAATCTGCGCCACGGTTATCGTGCACAGACGCATTTAGGGTCTATGATGATGTACCATTCCATATTGGAGGCTGCCTCAAGCCCGATCTCGTGTGACTTGAAGCGCTTCTTGAGTGAACTCATTAAGGCATCGCAGAATGGCACGCCCAAAGTCTTTATCCTCGGCTCTGTATTCGGAGGTACGGGTGCATCTTCTATCCCCATTATTCCCCAGGCAATATCCAAGGCGGCTGAGATGATGAGTGGTGGAGCTGTTGATGTGCTTAAGAGTGCTTATTTTGGTTCAACCTTGCTGACGGCCTATTTCAGTTTTAAAGCACCTTCAGGTCAGGAACTCGCTCGACAAAAGGTGATCGCAACAAGTGATAAGTTTGCTCTGAATTCACAAGTAGCGATGATGTTTTATAATGACGATGCCACGGTGAAATCCACTTACCAAAGGTTCTATATGATGGGAACGGATGGTTTCACTTGGGATCCTATGCAGCGACAGTCGGGGGCTATTAAAGCGACTATAACAGGAGGAATGGAGCAGACTAATGATTCGCATTATATTGAGCTACTTGCAGCTTGTGCAGCTCTGGATTTTTATAATGCTGATGAGAAGAGTCTAGCTGAGAATAAGCAGTTAAAAAGGACTGATTATCTATATCGAGCTATAGATGATAATGGCCGATTTGACTTTAGGGACTTTGTCGGGGAGGATAGAGCGAGGGAATTCGCACAAAAGTTTGGACTTCTATTAGCCTTCTCTCTCTTCTGTAACGGGGAAGATGACTTTGTTGAAAGTGTTCGCTCTGGGGCTCAAAAAGAAATTCAAGATTTTCTGTCAATGAGTATTGAGCAAGTGCAATCATTGCAAAAATACTTTTCTCTTTTCTTCTTCTCTAAGGGAGGAGGCATTTTGCCAGAAGGCTGGATTTGTCAGCTCCATCGCTCGGCAGGAGGAGGGGATAAATTCCTATTCAATGCTGGCCTTTTTGGCTTCTCTACCTTCAAAGAGTTAATGGATGTCAATTGGAACGAGTGTATCTATCGAGACGAGGGCATTGGAAAGGATAATAAGTACAAGAAGACAGGACTTGTTTTTAAATCTCTTTTTGATCCTTTTAAGAAGCGTTTCTTAGATCGTCGAGATAAAACTACGGAGTGGAAGGCGTACTCCAATACAGGGGAACGATTCTATAAACTGATGTTTGACACGTTGAAGTCCCTCTATAATTTTAATTCTTAAATCCTCAATAGAATGTCTAAAGCTCTGCTCATTAAGAGTTACACCGCAAAAGCTGGTGATGAAGGGAAGTGGAATGAACTAAATGATGCCGCATCTTATATTCAAGGAATCGAGACAGGGAAAATTCTTGAGGAGATGAGTGCAGATAGGCTGGCTACGCTTATCTCAGGTGTGCCGACTCCTTGGGCTAGAGCTAGGTTGTTCAAATTTGCGCTCCACACATTAGCTACTCCTGATCCCAATATAGAAGATCGTGGACTAACAGATTTCTATAGAATGCTGTATGGAGAGTGGAAGGGGCTTATGGCTGTCGTAGCTCTCTATCCAGATCGCATTCGTTTTTCCGCTCCTGTAGTTATGAATTCAAAGGGGGGGCAGTATGACATTGCCTCTTCTTTTGGCCGGATGCTGTTTGATGATAAAGATTTATGGAGTAATCAGGAGGAGCTTGGGAAAAATCCAGATGTACAGCCTTTCATCCACCTTGTTTATTATAGAAACAAACTTGTAGGGGCGACGTCTCCAATGACGGGGCTATTTACAGGTGTTAGATACGATGATCTAGGGGCAGATGCGAGCGATATTGCTTGGTATCGAGAAGGAAAGTTTGAAGATCCAATAGACCGTCTTCAGCGAGATCAGTTACAGAAGGTCTACCTTTTTGTTAAAAACTTCAATGGCAACCTTGAGGCCTTTGAACAAAAGGTGAATAGCCAACGTGGAACAAAGCAAAAACTTGAACTCAGTGGGTTGAAGGAAATGAGTCGTTCCTGGGAGCAGCAGCTCTTGCTGCGCGGAGAGGGTGCTCTGCGTGATAAGGGGCCTGTGGCTCAGTATGCTAATTTGCAGCTGCCATACTCTGTCCTATTTAAAAGTGATGTACCCGTTTATCTTAAAGAGGATTTTACTTTTACCTATACAGGCAGTGAACAAGCGCAGAAGATTGGAGATATTCAAGGCCTTTTAAGCTCTGATAAATATGTTGTGGGATGGCTTGAAGAAGAAAATGCACGTCCTTCGCTTCATGAGGCTCCAGTGTTTTATCTTCGTGTCAAAGACTTAGTAAATAAGGCTGTATATTTCTTTTCTCTTCCTCTATCAGAGCAAGGAATTGAAATCTTCAAGAATCGCTATGCAAGCTTATTAGGCTATGTTGATGGGGAGAGTTCTCGACTTACGGCGCATATTACAGATGCGGGACAGCTGGCTGTAACTCTGGTTGTTGAGATTGATGGACAGAAGGTTACTCTAAATACACGAGAGTATAGTATCCATTGGATGGCCGAACAGCAGAAAGTTATTATGTGGCCAAACTTTGTGTCAGAGAAATGGAAGAACTATTACCTTTATTCTGAATGCACTTCAAGTGCAGCGCTCCAATTTGGTGCAATTTTTAAAAGGGCTGATTCCTTCCTTCGCACTGTAGAAGGGAAGCTCTTCACTAATAATTATACTCCCCTTCCCACAGAAGAAGAGGCCGTTGCAGTGAAGCATCTTGTTACTTATCCTGCAGGGCAGGGGGATGACTTGCCTAAATACAATATTTGGGGGTTTAATGTGCCTCCAGCAGGGCTGGTTGCTACAGTAAAGGAAGCTGGAAAAGATATGCCTGCGGGATTTCTTATGCTTCGTCCTCAAGTCATTCCCGACCTCACCAGTGTAAATACAGTGACTGAGGCTGAGGTTGGAGTGGATTTTGGTAGCAATAATCTATGTATCTACTATAATGCTGATAACAAGGGAGCACGCCCTGTTCAGTTTGAGAATTGTCGGGTTGTGCTCGTGGGACATGAAACTCTGGATCCTTATGCTGTTGCTGAAAATCATGAGCTTCTCTTCTTTAGTAGCTATGCGTCTGATAATGGACAAGCCAAATCGTGGCTACATGAGCACGATGGGCGCTATACCAATTTCAATGAAAGTGAAGAAGTGGCGGGGGGGGTGCCAGTGAGCCGTCCTAATGTGCGTGTAGTATCAATGGATGAGCATATCATTACCACGCAAGCTGGGGTGTTACACTATAATATGAAATGGCTTGACAACGAGAAAGGTCTTCAAAAGAAGGAAGCTTTTCTCAAGTCAGTATGGCTCCAAACGTGTGCATTCTTGTATAAAAATAAAATTCGCCCAATAGTGCTGAACTGGAGCTATCCTGGAGCGATGATGGAGGCTGATCGAACGGAATTAGAGAAGATATACGAAGAGTTATGTAAAATGACACCTATAGAGGGGCGGAAGCCTCGTGTAGCAGATAAACTGACCACCGAAGCTGAAGCTGTCTGTAGTTTTGCTCTTTCTCAGGACTTTGGTCTTAATCAAAATAATCTCTTCCTAGGGATTGATGTCGGTGGTAGTACTAGTGATATTCTTATCCTAGCGAAGGATCCCAAGCAGGGGAATAAAAATGCTCTATATAGAGAGAGTTCTGTACGTATTGCTGCTGGGGTCTTCTTTGAGGCTATTATTAAATCTGAGCAATTCCGCAAGGCTCTTCTTAGTTTCCACGAAGGTGGCAAGACGCGAGTTCGAGTACCCAATATCCAAGAAGTAGTTTCTGCTGACCCTGCACAGGCAAATAAGGCTCCCTACTATTTAAATAGTGTATTTGATCAGCTGAAGACCCCAGAAGACTATAGTAAGTTCTATAAGGTGATTAGTGACAATGCAAAATTTGTCTTTACTATCCCCGCTTATGTTACAGGGCTTTTATTGTTCTATTCGGGTATGCTTATTGGTGATACTATCAAGAGGCACGAATTATACCATATCTCCACGATTGATGTGCTGTCATTTGGTAAGGGTGGACGCTTGTTCCATTGGCTTCGCGAGCCAGCAAGTAACCGTTCAACCAATGAGTATTATAAGGCGTGCGTTAATGCTGGAGCAAGATTGATTTTAGATCGGGATCTTGATGTGCGCTATAGAGATGAGATAGAGGTTGATAATAAGGCTGAAGTCGCTCGAGGATTGGTTGATTCAAAAGAGCTGCTAAAAAAGCAGAGTGATATGTCTTCTGATATCTGTGGTGAAAGAGGGGTTCGTTTTGCACGCCCTGATGGCTCTTCTATAGCCATAGATACCGATGATGAGGTGACGGGGGAGTACTTTGATAATGATATGGGAAATTTCTCTTTTGGGACGCTCCATAATTTTGAGGTGTTTATGAATATTTTTATTGATTTTGTGAGTGTTAAGACGAAACTCTATCCACACGCAGAAGAGTTAAGGGAGGAAATTACGGATCTTCCCTTCCGCATAGCGAGCTATATTTGCAACAAAGATCCCGAGTATAGTAAGGCTAAAAAGCATCGTAATGATGGGTTCCACTATCATCAGCCCCTTATTATCGCAGAAGGAGCGTGCTTCCTACAGGCTTTGATTCGTAAAGTCTTTGTTTAGATTAATTTAGAGATTCTACTTGTTTGAAGGCTGTATGCTCTATCCTGTTTCTTGTGTTACTATATGAAACTACTCACTCTATATATTGACAAGTGGTACATCATCGGGTCGTATTGTGTCGATGGAGTAGTAACACCAGTTCCTTCTCGTACAGGGGAGGATAGATTCTGGCTCTTTTTTTATGAAGATCGGGAGTTGGATGTCATTTCTTATGGGTTGGCAAATAAACGCCTTTACTATTGTGGGACCCCCCTTTACTATGGTGATGTATTTGCACATATTACAGATAGCCAATGTTGTTTTCAACGATATGGTCGAAAGGTCTCTTTTTCTGAAATTTTCCAAGAGTCTGGGATACTGTCGGAGTTAAGAGAAGCAGTTTCACCTCTGAAGGGAAATATCCCTATAAGTGTTGCATTTTCTGCAGATATTTCGCCAGGAGCACGTTTTATATTCCTTCAAGATGTTCTTAAATTGAATGGCTTTGAGGTACAGCAGTTTTCGGGACATATTGAGTTCTTGTCTTTAGAGCATACGTTTAAGGGGCTTCGGATTCAGGAAGATGGATACTACCTTGTCCTCAATGCGTGCAATGAGAATCTATATTACTCCCTTTATCAGCGCAAGGATGCCTCTTTTTTCCGTTTGGCAGCTGCTAAGCTTGATGGGCTAGGTACGGATCCTCGCCGGAGAGCTTTAGTTGAAGATGTCGTAAGGAAAATTAATCAGACTCAGCATTTTGTCAAAGATGAAGAGGGAAAAGAAAGCGAGTATTGTAATCTTCTTCAAGATGTAGACTCCTGGTTGTCAAAAATTGATCATGGGCGCTCGGGAGTGCCAGTTTTACTTTCTAATGTTCGTTTATCTTGTGTGCCTAATGCTTATAGTGTTTCCGTCCTAAAGTCAGAGATTGATAGGCGAACTGAGACAATAGTTGAGGCTGTGATGCGTGTGATTATCCAGTTCCTACAGCAGCAATTACCTGCTGATCATTCAATCAAGGGCGTGCTTATGCTTGGCGATGCATTTAGTAATCAGCAGTATACAATCGCATTGGAGACTAAGTTGGGACTGTCTTCTGAGAAGTATGTGCATATCCCTTTGTCTGAAATTTCACGTGTAATAGGTGTTTATGAACATATTGATCGTCAACGCTTTTCTACTGAAGAGGAAAAAACTCTTGATTTAGGAGCTGCTGAGTTGGCCGATCTGCAGCATAAACGAGCAGAGAGGGCTGAGCTAGAGGAAGCTGAGCGTCAATTGCTAGAACGTAGAAATGCGGAGTCAAAGCTAGATCAGGATGAGCGGAAGTATAAGGCTGCTCTTGACAATGTCTATGATTTTGAGAAAAAACGTGATTACAGAGAAATGAAGGAATGGGCAACCATTGCGCTTTCTCTGAAGCCTAGTGATGAAGAAGCTCAACTGAAGCTAGAAGAAGCAACACGGTTTTTGTCGGAGATGACAGTGCGTAACGAGCAGTATAATAACATTATTCATCGTGCTCAGCAGAGCTATGATGCTCAGGACTGGCAAGATGTCCTCTCTCTCTGTGATGCAGCTCTTAATCTCAGACCAGACTCCAATAAAGCAATATCTATGCGTGAAGGGGCACGTCGATATCTTGATAACATCTCCTTGGTTGAGAAGTATCTAACGCGTGCTGATCTTTTTCTCGCCCAGCGAAGCTATAAAGAAGCTATGGAGGAGCTAGATAAAGTGTTGCTTCTTGATGCTCAGCATAAGGAGGCTATTTTAAAAAAGGGGGAAATACAGTCTCGGAAACAAGAACTGGATCAGTATATATCAAAGCTCTCTTGCCAGTTGCAAGAGGCTGAGGCTATGTCAGACTATGATCAGGCCATAGTGTTAGCTCAGCAATTGAGTGAGTTGGATGCTGAGTCTCTGAAGTGGAGAGATTGGATGGTTCGGCTGATAAGTGCTCAACAGCATTTTAATCTCCAGAAGCAGAGATGGGGAGAATTGAAGATAGCGTTTGATGCATCTCTACATTGTCATCGTTGGAAGGATGCCCTTCTGCAAGGAGAAGAGCTCTTGACCTTGTGTGAAGAAGAGCACATCTTTACTGAAGATGTGGATACTATTTCACGAAGGCTCAAGTATGCACGGGCGAAATTAGATGAAGAGGTTGAGGAGGAACATTATCAAAAGGAGTTGTTGTTTCTCAAATCTCTTATGGCTGAACACTGTTGGGATGAAGCCAATAAGTATTTGAGGAAAATGAAAGTCTCTTTCCCTGAGCATTCTCTTGATCTTAAGCCTCTTTTCACGCAGATTTTGGAAGCAGAGGAGAGCGAAGTGATGTCTAAGTCAAACTCTTCAAGAGGTGTAGACTATTGTCTGCACAAAGATACTGACATCGCCGTTGATAGATCTAGCATATCGTCTGCCCCAGAAGACGATGATTTCTTTGCAGATTATCATCATTCTTCTCGGAGTTTGCCTCAACCCAAACTTAGGCAGCTTCACAATGATGAGATATCCAGAAACTTGACAGGGGCTGCTTTTAGACATCCCCCCCTTAGTGTAGACGAGTCAAAGAGTGGTGACTCCTCGCAATGGAAAAGTGAACATAAATCTGCGAGTTTCCTTGATGCAGACTTCTTTGACGAGGACACTTCCTGCAGGAAACGCCGCTCTGTAGCATCTCACTCCACAACGAATGAAGATAGTTTCTTTGATGATTGATCCCTTATCTTGACGATATTAGCGTCAAGTAAAGAATTGCAGTAGTTCAGGGCTACCATATAATAATCAGTGCTTGTTGAAATTACCTGGAGCCATTGTGGCGTGTTAGTGTTTCTCGGGTCCTAGCTCTTGAATGTGTCTGTAACTCTGTTGGACTACAAAAAAAATAGTATTCACCCTAAATATCAATTAAGTATGGCTGAAGTAAAGCTTAAGAAAAAGATTACCCTTAAGCGTAAGCAGGAGGTGTCTTTTACGTTTGACCAGAGACTAAAAATCAAGCTATTTTGGTCTTCTGAGACTGACTTAGACCTTTGTCTCTTTTTTAAGAAAAAGGATGGAGCCGAAGGTGGTGTATTCTCCAATGAATATCGTGGTCGTAAGAGTGACCTTGGTGCTCTTGATCAATTCCCTTACATCCTTCACTTAGGAGACAATAAGGAGCCTTCGGAGGGAAATGAGGAAGTCGAGCAAATCAATGTAGCTAACCTCTCTGAAATTGACGAGGCTTATGTCTGTATCGTCAATTATGCGGCTGCAGTAGAAGAGCGAGATACAACTTATGCTCAGGAAGGTGGACGAGTAGAACTTAACGGTGATACTGGGGACTATCTTGAAGTTCTTGCAGATTCTGCTGATCATGGGACTGTATATCTTGTTTGCACCATCAAGAATGCTGATGGCAACTATATGCTCAAGGAGGAAGGTCGAGTGATGGATCTTGGTGGCGCGTTTGAAGCTGTTCCAGGCTTCTCTCTTATCTGCAATTAGAGTAACTGTCTTATGGTTCGGCTTAAGCGCAAAGTGACTTTGCGAACGAAGAATTCAGAGCCGTTGATTTTGGAGACTCCGAAATCAAGTCGTAGTGTAGGGAAATTGCTTGCTGTGCTTGGGGTACTTCTCCTTCTCTCAGTCGGTATATTCTATTGGAAGTCGAATACTGTTGATACAGTGGCGCAGCGACCTTCTCTGCAATTTTCTTCGGAAGAAACCGTGGCTGAGTCTCCTGCTCAGATAGAATCTCTCGGTGAAGCCCATCCTGAAGTGTCTCCAGTGAAAGATGTGAACTCAGCTATGGCAGATGCGCATAAGCAGATTGTCTCTGGTACATCAAAAGAAAGTGCATCATTGAAGGAAGCTGCACCGAACAAGCGAAGTCTCAATAGCTCTCTACCTAATGATACTATAGAATCTATGGCTCAAGCTGTAATTCGTGGTGTCTATGGCAATGGGCGGGAGCGTAAGGAGCGGTTGAAGGATCAATATCCACGAGTGCAGCAACGAGTCAATGAACTTTATCGAGAAGGCAAATCCCAGAACACTGGATATTAACTTTATTCAAATGACGGGGCTGGAGTTCCCATTGCCTCCAGCTCCGTTGTTTCTTCTCTATAAATGTGAGTTTTAGGCAAGAAGTCAAGGTTTGGTGTTAAGATTGATCCACAAGCAACGGGTGTCGCTTCTTAATGCGATTCAATGACGTATCGCCTTTCTCTCTATAGGATCTCCATCTTCCAAGAATACACGGCTATCCGAGGAATTTGTGCTGGTGCAAGATATTGCTACCTGTCATGGTTTCGGAGATAACCTGATTAGGACTCTTTTCTCGTTGACTATATCGTCAAAAAGGAGCTTTCGTTAGAGCTTTGTATGCTTACTATGGGTAATACATTGTGGCTCTGATCACGTCGTCTATTTGTGGGTATGGCATGTGTGGTATCAGTATGATTCTTGTCTTCCTTTTGCGCTGATGGATATCCGTTGACTACTTGATCTGATTCTCTAATCAAGCTAAATATTAACTTCATAAATTATAGCTATGTCCTCTCCTAATCCTACCTACACTCATTGTGGATTATCAATGAATGAGGTTGAAGAAAGCCGTCGTAGATACGGAACTAACGTACTGACACCTCCCCAAAAAGATCCTATATGGAAGAAATTTGTGGAAAAGTTTGGAGATCCCATTATCCTCATTCTCCTTGTAGCGATGCTACTCTCTTTTGGGGTTGCTTGTTACAACTACTTCGGTCAAGATGACCGTAGTCTTGCTCACTTCCTTGAACCCCTTGGTGTGCTCTTGGCTGTGATTTTGGCGACGGGTGTAGCATTCTACTTTGAACTGAAAAGCGAAAAGGAGTTTGAAATCCTCAACCAAGTCAATGATGATATCTACTATAAGGTGATGAGAGACGGCGAAATTCGGCAAGTATATAAGGCCGACTTAGTCGTAGGCGATATTGTGCTCTTAGAAACAGGAGAGCAGGTGCCAGCTGATGGTACTTTGCTTGAAAGTATCTCTTTGCAAGTCGATGAATCCTCATTGACAGGGGAGCCATTGGTGCAGAAGTCCACATGTCCTGAGGACTTTGATCCTGAATCCACCTATCACACCAATCAGATTTGTCGGGGGACGACAATCCTTGATGGTCACTGCACGTTTGTGGTAGACAAAGTAGGAGATCAGACCGAATATGGTCGGGTATTTGAGGGGGCTCAAATCGATGATAGTGTAAAAACACCTCTGAATGAGCAGCTCGATGGTCTGGCTAGTTTGATTACGAAGGTGAGCTATGGCATAGCCCTTCTTGTACTCATAGGTAGCACGATTATCTACTCAATGCAGGGGGGCTTCTCTCAATTTGAATGGTCGCATGCTCTGGGCTATTTCCTGCAAAAGATTATGATTGCAGTTACGGTCATTGTAGTGGCTGTTCCTGAAGGCCTGCCCATGAGTGTTACTTTGAGTTTGGCCTATAGTATGCGCTCTATGATGAAGACCAATAATTTGGTGCGCCGTATGCATGCGTGTGAAACTATGGGAGCAGCCACTGTGATTTGCACTGATAAAACAGGTACACTCACGCAGAATCGTATGACGGTTGCGGAGGTCTCCTTTGAGCCCCTGGATGATAAGGTGTCTGGAGATACTACTGTTGCAGAGCTACTTTATCTCAATATGGGAGTGAACTCTACAGCGCACCTAGATTTCACAAAGAGCGAGAAGGGAGAGGTCCTAGGTAATCCGACCGAAGGAGCTCTCTTGTTGTGGCTTCGTGGCGAAAAGATGGATTATCGCTTGCTCCGACAAGAGAATATTCCCATCTCACAGCTTACCTTTTCGACCGAGCGTAAGTATATGGGCACTGTTGTGGCCCATAAGGGTGTGAAATGGTTGTTGGTTAAGGGGGCTCCTGAGATCGTGATGGATCACTGTGTTCTTTTTTCTGATCAGAGAGAGAAATACGCGAAGTGCTTAGCTGAATACCAGCACCGAGCTATGCGTACGATTGGCTTCGCTGCCGTAGAGACTACGGATGATATGCCTTATAAAGACGGTCGTTTGGCCATTAACCAGCTACACTTCCTGGGTGTTGTAGGTATTTCTGATCCGATTCGACCCGAGGTTCCCGAAGCTATCGCTCAGTGTATGGCGGCTGGGATTCAGGTGAAGATCGTTACTGGGGATACGCCTGGAACGGCAAAGGAGATAGGCCGTCAAATTGGTCTCTGGGATGACTCTTGTACGGAGCGAAATATCATCACGGGGGCTGATTTTGCTGCCCTTTCGGATGAGGAGCTTAAAGATCGAGTCGGCGATCTTCGTATTATGAGCCGTGCTCGACCGATGGACAAGGAGCGTTTGGTGCGCCTGCTTCAAAATAATGGAGAAGTAGTGGCTGTGACGGGTGATGGCGCTAATGATGCTCCTGCCCTAAATCGTGCTCAGGTCGGATTATCTATGGGAGATGGTACTTCTGTGGCAAAGGAAGCTAGTGATATTACGATTCTTGATAATTCGTTTGCTTCCATTACTCAAGCAGTGATGTGGGGACGTTCGTTGTATCTCAATATACAGCGTTTCGTGCTCTTCCAGATGACTATCAATGTTGCTGCATGTATCATTGTTCTTATTGGTGCATTCTTGGGAACGGAGTCTCCTCTGACTGTTACTCAGATGCTTTGGGTTAATCTTATTATGGATACTTTTGCGGCTTTGGCTTTGGCATCCTTGCCACCAAGCCGCCGTGTGATGCATGACAAGCCACGTCCTCGCAAGGCAAATATCATCAGCCGCGCCATTGCCAAGGGAATCTTCGGGGTAGGTGGATTCTTTGTATTACTACTCTTTGGATTTATACAATATTTCAAAAACGAAGATATTACCAGCTTGACACAATTCTCTTTAGGGAACTATATGAGCCACTTCTTTCACTTTGGAGCACCCAAGGGAAGCCTATCTGCTTATGAGCTTTCGTTGTTCTTTTCCATTTTTGTATTCTTGCAGTTCTGGAATATGTTCAATGCCAAAGCCTATCGTACAGGAAGGAGTGCTTTCCATAATATGGGTAAGAGCCAAGGTTTCTTGATGATTGCTGCAGCGATTGTCTTAGGACAAGTATTTATCACTACCTTTGGGGGAGGAATGTTCAGTGTAACTCCATTGCAATTAGTGGATTGGGCTATTATCATCGGAGCCACCAGTATAGTACTTTGGATAGGAGAAATCCGTCGTTCAGTTGCCAAAGGTTAGTAAACAGAGGCCAGTTTAAGAATTAACAAATAATAATTAATAATTAATCATTATTTTTTGTATCTTTGCGCCTCAATAATAGAAGGGGTCTCATAGTTCAACGGATAGAATAGAAGTTTCCTAAACTTTTGATCCAAGTTCGATTCTTGGTGAGACCACTAATAGATTTACTTAAGAGACTCTGGTACTTCCATAATCTCTATACTCCCCACTCTTATAGCATTTTCAACCAAGTGCTTTGTATATTCAGGATAAGGCTGTCCTGCCGCAGGTGCCCCCATATGGCACTCTCCATCAGAACCGCCGCCTCCGTTGATCCACAGATAGGCATCGGCATGGGCGCCTGTAGTTCGGGTAGTACTGCGTGGCCCTAAAGCGGCATTGAAGTTGTTACAAGAGTTATAGGGTGCATTTGCATTCTGGTGTTTAGGTCGGTTGATGCCACTGCGCCCTGTATCAATCACATAATGCATGTCCTTAAATCCTTTGCCTGCCAAGTAAGCGACAAACTTCTCCGCTCCTTCCTGTTCCTCAAGCGTTCCTCCCAATCCTGATACATTTAGGGCAAAACCGCGCATATATTGTAAACCTCCGTCTATAATCGCTTGGGCAATCGCTTCGGGGTGATTTGTCGTCAGTACTGCATTGCCTGCATGGATATAAGTGGCTACATTAGGGTTATTTTTTTGTAGGATTCGTCCTACATAGGAGAGCAATTCAGCTCGTTCGTTATAGGCTTGGGTACCCTTTTTATGCCCGCAATAATTAATGGCATCAGGCTCTACGATCACCACAGCACGGCGTTGCCCTATAATGGCACTAACCCTACTCTTGAATACTAACATCCTTTAAGTCTACAAATATGTTTATCT
>ENA-OWLM01000505-OWLM01000505.1-metagenome-genome-assembly--contig:-NODE-505-length-15295-cov-3.422835_pt1 | contig 15295 bp, 15 predicted proteins | sample MGYA00245349_ERZ651102 | MGnify/ENA primary metagenome ERZ651102 (study PRJEB26857, sample SAMEA4031759) | metagenome | biome: human; feature: oral; material: saliva | place: Philippines | collected 2014... | reverse complement strand
CGGCTCGACCCCGACTACCGGCTGCGCCGGCGCCTGGTGTGCGAACCTGACGCCTTTGCCGCAGCCCACCCGGTGGCGCACCCGCAGCAACCCTGGCACAGGCTGGCAGAGCGCCAGCAGGGCATCAGCCAGCAGATCCGCGCCGCCTGCGATCGCTTCTCCGAGCTCGGGGTCTGCCATCGCCTGAATCGGCTCATCCGGGGCCAGCTGTTTGTCGGTAACAGCATGCCGGCCCGGTTGATGGACATGCTGGGCGAGGCGGGTCACGGCCCCAGCCGGGTGATGACCAACCGCGGCGCCTCCGGCATCGACGGTCTCATCGCCACCGCCCATGGCTTCGCCCAGTCGGTCCGGCCGGACGGCGACGAGCCCACCACCTTGCTGCTCGGGGATCTCAGCGCCCTGCACGACCTCAACAGCCTGGCCCTGCTCGGCAAGGGGAGCCGCCCTATGGTGGTGATCCTGCTCAACAACGACGGCGGCAGCATCTTCCGCATGCTGCCGGTGCCGACCAAAGACGCACTGCTGGAGACCTACTACTGCCTGCCCCACGGCCTGCACTTCGAGCACGCCGCCGCCATGTTCGGCCTGCAGTACCGGGCGCCGACCACCCTGGGCGAATTTGAACGGGACTACGCCGCTGCGCTGCAAAGCGGGGTTACCCTGATTGAAATCAAGGTGCCGAGCAGCGAAGTCGCCGAGGATCTCAAGGCGCTGGGAGCGGCTATCCGTGGCGTCTAACGCTGACCGGCCAGTCCTGGTACTGCTGCACGGTCTGCTCGGCGACGCCGACGACTGGCAACCCGTCATCCGGGCCCTGCCCGACGTCGAATGCCATCCCCTGGATCTGCCGGGCCACGGCCGCAACCGGTCACTGCGGGTGAGCGGCTTTGACGAGGCCCATCACTGGCTCTGCGACGAGCTCGCCGCCCGCGGCATCCGTCGCTACCGCCTGGCAGGCTATTCCCTGGGTGGGCGCCTCGCCCTCTATCACGCCAGCCAGTCCCCGGCGGGGTTGCAGGCCCTGCTGCTGGAGAACTGCCATCCCGGCCTGCCCGCCGGGGAGCGCGCCGCGCGCCTGGCCCACGACGAGGCCTGGGCCCGACGATTCGAGAGCGAGCCCCTGGCCGAGGTGCTGGCCGACTGGTATCAGCAAGGGGTGTTCGCCGATCTGGACGACGCAGCCCGCACCCGTCAGGCCGCCCGGCGCCTTGGCAACGACGGCCGGGCCGTGGCCGCCATGCTGCGGGCCACCTCCCTGGGCAGGCAGCCTAGCCTCGCCCCCTGGCTCGGGGAAACCGGGCTGCCGGTGTGCTGGGTCTCCGGCAACCGGGATCACAAATTCCATGGCCTGGCTTGCCAGCTGGTAAAGCAAGGCTGCAATATCAAACACTTGGCTCTGGAAGGCGGGCACAACCTGCACGCCGGCCAGCCCGATACCTTTGCCCGGCTCCTGCGGGAGTGGGTCAACCAACCAGAAGAGAAGATCCATGATTGAAGCGATGACGGAAGCCGAGCTCTACGCCCCTGTCGAGTGGCAAGACTGCTCCGCCGGTTACGAGGACATCCTCTATCACAAGTCCCGGGATGGCATTGCCAAGATCACCATCAACCGTCCCCAGGTGCGCAACGCCTTCCGCCCCCGCACCGTGAAGGAGATGCTGCAGGCCCTGGCCGATGCCCGCTACGACGATCAGGTGGGCACCATCATCCTCACCGGCTTCGGGGAGCAGGCATTCTGCGCCGGCGGCGATCAGAAGATCCGTGGCGACTACGGTGGCTACAAGGATGATGAAGGCACCCATCACCTCAACGTGCTCGACTTCCAGCGCGACATCCGCACCTGCCCGAAACCCGTGGTGGCCATGGTGGCCGGCTACGCGGTCGGTGGCGGCCACGTGCTGCACATGATGTGCGACCTGACCATCGCCGCCGACAACGCCCAGTTCGGCCAGACCGGCCCGAAAGTGGGTTCCTTCGATGGCGGCTGGGGTGCCTCCTACATGGCGCGCATCGTCGGCCAGAAGAAGGCCCGGGAGATCTGGTTCCTGTGCCGTCTGTATGACGCCAAGCAGGCCCTCGACATGGGGCTGGTCAACACCGTCGTGCCGGTCGCCGAGCTGGAGCGTGAAACCGTGCGCTGGTGCCGCGAGATGCTGCAAAACAGCCCGATGGCGCTGCGCTGCCTGAAGGCCGCCCTGAACGCCGACTGCGACGGCCAGGCCGGGTTGCAGGAGCTGGCGGGCAATGCCACCATGCTGTTCTACATGACCGAAGAGGGTCAGGAAGGGCGCAACGCGTTCAACGAGAAACGCCGTCCCGACTTCTCCAAATACAAGCGGAATCCCTGATGACACTCGCCCTCTATCGCTACCAGCTGCCCTTTACCCAGCCCCTGACCTTTCACGGCAAGGTGGAGGTGGCGCGAGAGGGCCTCTTAGTGCGCATCGGCAACGGCTGGGGGGAGATAGCCCCCCTGCCCGGCTTCTCCAGAGAGACCCTGGCCGAGGCCGAGGCGGAAGCCCTCGACTGCCTCGCCAGGCTGGCACGGGGGCAGACCACGGCCCCCCGACTGCCCTCGGTGCAGTTCGGCCTGGACTGCGCGCACCGTCACTGGCCCGAGCAGGGCGCCCCTCTGCCCGAGCCCTATCCGCTCATTCAGGGCTCTCCCCAGGAGCTGCTCAAGAACTGGAAGCAGTGGCTGCACGAGACGCCTCTCAAGGCCAAGCTCAAGGTGGCCCGCTACCCCATGCGGGACGAGCTGGCCCTGATCCGCCTGCTGCTCGACAGGCGCCCCAATCTCAAGCTGGTGCTGGATGCCAACCAGGGCTGGACCCGCGAGGAGGCCTGGGCCTTCTGCGGCCACCTGGATCCGAACCGGATCGAATATCTGGAAGATCTCTGCGCCAACTTCGAGGACATCGCCTTCGTCGCGAGCCGCACCGGCATGCCGGTGGCGCTGGACGAGCTGCTGGCCCAGGGCAAGGCCTGGGAGCCCATCCCCCAGCTGCGCGCCCTGGTGCTCAAGCCGACCCTGCTCGGGTCCCTGACCCGCTGCGAGGCCCTGGTGGCCCGCGCCCGGGAGCTGCGCCTCAAGGTCATCGTCTCCTCCTGCTTCGAGTCCGGAGTGGGTCTGGGCCAGCTCGCCCGCCTCGCGGGAGAGTGGGCACCGGATCAAGCCCCCGGCCTCGACACCCGGCGCTGGCTGGCCGGGGATCTGCTGGACCCGCAGGGCCAACCCGATCCCGGCAAGATGGAGCCCCTGTTCCACCGTGACTGACCGGAACAGCCTGTCGCCGGCGCCTCACCCCGTCGAACCCTGTCCGGTACACCACTGGGCACGGGTTGCCCCCGACCGCATCGCCCTCCACGGCGCCCCTCATCCGGATGAGACCCTCGGCTATCGACAGCTGGATGCACGGCTCAACGCCCTGTGCCAGCAGCTGGAGCAGGCGGGCTTGAAGGCCGGAGACCGCCTCGTCGCCGTGGTGCGCGGCGCCCTGGAAGATGTCCTGCTGGCCTGGGCCTGCGTGCGCACCGGCCTCGTCTTCTGCCCCCTCAACCCCGCCTTCCCCGTTGCCAGGCAGGCCGAGCTGGCGCGCCAGCTTGACGTGGCCGCCTGCTGGTCGGCGGGCGAGATCCCGACCGGCCCCTGGCAGGCGCTGCGGCTGGACTTCACGGCCGAGCGGGAGATGGACGAGGAGCCCGTCTGGCTGGTGCCGGCGCGGCTCAACAACATGATCCTCACCTCGGGCTCCAGCGGCACGCCCAAGGCGGTGGTGCACCGCCTGGCGAACCACCTGGCCTCGGCGCGGGGGTCCACCAGCCTGATCCCGCTCGATGAGCGCTGCGGCTGGCTGCTCTCCCTGCCGCTGTTCCACGTCGGCGGCTACGCCATCCTCTTCCGGGTCTTCCTCGCGGGGGCCGCCCTGGTGCTGGACGATCGCAGCCGCCCCCTCGGGGAGCGGCTCGAACGCCAGCCCATCACCCACCTCTCCCTGGTGCCGACCCAGCTCTGGCGTCTGCTGGCACAGGGCTTCGATCCCGGCCGCACCCGGCTGCGCGAGCTGCTGCTCGGGGGCGCCGCCATCCCGGCGCCCCTGGTGGCACGGCTGGCCGCCATGGGGCTGGTGCCCAAGGTGAGCTACGGCCTCTCCGAGATGGGCAGCCAGGTCTGTACCGGCCAACCCGCCGGGGCCGGCGTGGTGGGCCTGCCCCTGCCGGGGCGGGAGGTCTGCATCCGCCAGGGGGAGATCTGCGTGCGCGGCGAGACGCTGTTTGCGGGCTATTTCAAGGACGGCGCGCTGGCGCTGCCCCTCGATCAGGACGGCTGGTTCCACACCCGGGACAAGGGCTACCTCACCACAGGCGGCGAGCTGGTGGTGGAGGGGCGGCTCGACAACCTCTTCATCTCGGGCGGGGAGAACATCCAGCCCGAAACCATAGAGCAGCGGCTGGTGGATCACCCCGCCGTGGCCCAGGCCCTGGTGGTACCGGTGCCGAGCGAGGAGTGGGGCCAGCGCCCCGCCGCCTTTATCGACTGGCACGGCGAACCTGTCCCCCCTGCCGAGCTGGCCGCCTGGATCAGGCTGTCGTTACCCGGCTATATGGTGCCGGACCAGTGGCTCCCCTGGCCGGATCTCGGCGGCAACCTGAAACCCTCCCGCACCCTGCTGGCCGCGCAGGCCAACGACTCTTCCCACTGAGACGCTGGCATCGATACCCAAGGGTGGCCATGGCCGCCCTCACTCCCGGGAAGGGGAGACGCAACGGGATCTCGCAGTCAAGCCGCCCGCTCATGCGACAACCTCTGCCCGAGTGACTCCCTTCACCGCCATCAGACCTGACGCGCCGCGGCAACTTGTAATAGAATGGCCCCCTGTCATCTCTTACTTCAGACCCGAACCGCACCGCGCATGAAGAAGTTTGCCAAGATCCTGCTCGCCTGCCTCTGCCTGTTGCTGGCCTTCGCCGCCGCCATGCTCGGCTACAGCGAGTGGACCGTCTCCGACGCCCGTCACTACACCTATGACGACGTCGATGCGGTGCCCTACAACCGGGTCGCCCTGGTGCTCGGCACCTCCAAATACCTGATCGGCGGCAGCCCGAACCACTACTTCAAGTACAGGATCAAGGCCGCCGCCGAGCTCTACAACAACGGCAAGGTGGACTACATCCTGGTCTCCGGCGACAACGCCACCGTACAGTACAACGAGCCGCGCCAGATGCGGCGAGCCCTGATCCAGGCCGGCATCCCGGCCAGCGCCATCTACAGCGACTACGCCGGTTTTCGCACCCTGGACTCCATCGTCCGGGCCAAGGAGGTGTTCGGCCAGAGCCACTTCACCGTGGTCTCCCAGGCCTTCCACAACGAGCGCGCCATCTTCATCGCCCGCCACTTCGGCATCGAGGCGGTCGGCTTCAACGCCGTGGATCCCAGCGCCTACCAGGGCATCAAGACCCGGGTACGCGAGGTGTTCGCCCGCCTGATGGGACTGCTCGACCTCTACGTGCTGGACAAGGGGCCCAAGTTCCTCGGCGAGCCCATCGTCATCGGCGCCCCCGCCCCCTGCCAGTCCCTGAGCACCATAGGGGCGAGCCAGCCCTGCCTGCCCCCGCCATCCCGGGTGCCGGCAACCGATCCCGCCGCCAGCGTCTCCACCAGCGGCGCCGTGGCCACCAGTGCGGCCACCCAGGCCATTGCCCCCGCCAGCGGCGCGACCCCGACCAGTGCCACCAGCCCCACCAGTGCGGCGGCACCGACCAGCGCGACCGACTGATCCCCGAGCCCAGCAAATGAAGAGACCCGCCGATTGGCGGGTCTCTTCATTGGGTACGTCAGGCACATCTGCCAGCCTTATGCCAGCGCCCCACGGTAGCGCCGCGCCACCTCGGGCCAGTCGATGACGTTGTAAAACGCGGCAATGTAGTCGGGACGCTTGTTCTGGTACTTGAGGTAGTAGGCGTGCTCCCACACGTCCAGCCCCAGGATGGGCACCAGCCCGTCCATCAGGGGGCTGTCCTGGTTGGCACTGCTCACCACCTGCAGCTTGCCCGTCTCGTCCACCACCAGCCAGGCCCAGCCGCTGCCAAAGCGACTCAGGGCCGCCTGGGTGAAGGCCTGCCTGAAGGCCTCCTGCCCGCCCAGATCCCGCTGGATCGCCGCGGCCAGCTCACCCGTCGGCTCACCGCCCCCTTGCGGACTCATCACCTGCCAGAACAGGCTGTGGTTGGCATGGCCGCCGCCGTGATTGCGCACCGCTCCCTGCACCGCGGCTGGCAGGCTGTCGACGCTGGCCAGCAGGGCCTCCAACGGCAGGGCAGCCAGCTCCGGCAGATCGGCCAGGGCGGCATTGAGGTTGGTGACATAGGTCTGGTGATGGCGGCTGTGATGGATCTCCATGGTCAGCGCGTCGATATGGGGCTCCAGGGCGTCATAGGCATAGGCAAGGGCGGGCAGGGTATGGCTCATGTTCGTTCTCTCTCGTGTTGGATTCAATGCAGTTGATGGGCGGGCCCGGTCTGGCAGTGGCATTGACCCAGGCAGTGCTGGATGCCGTCGTGGTGACCGTGCCTGCGCACGAAGGCAAGCAGTTCGGTGCGGGTGCTGCGGCTGTGACGCTGGGCCGCCGCCCGCAACACCTCTGAGCTGGCGGGAGACTGGCTGGTGGCGAGCAGGCAGTCGTGGATGTGGCACAGCAGATCGGCCGCCCGCTCTGGCAGCGTCATGGCCACCAGCAGATCCGCCAGGTTGTGGTGGGCCACCACCAGGGCCGCCACCGCCTCGTCGGCATCCGGCCAGCTGGCAAACTGCTGGCGAGCCAGCCACAGGGCCTGCTGGTAGCAGTCGAGTGCCCTGGCGTGCTCCCCCGCTTCGAAATGGCGGTTGCCACTCAGGGTCTGCCCCTTCCAGTGCGCCATGCTGCTGTCCGCCTCCGTGGTGCCGATCCACCCCTTCACCCAGGTTCCCGTCATGATTTGACCACTCAAATGATAATAATTATTATTTAACTTAATCTGGTCATGAACACAAGATCTGGTTGGCGCCACCGCCTCGCCCATATGGGGAGGCGGTTCCCACAATGCCCGGTTTAGTGATCCCATCCACAGATGCATTTGAGTTCGCATACCATGCTGGTGACACTGGCATGATGCCGGTCGCTGCCGGATGGGCAGCCGATTTTCACAAGGACGGTGAAGATGAAGAGATGGCTATTGGTGCTATTGTGCGCCCTGCCCATGCTGGGCCAGAGCGCGGGTTATACCCAGACCCGCTACCCCATAGTGCTGGTGCACGGCCTGTTCGGCTTCGACCGGCTGCTGGGGGTCGATTACTTCTACGGCATTCCCCAGGCCCTCACCCGGGACGGTGCCCGGGTCTTCGTGGCCCAGGTCTCCGCGACCCAGAGCTCGGAGCTGCGCGGCGAGCAGTTGCTCAGGCAGGTGCAGCAGGTGCTCGCCATCACCGGAGCTGAGAAGGTGAACCTCATCGGCCACTCCCACGGCGGCCCCACCATTCGCTACGTCGCCTCGGTCGCCCCCGAGCTGGTTGCTTCCGCCACCAGCGTGGGGGGGGTCAACCAGGGCTCTGAAATCGCCGACCTGGTGCGCGCCAAGGTGGCGCCGGGTTCGGCGGCCGAGCAACTGGCGGTGGCCGCCGCCTCGGCGCTCTCCGGGGTCATCTCCCTGCTCTCCGGAGGTGCCGATCTGCCCCAGGATCCCCTCGCCTCCCTCGACGCCCTGACCAGCGAAGGTGCCCGGCGCTTCAACCAGCGCTACCCGGAAGGGCTCCCCGACCAGCATTGCGGCGAGGGGCCCATGCTGGCCGCCAACGGGGTCTACTACTTCTCCTGGAGCGGGCGCGGCAACATGACCAACATCCTGGATCCGGTGGATCCGGCCCTGGCGCTGACCGGCACCTTCTTCGGCGAACCCAATGACGGCCTGGTGGGGGTCTGCAGCAGCCATCTCGGCAAGGTGATCGGCACCGGCTACCGGATGAACCACCTGGACGAGGTGAACCAGTCCTTCGGCATCCACCACCTGTTCGACACCGATCCGGTCAGCCTCTATCGCCAGCATGCCAACCGGCTGCAGGGGATGGGGCTATGAGAGGCCTGCTGCCAGGCGCCCTCGCCCTGGGTGCCCTCTTCCTGGGAGGCGTCCTGTTCTGGCCTGCCCCCGCCCCCGACCTGACGGCGGCCCCGGAGCGCGGTGCCCTGCGCCACCAGCTGGCCCAGCGCCTCGCACAGGGGGAGACGGGGGAAGATGATCCGCTGCTTGCCCGCTACCGGCAGTTTCTGCGGGCGGAGGGGGGGCTGACCGTGCCGACGGATCCCGGCCTAGCCAGCCTGCAGCAGCTGTTTGACGAGCGGGAGCGGCTACGCCGGCAACACTTCAGCACGGCCGAGCAGACCAGGCTGTTTGCCGAGGATCGGCTGATGGAGCAGTGGACCCTGAAGCGCAAGGCGCTGGCAGAGGCGGGCGATGCCGACAAGGGCCCCCTGGGCCAGGAGCTCGCGCTCTGGCTGGCGGAGCAACCCCAGTGGTTTCAGGAGGCGGAGGCCAATGGCCGTCTGCTCGGGGATCTGCAGCGCCTGGAGCTGGCGCCCCCCGCCGAGCGGGATGCCGTGTTGCTGGAGCGGCTCGGCCCCGAGGCGGTGGACAGGCTGCACCAGCTCGCCCAGAGCCAGCAGCTGTTCGAGCAACGCCTCACGGGCTATCTGGCGGAGCTGGCCCCCCTGCCTGCCGAGGCGCGGGCCAGCCAGCAGCAGGAGATACTGGCGCGCTGGTTCGAACCCGGTCAGTGGCGACGGGTGGAGGCCCTCACCCGGCTCAAGCTGGGCGAGTCATCGGCGCAATGAAAAGGGGGCCCACACCCGGGCCCTCTCGCTTTGATACTGTCACGCTGATTGCGGCTTGTTGGCCCTCGGCAGCGGATGCCTGAAGGGGAATAGACCACAACGACAAGGGGGCCCGATGGCCCCCTTGCTTCATGCTGCAACCGTACTCACTGCGGCTTGTTGGCCCCCGGCAGCGGCTGCCAGGTGAGCCGGGTCACCCGGTTGCCCTGCACCTCGCAGGTTAGGCAGAGATCCTGCCATCCCTTCTCCCCGCGCAGGGAGACCTCCCCCTCGATGCCCTCGGCAGTCGTCTTGAGCTTGCCCTGCTCGAAGGTCACCTTGTCCCCGCCGGCGAGCGTCATCAGCTTGCCGTTGCAGAGCCAATGGGCAAGCTCGGCGCCCTTGAGCTTGACGCCCCCCTTGTCTGCCTTCTCCTCGGCAGGGCTGGGCGCAAACAGCGCCCCCAGTTCGGCGGACCGTTTGGTGAGCCAGGCCTCGCGCTGCTGCATGCTCATCTTGCTGACGAACTCGGCCGGCTGGCCCTTGTCGTCCAGCCACCGGGTCAGCTTGCCATTGTCGTCGAAGGCGAACTGGGCGGCAGGTTCCTTCACCCCGAACAGCTTGCCGCCCTTGAAGTAGTAGCGGCTCTCCCCCTCCTGCTTGCCCTGCTCGTTCATGATGGGCACGGCGATGATGACGGGGCTGCCGTCGATCCAGGCCTTGATGTCGACGCCGTCATGGCTGAACAGCCGGGTGTCGAGGGCGCTGTCGGCCCCCTTCTCCATCAGGGTGAACTGTTCCGCCAGCGTGGCGGCCAGAGACGGCAGGGAACAGAGTCCCAGCGTCAGAGCGATCAGGGTGTTGCGCATAGTTGTCCTGTGATGGGCCCGCAGGCCGGATTAACTCTCTACCAACCAGGCCCGCAACCCCTCCCGGTGAGCGTCGCTCAGGGGGGTGGACTGGCGGGTCCGGTAGTCAAAATGGATCAGGGTCGTCTCGGCCGTCACGGCCAGCTCGCCGTCCTGCCAGGCCTCCTGCCAGACCGTGAAGGAGCTGCTGCCGATGCGGCGCACTCCCGTCCTGATCGACACCTGCTGGCCATAGAAGAGCTCCCGTTTGAACTGCACCGTGTAGCCCGCGATGATCAGATGCCAGTCGTGCACATCCAGCTCGGGGGAAAAGAGGCGAAACAGGGGATCACGGGCCGATTCAAACCAGACCGCCGGCACCGTATTGTTGATGTGGCCGAGGGCGTCCGTCTCCTGAAAACGGGGTTGGATCTGCATTTCCAGCATGGGTATCGACTCCTTGTCGTAGGACCGCGCACAGGCTAGCGCGCCAACCCTCACGACTCAAGCGTTCCGGTCAGGGGGTGAGAGCCTCCTCCGGTTTCCACCGCCGCCATCTCCTGCTCGGGTCTTAGCCAGGCGCTGCGAAAATCGAACCAGCCGAGGGCCGTCATCCGCACCCCGTGCACGCCGACCCGGCTCTCCAGCTCCAGCCAGTGGTGAAACAGCGGCACGAACCAGCCCTGACGCTGCACCTCGGCCAGCAGGGCCCGGGGGCCGGGCTCGACGCCGCTGGCGCGCCACTGCGTCAATCCCTGCCACAGGGCCTGTCGCTTGCCCCACACCCTGCGCAGCAGCGGTGTCCCCTGCAGCCAGGCATAGGAGGCGAAGGCGTGTTCGTGCTCCAGGTTGAGGGTGCCGAGCCAGAGATCCACGTCCTCGTCCGCCCCGCTCACCCAGTGGCCATAGTCCAGGGTGCGCACCTCGAGCGTTATGCCCTGCTCTGCCAGCAGGCTGCTCATGGCGCCGGCGCACTCCTCAAACTCCAGGTGCTGGTTGAAGCAGGCCAGCACCAGGCGGGTCGGCAAACGGGCCGGGGCGGGCTCGGGGGCAGGCAGGGCCTCGCGCCAGTGAGGCAGCAGGCCCAGGGCGCTGGTCCAGCCCCGCTGCAGCTCGGGGGCAACCCGCGCCATCAGGGCGATGGGGTTGAGCAGCCGGCTCAACCACTGGCGCAGGGCGGGATCCTGCAGTTGCGCGGATCTGTCGTCCTGCAGCAGGAAGTAGCAGCCGGATTCGAGCTCGGACTCGCCGCGCATGGTGCCGAGCTCCGGGCTGTCGCTGCCGAGCCGCAGGTGACTCTCCAGCCGATCCGCCAGCTCCGGCAGCATCCAGATGTCGATCTCGTCGAGCAGAGCCCGCAGGCCGAAGTAGTCGTCGAATGCCTCCAGACACAGGTGCAGGGGATCGTTGGTGGTCACCCGATAGGGGCCCGTCCCCACCGGCTGCAGGGCAAAGTCCGGCTCCCCCTTGAGCTCCCGCGGCAGGATGGCCGCCACCGGCTCCGCCAGCAGATGGGGCAGCAGGGGATCCGGGCTGTCGAGATGCAGATCCAGGGTGCGGGGCCAGGGGCTCTCCAGCCGGACGAGATGGGCGAACAATGGGCGATCCCGCAGATCCTGCAGGCTCTCCATCACGTCCTCCACCGCCAGCATGCGACCGTGGTGGAAGCGCACCGCCGGCCTCAGGTAGAAGCGCCAGTGGCAGGGGCCCAGACACTCCCAGTGGTGGGCGAGATCCCCCTCGATTTCCCCATTTTCCTCATTTCGCCGGGTCAGGCCGTTGAAGATCTGGCGGCTCAGGTGCACCTCGGAACGGCGCAGGGGGTCGGTGGGCAGCAGGCGCGGCAAGGGCCGGTAGTAAGGCACCCGCAGGATCTGGCGCCCCTCCCGGGTGGCCTGGCCGAGCTGCTCGATGAGCAGCGGGGTGAGCAGATCCAGCCTATCCTCCGCCAGTCGCACCGCCTGGGCGAGCTGGCCCTGGCTCAGCAGATCCCGCAGCCGCCGTCGGGTCAGGCTCTCCTGGTTGTCCAGCAGGGTGAGCCGGGATCGCCGCCCCCGTCCGGCCTCGGCCGACCAGTCGAGCCAGCCCTGCTCCTGCATCCGGCGCAGCAGCAGGCGGGCGTTGCGCGGGGTGCAGCAGAGCAGATCCGCCACCTCGGCGAGGCTTGTCTCCCGCTCGTCGCCGCCAAGCTGCTGGGCAAGCCGTTGGAATTGCTGGTAGAGGCGGCTGCTGGGCATAAAAGAGGAAATCCTTGTTAGAAAAGTCATCAGTTTTTACTTCCTCATTTTAGCTCAATACTGCTGGCGAACGTGAACACCACAGCACAGGAGCACCCATATGAGCCAAGCCACCTCCCTCAAGCCGAACCGGATCCAGCAAACCCTGCGTCGCTACTTCCTGCGGATCCTGCCCCGTCCCCTGGCACTGGTCGAGGATCCCATGAGCCAGCTCAACCGCCTGATGCAGTGGGACATGCACCAGATAGACGATCGGGAATATCGCCGCCGCCTCTGAGCGGGCTCCTGACGGGCCATGGCGTTCTCCGGCATAGCTTTGCCGGATTGGGTGGTTTACATCGGCGCCGGGCCTGCTAGATTGGACGTCTATCCATCCATGATGGCGACATCCAACAAGGAGTGTGTGATGAAAGATGCGACCCTGGCCCTGCACCACGGCTTTGCCAACGACCCCACCACCAAGGCGGTGGCCGTGCCCATCTACCAGACGGTGGCCTACGAGTTCGAGAGCGCCCAGCACGGGGCGGATCTGTTCAACCTGGCGGTGCCGGGCAACATCTACACCCGTATCATGAACCCGACCAACGACGTGCTGGAGCAGCGGATGGCCGCCCTGGAGGGGGGGATCGCCGGCCTGGTGGTCTCGGCGGGTTCCGCCGCCATCACCTACGCCATCCAGGCGCTGACCGCCGCCGGGGACAACATCGTCTCGACGCCCCAGCTCTATGGCGGCACCTACACCCTGTTCGCCCACATGCTGCCAAGCTTCGGGGTCGAGGTGCGCTTCGCCAGGGATGACAGCGCCGAGGCCATCGCCGCCCTCATCGACGACAGGACCAAGGCGGTCTATTGCGAGAGCATCGGCAACCCGGCGGGCAACATCGTCGACATCGCGGCCTTGGCCAAGGCGGCCCACGCCCGTGGCGTGCCCCTCATCGTCGACAACACGGTCGCTACCCCGGTCTTGTGCAAGCCCATCGAGCACGGCGCCGACATCGTGGTGCACAGCCTGACCAAATATGTCGGCGGCCACGGCAACTCCCTGGGGGGCGTCATCGTCGACGCGGGCAAGTTCCCCTGGGCGGATCACGCCGAGCGCTTCCCCCAGCTCACCCGACCCGAGCCCTCCTACCACGGGGTGGTCTACACCGAGGCCTTCGGCCCTGCCGCCTTCATCGGCCGGGTGCGCACCGTGCCCCTGCGCAACACGGGTGCGGCGCTCGCCCCCATGAACGCCTTCCTGCTGCTGCAGGGGCTGGAGACCCTCAGCCTGCGCATGGAGCGCCACGTGGACAACGCCCTGCGGGTGGCCCACCACCTCAAGCACCACCCCAAGGTGGCCTGGGTCAGCTACGCCGGCCTGCCGGGTCATCCCCACTATCCCCTCGCGGAGAAGTACATGGCGGGTCGCCCGTCCGCCATCCTCTCCTTCGGCCTGAAGGAGGGCTACGAGGCGGGGGTGCGCTTCTACGATGCGCTCAAGATCTTCAAGCGGCTGGTCAACATCGGGGATGCCAAGTCCCTGGCCTGCCACCCCGCCTCCACCACCCACCGTCAGCTCAGCGAAGAGGAGCAGGCCAAGGCCGGGGTGAAACCTGAGATGATCCGGCTGTCGGTGGGGATCGAGGCCATCGAGGACATACTGGCGGATCTGGATCAGGCGCTGGAGGCCTGAGTCAGTCAACGCAGGAGCGGGCATCCAGCCCGCTCTTTTTTGGCCAGCGGTGAACCTGCCACCGCGCCGCTGCGTATTACCGCCTTCCGTCACTGCGTCGAGGTTTCCATGATAGTCCTGCACCACCTGAACAAATCCCGCTCCCAGCGCATCATCTGGCTGCTCGAAGAGCTGGGCCTGCCCTATGAGATCAAGGCGTATCAGCGCGACGCCACCACCTTTCTGGCGCCGCCCGAGCTAAAAGCCATCCATCCCCTCGGCAAGTCGCCGGTCATCGAGTTCGACGGCCGGGTGCTGGCCGAATCGGGCGCCATCACCGAATACCTGATCGCCCGCCACGCCCCGGAACGGCTGGCACCGGCCACCGACAGCCCGGAGTATGCCGAATACCTGCAGTGGCTCCACTTCGCCGAGAGCTCCGGCATTCTGCCGCTGCTGCTCGACATGTTCGTGCGCAAGGACGGCAGCCCGATGCGCTTCCTGCCGGACTACGCCAAAGCCGAGTGCGCCAAGGTGCTGGGCTACCTCAACGAGGTGCTGGCGAACCGCCGCTACCTGGTGGCCGATCGCCTCACCGGTGCCGACATCCTGAACTCCTTCCTGGTGGATCTGCTGGCCCAGAGCGGCCAGCTGGACCAGTTCCCGCACCTGCAGGCCTACTGGCAGCGGCTCAACACCCACCCGGCCCGCCAGAAGGCTGCGGCGCTGGAGCACGAACTGGACAAGAGCGCCTGATCCCCATCCCGTGCGCCTCGCCATGCAAAACGCCCCGATGATCGGGGCGTTTTCTTTTCCGTTGGCCTGTCAGTGATCAGAGGGCGTGAGAGAGGATCCACACCACTATGGTTGCCAGGATGACTTAAAGCGCGTGGGACAGGATCCTGGCCACCTTGTCCGGATCTATGTCCTGCTGCTCCCCGAGGGCCGTCAGACCGAACAGCTTGAGGTTGGAGCAGATCCCCGGGATGCAGCGCGCATCCAGGCCATAGTCGGCGAGACGGGTACCCACCCCCATCTGCCGGAAGAACTGCTCGGTGCGGATGATCGCCTCCTCGATGCGCAGTGCCCTGTCCTCGCGGCTGGAGTGCCACACCCGCTCGGCGAACTGGGCCAGCTTCTCCTGCTTCTGGGCCGATTGCTCCCGCAGCAGGGAGGGCAGCACCACCGCCAGACTCTGGGCATGATCCAGCCCGTGCAGGGCGGTGAGCTGGTGGCCGATGGCGTGGGTGGACCAGTCTTGCGGCACGCCGCGGCCGATGAGGCCGTTGAGGGCCAGGCTCGCCGCCCACATCAGATTGGCGCGCACCTGGTAGTTGGCGGGCTCCGCCAGCGCCCGCGGGCCGTTGTCCACCAGCACCTGCAACAGCCCTTCCGCCAGCCGGTCCTGCACCTCGCCCCCCACCGGGAAGGTGAGGTACTGCTCGAGGATATGGACGAAGGCATCCACCACCCCGTTGCCCACCTGGCGTGGCGGCAGGCTGTAGGTGGTGGTGGGATCCAGCACCGCAAAGCTCGGCAGCACCAGCGGGCTCATGAAGGAGAGCTTGGCCTCCCCCCGGCTCACCACGGCGGCCGGGTTGCTCTCCGAGCCGGTGGCCGGCAGGGTCAGCACGCAGCCGAGCGGCAGCGCCGCCTTGACGGGGGCCTTGTGCAGCAGGATGTCCCAGGGGTCGTCCCCCTCGAAGCGGGCTG
>ENA-OWLM01000504-OWLM01000504.1-metagenome-genome-assembly--contig:-NODE-504-length-15298-cov-2.840320_pt1 | contig 15298 bp, 9 predicted proteins | sample MGYA00245349_ERZ651102 | MGnify/ENA primary metagenome ERZ651102 (study PRJEB26857, sample SAMEA4031759) | metagenome | biome: human; feature: oral; material: saliva | place: Philippines | collected 2014 | study... | reverse complement strand
TGCGGGTGTCGCTGGCGGTGGTGAGCAAACGGCTGACCGCGCTGGAACGACGGCTGCAGGTCCGCCTGCTCAATCGCAGCACGCGGCGTGCCTCGTTGACCGACGAAGGGGCCCTGTTCCACGAACATTGCTGCCGGGTGCTGGAAGCGGTGGACGCCGCCGAGGCGGCGCTGGAGCAGCGCCAGGACGTGGTGGCCGGGGTGCTCAAGCTCACCGCACCGAACGGGTTCGGCCGCCGGCATGTGGTGCCCGCCGTGCGCAGCTTCCAGCGCGCCCACCCCGGCGTGCGGGTGCATCTTTCCTTACGTGACGAGTTGGTGGACCTGGTCGGCGAGGGCGTTGAGCTGGCCCTGCGTTACGGTGCCCTGGACGACTCGCGGTTGGTGGCGCGCGAACTGGCTCCCAATCGGCGCATCCTGTGCGCTGCCCCGGAGTACCTGCGCCGCCGCGGCATCCCGCGCCGGATTGAAGACCTGCGTGGCCATGAGCTGATTGCCTCCGGCAGCCCGCCGGTGACTCAGTGGATGTTCGCCCGGCCTGACGGCCCGGTGTCCTTCCCACTGGAAGCCAGCACCTTGTGTGACGACGGCGACGCGGCCCAGGTGTTGGCGGTGCAGGGCGCAGGCATTGCGCGTAAATCGATCTGGGACGTGGCCGAGGACCTGCACACCGGGCGGCTGGTGGAGGTATTGCCGGACTTTGCCCTGGCGACCTCGCCGCTCAGCGCGGTGCACGGCCCAGGCAGGCAGCTCGCCCCCCGCGTGCGGGTATTCCTCGAACACATGGTGGAGCAGCTACGCAGTTCCGTGGCCTGGCGCTACGCCAACGCCGTGCCACCTACCCGGTAGTGCCGAGGACATCGGCAGGAGCCGATGTCAACGTTGCGCAGCAACGGCCCGAAGGGTGTGCGCCAGGACGGCGCACATAACGCTGGCCGGCAACCTCGTCACGCCCCAACCAACGGCGAATCCACCGGCACGACCTGCAAGGCGATGTGCCCCCAGTTGTTCCAGTACAGACAGGTCAGGTCATTCGCAAACACATGCAGCACGCCCGTTGCCGGCGCGACCCAATCCGGCCGGCCGCTGACATAGGGGCTGAGATCGAAGCAGGGTGTCCCGAGCGGCTCGGTCTCACGGCGATGCTCAAGCGCCGCCGGCGCGATGAAACCGGCCAAGGCGAACCAGTCGGCCTCGGGCAGCCGTCGTCGGTGCTCGAACCGTTTCATGTACCAGACGCTGTTGTAGCCGCAGGCACCTGCGTCGTTCCAAAGGTCCCACCATTCGCCCGTGGCGGTGAGGCGGTAGCGGTGGCCGTACACAACATGGGCGACAGGGGTGTTGCGGTGGCGGGCGTGGACTTCAACGAGAATCTGCATGGTTGGAGTTTGCGCTCTGGAGCGTCTGTGGAGTTATGCCGGCAAGGGCCACATCACTACGGTATGGCAGCCAAAGTTCCAGTGTATTAGCTCGGCCCTTCTCAATGGACTTGAACTGTATGCGGCCTGGGAGCACTGCTTTCGCTGCTTCGAGGCACACTTGACTAGATCTCTTCGAATAAACCAAGGTCGGCTGTGGCCATGATCGTGGTGCAGGTAGCCCGAGATTTCCTGCACTTGATGTCACGTTCTCAATCGAATTGCTGGTGGCTCCCGTGGCGCGCATGAGTGCATCGGAGAGCAGGGAGGCGGTCGCGCGACTAGGCTCATCATGGATGTGGGTAAGAACGCGGACGTCCGCAGAGCATGGAGCGGGCGCTGCCGTGACGGAGGCTTCCGGGCTCGGTGAATGCTCCATCGTTGACGGCAGATCATTGATGACGTTGGAGTTGCGGCTAGATACGCCAGGTGCGTTCGGCGCAGACGACTCAGGGTTGGCGTTCTCGACGGCCATCAGTACTTCCACCCTGCGCTTGGCCTCCACCTCGGTGAACGCCTGTTGCTTGTCCTTAAACCAGTAGTCGTAGAACGGTCCGGATGTGATAGGGACTAAGCCTTCTGCTTTTACGTACACGGCGCGGCAGGCGTCGCGCTCCATCTGCGGCATTACCTCGCATCGGTCTACAAAGTTACGCATGAAATTCTCCACTGCACCATCATTCTTCAGTTTTGAATCGCGCGCTACGGTCGTAAAGAGTGTGCCGGAGAGGACGTCAAGGGGGCGGTCGCGGAGTACGTCATAAAGCGTGGCAAGCTGACTTTCGTATGCAGGCTGCCGCTCTTGGTTACGGACCGCTCTTCCCTGACGGTACTGCTCAAATCCCTGCCATGCAGCAATTATTACGCTTAGGGAGATTCCGGCCCCTACCGTGGCACGCACGGCCAGGCCAGTACGACTCGTCCTTCCCAGCGGCATCTCGACGAGTCGTAAGCTGGAAGAAAGCTCCGTTACGTTGCGCGTTGTGCGCTGTGCTGCATCAATAAGTTCTTCATTGATGCGAGACCCCATCAGTAGGCCAAGCTGGTGATATGCCTCCCACTGAGCTTCATCAAAGAACTGATCCCCAGTGGTCTGTTGGGGAAAGTCTTGGTTTCGATCTGCGTAAGCCACAAGGTCGAAAGGCATGGAGTCAATCCGGCGGGGTTTTACGACTAACAGGGTTCCGTGGGCTCCATCTGGGTAGCCTACCCTTGCAAGGAGAAGCCACTCCTCACCCAATTGGGGGTGAATTGTCTCTGGGACGCCGACTAATCCGCGAAGATTCTCATCAAGGTGCGGTGAATCAGACTTCACGAATTCGATAGAGATGCCGTAATCAATCTTCGCCTTTCGGATCAATGACTCGATATCCGCGAACAAGTATTTCGGGTCAGCCCCGCAATCTGCGGCGATGATGAGTCCCGCCTTTCGTTTCAGTAGCGCGTGAATGCCTGTGTTGTCAAAATGCCCGCCATCAGAGACGTACCAAACAGGACTAAGTAGCCCCGGGAATCGCGCCAAGGATTCCGCAATGATCGCAACGGGCTTTGGTGCATGTTTTAGGAGTGCTGCGCCTAGTCCCTTGGTGCGTTTTGGCACCTCAACCAAAAGGTTGGCTGTCCAGTACCCCAATCGAATTCCCGACAAGAACAGAAGGGCCGCCATGCCGGGCGTTGTCTGCGAACCCATCCCCGTCCCGGCTGCCGCCCCGGAGATGGCAATCCACTTGGATAGTAGTCCGGGCGGTGCAGACTCATGAAATGAGCAGGGTGGCTGCGTCCCCGTCTCTATCCCGAGCGAACTCAGCGTGAGGGCTACTCCCTTTCGATCCGCGTTGTAGAGTCCCGTTCGGTCATCCACCGTCTGATTGACGCAGCAGTTGATGAGGTGGATTGGGCCGCCCCATTCATGAGGCTCGTAGTCAAGAAGACCAATGTCATCACCTTCCACTGCCTCCGACAGGGGGGCGATGCGCGCTGTTGCGTCGCGACTGACGTCGTCGAGAGCGGAACCCGGGAAACGGCAGCCGTCACCTTTGCAATTTCCAGATGAAACGTATGCGCGCTCAATTCTTGCGCGGTAGAAGTTGTGTAGTGAGGCAAGATTAAGAAGATCAAAGCTGTGCCTCGACGCAACTACGTATATCAGACAGGCGATAACGATGATGGTAAAGATGTATGCTGGTCCTCCGCTCTCGACAGTTGAGATGTCCGGCGAGCGGTAAATAAGGCGATGGCTGGCAGGGAAGACTAGTATGCTTAGGAGGCTAGTCCAGAATACTGCAACGACGATGCTTAGTATTATCCCCGTAATGTTGATGAATTGCCGGAGATTGATGCTCGGTTTTTTACTGGTCGACACCATGCGTTGAAGCTCGGGAAGCGCGAATCGACCAATCGCTGCTGCTGCCAGAATCGTCCCGCCCAACTGCAGTACCGCCTCAGGAAGTCGATTCTGCCAGAACAATTTTGTTAGCTGCCATGTTGCCCAATCGAGGCAACCCAAAGCCAAGAAGATGGCGACACCCCAAAGTCCATAGGCTAACCTTTTGGTGCGCGCCAATCTCTGCGCAGAAACTGGCTTGCAATTGAGCCTGTCTATCATGACGCCAGCTACAGCGAGGGGCGGTGCCAACAGAAGGCTGGTTGCCGCGAACCAACCAAGGGCCATTGTCAAGAATGCGTGATCCAGGGCGTAGGCGGCGGCGATCGCATAACCCGTTGCTGCGAGTGCTATTAGCAAAAGGCTGTGGTACGAATGCTTCTCCCGAGTGTACCAGTACGCAAGTATTTGGTAGACGCTCCACCAAGTAGGAAGTAATACGAGCCAACCCCAAATAGAGGGCATCCAGCTCACGTTGTTGTAATCCCAAATGTGATTGGTGTACAGGGGAGGAAAGACGGATAGCAGGAAGTGAGGCAGCAGAACGAGCGCGGCAAGGAGGGTAATCAGGATGCCGATCTCGATGTGAGTCGAGATGACGCCGCGAATGATCGAAGCTCCGGCAAATCCAAGATCTTTTGCGCCTGCAGGTGTCAGGTACCGACCATTGTTTCGCAACCACCAGAGCCACAAGGAGTTGTCTTTCGCAACGCCGTCCTCCACCTGTGCGGCCGTCCTTCCCGCCCCATACAGTCGACCCAGGCTTGCGCCAAGATATCCGCCTCCCGACACTGTCGACAGGTAGTCAAAGTTCTTCAAGATATGATTCTTTGCGAGGCCTCTCACCAACCCGAGACAGAAGGTGGCGCTTCGTATCCCACCGCCTGAGAGAGCCAATGCCCACGCGCCATTCTCAGCTAAGGGAATTCTGGCAATGATCCTGCGCTTGGTAACTTCGTCATCGCGCGATGCGGCAGCAACGTCGTCCGTATTCATGGAGAGCTCCAATGGCGCTCGCTACTCAGCGCTGGCTAATGCGATCAGAAACGTCGGCTTCTACTTGGAGAGGACAAGACAGTGCATGCGGAACGCCATGAGCGATCAGGCTTCAAGTCTGATCATCAATCGAAGCACCCGGCCCACTGGCCTGCACCGATTCGATCCCCCGGTCGCGTGCCTGCGCAGTGGAGTAGGGCTCACTGGTGCCGATCACCTGGCCGTTGCCGGCTTTCAGGTTGAACATGTATTGGCCGTTGGTCGTGGTCTTGCGTTCGTAGCGGCTGTCGTAGGGCGAGTTCGACTTGACCGAGGTGATGCCATCGAGGGCATTCTGCTTGGTGACGTAGCGTTCGCTGCTGAGGATGATCTCGTTGTTTCCGGCCTTCAGCGTAAAGTGATACTGGGCGCCAGAGCGCCTAACAACGTATCGGGCTGCCATGCGCGCGTCCTGCCAGTTTCCCGGAGTGGGTGGCGGCAATCTGGCAAGCCAAGGGGCGGCCGTCTATCCACTTTCCGTCATTTCGTCACATTTCAGGCTGGTGCTGGTCGTGGCCTGGATTGATCATCCGTTTCGAGCGTCGCATTATCGTGCTTTGCTCCCAAGCGTGGATACTCATGTACGGATTGATTGGCAAGATGAAGACCGCCTCTGGCCAGCGGGAGGCGGTGATTGAGATTCTGTTGCGGGGAACGGGGAGCATGCCCGGGTGCCGCAGCTATATCGTGGCTCGGGATCCCTCCGACGCGGATGCGATCTGGATCACCGAGGTGTGGGAAAGTGCCGAGCTGCACCGTGGCTCATTGGCGTTGCCGCAGGTGCAGGCTGCCATTGCCGAGGCACGGCCGTACATCACCGGATTCGGTGAGCGCTTTGAGACCGAGCCGGTGGGCGGGCAGGGTCTGTAGCGTCACGAGGTGCCGGCCAGCGGCCGGCACTACCAGTTCCAGCGCACGCCTGCCTTGCCGTCCCAGGCGTCGAAGTCCCGGTTGAAGCTCCTTTGATAGCCGATGTTGGCGAAGAAGCTGGTGGAGGCACCGAGTTGCCAGGTCACTCCGGCGTTGAGCTGCCACCATGTGCCCTTCAAATCCGCTTTGAACGGCACGTAGCCGTTTGCCGAGGAGAACTCAGTCACTGGCTGGCCCTGGAACTCGTGCCACACGTTGAGGCGCAACCAACTGGAAAGCAGCCTTCGGACGCCGGCTTCGGTGGGTTCAAGCAGGCGGTTCCCAGACCAGCGGACTCCCAGGCGCGCTGCCAGCGACGTCATGTCGCTGAAGCGGATGCGCGCGGCGACATCCTGATCGTCATCGGTGGGGATGCGTTGGTAGATCACTTGCAGCTGCGGTTCCAGCAGACGGGTGTGGGTGTCATTCCAGAACGGGTAGCCGCCTTCCAGCGAGGCGGCCCAGCCAAAACTATCGCGCTCCAGGAGTACCGCGTTGCTGGAGCGGGATTTGCCATCGCCCCAACTGCCCTGCCACACCGTGTCCAGATACTGACCTTCGCTCCAGTAGCGCGTCCAATAGAGGCCCAGCGAAGTGGCCTTGACCTTGTTGCGGCCGGCCAATGTGCCGTCGTGGTGGACCACATCGGATTGAAGATGGCCTCGACCCAGATAGAACCCTGCGTGGTCACGCACCCCTTCTTCATTTTCAACGGCATACACGTCAGCACCCAGCTGCACCGCCAGAACGTCGTAGTCGTAGCGGGGGCTGCCCCCAAAGATCCCGCGCCGGCTGCCCTTTACGTCGCCGTTCTCGCCGATCACACGCAACCAAGCGCCATTGAAGTAGCTGTCCTGGCGCAGGTCATCGCGTTGACGCAGCTGTTCCTGTTCGCCGACGCGCTCATGCAGGTTGCCCAGGGTAGCCCAACCATAGCGCAGCGCCATCGCTGGAAGCGCGGTGTAGAGAGACACCTCGGCCCGATAGTCCGGCACGGGCTGGGGCACGGGCACGTAAGGCGTAGGGGGTGTCGGGTCGGCGTCGGTGGGTTGTGGAACGACAGGTGGGGGCGTGGGTTCGGGTTCGGGGTCTGGCGGACCCGGAGGCTCTGGCCCTGGCGGTGGAGCGGGGGGCTCGGGCGGCTCCGGGGGCTCCGGAACCACGGCAGGGCACGGTGGGGAGGGGGCATCGGGACTGCCGCAGTCGATGGAGGAGCGCAGGAACCATTCCTGGCCGGCACCGTCGGCGTACCCACCCCGATGCAGCCGGTACTCGAAGGGGCCGGCCAGCACCGCAGAAGCCAGAACGAAGGCGTCAGGGGTCGTGCTGCCGCCATTCAGTGCGGCCACCACGCGAATGCCATCACCCCAGGTCAGCGCGCCGGGTCCGCCTGCGTTGCTTATCTCAAGACGCGACTGCCCCACGGTGGTACCGCCGTCAACGACCAGTTGATCCGACGGCGAGCTGTCATCGCCCAGCCAGGTGTTCATCGCCAGTGTGCTGCCGGCACCGCCGCTGTAGCTGCGGGTATACAACTGCTTGTAAATGTCGCCGTCTGGCAGTGTGAACGCAATGCGCCCGTCGTTGTACACCGACTGCGAGACCGTGGAGTCGGCAGTGACGGTCCAGAGGCTGGTCGCATCCACCCAAGCGTTGCTGAGATTCCAGGCAGGGCCTGTCCATGTCGAGCCTTCAAGCAGGCGCAGGTTGGCGGTGCTCGTGCTGACAGTGCCAGGAGAGGCAGCCCCGGCCATGCCGGCCAGCACCGTGTGTCGGGCAGTGACGTCCAGCAGGGTTGGATCGCCCGTGGCATTCATGTTGCCAGCCCAGAGCAGCGCGTCCGTGCCAGCCACATCGGTGTCGCTCAACTGCACCTCCAATGGTCCATAGGCAAACACGGCAGCACTGTCGCTACGTACACTGCCACCTTGTACGGTGAGCAGGTTGGTGGTGCCTGGAGCCTGGTTCAGTGAGTACACCGCATCGGCACCGCCGCTGGACGTCACCGTGCTGTCAATCAGATGCACCTCGTTGGCACCGGTCGCCTGGCTGGGCGAGGAATAGTTCCATAGCTGGATGGCTTCAAAGCCGTTCTGGTTGTCTATCCGGGTGTTGCGCGCGGTGAGAATGGAGTTGGCATACGTGGAGACCGTCGCCGATTCGATTCCCGTGGCGATGACCGTATCTGCATTCAGCTCGGCCGCACTGGCCACGCCGTTCTGGCCCAGCGATATGCCGTAGCCACCGGCGGACGCGTTGGTCCAGATTGTCCCTGAACTGCGCAGCGTGCCGCCCTGAACCAGGCCTGCAGCGCGGACGCTGGTTGCGCCGGCTCCACTGAAGATGGCGTCCACGCCAGCCATCGATGTCGTGGGGGAAAACAGGTAACGTTGCGCGTTTCGACCGGCACTGGCATCTATGCGGCTGCTTCCGGACAAAGATACGCTGGAGCCGTCGAGCACCCATACCCCGATGCCCAGGCCAGCCCCGTTCGCGATGAAGTTCTGCACGGCAGCGGTGCTGCCGCGCTGTGCGACCAGCCCTGTGCCGGCGACTCCGGTGGTGGCATTGAACGTAGCCGTGATGTTGTTGAGCGTCTGTGCGTTGCTTCCGCTATCCACGGTCAGACCGACCGAGTTGGCTCCGTTGAAGGTGAGCGTGATGGGCGCGTTGGCGATGAGCTGACCGCCCCCATAGAGATAGATTCCCAGCGCGGCTGGCTGGGAAAAGGTGACCGGGAGCGTGCCGTTGACGGTGACACGGGCATTGACTCCCTGAACACCCAGGCCGAATGAGTTTCCGGTTTTTCCGATATAGAGCCGGTTACCCGTACCCAGGATGACCTGACCGCTTTGATCCACCCCAATGCCGTTGCCCTGGGCACCGATCACGCGGTCGGGCGCATTGTAGGAGGTCGAGGTGATCGTGATGGTGCCAGCGGTAGCACCGGCCAGCTTGCCGATCCCGAAAACGGAGATGTTGCCGCCCTGCAGTGCGATGTTGCCACCGTCGGCATAGGACGCCTGGCCGCGACCATTGACGGTGATGTTGACGCCAGAGGGCACGCTGATCAGGCCGTTGCTTGCGTGCAGCGCCAAGCCGCTTGTGGTCTGCACGTTGATCGGGCCCACGGATGCGGGGGATTGCATGTCCAGGGTCACGTTGCCACCGTTGGCGCGAACCCCGTCGCTGCTACCGGTATTGAGCGTGGTGTTGCCCACCACCGTCGTCTCGCCGCTGCTTCCGGTGACAGTGCTGGTGAAGGTACCGGGACCGATTACACTCTGGGCATTGGCAACCGGTAGCCCGGAGAGCTGCGCAATGGTGACCGTCAAGGCCGCCGGTAGCAGCCGGACATGTGCTTTCATGTAGCTGGCTCCCGCATGCATGCCCGCTGACTTTGCGCGAGGCTGATTGCAAGGGGTACCGCGGTTTTACTTGGCTTCCAGCAGTAAATCTACCTGTCAATCCGCTGAATTGGACCTTGTTGCCTGCGCCAAAGCGCTGGCAAGCTGTTTGAGCGAGTAAGGCTTACGCAGCAAAGTGAAGCCGTGATTCGGGTCGCTGGCCAACAGTTCGCTGTAGCCGCTGGTCAGGATGACCGGCAGGTCCGGATAGGTGCTGCGGATGCGTCGCGCCAGCTCCAACCCGTTCACGCCGGGCATGACAACATCAGAAAACACTACCTGGAATCGACCTGCATCGCGGTCGAGCTCCGCCATTGCTTCACTGGCGTTGCGCGCCAGGACGACGTTGAAGTCGAGTTCGGCCAGAGCACCGGTAGCAAACGCCGCCACGTCCACGTTGTCTTCGACCACCAGCACGGTCAGACCAGCGCCGTGGGCCAGCCGGTTGTGTGCGGGGAGGGGGGCGGAGGCCGAGGTTGCCAGTGTCAATGGCAGATACAGGGTGAACGTGGTGCCCGTCCCCAAGGTACTGCGCACATCCACCTCGCCCTCGGACTGCTTGATGAAGCCGAACACCTGGCTCAGGCCCAGCCCGGTGCCGGCTCCCACGCCTTTGGTGGTGAAGAACGGTTCGAAGATGCGGCTAAGTACTTCCGGGGCGATGCCCTGGCCGGTGTCGGTCACGCTGATCGCCGCATAGTCGCCCAGCAGGGGAGCGGCCTGACGCACCGAGGGGACGCTGCTCACCTTGTTGACGCTGATGGTCACCACGCCCTGGCCGACGATGGCGTCGCGGGCGTTGACGGCGATGTTGATCAGCGAGGTATCCAGCTGGTTGCGGTCCAGCAGCACATAGAGCGGGGTGTCCGGCAGCAGTACCTCGACACTGATGCGGGCCCCGAGAACGGTACTCACAATGTCCGAAAGCGCGCGCACACTGTCCCGGATGTCGAACACTTCAGGGGTCAGGCTCTGGGGGCGAGAGAATGCCAGCAGGTGCGAGGTGAGCTTGCCGGCGCGGTCGGCCGCCGAGCCAATAGCCTGCACGTAGCGCTGCTTGGGGTCACCGTCTTCCAGCACGTGCTGCAGCATGTCCACCGAGCCGCCGATGACCTGCAACAGATTGTTGAAGTCATGGGCGACGCCGCCGGTCAGCTGGCCCCTGGTTTCCAGCTTCTGGGCCTGGCGTAGCTGTTCGCGTGCACGCACCAGCTCAAGGTGGGCTTCGCGCGCCTGCTCGGTAATGGCTTCCACCTGGCGGGTATGCAGGTTCTTCTGCTGCACCTGTTCGGTCTGCTCGCTCACCACGCAGAAGATGCCGGCCACTTCGCCGGTCATCAGCCGCAGCGGCGAGTAGGAAAACGTCCAGTAGGTTTCTTTCATCGAGCCGTCGCGATCCATCTGCAGCGGCAGGTTGCGGAAGCTGCGATGGCCCCCTGCAAAGGCGTCGTCGATGGCAGCGCTGACGTCCGCCCACACATCGCTCCAGACGACGGCGAGCGGCGCGCCCATTGCGCCATGCAGCTTGTCGCCGAGCAGGGGCAGGTATGCGTCGTTGAAGAAGAATGCCTTTTCCTCCGGACCCCAAGCCAGCCACAAAGGCTCCGGCGAATCGAACAGGGTGGTCAGCAGCACCCGCAGTTCGAGCGGCGCGTTGGCCAACCCGCCAGCCTCGGCCCAGTCGCAGTCCTGCAGCAGCCGGTAGGCGAGTTGATTGGGGTCGGAAACGGGCAGGGTAGTGCGGGGCATGCGGGAGACTTCGTGCAGGATGCACGCAGGGTAGCTGAATTGACGTGAGTACGGGCTTTCCGGCGGGTTTGGCCGTTACTTGGGGCATATTGCCTGGCGACCTGCTCCGACCGCAGACTCGGGTTGGTACTCCGTGCGCACCCACAGGCAGTTGCGTGACCACGGAGGCAGAAGGTCGAATCTCAGTGCCGCAGCCAAAGGAGCAGGTCATGCGTAACACGTTGTTGGTTTCCGCCATTCTCGTCGCACTGGTCGGGTGCAAGCCGGCCGAACAGTCGCCCTCAGCCGGTTCTGGCCCTGCCACAGCAGCGGCACCTGTCGCCGAGCCCGAGCTTATTCCCCGCGATGCCCTGTTCGGCAATCCGGAGCGCGTCTCGGTGCAGCTCAGCCCGGATGGCCAGTTCATCAGCTGGATTGCGCCGGTCAACGGCGTGCTGAATGTCTGGGTGGCCCCGGCCAACGACATCAATGCGGCCAAGGCCGTGACCAAGGACGCCTCACGAGGCATCCGCAACTACTTCTGGAGCTATCGCCCGGGCACGCTGGTGTATCTGCGTGACACCGGCGGTGACGAAGACTTCCATGCCTTTGCGGTCGATGTGAACAGCGGGCAGGAGAAAGACCTTTCGCCGTTCCCGAAGACGCGCGCCCGGGTGGTAGGGGTGAGCCACCTCAAGCCCGATACCGTGCTGGTGGCGATGAACGACCGCGATTCGAAGTGGCATGACCTCTACAGCGTGGATCTGGCCACCGGCAAACGCACGGAAGTGGTCAAGAACACCCAGAATCTGTCCGGCTATGTGGCCGATGCCAACTACCAGGTGCGCTACGCCACGCGCTCACGTGATGACGGCGGCAGCGACATCCTGAAGCCGGATGGCAAGGGTGGCTGGTCCACGATCGACGAGATCCCGTTTGAAGACGGGCTTACCACCGGTCCGGCTGGCATGACCACCGACGGCAGCACGCTGTACCTGTACGACTCGCGCAATCGCGATACCTCCGCACTGTTCGCAATGGATACCACCAGCGGCCAGCGCACGCTGGTAGCCGAAGACGCCCGGGCCGATATCAGCGACAGTTTGTCCGACCCCACGACCGGCAAGGTGCAGGCGGTGGCGGTGGATTACCTGCGTGAAGAGTGGAAGCCGCTGGATGATGCCATCGGTGCCGACCTGAAGAAGCTCAAGGAGATCGGTCCTGGCGATGTGGCCGTGAATTCGCGCACGCAGGATGACAAGACCTGGATCGTGGCGTACTCGGCCGCCGAGCAGCCCGTGGTGTATTACCGCTACGACCGTGCCGACGGCGGCAAGCTGACCAAGCTGTTCGGGGCGCGCCCGGCGCTGGAAGGCAAGCCGCTGGTGAAGCAGTGGCCGCAGGAGATCAAGTCGCGCGACGGCCTGAGTCTGGTGAGTTATCTGACCCTGCCCAAGGTCGCCGATGCCAATGCCGACGGCAAGGCCGACAAGCCGGCTCCGCTGGTGCTGATGGTGCACGGCGGGCCGTGGGCGCGTGACAGCTACGGCTACAGTGGCTATGGCCAGTGGCTGGCCAACCGTGGCTATGCCGTGCTGCAGGTGAACTATCGCGGCTCCACTGGGTTCGGCAAGTCATTCACCAATGCCGGCAATGGCGAGTGGGCCGGCAAGATGCACGATGACCTGCTCGATGCAGTGCAGTGGGCGGTGGACAACAAGGTCACCACCAAGGACCAGGTGGCGATCTTCGGTGGCAGCTACGGTGGTTACGCCACGTTGGTCGGCCTGACGTTCACCCCGGCCACCTTCAAGTGCGGTGTGGACCTGGTCGGCCCGTCCAACCTCAATACGCTGCTGTCCACGATTCCGCCGTACTGGGCCGCGTTCTACGAGCAGTTCGCAAGGCGCGTGGGTGACCCGCGTACGCCGGAAGGCAAGAAACTGCTGGACGAACGTTCGCCGCTGAGCCACGTCGACAAGATCAACAAGCCGCTGCTGATCGGGCAGGGTGCCAACGACCCGCGCGTGAAACAGCCGGAAAGCGACCAGATCGTCAAGGCGATGCAGGACAAGGGCATTCCGGTGACCTATGTCCTGTTCCCGGATGAAGGGCACGGGTTTGCGCGGCCCGAAAACAACAAGGCGTTCAATGCGGTCACAGAAGGCTTCCTGGCCAAGTGCCTGGGTGGTCGCGCCGAACCGATTGGCAAGGACTTCACCGGTTCCAGCATCAGCGTTCCGACCGGGGCTGACGGTGTGCCCGGCCTGGCCGAAGCGTTAAAGGGACATACCGCCGACGTCAAGAAGTAGTTCTACCTCGGCTTTAACGCCTTCCAGGGGCGTGGCCTGTCGGGCCACGCCTCGCTGGCGATGCGGGTGCTGTATCTGGCACGCCAGGGCAAAGGCGAGGCGGGGGTCAGGCGTAAACAAGAAACCTCCAGAACCCTGCAAGCGCCGGGTTCATCACCCGCGGAGGTTTCCATGTCGATGAATGAGACACAAGCCAGTGCATTTGCCAAAAGTGCGCTTGATAAGCTTTCCACCCTGTTTTATGCCGGCGACACGCCCTATGCCTGCGACCTGCCGATGGTGCCCGTGGTCAAGGCCGAGCGTGGCGCGACTCCCAATGGCAACCTCACCCCCACGGATGATGGAAGTGGCTTGGGCATGGTAGTGAGCGACGGGCTGCTCAACATCACTGACGATGTGACCATCAAGTTTGCGCTGGTTCACGAGCTGGGTCACGGTACCAGTGAGCACATCCTCAAACATGTGGGCCTGGAGGGCGTCGGTGGTGAGGCTACCGAGGTCATTGCCGACCTCAGCGCGGCGTACATCCTGGCGGAGCTGGGCACCCGATGGGACACGATCATTGCTTCGATCAGCCAATGGCGGAAGACGAAGATCTTCGACGACCACAAGGAGGGTGACCACCCGCCCGGGGACCAGCGCGTTGCTTATGTGAAGAAGCTTCAGGAACTGCTGGGCAAGGGGGCTTCGTTCCACGACGCCGCCAAGCAGATCTGCAAGCCAATCGCGAGCTGATGGTTCCTGCTTGTCTGGCACGGGGGCAGTACGATCGGTACTGCCCCGCATTCTGGTTCTGAGACACCAAGGCGCAACGCACATGGTCATGCGGACTTTCGGCAGGGGGCGTTGATAATCAAGGCGGCTACCATCGCTTTATCACTTTGGTGCCCCGGTGCCGTGTATGGAGAATGTAGACATGGATGCCCTGATTTTCTCAGTCTGCTTCACCGTGATCGCCGCAGTCGTCTTCATGGGCGTTCGCGTATTTGATCGCCGCATTGAAATGCGCATGGTCGCGTTGGCGGCGCTGATCCTGGGGTTGGACGATCTCGTTACCGGGCTTGCCTCCAGTATTCCCGCGCTGGCAGTGCTGGGCGGGGGCTGGAACTGGTCGGGCAAGATGTACAGCCTGGTTCTGTCCATAGCGGTCATCCTGATGCTGCGGATGGATCGAAAAGCGCTCGGATTGACCCTCAAGCAACGCTCGCCGCTGCTTTCCGTGATCGCCGTGTTGGGGTTCATTGTGTGGGGTACAGCATTGGGCCTGTTGTTCCAGCCCGGAGTCGCCGATGCGGAAACTCTGGCGTTCCAGGTCAGCATGCCGGGGCTGGCTGAGGAACTGGTATATCGCGGCATCGTGCCGGCGGTGCTGCTGGCCGCGCTATGGGGTAGGGCGCTGCCGCAGGGCAATTATTGGCCGATCATTATAGGGACGGCCGTCGCCTTCGGCCTGTGGCACAGCCTGGGCTACTCGAAGGGCAGCTTCCGGTTTGACGCGATGAGCGGCCTGTTCCCCTTCATCGGCAGTCTGGCGGGCGGCTGGCTGCGGTTCCGCACGGGCAGCCTGCTGGTGCCGGTGCTGGGCCACGGGCTGGCCAATCTGGCCTTCCACGTGGCCGGTGGCCTGGTGGCGTGATCAGCGCACGAATACCGTAGTTCGCGCCACGCCCGCGTTGCCATTCGGGGCGTCCCAGGCGCGGACTTCAACCTCGTGGAGGCCGGCTTCGCGGGGGGTATAGACGGCGTCGTAGCGCCCGGTCGCCGGATTGAAGGTCATGCGCTGCAGCGGTTGAACCTTGCCATTGACCGTGACCTGATAGTCAACCTCGGTGGTGCCGGACTTCCAGGGGCCATCCTCCGAAAGCGCGCAGCCGCACATCATGGTCACCGCCACCTGCAACGGCACCTTGCTGTCCCGCTTTACCGGCTGGAATGCAGCAGGTTCGACCAGGTCCACGACCAGTCCGGGCAGTTCCAGTACCCAGCCATCGCCTTGGGTGACATGGCGTCCGGGCAGCAGCCACTGCGTGCTGGTCACCGTGGTGGCGGCCTGTGGCTGGGAGAGTGGGCCGGTGACGGTTGCGGTGATGCGGCGCGGTGCGCTGAG
>ENA-OWLM01000503-OWLM01000503.1-metagenome-genome-assembly--contig:-NODE-503-length-15306-cov-10.915678_pt1 | contig 15306 bp, 19 predicted proteins | sample MGYA00245349_ERZ651102 | MGnify/ENA primary metagenome ERZ651102 (study PRJEB26857, sample SAMEA4031759) | metagenome | biome: human; feature: oral; material: saliva | place: Philippines | collected 2014... | reverse complement strand
TGTCCAAACTTGATAAAATCATCTTCGCCACCTTAGTGTGGACGAGTGGTTTTATCACCGGTATGTATTTCCGTCACTACCATTCTGTGAAAAGGGTGGTAGTGACGGACCAACGTATTAGTGTGGAACCACCCGTGGGGGAAACCCCGGAATGTGCAACCGGGGTAAATTTTTTTGAAACTTCTATTGATGAGGAAGAACCGGTTGAAGAAACCCAACCGGAACCAGAGCCGTTAACGGAGGAAGAAATGCCTGAAGACCTTTCTAATCCTGATCCAGCGATTATTTCTTTGGCGGAGTATAATCTGAACGCCCTCGCACAAGACCAAATGCTCTATACATGGTATGTAAACGACCGGCTCATGGAAGATTCCGCTGGGAATGTCCTATGGGAAGAGGATTACGAGGATATTGTCCCTGAGGAGTTTATCGAACACGGTGTCGAGACTGGTAAAGACGTGATTTATTTCCGTAACCCGGATTATCACAGCCTTATTGAGCTGCGATTCGATCAAACGCCATACAAGGATAGTCCTTACGGTCAGATCAAATATATGATCCTGACGCGGAACGATATCCCGATCGACGATGATGGAGATTGTTATCGTGCTTGTTCGCTTTAACGAAGAAACATATTTCCAATACCTTTGCAGTTTGGTGAACTACCAGCCTTGCAAGAAGGTTTTGCGTCATCTTCACTCGGTGCCGTTCGCGGCTTATATTGGTCTCGACAGTAACCGAGCTTGGGACGGGAAAGAACTCCGTCGCAATTTCCGCAATGCTATTCGAGATTACGAACTCTCTGACTCAGAGCTTATGTCTGAGCGGTGTTCGATGCTGGAAATGCTTATTCCTCTGGCAAAGCGGATGACGGGGTTTACTGAAAATTCTGTCCCAGATGATTTCATGTGGTTGATGCGAAATATGCATCTCGACGACATGACCGATAATACGTATGATGAATCGTTTGTACAAAAGCGCATCGACATCATCAACAATCGTACTTACGGGACCTTCGGAGAGAACAGCCTATTTCCGCTCGACCGCACGCCAGAGGGTTACGCGAAAAAATGGGATTCAGCAGAGCGCGAATTATGGGCTCAGCTGAACGAATGGGCGTGGCAACAACACGGAGTTTTGTGGTGATATAAATGACTTCATTGGACTTTATGCGTATTGCTACTAAGGAACAATCACCCCAGCAAGGCGGTGGGACAACCTTATATCCTTCGTTTGTTGTGCGCCCATCGAAAGACCTTATGGTCAAAGGTAATTCTTTCTTTGCGATTTGGGATGAAGAGCGTGGTGTCTGGTCAACAGATAGTTATGACGTTCCTCGCCTTGTGGACGGGGTTCTGTACGCTGAAGCTGAAAAATACGATTCGGCAACGGTGAGTGGATTGCAGAGCTTTGACAACGGGCGATGGACGAAATTTCAACAGTATGTCAAGACACTAGGCGACAACTGGCACCAACTCGACGAACGGGTTATTTTCGCCGATCAGCCTATTTGCAAGGAAGACTATGCTACGAAGCGTTTGAGTTATTCATGCGCAGAAGGGAGTCACGAAGCTTGGGATGAGCTGGTAAATACGTTATATCGTCCTAACGAGGTCGATAAAATCGAGTGGGCCATCGGGGCTGTTGTAGCCGGAGAAGCAAAAACAATCCAGAAGTTTTTCGCTTTCTACGGTAAACCCGGTAGTGGTAAATCCACCATTATCGGTATCATCCAAGACATGTTCGAGGGATATGCTGGAGTATTCAACGCACGTGCCTTGGGCACAGCCTCTGCGCAATTCGCCTTGGAAGCATTCAAGGCGAACCCACTGATTGCTGTGGATCATGACGTTGATATGAATAATATCAACGACAACACAAAAATCAATGCTATTGTCTCACATGAGCCGATGCTAGTGAACGAGAAACACAAATCTGCATATGCGATGAAGTTCAACTCAACACTGATCGTCGGCACCAACAACCCAATCCGTATTTCCGATGCCAAGTCTGGCCTTATCCGTCGTCTGATTGTCATTACATCCTCAGGCGACACTGTGGAAGCCTTGCGGTATCGGCATTTAATGGAGCAGGTGAAATTTGAGTATGGCGCAATTGCTTATCACTGCTTGGAGAAATTCAAGAAGATGACGCGCCATTACTACGACAACTACAAGCCTATTTCCATGATGTATATCACAAACCCCATTATGTCGTTTGTGAATGAGGTCCAAGATGAGTTCATCGAGGAACAATATGTCACTGTGACGCAAGCTTACACCATGTATAAAGAGTGGTGTAAGGAAGTAGGTATTGAATATCCTGAACGGCGTCAAGTATTTCAGGCAGAGCTCCAAAACTATTTTGAAGAGTTTTGGCCTCGGAAGCGGTTCGCTAACGGACTGCGGCTCCGGTCGGTGTATAGTGGATTTAAACCCGAGATGCTAGTCGAAGGCGATTTGGGTGCACCGGAGGGATACGAGGAAGAACCCGAAGAGACAGATATTTGGAGCTGTCGGGAGTCTAATTTCGATGCTGAATACGCTGGTATGCCGGCACAGCTTGCCAACTCTGAGGGGACGCCCTCAAAGCGGTGGGTGGATGTCGACACGGTGTTAGGGACAATTGATACCTCAAAGCTGCATTACGTCAAGGTCCCACAGAATCATATTGTGATCGACTTTGATTTGCGTGATGACGATGGAAATAAATCTTTGAATAGGAACCTCGAAGCTATCAAGGCCTTCCCTCCGACATACGGAGAAGTGAGTAAGTCTGGCGCTGGTGTTCACCTTCATTATATTTATGACGGTGATGTGGATACACTAGCACCACTCTATTCCGAAGGCATTGAGGTAAAAGTATATAAGGGAAATTCGTCACTGAGACGGAAATTCACCGTCTGTAACGGTATGCCGATAGCTCATATTAGTGGCGGACTCCCTTTAAAGGAGACTAAGATGCTTTCGACGAAGCAAATCCAGACAGAGCGAGGATTACGCGATTTAATTGAGCGCAATCTTCGCAAAGAGATTCACCCGTCGACCAAATCAAGCGTTGATTTCATCAAGAAGATTTTGGACGATGCATATTCTTCTGGGTTAGTCTATAACGTGGAAGACATGAAACCTGTCTTGCTAGGCTTTGCGGCAAAGAGCACCAACAACGCTTTATATTGCCTCAAGGAAGTCAAGACGATGCAGTTGAAGGGTAAGGACGCTCCACAGCAACATATCGAGATCGAAGACAAACCCAAGAAGGGTCAATTGGTATTTTTCGACGTTGAGGTGTATCCGAACCTTTTTGTCGTGTGCTATAAGCACGAGGGGTCAAACGCGGTTATTCCGATGCTCAACCCCACACCTAAAGACATTGAAGGGCTACTGAAGCACCAACTCGTCGGTTTCAACAATCGTCGATACGACAATCATATTTTGTATGCTCGGCTCATGGGGTATTCTAACCAAGAGTTATTCGAGCTCTCAAGTCGTATTATCAACGACCGTGACCGCGACAGTATGTTCATCGAGGCATACGGGCTATCATACGCTGATATTTACGACTTCTCAAGCAAGAAGCAATCACTCAAGAAATTTGAGTTCGATCTTGGGATCAAACACATGGAAATGGAAATCCCTTGGGATAAAGAAGTCGGTGTGGGGCTTTGGCCGAGGGTGATTGAGTATTGTTCTAATGACGTCCGTGCAACCGAAGCAGTCTTCCATGACCGGAAGGCTGACTACGAAGCACGGTTATTACTGTCGGAATTGTCAGGGCTTCCTGTCAATGATGTCACTCGTAAACACGTTGCTAAGATTATTTTCGGCGATGATAAGAATCCTCAAGACGAGTTCGTCTATACCGACTTGAGTGAGATGTTCCCCGGTTATTCTTATGATGCCGGGGTTTCGACATATCGTGGCGAGACTACAGGAGAGGGAGGCTATGTATACGCCGAACCAGGTATTTACGATGACGTGGCATTGCTGGATGTGGCTTCGATGCACCCTACGTCGATCGAAGAATTAAACTTATTCGGTCCATACACAGAGGTGTTCAGTCAAATCAAGCAAGCGCGTCTTGCAATTAAGCATGGGGATTTGGACGCGGCTCGGCAGATGCTGGGTGGTAAGTTGCGACCATTTTTGGAGGGTGGTAAGGACGAGCTCGACAACCTGTCATATTCGCTGAAGATTATTATCAACAGCGTCTATGGCTTAACGTCAGCAAAATTCGACAACCCGTTCCGAGATATTCGCAACGTCGACAACATCGTAGCAAAGCGTGGGGCGTTGTTTATGATCGACTTGAAGCATTTTGTGCAAGAACAGGGTTTCACCGTCGCGCATATTAAGACAGACTCCATCAAGATTCCCAACGCTACGCCTGAGATTATTCAGGCTGTGACGGAATTTGGTAAGAAATACGGTTATGATTTCGAGCATGAAGACACGTACAAACGCATGTGTCTTGTGAACGATGCTGTATACGTCGCATATTCTACCGCCAAGCAGAAATGGACCGCTACAGGCGCTCAGTTTCAACATCCTGTCGTCTTCAAGTCGTTATTCTCTGGGGAACCAGTCACGCTTGATGATTACAAGGAACAGCGCTCAGTCACTAAGGGTGTTATTTGGTTAGGCGATTCGCCTGAGATGGATAATTCTTGGTGGCATGTGGGGCGGACCGCAAGCCTTGTACCGGTTATTCAGGGTGGTAAGAACGCATATCGTGTCACCACCGATAACGGATTCAAGGCATATTCGGTTGCTGGGACGAAGGGTTGGTTGTGGAAAGAGTCGTCGAAGGTTGAAAGCCTTGACGAAGTGGATACCACATATGCCGACCATTTAGTCGACGAGGCAATCGCACAGATCGAACGTTTCGGAACATTTAAGGATTTCGTGACACTATGATCGGAGTATACCATAAGGTCACCCAAGAAAACCGTCGAATGCTAGCTTTGCGGTATGGGTGGCCTTTTGGGTGCTCGTTAAACTCTCAGGGTATTGACGAGTACCATATCAACACACCAGACCGTCGTGCATATGTAGGCGACTATATTGTGCTCAGCGGCAAAACAGTCAAGGTAATGACTGAGACAGAGTTCAAGGCTTTAAAAGCCAAGAAAGGAAAACGACATGTTGCATAATGTCACGTTGAAGAACGTTAAACTTGTATTTCGTAATCTCGGTGGACGCCCATCCCAATATAATTCAGCAGGGCGTCGCAATTTCGCCATTGTCTTAGACAAGGCAACCGCTGAAGGTCTCATGTCTGACGGCTGGAACGTTAAGCGTTTTCGTCAGCGTGACGAAGATGTTGAACCTGATTGGTATTTGCCAGTCGAGGTTCGGTACGGTCGGCGTAACCCCAACATCGTTTTGCTGAAGTCCAACGGTCGTGTCGACCTCGATGAAGACACCGTCGATATCTTGGACTACTGTGATTTGGAATTTGCGGATGTCGTCATCCGTCCTTACGAGTGGGAGGTCAACGGCAAAAAAGGCGTCAAGGCATATTGCAAGACGTTATTTGCAACACTTGACGAAGACGAGCTAGAGCGGAAGTATGCTTCGGTTCCTAAGGCTGATGATAACGATCCATGGGATAGCAAGCCTGTCGAGACTGATATTGACGAGGAGGTGCCATTCTGATGAAGGGTCCAATTCCTGAGGCATATACGCCTAACGATGTTTGGTTCGATCTTCTCGATGGTGTGGTATTGTCTTGCGATACTGCACCCGGGTTAGCCCAGTGGTTGCAAGCTGAGTATTTCGAGCTGGAAGGCTTGCCTTGTATTCTTATTCCGTCACCCCGAGGGGATATTGTGGCTCGGTCGGGTGATATCGTTGCTAAAGACGCGAAGGGATTTGTCCGGGTGGTACGGTTACGCAAGAAACTTCTCAATGGAAGTCGAGCTACCCCGCTTGACGTAGCCAACCGCGTTCGGTAGAGTATAGTATACAGCATGGGATTCGTACAAAAAACCATGCTGTATATGGGAGATACCCACCTACTGAACAAGAAAGGTTCAAACCATGAACACCCAAACCGCTAACACCACTGTTACCGACGAGACCATCACCTACGCTGGCGTCGCAAAGCAGTTCGCTAAGGGCTTCGTCATGGGCGCTGTGCAAGTCACAGTAGCCTACGGCCTAGTCGTTGGTGCACTGACCATCGGCGCAACCGTTGCTGAACGGCTATTCCGGTAAGTGGCAAATCGGATCAGTTCATACTGACCATTCCACAAAGGAATAATCCCTAAGGATTAAACCTCGGCTTAAAAACCGGGGTTTAATTTTTTCTGAGATTCGTACGAAAAACCACCCTCTATATGAGATACACCTACGAGTTAAGAAAGGCTCACTGTCATGTCTGACAATCTCGCAAACATCGCTGACTCTAACAGCACTTCCCTCGAAGCCTATAATGGCGAGGAAACCGAATCCCAAGTGACTTCTACATTGAAGAACGCTGGTAATCTGGCACTCTCTGCATTCGTTGCAGGGTGCGTTGGATACACCTCCGTGAAAATCTTTGAAGGAGCCTCGAAGAAGATTTGCAAATTCCTCAACAAGAAGGCAGACGAAAAGGAAGCGTTCGACAAAGCAGTCGACGCGAAAGTAAACGAAATTGTTGCCAAACTCATGGCACAGCAAGAGCAATCTGCTGAACCCGAAGAACAACCTCAAGAACAACCTACTAAACTCACAGTAGTACAAGAACAAGAAGAAAAGGAGTAACACCCTTAACCCTGGCCTAAAACCAGGGTTTAAGTTTTTCTCACTCGTACAAAAAACCATGCTATATATGAGAGATACAACCTACGAGTAAGAAAGGCTCATCATGCAATCTCAAACCAACACTCAATTCATCGACCAATTCTCCGAAGAAGAACTGGAGCAGCTGAAGAAGAATGTTGCCAAGGAGATCATCCGTTCAATCGGAATCTTTGTTGGTGGACATATCTTGATCGCTGTTGCAGGATACTTCCTCAAGAAGCACTTCGGTGAGTAATCTGGTACAGATTCATACTGACCATTCCACAAAGGAATAATCCCTAGGATTAAACCTCGGCCTAAAAACCGGGGTTTAATTTTTTCTGATTTTGAAAGGAGCTATTATGCTACATTTATGCATTCCTCGAAAAGATGGCCACGAGGTTCACGTCCCGGTCAACGAGTACACGCAATTCATCGCGTCATGGATTGTGGGTGCGTATCTGACAAACGAAAAACGCGACCGCCATACGATGCTATGGCTTGCCGATGAGGCTTTGCGGGAATACAACAATTTCAGCTACGGCGATTTCGCTACGGTTCATACTATGCGTTTCGTCTTGCCTATGTCGGCACCGTTGGCTTTGCCCGAGGCTCTTAGCCATTTCGAGGCGTTATCCGAAAACCGTGTCAATCGCGGACGGCGCATGGACGCCGTAACAAAAATCCGTGCATTTATCAAAAAGGAGTTATCATGCCTGACAACGTCAACCATCCCAAACACTACACCCGATTCAAAGGTGTAGAAGTTATCGACATCACGGAGCAACTGAATTTCAACCGTGGTAATGTTGTGAAATACGTCACGCGAGCTGGTGCTAAGGCTGGTAGTGACGAAAAGGAAGACTTGCGCAAGGCTGAGTGGTATTTACGCCGAGAAATCAAGCGTCTGGGCGGAAAACCGGCAACCAATCACCCCACCGAATTTCGTCACAGTGACGATAAGGAAGTCTTGTATGGGGTTTCCAAGGATATCGAGAAGGTCATCCAAGCAAGCGAGTTGCCCACCCACCTGAAAATGGCTATGAGTGAGGTCTTGCATGGTTTGAATTTCGCCTTGGGGTATCGGAAGAACCGGGATTATCCGCAACAATTGCTGCTTTTCCCGACTGGTACGGACGGGCGATATCAGGGTGTGGTAAATTTGATGGTTGAAGCAGCTGCTAAACCCGCAGACCGTAAGGAAATCGCCTTGACTGAAGCGAAAGGAGTTATTGAAGAGATGTTGAAAGAGGTGACAAAAGATAAGTAATATGTTTCTCGACTTGGCTAAATATGTCTTGCCAGAAAACCGACGACCCGAGATTCAAATCGTTGCAAAACAAGGCGAGATTTTGCAGCGGGTGGATAAGGTTTTGAACGATCTCCACATTCAACAAAGCTCTATTGAGGATACTCGATATGAGTTTTATAATGACGGCAAGCAAAGACGGTATATCCTGTGCCGGATTACTTTGAAACCGGGAATCGTTTATTCACTAGAGAGGAAGAAAAATGCAGTACGATGAAACCATCGACGATGTGAGTTTTTGGCTCTTGCCGGGGTTGCAACAACAGATTCATATCACCACCAACAACATGTCTAAGCCTTGGCTGGCTGTTGATATGGTCTTGAACGATCTTGAGATCGACCGAGATATGGTTGCGAGTACAGTATACGAATACATCTATGACAAAAAGAAAGGACGGTTAATCAAATGTGTCGTGACTTTGAAAAAGTCGATGACTGGGATGCTACTTGGCAACCCCCACGAATCCAAAACGTAATCCATCAGCAGATCATTGAGGATCTTGCTAAGGCTGAACGATTCGGCGCACGTCGACAAGAGCAAATCGACCACACAGTCAAAGCTTTGAACCTTCTTGAGGAACGTCTTGACAATCTTAAGAAGATGCAACGAATCGAAAAATTACGTGCAAAGAACGGGCGATGGCCATGAGTGAATACAAGAACATCATTGAGATCTTGGAAGCGATTGATAACGACGACTCTTTGGAACAGAAATACGTTCTTCTTCGGAGCGCGTATTCTGAAGTCATGAAAGAGATGGATAAGGTTCGCCTAGAGCTCGACAAAGAACGTGTCGCAGCTATTAAGGACGAGAAAGAAAAGCGTCGGATGGGTCGAATCCTTCTGGGCGATCGTACTGACGATACTGGTGTGGTGCAGTTCAAAGTCATTGAGACCATGGCTGGCGATGCGGCAGTTTGTCAGTATGCTACTGACCGATATGCGATTTTGCAGAAGATCATGCATCAGGTTTCCGAGTTAGCCTCGATTCTGTAGTGTAAAACCGTTATCCCTTTCGTACAAAACGGAAGGGATACTTTTTTTTTACTCCGATCTCCCGTTTGGGGGTATACGAAAGGATGATAATGAGTATTGAATTGTTTCCGCATCAAGCAAAAGCTGTGAAACTTATGAAAAATGGCAGTATTCTTTGCGGAGGGGTGGGTTCTGGCAAGTCTTTTACGGCTTTGGAGTATTTTGTCAGGAATGAAAAGGGGAAAGACCTGTATATTATCACGACTGCGAAGAAACGCGATAGCTTTGAATGGGCTACTGACTGTGGTAAGTACGGCGTCGATGTGAAGGTTGTGGATTCTTGGAATAATATTGATAAGTATAAAGACGTGAAGGGGGCGTTTTTCATATTTGATGAACAGCGGGTCGTCGGTCGAGGGCTTTGGGCGAAGCGGTTTGTGAAGATCGCCAAGAATAACCATTGGATCATGCTGAGCGCAACTCCGGGAGATACTTGGAAGGACTATACCGCTGTTTTTGTGGCTCATGGGTTTGTAAGGACATTCACCGAGTTTGACCGTGAGTATTGTGTTGTGACTCGGTGGGGCGGTTTTCCTAAAATCGAGGGCTACAGGCACCTGAGACGGCTTGAGAAGTGGCGTGAGGATGTTTTGGTAGACATGCCTTTTTCAAGGCGTACAACGCGCTGTGAGAGGCGAATTTGGTGCCATTTTGAGCTGTCTGTTTATCAGGAAGCTTTTAAGAAGCGTGTGGTGCCTTGGACGGGGGAGCCGATGAAGAATGCTGCGCAGCTTGGGTATGTTTTGAGGAGGGTTTGTGGGACTGATAAGAGTCGTATTGACGAGTTTCAGAAGCTTTGGGAGAAGCATCCGCGGTTGATTTGTTTCTACAATTTTGATTACGAGTTGGAGATTTTGCGAGAGACTTGCGGGGATGTTTTGAAGGAGTGGAACGGTCATAAACACGATCCGGTTCCTGAGGGAGATCGGTGGGTGTATGCGGTTCAGTATACTTCTGGGTCCGAAGGGTGGAATTGCATTGCGACGGACACGATTGTGTTTTGGTCGATGCCGTATTCTTATAAGAGTTTTGAGCAAGCGAAGGGTCGTATTGACCGACTGGATACCCCGTTCGAGACTTTGAACTATTACATTCTTTGTAGTAACTCTTCTATCGAGAGTGCGATGTGGGCCACTTTGAAGGAGAAAAAGAATTTCAACGAATGGGGCTTCTTGTCAGCACGTTTGAAGTACTTTGGCGAGGCCCGCTACAATTTTGAGGGGCCCAAAAATCCAGATTTTGAAAGTGGGTCTTGAGCTGGGGTTTTGCCCGTTTTTGAAATGGGCCAGTTTTCTGTGAACTTTTTGGCCCACCCTAAAAACATGCCTTGAGCTGGTCGTTTGTCCCCCTTTGGCCCATTATTATATATATTATATATAAAAATATATAATAGTAGTAATGTGGCAATGGGGACCGGCTGTACCAGGACAAACAAAGAATTTTAAATAAAATTAAAAATTTTTGAGCCAATTTTGAAATTTTTGGGCCACCTGAGCCAAAAACACCCTCTGACCAGGGCGTTTACCGCAAAACAGGGTGGGCCACTTTGGTCCGGGCTTTTTTGGCCTTCGGCAAAACACTCTTTTAGCAGGGCGTTTAGTCGAATAGCTCGACCCAGCGGTGTGGAGCCATTTTGGCGGTATGCGGACCAAAGCGGTCCAGAGGGTATTTCTGTTACTTAGATCACACTTTTGGGTGAGTATCGGATGTGATAGGGGCTCGAATATTTTTTTGTACCCTCTGACCTGGGGTTTTGCAGAGCTCGTACAAAAAGTAATTTTCTGCAAAGCTCTGACCAGGGCATTCGTACAATTCGTACGAAAAACAGGGGTGTATATGGATAGAAGAGGACTTTTTTCTATCCTTTACTTTTTTCTGTACTTTCCTATAGGAGGATTCCATGAAGGAAAGCACATACCAATCAGGATTGATAAAACGAATCAAGGCCCGGTTTCCCGAATGTATCATTCTCAAGAATGACTCGTCATATATTCAGGGCATTCCAGATCTCTTGATTCTTATTGGTAAGCGATGGTTCGCGCTTGAAGTGAAACGTGGACGCACGGCTTCGCATCAGCCGAACCAAGATTACTATATTGAGAGAATGCATGGAATGTCCTACGCCTCGTTCATTTATCCTGAGAACGAAAAGGATGTACTCAATGATATTCAACAAGCATGTGAATCTTGAACACGATCATGCATTTCTCAGCCCGAGTCAATACCATTGGCTCAACTACGATGACGCAAGGTTTGACGATCGTTTTCGGACCAAGCAAGCCGCAGAAATGGGAACCCGTCTTCACGAGTTTGCGGCTGAGGCAATACGCCTTGGCATCAAGCTCCCAAAGAACGGGTCAACACTGTCGACATATGTGAACGACGGTATTGGTTTTGGAATGAATCCAGAACAAATCCTATATTATTCTGACAACTGCTTCGGTACCGCAGACACCATTTCCTTCAAAGCTAATAAGCTGAGGATTCACGATCTGAAGACTGGACGTGTTCCAGCTTCGCAAACTCAGTTACTTATCTACGCAGCGATCTTCTGTTTAGAGTACAATTTTGATCCATCCACTATCAGGATTGAGACTCGTATTTATCAGTCTGACGATGTGCGGATAAAGCGTCCAACACCAGAAGAAATCACAAGTATTATGGCAAAGATTGTATACTTCGACGAGAGATTACAAAAGTTGCGTAAACAGGATGGATAAATTCCATGGTGTACATTATTGATGATTCTGAATATTTGGTCCACGTTGGTAAACCCCACGAAGGATCAAAACCACATTCAGGACGATATCCTTGGGGCAGCGGTAAGGACCCTTCTGCTACTCCAAAGTCATTTCTTGACACTGTAGCAATCATGAAACGCGACGGGATGTCACAAACCGATATTGCAAAGCAACTCGGTTTTAAATCTTCTGTCGAGCTTCGTGACCATATTACTCTTGCTCGTCATGAACAGAAGATTCAAGAGGTAGCTGCCGTCAAGAAATATAAGGCCAAAGGATGGTCGAACACCGCTATTGGTGAGAAGCTAGGCATTTCCGAAGGCGCTGTACGTAAGTATTTATTACCCACAGCACTTGCAAGACAGGAAGCGCTTATTAAAAACAAGCAAGCCCTAAAAGAGCGCGTCGATAAGACAGGCTACCTTGACGTTGGGAAGGGTACTGAAGCACTCATGAAAATTAATGAGTCGCAGAAGAAAAAAGCCCTCCGTGCGTTGGAGCTCGAAGGCTACGTTGTTTTGAATTTGCGTGAACGCTCTGCATCTACTGGGGAAGCGTCATTTACTACAGTCCTTGCAAAGCCTGGTACCACCAAGCAAGAAGCATATCGTCATCTCAAGGACTTGAGTTCATTTTCTGGTCCATTGAAAGACAAAGAAGGAGCACCGTTAGGCATTGTGACTCCTTTAGCTATTGACCCAAAGCGTCTCCGTATTAACTATGGCGGCGAAGGCGGTGAGAAAGCTGATGGCGTTATTTATCTTCGTCGCGGTGTGCAAGACATTTCCATTGGCGAGAACGCATATGCTCAAATCCGTGCTCAAGTCGGAAAGGGCCATTACCTCAAAGGTATGGCGGTATATCGTGATGACTTGCCTGACGGAGTTGATTTAGTATTTAACACCAACAAGGATCGTTCGGTACCGGTCCTGGGAGACAAGAAGAGTGGTAGTATTTTGAAACCCCTTCGAGATGACCCGGACAATCCATTTGGTGCGACAATCAAATATCAACTTACTGAAGGCAGCGGACGAAACCGTCGTGCTATTTCTGCTATGAACATCGTGAACGACGAGTCGGATTGGGATAAATGGAGTCGAAATCTTCCATCCCAATTTTTATCGAAACAACACGAGGCCACAGCAGAACGTCAGCTAAAAATAACACGGGATTCTATGGCATCTGAGCTTGCTCAAATTAAGAGCCTGACAAATCCTGTTGTGCGCGCTTCTTTATTAGAGAATTTCGCAGAAAATGCAGACAGTGCAGCTTCGCATCTTAAAGCCGCAGCGCTACCGAGGCAGAAGACACATGTGTTACTTCCATTACCCTCGATAGATCCTACACGCATATATGCCCCGAACTACCGTCAAGGAGAACGAGTGGCGCTTGTACGATTTCCGCATGGCGGTACATTTGAGATTCCAGAGCTTATTGTCGACAACACAAATAAAGAAGGCCAAAAAATGATTGGTAAACGAGCCAAGGCTGCTGTGGGTATTCACCATTCAGTCGCGGAGCGTTTATCAGGGGCTGATTTTGACGGTGATACTGCCTTGGTTATTCCGACTCGGGGTGCACGGCTAAAAATAACGAATGCTCTGAACGGGCTTCGTAATTTTGACCCTCACACAGAATATAAATACCATGAAGGCATGCAAGTCTTACCCAAGGGCCGTGTAGGCACTGAGATGGGGATGATTTCTAACCTTATTACGGATATGTCTGTGAAGGGGGCCAACACGGATGAGCTAGCACGGGCTGTCCGCCATTCTATGGTTGTTATTGATGCGAACAAACATAAGCTCGATTATAAACAATCATTTGTGGACAATGATATTGCGTCTCTTAAAGCTAAGTATCAGGGCGGCTCACGCAAGGGTGCCTCTACCATCATTTCTCGTGCCTCAGCAACGGTCCATATTCCAGAGCGTCGCTTGGCATATAAGAATGAAGGCGGGTACATTGACCCTAAGACAGGGAAGCTGCGTTATATTAATACAAACAAGACCCATGGGGTAAAGACCCGTACAGGGGAGTGGGAGCAAGCGCCCAACCACCAGAAGGTCACTCGTATGAGTCTTGCTGATGACGCATATTCTCTGACTTCAGACACACCATCACCTATGGAGCGGATCTACGCACGCCATGCCAACCAACTCAAGGCTATGGCTAACGATGCACGTCTAGCGGCGTACCGTTCAGAGCCGATTCCATATTCTGCTAACGCTAAGCGAGTGCACATTGACGCTGTGCGGTCTCTTGATGCTAAGCTGGCTTTGGCTAAGTCCAACGCTCCTCTCGAACGTCAGGCCCAACGTATGGCAAATCTACAAGTGCGCGCTAAAGTAGAGGCCAATCCAGGGCTTGACAAGGATGATATTAAGAAGCTGAAGACTCAAGCTCTTATTGGTGCACGTGCTGCAACAGGAGCTAGCAAGCATCGTATTCAGCCTACTGAGGAAGAGTGGAAAGCTATCCAAGCTGGCGCTATTTCTACTACGAAGCTGAAGGAGATCATGGCTCAAGGCGACATGGATCATATTCGTGAGCTCGCTATGCCAAAAGAACAGCGTGCACTGCCACAGCGGCAGCAGGCGGCTATCAAAAATATGCAATCTCGGGGATATTCTCAAGCGGCTATTGCTGAAGCCCTGGGCGTGTCTGTGTCTACGGTCAACAAGTATATTTGATGAACATCAGGAAAGCTATATTATTTCATGAGCCGTGAAGTATATTTGACTACGACCGACAACCCCTACCATCCTGGTGACCAGTTTGCAGAGTGGTATAATTTTGATATTCTGCACGGCTATGATAGTATGGGATATTTGGATCGTATTTTAAATACAAGCGAAGCATTAGGCCCTGTTATTCAAGACGAAGATATTGAACGAGCCATCGACGAGATCATTTCCTTCGATGTGCTCGGAATATATAAAAAAATGATCGTCGAAAATAACAATCCCCCCGTCTATATTTAAGGGGGGAGGGGGTCTTCGCACAACATACCCCCCTACTCGCTCGCCCCCCGCCTGGGAAAAGCACCAGAAAGGGGTCTTAAAGTGCCTAGGGGGAACCGAAACTACCCTGAGAAGAGGTGAAACAGGTGTCCAACACACCAAAACGACGTCGAAAGCCGGCTCAAACGGTTGAGGACAGGGAGAACGAGCTCGTCAAGAGTGCAATTGACCTCGCAGCTCAGCAGTTGAACGACGGCACAGCTTCACCATCGGTCATTACACACTTCTTACGCTTGGGTTCAGTTCGTGAACAACTCGAACGACGCAAGTTGATGAAGGAGAACGACCTGATGGACGTGAAGATGGCTGCCATCGAGGCTAGCGAACGTCGTGAACAGGAGTACTCAGAAGCCATCAATGCTCTCCGAAGGTACAAAGGTGAAAACCTCAAGTAACACCCCCAAGACATACCACGAGATGCTACAATACGC
>ENA-OWLM01000498-OWLM01000498.1-metagenome-genome-assembly--contig:-NODE-498-length-15411-cov-3.422180_pt1 | contig 15411 bp, 15 predicted proteins | sample MGYA00245349_ERZ651102 | MGnify/ENA primary metagenome ERZ651102 (study PRJEB26857, sample SAMEA4031759) | metagenome | biome: human; feature: oral; material: saliva | place: Philippines | collected 2014... | reverse complement strand
CGGGCTGCGGCGGCCACGAACTTGGTGCCGTCCACCACTGAGCCGCCCCCCACCGCCAGCAGGAAGTCGATGCGCTCGCGCTTGACCAGGTCCACCGCCTCCATCAGCTGATCGTACTGGGGATTGGCGCCGATGCCGGGGAACTCCAGCCACTCCCGGCCCGCCAGCGCCCGGGTCAGCTGGTCATAGACCCCGTTCTGCTTGATGCTGCCGCCGCCGTAGAGCACCAGCAAACGGCTGCCGGCCGGGATCAGCTCGGCCAGGGTGGCGATCTGGCCCTCACCGAAACAGACGCGGGTGGGATTGGCATATTGGAAGTTGTACACGGCTGAGCCCTCGGTTGAATGCATGCAGGGGGATTGTGCGCCTGCCGTGCCGTCAGGTCAAAAGCGAGAGCGCACCGTCAAAACTGCGATGCCGAACGGGTACCCTGACCCGGTTTTGCTATGGTGAAAGCGGGAGGCGACCTCGCCCTCCCGTCGTCACGACCCCTCCCGGGGTCCCTTTCCCAGCCACAGGGTCTCAATCATGAAACTGAAGCACGCATGGATCGCCGGCGCACTCGCCCTCTGCACTCATCCCTTGTTACAGGCCGCCGAGGTGGCCACCCATGTCGCGGTCACGCCGGGTCAGGCCAGCCTGGCGGAGGAGCTGAAGGCCGAGGCCACCGTCACCGCCATCGATCTGGCCACCCGCAAGGTCAGCCTGAAGAATGCCGAAGGCCGGACCTTCGATCTCGTCGCCGACGAGAAGGTGAGCAACCTGCAGCGCCTCAAGGTCGGGGACGTGGTGGCCTTGCGATACCTGCAATTGCTGGATCTGACGCTGCTCAAGGGCACCGCCGGGGTGAGAAAACGGGTGGTGGAAACGGAGGAGAGCAAGGCCGCCCCGGGAGAGCAACCCGCGATCGGCGCCGGCATGCAGACGACTATCTATGCGGACGTCATCGACGTCGACAAGGAGCAGCAGACCATCAGGGTCAAGGGAGTGGACAAGACCCTCACCCTCAAGGTGAAGGATCCCGCCCAGCTCGCCCTGATCGCCAAGGGGGATCAGATCAAGGCCGTGCAGACCACGGCCATCGCCATCGGCATAGCCCCGAAACAGCCCTGATCCCCGCGCTGGGCAGGGAGGATCAAGACCCTCCCTGCTTTCATCCGGCCCGGCGCCCCCGGGATCTCGACACCCCGTCAGGACGCTCTTTCATTCCCGTCACGCCTGCACGAGCGACGACTTGCCAGTGAGGCGATCCATGGCCGCCTCGAGCATGGCGTCGCGCTGCTCGGTGAGTCCCCGGGTCTGGCTCTCCCGCTCCTCATCCGGGAGAGTCTTGTCGTCGGCCAGGCGCTTGATCTGGCTCTCGAGATCGTCAAATTTTTTGCGATCGAAGCCCAGGGCCTTGTCCACCATCTGCTGCACCCGCGCATCCTTGACGCCACCGGTCAGGGCCGTACTCTTGCCATTCCTGGCCAGGTGCTCGTAGGTGAGTGCCTGCTGCGCCTTGCCGGTCAGCGCCTGGCTGGAGAGGCTGACCTGCTGAGACCAGCCGCTCTGCTTGCCGTCGCTGTCGCCGAGGGTGGCCAGGGCACGGCTCTGGGACGCGCTCTGGGCGAGCTGCTGACCATAGGGTTTGATATCCATGAAGACTCCATGCTGACTGCCGGTCGCACCGGCCTTTGGGGCACTTCGCCCCGCCATGGCCTGGGGGCAGCAAATTGCGGGCCAAGATGAGTACCTTGCGCCAGACAACCCGGAGCCACGCCCCCCGGCCTCGCCGCCATAAAAAGAGAGGCGCCGAAGGGCGCCTCTCTTGGGAGGGTGAGTCACCAGGCCGGCCTCAGCGGCGGCTGATGTGCAGCGGGCCGAAGGTCTGGGCCACCGGCATGATCTCGATGCTGTTGATGTTGACGTGAGCAGGCAGCTCGCAGATCCAGCGCACGGTATTGGCGATGTCCTCCGGCTGGATGGCCTGCACCCCCTGGTAGACGGTGGCCGCCTTGGCATCATCCCCGTGGAAGCGCACGTTGGAGAACTCGGTACCGCCGCACAGGCCGGGCTCCACGTTGGTGACGCGCACTGCGGTACCCGCCAGATCGGCCCGCAGATTCAGGCTGAACTGCTTCACGAAGGCCTTGGTGGCACCGTAGACGTTGCCACCCGGATAGGGGTAGGTGCCGGCGATGGAGCCGATGTTGATGACGTGGCCGCGGTTGCGCGCCACCATGCCCGGCAGCAGCAGCCGGGTGATCAGGGTGAGGCCGCTGACGTTGGTGGCGATCATCTGCTCCCAGTCCTCGAGATCTGCTTTATGGGCGGGCTCCAGCCCCAGGGCGAGACCGGCGTTGTTGACCAGCAGATCCACCTCGCGCCAGGCGGCCGGCAGCCCCTCGATGGCAGCGCGGGTGGCGGCCTTGTCCTGCACGTCGAACACCAGGGGCAGGAAGTGGTCCCCCAGCTCGTCGGCCAGGACGGCCAGACGCTCGGCGCGGCGACCCGTGCCGATCACCCGATGGCCGGCGCTCACCAGCAGGCGGCTGATGGCCTCACCAAAGCCGGACGAGGCGCCCGTTACCATTGCAATCATGTGAACCTCCATTGTTATTTGTCTTCTTTTAAAATCAGCACGTTATCTGTCGCGTTTCACCAGCTTTCGCCATGCAAAGGCCACCAGGTGCAGCAGGAAGAGGCCCGAGCCACCCAGCGCAAACAGCAGACCGGTCAGGGCGTTGACCGAGGTGTCGGCACCGCACCACCACCACACCAGCCAGCCGACGGCGCCGATGAGAAAGGTCTGGGCGGCGCAGACCGGACAGCGCCCGAGCTTGGCCCGGATGGCCGTGGCCAGGCAATCCTCGCAACTCATGATGGCTCCTGCCGCTCATCCCCCAGCGGCAGCACCAGGCGGTGCGCATGCTGGCCGGGCCCGTAATAATCGGGCAGCCGCAGCCTTGGGCGAAACCCCAGCCCGTGGTAGAGCGCCTGAGCCTCGGCGTTGGCGTCGGCGACTTCAAGCCGGATGGCCCCCCAGCCGGCCTCTTTCCCCTCCCGGATCACCTGCTCCAGCAGGCGGCGGGCCCAGCCCTGGCGGCGCACCGTCCAGCGGATGGCCAGGGTCTGGATGACGAGGCGATCCCAGCCCCTGTGCTCCAGCACGCTGAGGTAGCCCATCAGCTGGGCCTTGTCGTCCTGCAGGATCAGGGTGCGCCCCTTGGCCTGATTGAGCAGATAGTGCCAGCGGCTGCGACCGAAGGCGACCTCGGGGGGAAAGCAGTAGCGTTCCAGCTTCACGATGGCGCCCAGATCGTCGGTTCGGGCGGCGCGGACGGTCAACACGGGGAGTCCTTGTTCGGTTATTTATCCTCAGCACCAGAAATGCGACTTGTATCACAAGTTACCAAGGCAGAATATTAGGCACTGTAACCTCTTGTTTCCCCTCGCGCCATTGTCGTGCTTGTCGGTGCATCGAAGCCCACTGGGGATACTGCCGTTTTCCGGCAGTCTGATCCGTGGAGCCGAAAATATGAGTACCTATGTCATCGTCGAGGAGCCGGGCGACTGGCCCTGCCCTGCCGACTACCTGCTGACCGCCCGAACCTACCTGCAGCACGGCCTGCCCACCACGGGTGGGCGGCCGCGCATCATCAACCTCTGCCGCAGTCTGGAGCACCTGAGCGCGGGCTACTACTGCTCCCTGCTGGCCCAGGCCCGTGGCCACCACTGCCTGCCGGGGTTGCAGGCCATCGGCCGGCTGCAACCCCAGCAGCCCCCCGCCAAGCTGTGGCGCAAGCTGCAGGGCTGGCTGAGCCAGCAGAGCGAGGACAGGATCCGGGTACGCGCCATCTTCGGCCAGTGCGAGCAGAGCGAGCTGGCGGGGCTGGCCCGCTACTACTACGGCCTGAGCCAGCTGCCGCTGCAGGAGCTGACCCTCAAGCGCGGTCGCCACGGCTGGTCGGTGCGCCAGCAGGAGAGCCTGTCGCCGCTGGCGCTGAGCCAGAGCGAGCAGGCGTTGATGGTGCAGCACGCCCAGGCCCTGGTGGGTGTGGGCGACGAGGAGCAGGCGGCACCGCGCTACCAGCTCGCCATCCTGGTGGATCAGGGGGACGGCCGCGCCAGCAGCGACGCCCTGGCGCTCGAGCGCTTCATCGAGGCCGCCGCCGCCCAGGGGATCCGGGCCGAGATCCTGGCCCCCTCCGCCATCGAACGGCTGCCGGAGTTCGACACCCTGTGGCTGCGCGCCGAGACTGCAGTGGGCCACTATACCTTCGAGTTCGCCCGCCGTGCCGAGCAGCTCAAGATGCCGGTGATCGACAGCTCCCGGGCCATCCTGGCCTGCAGCAACAAGCTCTACCTCTATGAACTGATGGTGCGCAGCGGCGTGCCCATGCCCCCGACCATGGTGGTGACCCGCCGCGGACGCCAGCACGTGGACGAGCTGGTGCAGCGTCTCGGTCTGCCGCTGATGGTCAAGGTGCCCGACGGCGCCCAGGGGCGGGATCTCGCCATGGCAAGCGACGAGACCCAGCTCGCCCGCCTGCTGGACGAGGGGCTGGCGCGCTCCGCCCTGCTGCTGGTGCAGAGCCGGATCCCCGCCGAGTTCGACTGGCGCATCGGCTTTCTCGACGGCTCCCCCCTGTTCGCCTGCCGCCGCTACCGACCCGAGCCCGGCAACCGCATCCGCCGCCGCAAGCACCCTCTCGACATGAGCAGGATAGAGGCGCTGCCCCTCACCGAGGTGCCGGAGCGGGTGCTGCAGACCGCCCGCCGCGCCGTCCACCAGCTCGGCAACGGCCTGTTCGGGGTGGATCTGCGCCAGCAGGGGCAGGGCTGCGTGCTGCTGGAGATCATCGACAACCCCTGGATCCGGGGGGATGTGGAGGACAGGGAGGCGAAGGATCTCTACGATCGCCTCGCCCGGGCCTTCCGCCAGCGGCTGGAGAACCGGGGCCAGAGCGCGGTCGCCTGAACCCGCAAAAAGGGCCCCGCAAGGGGCCCTTTTGTCATCATACGGGTCATGGCCGCAGCGTTATTGCAGCAACAGGAAGCGGCCGGTGAGCGGGGGCAGCGTCACCGTCAGGCTGCTGCCGCCGATGGCCAGGCGCTCGCCGCTCTGCAAATCCACCAGGGCGCTGCCGCTGCGCAGCTTGCCCGCCGGCAGGGCATAGCTCTGGGGCGTGCTGGAAACGTTGAGCAGGTAGACTATCTGCTCGCCCGCCGTCTGCTTGATGTCGCCGTAGACGCTGCCCTCCGCCACCAGCTTGACTCGCTCCCCCTGATAGAGGGCGGGATGCTTGGCGCGCAGGGCCAGCAGATCGCCGAGCCACTGCTTCAGCTCGGCCTGCTCACCGCTCGGCACAAAGCCGGTCACGCCGGGCACCTTGCCGTCGCTGCGGGCCACATGATCGTCACAGAGCCCCTGGGCCGCACAGTCGCCCCCCACCTGACTGGCAAAGCCCGGTACCTCGTCGCCGAACTCCTCGCCATAGTAGAGGGTGATGGGGCCAGAGCGGGCCGCCAGGAAGCTGAAGGCCGCCTTGTGGCGCTGCCAGTAGTCCCCCGGGTTGAAGTTGCCACGCTCCAGCAGATCGCCGAAACGCACCAGATCGTGGTTGCCCAGCATCAGGTTCGGCATGGCGTGGTTCGGGTAGTTCTCCACCTTGTTCCAGCTGGCGTCGAGCACGCCGGCCCCTTGCCCGCCCTTGCCGGACTCCTCCACCGCCAGCGCCTGCACCAGGCCGTAACGCAGCGGGAAGTCGAACGCCGAGGAGAGCGCCGGGTTGTCGCTGCTGCCATAGGCCTGGGCCCGGATCTCGTCAGCGCCCTTCCACACCTCCCCCACCAGGTAGCCGAGGGTGCCCCACTGCTGGCCGGCGGCCTTGCGCGCCGCGCTCGCCCGCTCCACCTCGCTGCGGATGGCGCGCCAGTCGTCAAGATCGAGCTGATAGGCCTGATCGAGGCGCCAGCCGTCGATGCCGTACTGCTCGACCCAGTAGCGGGCCACCTCCTTGAAGTAGGCGAGGCTCTCGGGCTGGCTGTAATCCACCAGCTGGCCCGGGTAGCCGGCACCGCCGCTCTTGAGGACGGGCAGGCGCCCCTCGGGGGAGGGCTTGCTCACCCCCACCTTGTTGACGTGACCGAACACCCCGTCGAGGAAGACATAGAGGCCGCGCTGGTGGGCCGCGTCCACCAGGGTCTTGAGCTGGGCGTTGCTGCCGAAATTGGGGTCCACGTTGAAGAAGTCGCAGGCGAAGTAGCCGGTGGCATCCAGCCTGTCGTCCCCCCCTTGTCCGGCGCAGGAGTCGAACACCGGGGTCAGCCAGATGGCGTTGACGTTGAGGCTCTTGATGTGGTCCAGGCTGTCGATGATCCCCTGCAGATCGCCGTTGTGGCGGGAGGGGCCGTAGCCGACGCCGTAGTTGGCGCTGCCGTCGCCGTCGACGAAGGACTCCACCATCACCTGGTAGGTGCGCAGGTTGCAGACCGGCTGATCATCGCCGTAGCAGGCGCGGGCCGCAGCCGGGGGGGCAGGATTGACCACCGGCGGCGCGGTCTCGGTGCTGGCACCACCGCCTCCGCTGCCGCAAGCCGTCAATAACAGGGCGGCCCCGATGAGGCCGCCACGACGCAACGTTCCTTGTTTCATTGTTATGTTCCCGCTGTGGTGTTGCGGGCGCGAAAGGCGCCCCACTGGGGTCATGATAACGGTGAGACCAGGGCGGGTCTGTGACTGAAAACGTTACCTGACTCAACGGGTTAGCACGTCGTTTTCAACGGCCTTGGCGATCGTTGAAGACCTCACGCTCGTCGATGGGGGTGATGAGGTGGTAAACCTCCTGGGCCGACAGGGTGCAGCCAGAGGGCCACTCCAGCTGGTGACGGCGGTTGATGAATACCCGGGCACAGCGCCGCTCCGAATCCAGCGCCGCAAACAGCGGCTGGGTCCGCCAGGGGGTCAGGTCCAGCGCCCCCGTGGTGCCGTCGGACAGCACCACGAACAGGCACCATCCCCGCAGATATTCCACATCGATAAAGACCGGCATCCCTTCGGCTCCGATTGAGAAATTCGGCGCCATTATAGGCACACCCGTTGCCTCGCTGTGCTGGCAGGATCACAGTTTTCCCAGCGTTTTATGCTCTCTTCAAACCCTGCTTCCGGTCACAAAAAATCATAAAACGTGCCAACTTCTTCATATATCCCCATTCCCATGCAACCTTTGCTCAGCCCCACGGTCATATTCCCGCACCATAACAACAATGTGCCCGGGGAATGGGCGCAAACAGGTTTGCAGGAACAATATGACCACCATCAGACAATGGCTGGGACCGGTTTGGCCCATCGCCGTCTTTTCATTGATCGCGCTCATCTCCCTCACCGTCAGCCGCCTTGGCCTCGGGCTTTGGCAACTGGAACGGGTGGATGCCGTCTCTGGCTGGCAGGAGATGCTGCTGCAAGGCATTCGCGTCGACGTCGCCACCCTCTGCTGGGTCTGGGGCGTACCCGCCGTCTTGACCCAGTTGCTGGCCGGGCCCCACACGCCGGGGCGGCTCTGGATGCAGCTTATCCGGGTCTGGCTCACCCTGGGGCTCTGGCTGATGCTCTTTCTCGAGATCTCCACCCCCGCCTTCGTCACCGAATACGGGGTGCGCCCCAACCGCCTCTATGTGGAGTACCTCATCTATCCGAAGGAGGTGCTCTCCATGCTGTGGGCAGGTCGCAAGGGAGAGCTGCTGCTGGCCGTGATCTTCAGCGGCGCCGTGCTGGGCGGTGGCTGGTGGCTGAGTGGCCGCCTGGTACGCGACCTCAGCTTCCCCCGCTGGTACTGGCGCCCCGCCTTCGCCCTGCTGATCCTCGCCGTCGGCTTTCTCGGCGCCCGCTCCAGTCTCGGCCACCGCGCCCTGAACCCGGCCATGGTGGCCTTTGCCGACGATCCCCTGGTCAACGCCCTCACCGTCAACTCCGCCTACTCCCTCTTCTTTGCCATCAAGCAGATGGGGGCCGAGGAGGACGCCAGCCAGTTTTACGGCAAGATGGCTGACCATCAGGTGCTGGAGATAGTCCGCGAGGAGAGCGGTCGCCCGTTCGGTGATTTCCCCTCCGCCGAGCTGCCGAGCCAGACCTTCAACACGGCCAGCTACCAGGGCAAGCCCAAAAACCTGGTGATCCTGCTGCAAGAGAGCCTGGGGGCCCAGTTCGTCGGCTCCCTCGGCGGCCTGCCGCTCACCCCCAACATCGATGCGCTCTCCCGGCAGGGCTGGGCCTTCGAGCAGCTCTACGCCACCGGTACCCGCTCGGTACGCGGCATCGAAGCGGTGCTCACCGGCTTCACGCCAACCCCGGCCCAGGCCGTGGTCAAGCTCGGCAAGAGCCAGACCAACTTCTTCACCATCGCCGACCTGCTCAAACGGCAAGGCTATGACACCAGCTTCATCTACGGCGGCGAGAGCCACTTCGACAACATGCGCAGCTTCTTCCTCGGCAACGGCTTCACCACCATCGTCGAGCAGAAGGACTTCAAGAACCCGGTGTTCGAGGGATCCTGGGGTGCCTCGGATGAAGATCTGATGGCCAAGGCCAACGACACCTTCACGGCGCTGCACAAAGAGGGCAAACCCTTCTTCAGCCTGGTGTTCAGCTCCAGCAACCACGATCCCTTCGAATTCCCCGACAACCGCATCGCCCTGTACGAGCAGCCCAAGCAGACCCGCAACAACGCCGCCAAGTACGCGGACTACGCCGTCGGCGAGTTCTTCAAGAAGGCCAGGGCATCGGCATACTGGAAGGACACCCTGTTCCTGGTCATCGCCGATCACGACAGTCGGGTCGGGGGGGCCAGCCTAGTACCCATCCCCCGCTTCCACATCCCGGGCATCATCCTGGGGGACGGCATAGCGCCGAGAAAGGATCCTCGCATCGTCAGCCAGATCGACATGGCCCCGACCCTGCTCTCCCTGATGGGCATAAGTGCCGACTATCCCATGCTGGGCAAGGATCTCACCCGCATGCCCGCCGACTGGCCGGGGCGCGCCATCATGCAATACGACAAGAACTTCGCCCTGATGCGCGGAAAGGATGTGGTGATCCTGCAGCCCGAGCGGGCGCCGGAAGGCTTCATCTACGAGGATGCGACAGAGACGCTCACCCCGGCACCACAACCGGGCACCATGAAGGATGCCGCCCTGGGGCTGGTCCTGTGGGGCAGCCTGGCCTATCAGCAGGGGCTCTACCGGACGGCACAGGACAGCAGACTGGCTCTCAACTGAGGGCGCACCCACAAAAAAACCGCCCTCGGGCGGTTTTTTTCATTTCCCCTGGATCAGCCGTGTGGGAAGCAGGGCAGGGAGCGGCTGAATCTGTGTTCGAACACCAGGGAGGTCTCCAGATGCACCACCTCTTCCCGGGAGGTGAAGTGATCGAACACGAAGTTGCGCAGGTGCTCGGTGTCGGAGACGCACAGGTGCACCAGGAAGTCGTCCTTGCCGCCCATGTGGAACAGGCTGATCACCTCGGGCAGCGCCAGGATGGCGTCGCGAAACGCGTCGATGATCTGGCGGCTGTGGCGTGCCAGCTGCAGGGAGACCATGGCCTGGATATGACCCCCCAGCGCCTGATAATCCACCTCGCAGTGCGCCCCCTTGAGCACTCCGTCCTGTTGCAGCTTGCGTACCCGCTCCAGGCAGGTGGAGGGCGCCACCCCGACCAGGGCCGCCAGATCCTTGTTGGTCATGCCCGCGTCGCGAAACAGATGGGCCAGGATGTCCAAGTCCAGTTGATCCAGGTTTCTCATCTCTACTCCTTGTCCTTGCATCGCTCGATTTTTTTAGACTCTGCCCGTAAACCGGGACGAACACAACGCGCATTGACATCGCCACCGTCCCCCCTATGCTGTGCCGCACCCGCGCGGGGTGCCCCATCCCGCCGCTTTTCCGACGGCGAGGAGACGCCCCATGCTCAGTGCCCACCCCTTCTGGAGCCTGGAGGTATTGCGCCTCGACGGGCAGCTCTTGCTCACCCCCTGCCCCGGCAGCCAGCAGGTCGCCCTGACCCGGGCCCTGGCCCAGCTGCAGCTGGCCGGGGCCGGCGGGGTGCTCACACTGATGACGCAGGAGGAGCTGGCCGCCCAGGGCCTCGCGGACCTGGGTCCCCAGGTGGACGCCAGGGGCATGGCGTGGTTTCACCTGCCCATCGCGGACGACCAGGCCCCCGATGTCGCCTTCGAACAGGCCTGGCCCCGGGTCTTGCCCGAGCTGCTCGCCCTGCTGCGGGAGGGGCGGCATCTGGTCATTCACTGCCACGGGGGGAGCGGGCGCACCGGGCTGGCGGCGGCCCTGCTGCTGATGGCCCAGGGGCTGCCCCAGCAGGAGGCCATGGCCGTCATCCGGGCCAGGCGGCCACGGGCCTTCACCCTGGCCTGCCACCGCCACTGGCTCGACACCCGTGGACGAGGGCTGGCCGGGCTCGACTGACGGCGGCCTACCCCTTGGGTGGCTGGTAGGTGAATACCTTGCCGATGTCTTCCACCCTGTAGCTGGTCAGCTGATAGACGTAGTAGTTGAGCCAGTTGGAAAACAGCAGATGCCCGTGGCTGCGCCAGGTGGCGCGCGGGGTCTGGTTCGGGTCGTTGTCCGGGTAGTAGTTGACCGGCACCACAGGGGAGAGGCTGGCCGCCAGATCCCGCCGGTACTCCCCGTCCAGGGTCAGGGCGTCGTACTCCGGGTGGCCGGTGACGAACACCTGGCGACAGTCCTTGGTCGCCGCCAGATAGACGCCAGCCTCTTCCGATTCTGCGAAGATCTGCAGATCGGTGTGGGCACGGATGAGGTCCCCGTCGAACGCCGCATAGCGGGAGTGGGGCGCCACGAACTCGTCGTCGAAACCGCGCAGCAGCGGCTCGTGCTCGTCGAGGCGGTGGTGGCGATAGACGCCGGAGAGCTTCTCGCCGTGGGTCTGCTTCTCCATGCCATACAAGGCTTTCAGCGCCGCCTGCACCGCCCAGCAGAGGAACAGGGTGGAGGTCACGTGCTGGTGGGACCACTCGATGATCTCGACGATCCGCGGCCAGTAAATGACCTCCTCGAACTCCACCAGCCCGAGTGGCGCCCCCGTGATGATCATGCCGTCGTAGTTGTTCCCCCGCACCTGCTCGAAGTCGTGATAGAAGTTCTCCAGGTGCGCCTGGGGCGTGTTCTTCGACTCCCGATCGTCGATGCGCAGCAGATCCACATCCACCTGCAACGGCGAGTTGGAGAGCATCCGCATCAGCTGGATCTCGGTTTCTATCTTCTTGGGCATCAGGTTGAGGATGAGCACCCGCAGCGGACGGATGTTCTGGGTGACGGCCCGGGATTCCGTCATCACGAAGATGTTCTCCTGCCCCAGCACTTCGGCGGCGGGCAACTGGTCCGGGATCTTGATCGGCATGCTGACTCCCTGTACTGCATCGGTAAATATGTCTGGACATCTAGAAGCCTATAATAAAGCGCCCACGCTGTCACCAGATACCTTTTATTCACTCCGGCCTTTGACTAGCATACGGCTCAGTGTGTCCCTCGCGTCCAACCCCATGACAGGCATCAAGATCTCCGTAGACCGGCTGCAAGTCGGCAATTTTGTCTCCCTGCCGCTGGGGTGGCGCGAGCACCCCTTCCTGTTTTCCAGCTTCAAGCTGAAGCGCGAGGAGGAGATAGAGCTCATCCGCCGGCTGGGGCTCAAGCTGGTGACCATCATTCCCGACAAGAGCGACACGCCCCCCAAGCCCCTCGGTCAGCCTGCCCTCCAGGGGGAAGACGACGAGGTGCTCCTCGCCCGCCAGCAGGCCATGGAATCCGAGAAGAGCCGGCGCATCGAACAGCTGCAGCGCTATCGCCGCGATCTGCAGCAGTGCGAGAAGCAGTTCCGCCAGTCCCTGGCCCAGGTGCGCAACCTGATGGGCAAGATCCAGTCCCGCCCCCTCAACGCCATCGGGGAGGCGCAGGAGCTGATCAATGCCATGACGGAGCAGCTGCTGTCGGTGGACGAGATGGTGTTGCACCTGGTGTCCGACAGCTCGGATGGCAACAGCCTGCAGTTTCACTCCCTCAACGTCAGCGTGCTCAGCATGCTGCTGGCCCGGGAGTGCAAGTTGCCGGCCGAGGCGATCCGCCTGGTCGGCATGGGGGCCCTGTTCCACGACATCGGCAAGCTGAAGCTCCCGAGCCAGATCCTGCGCAAGACGGAACCGCTCACCAGGCCCGAGCAGAACCTGGTGGCCCAGCACCCGCGCTACGGGCTGGAGCTGCTGAGCCTGGCGAGGGAATTTCCGGAGCCCGCCAGGAACATAGTGCGGCACCACCACGAATACCTGGACGGCAGCGGGCCACTAGGGCTCAAGGGAGCCCAGCTCGACCCCCTCACCCAGATCGTCTCCCTCATCAACGAGTATGACAACCTCTGCCACCTGCAGGCCAAAGTGCCCTACTCGGCCCTCGGCAGCCTCTACAAGCAGCGCAAGGCCCAGTTCAACGCCGATCACCTCGGCATGCTGATCCGGCTGATGGGGATCTATCCCCCCGGCAGCGTGGTGCAGCTCTCCAATGGCCAGGTGGGGCTGGTGATGTCGGTCAACGCCTCCCGCCTGCTCTACCCTGCGGTGCTGGTGTACGATCCGCGCATCCCGCGCCAGGAGGCGGCCATCATCGATCTCGAGGAGACCGGGCTTGCCATCGTCAAGGTGATCCACCCCAAACGCCTGCCCCCCGCGGTGTTTGAATACCTCAACCCGCGTACCCGGATCAGCTACTACTTCGAACACAACCAGCCCTGATCCGGGTTCGCCATTTCCAAGGAGTCTGCATGCGCATCGAGATCCTCAGTACCGGCGACGAGATAGTGACCGGCCTGGTGGTGGACACCAACGCCGCCTGGCTCAGCGCTCTCTTGCTGGAGCAGGGCTGGCAGGTGCGCCGCCGCACCACGGTCGGGGACAACCTCGCCGACCTGAAGGCCGTGCTGCGCGAGTGCGCCAACCGCGCCGAGGTGGTACTGGTGTGTGGCGGGCTCGGCCCTACCGCCGACGACCTCACCGCCCAGGCGGCGGCCGAGGCCTTCGACCAGCCCCTGACCCTGTTCCCCGACTGGCTCGCCACCATGGAGGCCCGTTACGCCAGCCGGGGCCGCGCCATGCCAGCCAGCAACACCAAGCAGGCCTGGCTGCCGCAGGGTTGCGAGATCCTCGACAACCCGGTCGGCACCGCCTGCGGCTTCCTGGTGCACTCTGGCCAGAGCCGGCTCTTCTTCACTCCGGGCGTGCCGTTCGAATTCAAACAGATGGTGCGCGAGCAGATCGTGCCGCGTCTCAAGGCGCTGGCGGGGGCGCAGACCGACACCGAGTTGCGCCGCTTCTACACCTTCGGCATCTCGGAATCCGCCCTCTCGGATCGGCTGGATGCGGCCCCCTGGCCCACCGGCATCGAGCTCGGCTACCGCTCCTCCATGCCGCTGATCGAGCTCAAGCTCATCGGCCACGGCGCCGCCCCTGCGGACATGGACGCCGCCGAAGCCCGCCTGCTGCAGGTGATCACCCCCTGGCTGGTGGGAAAAGGCAACGAGGAGCCGGCCAGCCAGATCCTGGCCCTGCTGGGGGAACGGTCGCTGTGCCTGCGAGAAGGGGAGACCCGGGGCGCCCTGCTGGCCATGTGCCACACCCACCCCGCGCTGGAGGCGCACTTCAGCCACGCCCTCCCCGACGAGCTCGATCTGCTGGCGGGTGAAGGCCCCCACCCCGGCCTCACCATTGGCCGGGCAGGGCCACACGGCGTACCCCTGCTGCTGTGCATCGACGGGCGGCAATTTGGCCAGACCCTCAAGGTCAGTCACCCGGATCCCGGGAGCGGTCGCCGGATCCTCGCCTTCGCCGCCCTCGACATGCTGCGCCGCCACCTGCTGGGGTTGCCGGTGCTCGCCGACTACCTCACCCTGACGCGCACCGCCAGCCGCCTCGCCTGACCCCGGCTAGAAGGCGCCGAGCCCCAGATCTCCGTGGACCCAGTAACCGGCGAGCGCCAGGGTCAACAGGCAGAAGGCCCGCTCGTAGCCACCCCCGCTCTTGAGGGGCAGACCGGGCAGGCGGAAGCGGCGGCGCCAGGGCCAGCACAGGGGAATCCCCATCGGGGTGAGCCAGTCCCCCAGCAGGTGGCTGAGGTAACCCACGATGAGGGCATCCTTCACCGCCCCCGACAGCAGGCCCGGAGCCTGCGCCAGCCCCCAGACCCCCATGGCCACCGCCAGCAGGCTGTGGGTGAAGCCGCGATGGCCGAAGATCCGCGAGAGGGGTCCCGAGATCCAGGGCAGTTGCCGGCCGAGCAGGGAGTGGGGATGGTCCAGGTCGGGCAGCAGGGCGCTCGCCAGGGCCATGGGAATGATGTGCCACAGGCTGGCGTCGGCCAGGGCCGGGGTGAGTTCGACCTTGTGGGCAAGCAGGACGCAGGTGACGGAAAACAGCAGGTGGCCTTGGGCGGTCATGGGGCTCGTTCGGTTGGGCATTCGGTGGAACAGATGGGCAGGATGGCCGGTAACAGTCATCCCCGGCGCCTCGCGGCGGCAGATTAGAATCCCTTGTCTCCCGTCTGGCAAGGAGAATCCCCCGCCCGTGCCCGGGGACAGGCGCGATCGCTCAAAGGTCAGGCAGCCACAGTCCGACAAGGCGGGGTCCCGCCCCCTGTCAGCATAAATTTCCTCAACCCGGATCACCCATTTGCACCCAGCGCGTTGACCCGGAAGGAAAAAGACCCGAATACTGCGGTTTTGGGCCGCCCCGGCGGCCGCGGCATCCGGCAGGGATCCGCCCCGGTCACAGGGGCACGCCGGATCGGGACGACGAGGGAGGTGCCCCGGTGTTGAGCAAGGCGTGGTTTCAGCTGTCGGCAGACATGACCTGTGTCTGCCTGCGCATCATCCCAGGCCTTGGCGCCCCCATCCAGGAGGCGGACGTCCTCGCCCTGCTGCGGCTCTCCAACTGCCGGCGCTACCAGCCCCTCGACGAAGGGATCCGCCAGGCTGTCACCCTGCTCAACGCCCTGCTCAGCCAGCCGGATGCCCCGGCTCATCCCCCCGTGCCCATCGCCCGGCGCCAGGATGCCAGGCTGCTGATCCAGGTCGACAAGGATCAGATGAGCGCCAGGGCGCAGATCACCGCGGACTGGGGTGGCAACCCCCTCACCCTGGCCCAGCTGCATGAGGCCCTGGCGGCGAGTCCAGTCAGGGTGGGGGTGAGCGAGCGGCTGCTCGCCGCCGCCCTCCAGGCCGCCAGCTCAGCCGCCCCCGGCGCGCAGCTGAGCCCTGTCATCGCCCTCGGCCGGGCGGCGAAACACGGCCAGGACACCCGTTTCGAGCGGCTGGTGGAAACCGCGGCCGAGCGGATCCTCAAACCCCAGGAGCTC